>WNGF01003088.1_pt1 | contig 27849 bp, 16 predicted proteins | sample 5400641 | NCBI WGS metagenome assembly WNGF01 (sample SAMN13153371, study PRJNA577476) | soil metagenome | isolation source: 80 cm soil or saprolite under grassland replicate 2 | place: USA:California | collected 2016-06-15 | reverse complement strand
TCATTAATGCTCTCCATTAACTGGGGAAGGCACTCCGGGTATTTTTCTGATAAGATAATCCCCGATTCGCGTACACCTGGATGTGCATCTTTCATGGCCTGTTTAACAATTTTAGCATCCAGCGAATTGAGACCTTCAAGTGCAAAAAGTGCATGCAGACGAACTCCTGGGTCCTGATGATTGGCAAACAAATTTTTTAATGCGAGAACTGCCGATTTATCTTGTCGTTCCAGTAGTATTCTTTGCGCCTGAAGCCGCCACCATTGGCTGGGATTAGAAAGCTGATCAACAATTTGTTCAGTTGTTGCATTTTTCAAATCCGGAGACATTTTTTTATAGGGACCTGCATTCTTTGGAACGATACGATAAATCCTTCCCCTATCCTTGCCATTATTATAATCCATATCACTTTTCAAATCTTCCGGGATCGAAGCAGGTGATTCAATATGCTGCCTGTACATGTCCATTATATAGAGTGCTCCATCCGGCCCCACGGTGAAATTATCCGGCCGAAACCAGGGATCAGTAGAAGTAAGAAACTCCTTGTTTTTTTCCGCATCGTCACGTGTTGCAATACAGACAACGCTATCTGGAAATGCTGTAAGCACATCCCTGTGCACCAGGTTACCTGATACGTCTCCTATAAAAACATTACCGTAATATTTTTTGGGGAAAGCATCTCCCAAATAGATAGTTGTACCGGAGGATGCCGTGAAGTGACCTTCAGCATATTCTACCTGGTCAAGATGATGTTCCTGGAAAGCCTGGTTGCGGCGTTTAGTACGCTCGACCCGCCAATAAGGTGGTGCAGTAACATTGTACATAAGTGGATCATGATCAGAAATATTTGCTATAGCCTTTTTTAAAGGAAGATAAGGATGCCTGTGTAAATATCTCCAGGCAATAACTGACTGTTGAATGTGAATAGAATTTTCTGTTAGAAACCGATGACCCCATTCATCTATAGTCTGACCAAATTGAGTAGGTCCAGTTTCGAGTTCAAATTGTCCGCGATCCATCCTGAAGCGAAAATCTGCTCCACTCATTGATAGTGGCGGAGCGCCTGGATTTTTTACAGAAGTTACTTCACCTTCCTGTCCGAAATTACTTGCATAAATCCAATTATCCACGCTAAAACGAAGGTTGGTGATTTGTGCCTCGGGATTGTTTTGAAAAAATCCTGTGAAGAGTAATTCTTTCGTATCGGCGCGGGTATCCCCATTGGTATCCTTTAGATAAAAAATATTAGGGGCAGCGGTTACAATCAACCCGCCCTTCCATGGCAGAATACTTGTTGCTTCCAGCAAGCTGTCGGCAAAGATTATTGACTTATCTATCCTTCCATCGCCATTCGTATCTAAAAGCATACGGATTCTTCCCGTACCTATTCCCGATTCGGGTTTAAACGGATAGTCGGGCATCTCAACTACAAAAGCATTGCCCTGCTCATTGAAGGTCATCTCTACCGGATCAAGAACAAAAGGCTCCGCAGCGAATAGTTCAATTTTAAAATCTTTATTCAGATTAAAACTTTTGAGTGCTTCTTCAGGAGATAGTGGATCTGTATAATGCTTCTTGGTACATGAAATACTTAGCATACAAAGGATTAATATCGCAGCAAAAAATTTTTTCATGTTAGTAAAATTTTAGAACTGAATGATCCTTCGCTCTCTTTTATTATCGAGTATGATAAGGCTTGCAACATTCTCATTTATATTGACAGACCTGGCAGACTGTGACAGAAAGGAAGATCCGTAGTAGAATTCTCTTTTTTCTGTCTTCCCATTTTTAAATTTGATTATGGCAGAAACATCTGAAGATTTTATTTGTACAACCTTTACTTTTCGCTTAAGCTCAAACAATTTCAATGCATCCCTATTCTGGCTTGCAGCTACAAGATAAGTGTCTGAACTTCCCGATAATTTAACCAGTGCCTTACCATTACCCGGAATATAGATTCCGCTTTGCTGAATTGAAAGCGGTGAAAATCTTCCCGAACCATCCCCTTTCAACAATAAGCCATTTAAAGCATCATAGCGGCCTATGGATACTTCAGTACCAAAATCATTTCCACTAATTAATACATCCAAATTTCCGTCCCCATCAAAATCATCTGCAACCATTCCGTTAATAGTAGAAATTTGTGCCGCTTTGGGTAGCGATATCATTGTAAATTTTCCATCTCCATCATTTCGTAAAAAACATGATTGCAGCATATTTGCTTTTAAACGAATAGCCCCTTCTCTTTTTGCTGCCGGAAATATTTCGTCCATTGTAGAGGTTGCAAACGATTTATAATTATTATACTGCTTTTTGAGACCAGGCAATCTTTCAATAATATCATCTCTGCCATTAGCCGGAAATTCCTTCAATTGTCCATTCTGATCCCGGAGAAACAAAGAAGTAAATGCTTCATAGCCTCCATTGTTATCAAAATCTTTCGCAGTAACGTAAACCGGGTATTGATCGCTTGCCTGATAGAGTGTATTTAATCCAACATTTCCAATAATATAGTCAGTTCTGCCCGTATGCCGGAAGTCTCCTGCAACAATTGAATTCCACCAGCCGGTTTTATTTCCAATACCTGTGGATGATGTAACATTTTTTAATTTCCCACCCATGTTTTTCAGAAAAGTTACCGGCATCCATTCACCTGCCAATATTAAGTCGGTTTGATTGTCGTTATCAAAATCTGTAAAAAGCGCATCGCAAACCATCCCGAGATTTTTTAGCTCAGGAGCCACCTCAGCAGTTACATCCGTAAATTTTACAACACCCTTTTCAGAATCATTTCTAAAAATGAAACTGCTTACCGGTTTTGGATACTTCCAGGGATCAACACGGCCCGATACAAAAAGATCAAGTTTACCATCATTATTAAAATCTATCGCTCTTACGCAAAGCTTACTCGTGTAATTATTGGGGAGTGCATTTACCGCCAATATAAAATTTCCTGTTCCATCATTGATATATAACCTGTCCTGGTAGTTTGTACTATTCTCTTTGTCTCTATATCCTCCGCTGGCGATATATAAATCAGGACTGCCGTCTCCATTCGCATCAAAAAGCAACAGTCCGGCATCTTTATAATTTAAGTGCGAAACGGAATCTTTTCTCAAAAAATCTCTTTGCAAAAATTTGCCATTCGCCTGCTGTAAAAACAATTGTGCGTGAGCAAAAGAATTACCTCCCAATATTATATCATCAATGCCGTTACCATCTACGTCTCCCGTTGACAGGGCAGGACAGTATTCTGAAAGCTTATGAGGCAACGTAGTTTGGATGTTGAAATCAATAAACTCTAAATCTTTGTGCCTGTAATTTATCCCTGATTCGGTGGTAACTTCTTTAAACAAGGCTGTCTCCGCAACTGCGGGCTTCCCCCATGAATACGATTCGTGGGCATCAGCGATGTTAACTTTCAGAACCTGGTCAGCTTTTATATTTTTGATGGTTTGTTTTTTTTCATTGGGCCAACGGATCACAACTGAGTCAATCAATGCCGACCTGCCCAACCCAAAATGTGCTATCGATTGCATTGTTGACAAATAACCCCTGTAAGGATTATTCTCATACACCTGGTGCATTCCATTATCATAATATATATCCGCCCAGGCGCCTAATCCTTCAATATTCTTTTGGTCACCATTAAATTTTATTTGTAAATAATGATTTGCACTATCATTTTTTTCCCTAGCAGTATTTTTATAAATAAGCGCTTCATCATTAATATTATTGATCACCATATCCATGGTACCATTGTTGTCAAGATCGGCAAAGGCTGCACCATTTGAAAATGTGGGCACATTTAAACCCCAGTCACCGGTAGCATCATGAAAGGTGAGGTTACCATTATTTTGAAATGCGTAATTGTGTAATTTAATCTGTGGTATTTGCTTTAAGATTTGCTCCTTGGATGTTTTTCCGTAGGCCTGGTCCTGGTAAACCATAAAATCATGGTCGCTTACATCCTTTGGAAATCCGTTAGTCACGATGATATCGCGGTAACCATCATTATTGAAGTCCGTAACTAAAGGAGCCCAGCTCCAGTCGGTCTGGGCTATACCGCTCATGAAACCTATTTCGCTGAATGCGGGAATTCCAATTGAATCATTTTCCCCGGTTCGCGGACCCTGGTTAAGTTGCAAGGTATTTCGCGTATATTGATATTGATGCCCAACTAACTCAAAATTCTGGTAAGTCACGGTGTTGTTGGCATTCAACATCATTTTTTTCCTGTAATTGTCTTCCGGGCTCATATCCAGCTCTATCACATCAGCAAGCCCATCATTATTTATGTCGGTAATATCCAGCCCCATTGCATTATATGAAGTATGCTTAAAGTAATCTTTTGAATGATTGATAAAAGTTCCGTCGTGATTGTTGATGTACAGGATATTATCCGAAAGAAAATCATTCGCTACATAGATGTCCTTCCAGCCGTCGCGGTTAATATCGGCTATTATTGCCCCATGGCCAAATCCGTCCAGGGTAATGCTAGCCTGGCCGGAAACATTATGAAAAACCGGGTGCTTCGCGGAACTGTCCCAATTATTTTGATACAACCTCCCCGTGCTGCGTTCGATAGTTTTATTAGCCTTTCCCCCAAACCTGTTTGGATTATAACCGGCAGAAGCCTCATTCACTGTCAGGTACATATCCAGGTCGCCATCATTATCATAATCAAAAAAGCTGGCCATGGTCGATTGAACATGAATGTCCAAACCATATTCTGCAGCTGATTCTGTAAAATGCGGGACACCGTTTTTATGTGGCCCGTTGTTTATATAAAGCAGATTGCGCCTTCGGAGAGAATCTTTGTAAATTGTATTGGATACATAAATATCCGCAAGCCCATCATTGTTGATATCTATAATTGATACACCTCGTCCCCATCTTCCCATACCATCTACTCCAGCCTTTTCGGTGATGTCTTCAAATTTAAAATTGCCTTTGTTTATATATAAACGGTTTGAATGCGAGGAAGAAACTAGTTCAAATAAAGTATCTGTTTTGTTACAGGCAGAGACGAGCAACACAAAAAGATAAATGAATACTAAACGGATTCTCATACTTAAAAAAGAAGGCTCTGTCCAGCAAAGCCTTCAGTAATATAAAAATTGATACAGTCAATATCCCGGATTTTGTACCAGTGTCGGGTTAGTTGCAAGTGCTGATGCGGGGATAGGCATTAAATCACGACCCTGAGGAATTGTAAATCCATGTTTATCCTTTAGATAAGCAATAAGGTCGCCAGTCCTTCTCAGATCAAACCAAAGCGACATTTCTCCGTTTATTTCATGCCTGTATTCATCTAATATTATTTTCATCATGTCGATTTCAACAGGCGGGGGAACAACTATTGAAGGGTTTTCCAATTTACCCCAGGCCCTGTCTCTAATCTGTTGTATGGTAGCCATAGTGCCTGCAGCATCACCGCTCTTAAACTGAGCTTCGGCCTTACTAACTAATACCTCGCCTAAACGCAACATGATCACAGCCTGATCACCAAAAAGCGAATCATTCCCATTTACAACAAGGGGATCACGCCAGGTTTTCACATTAAAATATCCGGACCTTAGCTCACTAGGATCGGAGCCTATCCATGGCCTGGCAACAGTACCTGCGGTATTAATAATTTGCCCATTAGTTCCGATGTATCGCGGATCGCCACTCGCAAAGCCTTGTTGCACTTTTGAATAATTTTTTATTTGAATGGCGGGACTTGGATGCTCGTCACCAGGACCTATTATAGTGGGCAATTTTCGGGTATCGCCATTTTCAAATGACGCATACAATTTAGGGCTGGCAGACTCGAAGCCCAAGCCTGTTATTTCCTCCGGCATATTAAAGGATTGCAGCCAATTTGCGTCGTTGGAACGGCCCCATGATCTGGTCCCGCCCGATGGTATCAGGAATTTTACTTCGAAGAGTGATTCCTCGCTGCTTCCATTTCGGTATTCATGAATATCAAGATATTTTGGCGATAACTTGTAAGTATCGGGAATTTGATCAAAGGTGGCTATGGCCTCAGCGTATTTTTTCAACCACATTTGAGCGGCGCCGAGGTAGCCAAGTGCCGCGCCTTTTGTAGCCCTTCCATCCTCGATATCTTCCTTCTGGGGCAATAAGCTGACAGCTTTTGTCATGTCTGATTCTACTGAAGCAAATACTTCGTCCTGGCTGTTTCGGGGATGAAGCCCATTATCTGTCACAGTTTGTAATTCCAGCGGCACTCCGCCGAAAGCAGCGCCCAGGTAATAATAAAAAAGGCCGCGTAAAAAATAGGTTTCGCCGTTTAACCGATCTGCTAAACTTTGGTCCAGGATATTTTCGTCTCTCATTTTAGCAATAATTGGTAACGCAGCATTAGCTGAGGCAATGCCTTTGTAAAATTGATTCCAAAGTCCCTCAAAAGCCTGATGATTTGCATCAAACTGAAAAGTAGCCCAGTTCCTGTCTCCACCGTAATTAATTTGATCCAGCGTCAGATAATTGTTAATATAGTAAATCGAAAATTTCATGACGTCATAATTTCCCGGATCAAAGGTGTTATAAAGGGCATTTACAAGCTGAATGGCGTCCTCTGGTTTTTTAAACAAGGCATCTTCAGCAACATTCGACGTATCGGTTTGCTGCAGGAATTTTTTACAACTCAAAGGAGGCAGCAGTACCAGTGCCAGGGCCAGCAGGTAGATGCTATGTTTAATTTTCATATTCTTAATTTTTTCATTGTGTTAGAATGTTACGTTTAATCCAAACGTATAAACTCTGGATAAGGGATAGGTACCTACATCTACCCCGGATGACCCTACGCTCCTTGTAAGATCCCCGCCGCCAACGGGTCCATATCTCCTTGCAGCATCATACTGTTGCGGTAATCCAATTTCAGGATCAAGGCCGGTATATTTTGTAATGGTAAACAGGTTTTGCGCAGATACAAACAGCCTGAGCCTTGTTATTAAAAACCTGCTTAACAAATTTGAAGGCAATGTGTATCCTATTTGAACATTTCTTAAACGCAGGTATCTTCCGTTTTCAGCGTACACGTCGGATGGGCGGTTATTATCATTATTATCCTCATTTGTAATCCTTGTATACCTGTTGTTGTTTGATGGTTTACCAGGCGTCCAATGGTTAAAATAATAGTCCTGGCTAATGTTTTGAAGTCCCCCAAAGCTTTCAAGTGAGGCTTTCTGATAATTTAAAATCTTGTTTCCGGAAACACCGTAAAAAAATACGTTTAAATCAAATGATTTATAAGTAGCATCCAAATTTAACCCTCCAAAAATTTTGGGGATAGGGCTTCCCAAAGAAACCCGGTCATCTGCTGTAACCTGGCCATCACCATTGATATCAATAAACTTACGATCACCAGGCACGGCCCCGGATTGGTAAGTTGCACCTGCACCATACAGCACTTCGGCCTGTGCATTTAATGCATCAATTTCTGCCTGTGTCTGGAAAATACCCGCAGATTTATAGCCGTAAAACTCGCCCACCGGACCACCAATTCTTGTCAGGCTATACTGTTGCCAACTGCTGCCTGCCGGAAAACCTAAGCCCTGACCGTCGCTACTAAGTTGCAAGCCGGATAATGTGGTTAGATCATCGGTCAGGCTTAATAATTTATTGTTAACAGTAGTAAGGTTTAAATTAATACCATAGCTAAAATCTTTTTTTGATTTCCTGTAGCCTACAGCGATTTCTACACCACTGTTACGGATACTACCCACATTTTTTGCTGCTGTAGTAAAGCCTGTTTGAGTAGGCACCGGAAGATTCAGCAGGAAATCTTTTGACTCTTTTTTGTAATAGTCAGCCATCAGTGTGAGGGTGCCATTTAAAAATGTTATATCCAAGCCTATATCTGTCATCTTTGATGTTTCCCATTTCAGGTCTGGATTAGGTAATGCGGCAAGTTGAAGACCTGGTTGATAACTTCCGTTAAACGGATAACCAAAATTACCAGGGTCTATCTGCGGGCCTCCTGTACTATACTGGGCTAAGTATTGAAACAAGCCAATGCCATCCTGATTGCCCACCTCACCATAACTGGCCCTGATCTTAAGATCAGTAATGGCATTTGCATTTTTTAAAAATGATTCTTCCTTAACACGCCAGGCTATTGAGCCTGAAGGGAACACGCCATATTGGTGATTTGGAGTAAATTTTGAAGATCCGTCTCTTCTAACAGTACCCGTAATAAGGTACTTATCCATAAACTTATAGTTTAGCCTCCCAAACTGAGAAGCAAGAGAATAAGTTCGTTGGTTACCAGATAGGTCGGTTACATTTACAATACTACCCACATCTCTTAGCACGTCGCTTATAGAACCAAATCCTTTTACAGCCATCTGACGAAAAGTGTTTTCTTGCGCAGAAACACCACCCACAAAATCAATGCTGTGAACTCCAAAAGTTTTAGTGTAGGAAATTGTATTTTCCCAGAGCCATTCAAAGGATTTATTAGCGTATTGAGAATAAGTGTTTTGGGCTCTTTGGATTCCCGGATCACCATATTGTTCTAAGGAACGCGTATCGGAAGGTTTGAATAAGTAGCCGGAACTCTCATTGGTGCTAATTCCAAAATTTGTTTTAATTTTCAACCCACCCCATATAGTAGCTTCTAATGAAGTAGTCCCTAAAAAAACATCGTTTTCATTTTTTATTTCATCGGTTTCAGCATCATAAACAGGATTCCCATAATTATAAAGAAAAAAATGAACATTTGCAGGAGGATAGAAGCCATAATTACCATTGCCGTCTTTAACCTGGTCAGTAAGCTTATTACCTGTCATTGTTGGTGGCAGAAAACTTAAGTCAAGTATTCCTTTTTCTTCTGCATCTCCCACCTGGCCACCGGTCCCAATATGCGTTTCATTCTTACCTCTTGTGTACTTAATGCTGGATGAAGATCTAAGCCAGGTAAAGGGTGTGTAGTCCAGGTTAAGGCTTGAGTTAATTCTTTTAAAATCAGAACCCAGTACTATACCTTTTTGATCAAAATAACCGGCAGAGAATGCTGATTGAACTTTGTCACTACCTCCCCGTATTCCAATGTTGTAGTTTTGCTTTAGTCCTGATCGATAAACTTCATCCTGCCAGTCTATACTGCGTAAGGCTGATGGATTACTCCATTCAGGCAGGGTTTGAATATTATCTATTGGCGCACGCTCGTTAACCAGTGTAACCCATTGCTCTGCATTCAATACCTTATACATTTCAGGTTGTGACTGAATAGATGTTACTACATCAAGAGAAAGTTCTACGCCATTTTTCTTACCGCGTTTGGTAGTGATGATCACCACACCATTGGATGCCCTGTTACCATATATTGCAGTAGCTGAGGCATCTTTAAGGATATCAATGGAAGCAATATCATTGGGATTGAGTGCATTAAGCCCACCTGTGATAGGATAACCATCAACCACATACAAAGGAGTATTACTTCCTAAGCTGCCAATGCCCCTTATTTGAACGAACACACTCGCACCTGGCGCACCATCGTTATTAGTAACATTAACACCAGCTGCCCTGCCCTGGATTGCCTGGTCCAGAGTAGTTACAGGTACTTTTTCAATTTGTGCTGCACCTATCGAGCTTACAGAGCCGGTTAAATCCTTACGCTTCTGTGTTCCATAACCAACTACAACAACCTGACTGAGCTCCCTGCTATCGGAGACTAAGTTAACATCGATAACGGACTTATTGCTTACTTTAATTTTTTGGATAACATATCCCACATAAGAAAACAATAATGTGGCTTTCGAAGATGGTACCACTATAGTATAATTGCCCGAATTATCTGTAATGGTGGCAGTAGATGTGCCTTCGATAGTTACAGTAACTCTTGACAGTTCTTCACCCGTATTTGAGTCTGTTACCTTCCCGGTTATTTTTTTTGATTGTGCCAAGGCCATTGAAACGAAAAAAAACAGGAAAAGAAAACAAGCAAAAACTCTCTGTAAGAATAGATGCAATTCTGAGTATTTCTTTTTAAAAGGCAGCATCATACCTTTTGTTGAACAAATTCTCATTAGCAGCAATTTGAAGGTTATGCAGAAATTTTGGTAGTGTAATTAAATAATAAATGTAGTTAAATAAATAATAAATGTAGTTAAATAAATAAATAAATATAGTCAAATAAATGGTTCCCATTTTTACCCAATAAAACTCTGATCGGAACGAAATGTATAAGAATTTGTGCATCCAAATATTTAATGGAAACATTCCCGAAGAAATAATTGCATCTCTTTCTTGTATTCCTCCAATTGTTTTTCATCTTTACAATTAATCAATAAAGTTATTTTACAAACATCATATGTCTGATCAGCGTTCAACAGTTTATGATGGTATCATTATCGGCAGTGGACATAATAGCCTGGTGCTGCAAGCTTATCTTTGTAAAGCGGGTTTGGATGTCCTTTGCCTCGAAAGACGAAGTATCGCCGGCGGAGGACTTACCACTATGGAAGATACGAAGCACCCGGGATTTTTACACAACACACATTCTTTTTACCACAGATCTCTTAACCGGATGGCATGGTACAAAGATCTGGAACTTCAACGTCATGGGGCTGTTTATATTGAACCGGATTACAATGTTGCATTGCTGCTTAAAAGTGGTGAATCCCTGGATTGGTGGACTACGTTTGAAAAAACAGTGGTGTCTTTTTCAAGATTTAGCAAGAAAGACGCACAGGCCCTGAAGAAATGGTATGAGTTGTTTACACCAATCGTTGAAAAGATTCTGATTCCGGAAAGTCAAAGCCCTCCCATCCCGGACAATTTGCGCATAGCCTTGCTTAAAAAAAGTCCTGAGGGCCGGTTATTGCTAAAAATCAGTGCCCTGTCTCCGATAGAATTTGTGTTGCAGGAATTTGAACATCCTGTAGTTCAGGCTGGGCTTTTATTTTTTAATGGTCTCCGGGAAGTTGATCTCCGTTGCAAAGGATTTGGTCACCATATTCCCGCATTACTGGCCAGTAAAGGAAAAGCACAAATGTGCAGAGGCGGATCTGCAGTATTAGCTCAGGCGCTCGTGTCGGCTGTTTTAGAGAATGGTGGAACAATTAAACTTAGTACCGAACCGAAAAAAATTTTAATTGAAACCGAAAGAGCTGTCGGGGTAGAAACCTCATCGGGAGAGGTGTTCCGTGCACACCACTTTGTTGTCTCAGGGTTAAATCCACATCAAACCTTTCTGGAATTAACGGATGAGGCGTTCGTTCCTAAAGAGTGGCGGGAAAAAGTCAAAAGGTTTCAGTATAATTTGATTGCACCTCTATTTGCGTTAAATCTGAATTTGAATGCTCCTCCGAAATATACAGCAGCAAAAAATAACCCGGACCTTGATAAAGCATTAATGATTATACTGGGACTGGAAAATTTCAGACAATATCCTGAGATTGTGAGCCATCATGAAAAAGGAACCATTCCACCTACAGTGATGTGGGGAAGCTGTCCAACAGTATTCGATACAACGCAGGCGCCAACTGGTAAACATACGGCATTCATGTGGGAGAAGCTGCCATATTGCCTGAATGGCGATGCTACGAATTGGGACAAGGAAAAAGATATTCATGGAAAGCAAATGCTTGACCTCTGGACCAACTATGCACCTAACCTTGAGCATGACGTTATTGATTGGTTTACACAAAGTGCACTGGATACTGAACGAACTTTTCCGAACATGCGTGAGGGTGATTTGCTTGTAGGCGCATTTACAAATGGACAGGTTGGTTATCACCGTCCCTTTCCGGGTGCTGGTCATTACCGCGGTCATGTAAAGGGACTTTACCTGTGCGGATCTTGCTGCCATCCAGGAGGAAATATTACTGGTTTTCCTGGTTACAACTGTGCACAAGTCATTTTTTCTGATATGAACTTATCCGCACCATGGGCGCCGCTTCCCGCTGAAGAATACTTAAAAAAGTTATGTTGATTGCCCCAAATATAACTTACCCGACCAATATCTATTTCGGTTTTGGAACAGTGACATCGCTTCCTGCGCTGCTAAAAAAATATAGTATTTCACGCCCGCTTGTGATTACTGATAAAGGGTTGGTAAAAGTGGGGATAATTGAACGGTTAGGTATTAATGCTCCGGTTGTTTTTGATGATGTGGAAACAAATCCTACTGAATCAATGGCGCTTACAGCACTTAATATATACATCCAGTCAAACTGTGATGGCATAATTGCCGCAGGTGGTGGGTCACCCATAGATCTGTCAAAATGTGTTGCCCTGCTCGTGCATCATGTTCCTCCACTCGAACAATATGCAATTGTAGCCGGCGGCATCTCCAAAATCACTTTTCATATTCCTCCACTCATTGCTGTGCCCACTACAGCGGGAAGCGGAAGTGAAGTCGGCCGTGCCGCGTTGGCAACAGTAGCGAAAGGAAGGAAGCTGGGATTTCTAAGTGATTATTTACTTCCTAAAGCAGTTATTTGTGATCCTGAGCTTACATTAAGTATGCCTCCGTTGCTGACTGCCGCAACAGGAATGGATGCATTTTCTCATTGTGTTGAAACTTTCTGCAGCACCCGGTTCAATCCTGTCGCTGATACAATAGCGCTGGACGGGCTTGAACGTGGTTATAAGAATATTATTAAAGCGACCATAAGCGGAACTGATCGTAAGGCCCGTGAAGAGATGATGATGTGTTCATTGGAGGGTGGTTTGGCTTTCCAGAAAGGTCTTGGGGCTGTCCACAGCCTGAGCCATCCTTTAGGAGCACTCACTGAAAAGCGGCTTCATCATGGCACTTTAAATGTGATTTTTCTCCCTTTTGTATTGCGATTCAATTTTGATTACTGCAAAGAAAAAATGCAGGTGATGGCGGAAAGGCTAAAAATAAAGGAAGCATATAAACTGCCAGATCAATTTACTCTATTGAACCAACAATTAGGGTTGCCTCAAAAGTTGCGTGAACTTGAAATAACCAAAGGCGAATTAGAGCCTTTGGCAGAGAGGGCCAAAGCAGATCATTGCACACCGACAAACCCGCGGCCACTCGCAATAGAAGATTGTCTCCAACTTTATTTAGAGGCCTGGTGACAGCTTATTATTTTATAAGAATGATTAAACTGCTTAGCTTATAATGAAATTAGTAGAATATACATCAATAATGAAAAAAAGAATAGCCATTATTGCAACTACGGTTCTGCCATTGTTATATTTCTTCGGCTCCTGTAATTCCAAAAAATCTTCCCATAACAGTTCTATTCCTACAGATTCTGTAACAATTGCACAGGGCAAAAATTCTTTTGCTGAGAAATGTAATAGTTGCCACAATTTTGAGGTGGATGGTATTGGTCCTCAATTGGCAGGAATTACATCTCAACAATCGGTTGAATGGATAAAAAATTTCATCAGAAATCCGAAGCGAGTAATTGATTCCGGTGACACAACAGCACAAAAGCTTCTTAAACAGTACAGAACAATGATGCCTTCATTTGAATATTTACCCGATGAAGAAATCAATGCAGTAATTGCGTTTATAAATAGCCAAAAAAAACGTGAACAAAAACCCGTAGCGGTAGATACCAATGATATAAAAAATCCAATACCGGACACTATTAAATCTTCCGACCTGGTGGTTAGTCTGGATTCTATAACACAAATTCCTCCGTCCTCTAATGACTCACCTTTAACAAGAATAACCAAACTTGACTATCAGCCAAATACAGGTGATTTATATATTTTGGATCTGCGCGGTAAACTTTATAAACTTCAAAACGGCCAGCCAAAAGTTTATATGGATATGGCTACGTTTAAACCTAAATTCATTAATCAGCCTGGATTGGCTACCGGCTTTGGCAGTTTTGCATTTCATCCGGAATTCGCAAAAAATGGTCTTTTATATACAACCCATACAGAACCGGCCGGATCAGCCAAACCTGATTTTAAATATCCCGATTCTATTCCTGTTGTGTTGCAATGGGTATTAACTGAATGGAAAACTGGCCCGGCAACTTTCCCGTTTTCAGGTAAAAGCCGGGAAATTTTCCGCGTAGATATGCCTACAGATATTCATGGAGTTCAGGAGATTGCCTTTAACCGACTTGCAAAACCAGGTGATGAGGATTATGGACTATTGTATATAGGCATTGGGGATGGAGGCAGCGCCATAATTGGATATCCTTTAGTGTCGGAAATTCCCGAGAAGATTTGGGGTAGTATTATCCGGATAGATCCATTGGGGAACAATAGCAAGAATGGTCAATACGGCATTCCACCGCACAATCCTTTTAATAAAAAAGACAGTTTAAAAAGTGTCCGGGAAATCTATGCCTATGGTTTTAGAAACCCTCACCGTATCAGCTGGAGTAAATCAGGCCAGTTGTTTGCTGTAAACATTGGTGAGCGTAATATTGAATCATTAAATATGATTATACCAGGACATTTTTACGGCTGGCCGATAAGGGAAGGAACTTTCCTTGAACGCTTTTTTAATGATGCCGGTAAAATTTATCCCCTTCCTTCAAATGATTCTATTTATCATATCACATATCCGGTAGCTCAATTTGATCATGATGAAGGAACGGCTATTTCGGGTGGGTTTGAATATCGCGGAAGCGTCATACCGCTTTTGAAAGGGAAATATCTTTTTGGAGATATTGGATCAGGCAGGTTGTTTTTTGTAAATATGAAGAACCTAAGACTAGGAAAGCAAGCCACTATCAGAAAATGGAACATCTCATTTAACGGCATGACTACAACACTTGCCCAGCTTTGCAAAAATAGCCGTGTTGAAATAAGATTTGGCATGGATAGCAAAGGAGAATTATACATATTAACTAAAGCGGATGGAAAACTGTACAAGTTAGTGAGAGCAGTTACGAAACATTCAAATGTTCATTAACCGGCAGTTGTATCATCCTCTTAAATTAATTATTCAAAACTCCAATTTACAATCGAATCAAGAGCATCCATTTTTTCAATAATCTTCAAATTATCCGGTGCTTTTTTAAAAGAATATGCAGACCGGGGAAATTCAAGTTCCTTGTTGATTAATTCTGGTGAAGCAGGCTCCAGCATTGGGTTTCTTAGACCTGCCAATACAACTTTTCTCGGAGCAATACAACCGATTAAATCCGGTAAATCATATGCGGTCAATACTGAAGCAATGCCCCATGTAAAATGAACTTCAACGGGATGCCAATAATCTGACACCGGTCTTTTTGTTATCCCAATTGTATGAAACCTGTTCATTACAATTGATTGGTAAGGGATGAGTGAACTGCTCTACCAACTGAGCTACAGAGGGCGGTTTAATCTTATTAAAGACTATGAAATATGCGTTGCCAATTATATTTTCTCCCCACAATTGTTTACTATTTAAATTTACAGCCTTAATAAATAATTATTATGGGAATTACATTGAAAAATCTAACTGCATTCATTTTTGCCATTGGTATTTTTAATTATGCTTTTACTCAAAATACCGGTAAAATTATAGAACAAAAAACCGTTGCAAGCAAAATTTTAAACAAAGACGTTAAATACACTATTTATCTTCCACCTGATTATACTTCTTCTGACAGAACTTACCCTGTTGTTTACCTGCTTCACGGCTATACTGATGATAATACCGGTTGGCTTCAGTTTGGAGAAATAAACAGGTATGCTGATAAAGCCATTGCAGAGGGCACTATTCCTCCGATGATAATTGCTATGCCAAACGGTGATTCAAGCTTCTACATAAATTCATATGATGGCAAAGAAAAGTATGAGGATTTTTTTATAAAAGAATTTATGCCATCAATTGAAAAAACATACCGGATAAAAGCAGAAAAAAAATACAGAGGTGTTGCCGGCTTATCAATGGGTGGTTATGGATCATTAATATACGCTTTAAAATATTATGAGCTGTTTGCTGCTTCAGCTCCTTTAAGCGCTGCGGTATGGAGCGATGATGAAATAATAAATATGTCTGAAGAGCAATGGATAGAAACTAACGGCCAGTTATATGGACGTGGTCTTAAAGGCAGGAATCGATTAACTAAGGCGTGGTATAGTAATTCAATTTTAAAAATTATTGAAACTAAATCCGTGGAGGATTTAAAAAAAGTACGCTATTGGATAGATTGTGGTGATGATGATTTTCTTAGCATCGGAAATTGTCTTTTGCATGTAGCATTAATGGATAAAAAGGTGCCTCATGAATTTCGGATTCGTGATGGTGTTCATGACTGGACCTATTGGCGAACCGGTATAACAGATGCATTACAATTTATCGGGCAAAGTTTTCATCAGTAATAATTAATAATTCTACCGGCTGATCTGATTATGAAGTTTTGAAAATCTCCACCAACAGGATCAATAAATATTCCTATTTCAGATAACTTTAGAAACTATAAAACACGTTCATTTTTTACAACACAACATCCTCAATATTTTACTTTCTGTATGATGTAAGGGATGGTAAGGTGAGATAGGTTTTTTAATACAGTGCAGTCAAACAGGAAATAAACAATCAACAGAATGAATAAACCTTCTCTTTGCGACCTAAACATAATTAGATTTTAAAGTCCCGGGAAACTATTCACAAACCCAATTTACAATTGAGGTAAGATCATCCGTTTTCTCTATAGTCTTCATATTTTGCGGCACTTTTTTAAAAGAATATACCGACCGGGGGAATGCAAGTCCTTCGCTGATTACTTCTGCTGAGGCAGGCTCCAACATCGCATTTGTGATACCGGCAAACAGAACTTTTCGTGGAGCAATACAACCGATTAAATCCGGCAAATCATATGCAGTCAATACTGAAGCAATGCCCCAGGTAAAATCAACCTCAACAGGATGCCAATAATCTGAATTTGGTCTTTTTGTTATCCCAATTTTATGAAACCTGTTCATTGCAACCGATTGGTAAGAGATGAGCGAACCAATTAGTGCAATGTTATTAATTGAAGAGTCAAATGCTGCAGCATGGATAAGTGCAAGACACATTTCATTAAAGGCAATTGCACCAATTTTCAATGGATTAACATCACTTTGATTTTTTAAATAGTTCACTACTCTTACAATATCTCCGGCACGGATGCCAACCATGCTTCTGCCAATTAAAACTGCGGTATAGCCATCAGTATAACCTCTTGCGGCAGTATTGGTAGTCTCACCAATACCCAAAACATCAGCAGCTGCAACTATATATCCCTTTTTGACTAATTTTTCTATTTCGCCACCCGGTTCCGCACCAGTAACTTTCCCTTTAGAATGAAGATAAACTATTGCAGGATGTTTCACCAGGTTGTCATCAGGTTTAAACAAGAGAATAGGAATAGCATACTCATCGCTTTCTCCCGCAATGGCATCCAGTTGCACAGTGTAGCCATCTCTCTGGTACCTGCCATTAATAAATGATCCTTCCTTATCCCGGGAAGGAGTCTTATAACCCGAAATTTCCTTTGCCTTTATTTTAACCTTGTTAAGATGGTTCACAATATTTTGTCGCGACTGCTCAATATTGTTGATCAGTTTTTCGGATTCCGTTTTATTAAGGTCAAAAATCATTTTTCCACCTTTGTATGTAGCAATCTGGCCTGTTGGAGTTACGGTCAACTCTTTTACTGTAGGTAAATCTGTCTTTTCTTCTGCAGGATTACCGGGCATGTTAAAATGTTTCTGGAAAAAAGCATACATAGCTAATCTTATTTTCGGGGTCATCGAATGTTTAGCATCATCTTCGACCAATTGTAAATTATTTTCTTTACCGAAAGCTGCGTACGTTTTTTTGGCTTCTCTGAGTGCATCACGTGCTCCCTGAAATGCCATATTTTCGTCACGTGTTGTAAATGCCATCAATGTCGGCTTTGGTGATCTCACTTCTATCAGATCTTCAAAGGTTATACCTTTTGCAAGGCCACGAATCAATGTGTTTTCAGCATCCTGTATTCCTTTCGTTTCAAGCTGTGTTCTGTATGTGAGAGGCCAGCTGCATGGTACCGCCACTTTCACCCTGTCGTCATATGCTCCTAAATACGCAGATACGGTTCCGCCCCCGGAAAAGCCTGTTACTCCAATATTTTCAGGATCCACCTCTTTACGGGTGAGCAGATAATCGATAGCCCTGATGCCGTCCCAGATAAAATATTTTGCTGAAGAAATACCTGATATAAAACAAACATTTCCCATATAGGAATGCTCTATGACTGAATACCCAATTGCAGAAAATTTTATGGACGTATCATAATATTGCACGTGCTCTCCTTGTCCCAACGGATCTATTGCAAAAACGATCATTCCCTTTTTTACAAGATTTGTTATAATGACCTGGTAGTATTCTTCCCTGAATGATGCCTGGTCATGTCCAAAAACATTCAGGATTGCCGGAGTTTTGCCATTTATTTTATCAGGTATATAAAGGCAACCTGTTTCATAAAACCCTGGAACGGGCTCATAAATGATTTTCTCGATCCTGTAACCTTCTTTTTGTGTGATGCCAGTAATTTCTGGATTCAATGCTTCCTTCCTAGGAAAGGTGCCGATTAGTTCCTTAAGTTTATTCTTAACGATTTGCTGTCTCTTTATCCAATCGTTTTTTGTTTTTAATCCGGCTATCTCATTGTCTCTTATCTTATAATAATCCTCTGCCTGTTTGGTAAGATGGTTAAGCACCAGGCTCCCGGGGTTATTCCATTTAATCCAATCGTGAAAAACGTTTAAATTCTCTTCTTCCTTTTTTGTGGAATTTGTTTGCGCAAAAAGAGGCTCAACGGTAAGAAGCAGGAAGAGTAGCAAAATAAGGATAGCATAACAAGACACTTTTTGTTTTATGCGTACAATATTCTCATAATTGCATTTAATATTTTTCAGTCTCAGCTTGCATGAGACTGTTTCATTTTTTATTTTCATACCCGTTTATTTAGAGAATAAGTTTAGATTCGATATTACATTTATAGTGATCGATGCACTTTGTATTTCTTCGATTTCCTCATTAAATATAATTACTTCAAATAAATATTTTGTGACTTTAACTATTGTGCATAGTGAATGCAATTACGAATTTTATTAAAACTCGTTGCAGATGAAAAATAAAATCAGCTTTCTGAGTCTCGCAATTTTTGTTTTGGGGCTGTGTTCAATTTGTAGTGCGCAAACTCCGGTTTTTCCACTCAAAAAGAGTATGAATGGCCGCTATCTTGTCGATCAAAACAACATGCCTTTCCCAATTCTCGGAAGGACAGCGTGGTTTGTGATCTCGCAATCCGTTGAAGGTTATCAAGCCTTTATTAATAACACCATTTCGCATGGATATAATTCAATCGAGATGCATGTGCTCAACCATGATCCGCGGGGCAATCATCCGCCATTCAATGGCAACGGAGATATCCCCTTTCTTAAGCGATTGAATGGATCAAACTGGGATGGTTCGCTTACTTATACTGATACCAGTGCCCAGGCACCTGACCTTACTACCCCTAACGAAGCATATTGGCGATTTGTGGATTCTTTTCTTTTCTATTGCGAGTCGAGGGGTATCGAGGTATTCTTCTTCCCGGCTTATGCAGGCTATGCTGACAGCAACCAGGGGTGGATGGCGGAGCTTCTTGGAAATGGAGCAGCAAAATCACGCGCTTATGGCGCATGGATTGCAAACAGGTATAAGAATCAAAAGAATATTATATGGATGCTTTTGGGAGACATGGGCCATTTTACAGCTACTGAAAAAGAAGTTGAGGGAGCTTTTATTGCTGGTCTTAAAAGTGTTGTCGGGCAGTTGTCAACTGAATACAGTGCCGAAGCAAGCCCGGGGCAGAACAGTACAGATCAGGAAGATTTTGGCGACCAAATGACACTTAATGGCACATACACCTGGGTACCAAAAGATGTTAATGTGCCGAGTCTCGGACGAAGCGCTTATTCACATAGTCCTGTTTTGCCTGCTTATTTACTTGAAGAGCCTTATGATGAGGAAGGGCCGGATGGTAACAATGTTAACCCAAATGCTATACAGCCTGTAAGGCGATTCCAGTGGTGGGGCTGGTTGAGCACAATTGGAGGATACATTTCGGGTAATGGATATGTATGGCCTTTTAATTCTCCGGATTGGCAGAAACACTTAGATACGAAAGGGACATACGATATGGAACGACTTAATCGCTTTATCAAATCCATCTCCTGGTGGAAACTTGTTCCTTCAGGCCTGGGTGGCATGAAGACCTTAATTACTGAAGGCGGAAGCACTCCTTCAAGTCCTGACTATGTAGCTGCAGCAGCCACCTCTGAGGGAACGCTTCTTGTAGCCTACTTGCCCCCCGCGCATAAAGAAAGTATCACGGTAGATCTTAGCGCAATGGGAGGGAGCACCCGCGCAAGATGGTATGATGCTACGAGCGGCAACTTTATAAAAATTCCGGGTTCTCCATTTGACAATAAGGGCACACATGAATTTACTCCCCCTGGAAAAAACAACGAAGGCGAAAGCGACTGGGTGTTGATGCTGGATGTTGGCGCTGATGATATAACACCCAAGGCTGCGCGGACACCAGTCAGCGGGCCATTGAGACATTCCAGCAATCCAAATTACTTCGAAGATGCCAACGGCAACGCGCTCATCCTTTGCGGGTCGCAAACATGGAACACGCTGCAGGATTGGGGTAGTAACGGTTCTATTCAAACGTTGGATTTTAATGCCTTTGTCAGCTTCCTCAAGGCGCATGGGCACAATTTTACTTTGCTCTGGAGCACTGAGCTGCCTAAATTCCATGGCCTTCCAACCACAGATACTTCTTCTCCGCCGGATATTAAGGTAAGTCCGTTTCCCTGGAAACGTAGCGGCCCGGGATTGGCGACTGATGGCGGATTGAAATTTGATCTTACAAAATTTGACGAAAATTATTTCGATCGATTACGTGAACGGGTGCAAAGCCTGAACAGTGCAGGCATCTATGCAGGTATTTATTTGTTTTCTGGTGAATGGCTTTTGCGTTTTCGCTGTGCAACCGATGGATACCCTTTTTCGGGTACCAACAACATCAATGGAATTGATGACGGCTACAAGGGTGGATCGCCTGAGACGCAGGTTGGTGCTGTCACGATGACTGCATCCAATGCAATTACCGACTTCCAGGATGCCTATGTTAAAAAAACCATCAACACTTTGAACGATTTACCAAATGTACTTTGGATTGTTTCCCAGGAAGCACCAGAAAATTCAACTTGGTGGAATAACCATTTGATTTCGCTTGGAAGAGCTTATGAGAAGAAAAAACCTTATCAGCATCCTATTGGATATGGAGTGCCCGCGGTATATAACTCCCAAATTGACACGACACTCTATAACTCTGATGCAGACTGGATTGCCCCGTTGGCCCGGATTTCTCCTGCCAGGTCTTGCGGAACGGGGAAGCCTGCTTGCAAAGTAAACATCAATGACAGCGATCACAGTTACTGGGAGATTTGGAATGATTCGCCTCAAAAAAACCGGAATTATGCGTGGGAGAATTTTGCAAACGGCAACCAGGTCTTGTTTATGGATCCCTATCTTGTTTACTATCCACGACAGAAGCGGAATATGTGTATTTCTCCGGTTAATGCCATCTGTAGCTTGCCTGACTTACGTTGGGAAAATTTCCGGAACAATCTTGGGTATATCCTGAAATATTCACGCAGGCTCCATCTGGTCAATCTAACTCCGGACAGTTCTCTCTGTTCAACTAAGTATTGTCTTGCTCAAACACCATCCATTGGTGCGGAATACCTGGTTTATGCTCCTTCGGGAGGTTCATTCACTGTGGATCTTTCGGCAATGCCGAATACGCGGATGCTGTCTGTGGAATGGTTCAACCCTGCAACGGGAACAACGACATCGCAAAGTCCGATACCTGCGGGCTCATCCTCCCGGTTGTTTAATTCGCCATTCAGTGGGGATGCGGTGCTATATCTTGTAGATACTGAAGGTCACAAGTAACTACAACTTGCAGTGGCAGGGGTTCTACTTATAATTTGGAGCAGGACATGGCAAATGCTATCAAAATAACTAAAAATCTTTTAGGTAATTTTTGCAGAGATTGTGACCTCCATTCCTCCCAAGCTGAAGTATTGTACTAAAAGTTGGATACAAAAAATTATAAACATAAGTTGCTCAGACAAAATATATTTTACGCATGAAACTATTTTTGAAATACGTATCGGCAATATTGCTTACAGAATGGATGAGTTGTGCTTGTTCTGTTAATGCGCAGCCTGCAGAGCGCAACTTATTGAGCCATTTTTCAAAAGAAGAAGTTGCACAGTCGTTAATGCCCTTATCGCAATGGCACCCTTTTCCCCAAACTGCAAAAGAATGGCAGGAGATTTTGCCCGATAGTATGCATGAGAAAATTATTAACCAGGCACAACAGTATGCAATCCTGCCTTTTCAACCATTGTCTGCATCGCTAATGATGGAGTATGTGCGCACAGGCAACCGAAGCAATTACCAGGATACATCATTTCAAAAACGCGAACGCCTGTTTGTCCTGGCGCTGGCAGAATCTATAGAGCAAAAAGGCAGGTTCACCAATGCAATTGCTGATGGTATATGGTCAATTTGTGAAGAGAGTTTTTGGGGCGTTCCTGCTCATTTAAGTTTGCAAAAGGCCGGTTCCGGACTTGCTGATGTAGAAGACCCGATAGTAGATCTGTTTGCGGCTGAAACAGCTACAACACTTGCATTAACAGATTATCTTACCGGAAAAGAACTGGATACAGTGTCGCCGCTTTTGCGCAAACGCATATATTATGAAGTAAACAGAAGAATATTTACGTCACTGGAAAAAGATAGTAAACGTTACTGGTATTTCGGAGAACATACGAATAACTGGAATCCCTGGATAACAAGTAACTGGATGATAAGCCTGTTACTGCTTGAAAAAGATGAAAAACGCCGCGCATCAGAATTGCGCCACGCCATGACCTTGACTGATATCTACTTAAACCAGATTGGAGATGATGGCGCTGTGGATGAAGGCCCGGGTTATTGGTTCGATGCAGTAGGAAGATTATTTGACGGACTTAGTATTATAGAGAGTGCGACTGCTGGTCATGTCAGTATTTTTAACGAACCTCTTATTAAGTTGCTTGCGTCATATATTTATAAAGCCCATATCGCTGGTAATTATTTTATATCGGTCGCAGATGCATACCCGGTATTATACCCGGATGGATTAATGATACATCGCTTTGGAAAAATTGTTAATGACACTTTACTCCAGCATTTTGGATCAATGTTTTTTCATCAGAGCTATGATGTGTTGAACGATGGTTTTACAATGGCCGATCGTCTCTGGAATTTTACTGCCCTGAAAGATTGTCAAAAAGAAAAAGGCGAAGCACCAGCGTTAAGTAATGTTTGGCTAAATAGTGTGCAGTTAATGACCTCACGAACCGACAAAGGATTTTTTATTGCTTCTCATGCAGGACATAATGCAGAAAGCCATAATCATAATGATGTAGGAGACGTAATATTATATGCAGATGGCAAACCGGTAATTATAGATGTTGGCTCAGGAACTTATACCTCCAAAACATTTTCAAAAGATAGATATACTTTATGGTATAACACCTCTACTAATCACAATGTTCCTTTGATAAATGGTTTTCAACAACACGATGGCAGGCAGTTTGAAGCGAAGAATGTTAAGTACACTTCCGGTTCCTCAAGCAGTGAATTGCAGATGGATATTGCCGCTGCTTATCCTGCTGAATGTGGTATTAAACAATGGAAACGAAGAGTAACTGTTGAAAAAAAATTGAACAGGTTAATAATTGAAGACAGCTATTTATCAGAAAGTCCGTTAAAACAATTAACGCAAACTTTCATGACCATTTGCTCTGCAGATATAAAGCAACCGGGAAAAATAATATTTGATGTGGCAGACAAAAAAATTTTACTGGAGTATGATGCTAATGTGTGGGAAGTGAAAAGGAAGAGGCACTAACTCATTCGCCGGATGAAAAACAATTAGAAGAAAATTGGAATCATCTTCCTATATGGCGTTTGTTATTAACCTGTAAAACACATGCTGCAAAAGGTAAATTCACTTATACTTTCAGGAAGATGGAAGATAAATAAGAGGTGATGAATAATTAAGATGAAAATAAAATATTCGAGCTTTCATCAATCATCATTATTTTATTGTGGCGCAAATTGTTACCAGCAGAACATATTACAGTGTAAATTTTACTGTCGATAAAAAATGGGATATTGAAAAAACAAAACTTCAAAGCAGCCAATGAAAAAGTCAACATCATCCAGGAGAGAGTTTGTTAAAAACATAAGCTTCGCCGGAATTGCTATTGCAAATGCCGGAGATGTTTCTTCTTTAATTCAAAAACCTGGAAATAAAAAAAGGATAGGTATTATTGGTCTCGATACTTCCCATAGTATCGAATTTACTAAAACGCTGAACAATGCTGATGCCGGAGCAGAGTTTGCAGGGTATAAAGTAGTTGTTGCCTATCCAAAGGGAAGTGCTGATATACAATCGAGCACAGAGAGAATTCCGGCTTATACTGAAGAAATAAAAAAGTACGGGGTGCAGATTGTTGCATCAATAAAAGAATTACTCGATAATGTTGATGTAGTTCTTCTGGAAACCAATGATGGCCGGCTGCATTTAGAGCAGGCTTTATTGGTGTTTAAAGCTGAGAAGCCCGTGTTTATTGATAAGCCTCTGGCAGCCTCTTTAAAAGATGTGATAGCCATCTATGCAGCAGCAAAACATTTCAATGTTCCTGTATTTTCCTCTTCATCATTACGCTATATCCCGGATGCAGAAGAAATTGCAAAAGGAAAATATGGAAAGGTTTCCGGAGCCGATGTGTACAGTCCTGCTCATCTCGAAAAAACTCATCCTGATTTGTTTTGGTACGGCATTCATGGTGTTGAATTACTTTTTACAATAATGGGCGCCGGCTGTAAAAGTGTTACCCGAATAAATACTCCGGATACAGATATGGTAGTGGGAACATGGAAAGATGACCGCATTGGAGTTTTTCGGGGATTGCGTTCAGGAAAACTGGATTATGGAGGAACGGTCTATGCCGAAAATAATATTGTTACATTGGGCACATTTCAGGGTTATAATGCACTTCTTGTACAAATTATTCAATTCTTCGAAACCGGAAAATCTCCAGTTGATGACAAAGACACACTGGAAATTTATGCTTTTATGGAAGCTGCAGACGAAAGCAAACGCAAAGGCGGAATAGCAGTAAGCATTGAAAGTGTGTTGCAGAAAACATAGCCAACAAACCGACAAAAATATTTTTTATGAAAGGGAATTAGGCGGGAAGATTTAGGTAGTGATTCGGGATGGTGGCGGGAATTACTTTTGCCACAAGAAATTAATTTAACGTGGCTGATTTTATCCTTTCATTGTTGCAGTTGCACTGGAGTCTATCCCGGGCACTGGTATCAGCTGTAGTTGAGAACGGAGGTGAAATTAAACTTCAGACTGAACCCAAACAAATTTTAGTAGAAAACGGAAAAGCGGTAGGCGTCGAAACAGTAGCAGGAGAAGTTTTTAAGGCACGCTATTTTGTTGCTTCAGGACTAAATCCACAACAGACCTTTATAGAATTGATGGACAAAGATGTTGCTCTCAAAGAATGGCGTCAGAAAGCCAAAGATTTTCAATATAATTTGATTGCTCCACTCTTTGCTTTAAATCTTAATTTGAATGAGCCGCCTAAATATAAAGCAGCAGAGACTAATCCAGACCTTGATAAAGCGCTGATAGTTATCCTAGGGCTTGAACATTTCCAACAATATCAAGAGATTGTAAGTGACCATGAAAAAGGAACTATTCCGCCCACTGTAATGTGGGGAAGCTGTCCAACAGTTTTTGATCCGTCTCAGGCCCCTCAAGGTAAGCACACGGCATTTATGTGGGAGAAATTACCTTATCATTTAAATGGAAATGCGGAGAATTGGGATCGGGAAAAGGGCAGCCATGGAAAGCAAATGCTAGAATTATGGACCAAATATGCACCTAATCTCCCACATGATGTGATTGATTGGTTTACAAGGAGCCCATTAGACACGGAGCGTACATTTCCAAATATGAAAAACGGAGATTTGCTGATAGGCGCTTTTACTAATGGACAAATTGGTTATCATCGTCCATTCCCAGGAGCAGGTCAATATCGTGGTTATATTCAAGGGCTTTACCTTTGTGGCTCCGCATGTCATCCAGGAGGAAATATAACAGGTTTGCCCGGCTATAATTGCGCCCAGGTAATATTTTCCGATCTTCATTTACCTGCATCATGGGCTCCTCTTTCAGCAGAGAATCATTTAAAAAAATTATGTTGACTGCGCCAAACATCACATATCTCACTGACATTTATTTTCATTGCGGAGTTGTATCTGTACTTCCCGATCTGTTGAAGAAATTCCAAATTTCACGCGCATTCGGCTATCACAACATTATCCAAGCGACACATAATGGAAAGGATCGCGATGCACGTTCAGAAATGATGATGTGTTCTCACCAAGGTGGTCTCGCATTTCAAAAAGGCTTCGGTGCTGTTCATAGTTTAAGTCATCCTTTAGGCGCACTTACCGACAAGAAACTTCATCATGGCACACTTAATGCGATTTTTCTCTCAATGGTATTGCGTTTTAACTTCGAATACTGCAAAGAGAAAATGGAAACTATTGCGCAAAGATTGGAAATTGAAGATACCTCAATGCTGCCAGAAAGATTCTCACAGTTGAATTACAACTTAGGCTTACCAGCGCACTTACGTGAATTGGGATTGACAAAAGAGGATTTGGATTCTTTGGCTGAAAAGGCAAAGAAGATCATTGTACGTCAACAACTCCGCGGCCTTTAAGTATTGAAGATTGTCGCAGGCTTTATTTAAAGGTATGGTAAACGAATTTCTTTAAGAACTCCTAATAGGAGTTGGTTGAATATAGATGGAAGCGACGTAACATGAGATAACGAAATACAAATAAAAATAAATTTTTGAGGGAACATGGATAATTAATTCTTCTTATTTTTTTCCCGGCTATAAAAATGATACTGATTAACTTTATACTCAATTTCAAATAAGAACCAAAAGGTGACCTTGATCTTTTAAATATTCAATAAGTATTGATCTTAAAGTATTTACTCGCGACGGGCATCGTCCAGCTCGCCGACTGTTATAAGCAATTACAACTTCAACGCAAAAATATTAATGCTGAGGCTGTCAAAAATTTGTTTTTAGGAAACGAAAAAAGAGAGCATACTTTATTCAGCCTTGCAGAGTACCACAACACAAACATGAAAAATATTCTTTCTCATGGCACGCTTAAAAATTATTTTACCACTTTAAAATATTTAAAGAAATTTTTGAAACTTCAATATAAAACTGCTGATATTTATTTAACTGATCTCGACTATCGGTTTATCTCTGAGTTTGAACTTTTTTTGAGAAAGCATACACCAACAGATCATCAAAAGAAATTGCAAAATAATGGAGTGATGAAGCACCTGGAAAGATTGCGCAAGATGATAAGACTGGCGATAAAAATGGAATGGATGACCAAAAATCCATTTGAGAATTATCAACTGAAATTTCAAAAGGTTGAAAGAAGTTACTTGTCAGATGTAGAACTGGCTTCAATCGAAAACAAGAATTTTAGTATTGACCGTCTAGAATGGGTTAGGAGATTTATTTGTATTTAGCTGCTATACCGGACTTGCCTATATCGATACGATGAAATTATCACCATCCAACATTGTAAGAGGTATTGATGGAGAACATTGGCTTATCACGAGCAGACAAAAAACAGAAATAACAGTTAAGGTTCCATTGTTACCAAAAGCGCTTGAGATTATTAACAAGTATAAAGAT
>WNGF01004058.1_pt1 | contig 27861 bp, 26 predicted proteins | sample 5400641 | NCBI WGS metagenome assembly WNGF01 (sample SAMN13153371, study PRJNA577476) | soil metagenome | isolation source: 80 cm soil or saprolite under grassland replicate 2 | place: USA:California | collected 2016-06-15 | reverse complement strand
GTTGGCATACCAGTCGGTCGACTGGCGAGTCGGATCTCTTTGTTTTGCATGCGGAAATAATAAGGCGAAAGGGAAACACGGTGGAAGGGAGAATCAGCCCACTACCCCGTCTCCATGGAGCATTTCATCGTCGGCTGTGACCTTGCCGGAATCGCCCGCCCGTTTTTTCCTCAGGATGGCTGCGGAAATCACAGTCATAATCAGACCAATTGGAAACGGCTCCATGAACGTGATAGCGACGTTGAATAGCGGCTTGTCGTACATCACCTTGAACGCTTTCATCTCCTGAAGCTTAGCGTCTATCACCTGCTGGCTCGCGCCTGAGGCCCGCACCTGCTCAACCATGTAGGTCGCAAACTTGTCAGCAAACCCGGGCATCAGCTTGAAATAGATCATCTCCCAGGTAATCACATAGCAGGAGCAAGAAATAAGGGTGATCAGAAGCCCGACGGTAAGACCCCTTAAGAAACTGATTCTTCCCCCGCCGACATTTTCGCGGTATGAGCGGATGCCGAAGAACACCAATAGGAACGAGACCACGATCGTGGTGTAGCCGATGATTTCGCCCTTGTCGACACTAATCCGATCAACCAGAGGCAACATCGCCAACATCATTAAGGATGAAATCGCGCCTGAGATCAGCCCAAATGTCAAAACAGTCTTTTTCATTGTCTTAATCTCCCGGGTCGTAGAGTCATCTAGCGAGCCCGACGTTAGGCTTGCGACTCGAGTTTGTCGTCATCCTTTAGAATGATTTCTTAGTCTTTCGCATAAATCATACTTTCGGATGGTACGAAAACTTGAAATCCGCGAAATTACAAGGCCGTTTGTAACCCCGTTAGGGTGAATGTTTATAGACTACACGTCGCCCCACACCGCGCCGTGCGGAGGAGTGGAATGTACCTTGACGAGTACCTGCGAAGTTGAATTCCGCCCCTCCGCACGGCGCCGGAGGTGAGGAGGCGACGGGTGCTATAAACATCTCCCTCCTCCTTAGTGAAACCCTTATCACGGAATAAGACCGAACTGTTTGCCAAGCTGCACGGCCTGGGTTCTTCGCTTCGCGTTCAGCTTGTCGAGCAAACGACTGGAATGGGTCTTAACGGTGTTCTCGCTCACGAAAAGCTTTTCGGCAATCTCCCGATTGCTCAGTCCTTGCGCTATTAGCTGCAGGATTTCAAGCTCTCGCTTGGTGATGCCAAGCTCATGTACCTTGTCATGATTAAGAGCAAATGATGTGCTGGCTGGTATGGTGATCTCTTTGATAACTACTGTTTCCTTAGTTCTAGTGAGCTTCAGGCCCAACCAGATACCAACGCCGGCAAAGACCATGGCAATCAAGGCGCCGTAGATTTCAATTGAGTGCGACTCGATGAGGAAGCGGTACTCAATAAGTCTAAGAGCCACAATCAAGAGACCACCGACCACTCCATAGAGAAGGATGTGCTTTTTCACTGTACCGAAGAGTTAACGCAGTCTTTGCTGGAAAATGTGCGCAGAAAAGATCTACCAATTTATTTCAAAGGTAGGACAACCACCAATCGCGTCTACCCTGTTTCACGCCGGCGAACCATTTGCATAAAGGATAGAGCAAGATTACGCCTGTAATCCAACAGACGTACACCACGGCCAAATTGAAGCCCACTCCCGGTGGTGGGCCGTTGGTCCCTATCTGACTGCCAAACATCCAACCGATCGGCTTATGGGCTATTAGATGAACTAGCACGGAAATGAAATGCGCCGTGGGCCATTGCAACAGATAGAAGAAGAGCGGAACTCGACCGAACGTTATAAAGGCGTCTCGAAGCCTCGCAAGGATGTTCGACTTTTCGCGGGATCCCGACGAGTGAGAAGCTGCCCGTTCGAACAGAGCCAGCGCAATCATCGCTGGTCCAAGAGTCATAAGCAGAAACAAGAGAGACGGCGGGTACTTCGTAACGTTAAGGAACGACAGAATCGTGAACGCAATGCTGGGTTGCCGTGACCAGGGCGAAGGATCGCCGTAGACATTCAGGCTGCGGATCACAAAGAAAAGCAAAGTGGCCGCTCCGCCCATCCTTAACAATAAGCGTTGCCGGTGCTGAGCCTCGAGCTCATAAAGCTTACCGAGGGCAAATCCCGCCGCCATCACGCCAACCCATGGAATCAACGGGTAGAGAACAAATACAACCGGACTGGGCCAACCTAAAATGGGAAAAGGCTCAAAGCCCTGGTGCAAAATGATGAACAGCTTCGCCCACAAGCTCGGTACTGCGCTGTCGGGCCCTCGCCAACCTTGTACGTGAAAGCGATCCAACAGATTGTGTAGAAAGATCATCAACAAGCCAAACCCGGCAACTACTCGCAGTGGTAAATGAATCAGCCCGGCGAGAACGATCATCGACACCCCAATGACCCAAATGACCTGGGCGGCTCCGAGAAATCGATAATCGAAATTGAAGAAGGCGCCCACACGAACGACGGTGAACTCGAGAACAATGAGCCATAGCCCACGAGTGATCAAAAATCGGGAAAGGTCCCGCTTGCTTTTGCCCCGAGCCAACTGTAGGTAGGCTCCGGTTCCGGCAAGAAAGACGAATATCGGTGCACAGTAATGCGTGATCCAGCGAGTAAAGAAAAGCTTCACGCTGGTGTGCGTCAAATCGGTTGGATCGAATCCTTGAATTTGAACGTAGTGGATAAAATCGCGCGTGTGGTCCAGCATCATGATGACCATCACGATGCCACGCAACAGATCAATAGAATCTAAGCGTGCGCGAACAGGCGCGACCGGCTTTGGGGGTGCGTCTACCAATGCCTGTGGGAATCGCTCTTGGAGTGTGGTACGAGGGGAACCACTGATGGCCATGACGCCTCCTCAACGAATGCGAAGGATTTTGCCGATTAGTACGGCATAGCGCAAGGCAAAGTTCGGAGATAGCCCTTGTTGAGAGTTTGAGGTTTCAGGTTAGGTGTTGCACTTTCTATTTTCCATTTTCCATTCATCATTTCTCATTTTTCATTTGGATTAGAATGTAACGCTCATTCATAGTTCAAATGACAAATGATGAATGGGAAATGATGAATGAAAAATAGCTTTTTCTTCGCTCTTTCGTGGACCTATCTTCCCCTCTCACTAAGACGGTGGCTGCCCATCCACAATGCCAGCGACGCAAGCAGGCAGGCGCACGGACAGATGAGCATCGAGTACCGCATGCCCAAAGGATTTGTTGCGACGCCGAGCCAGTCGTTGAGTTGACCGATGATTAACGAACCTATTCCGAAGGCTGCTATCACAGCAAAAAAATAGATTCCGATCCCCAGACCTCTCAGCTCAGGGCCGGCGATGTCGTGCACGTCTGCAGCCGCCGGACCAAGCCAGACCAGCGACAAACCCAGCAATACCAGATTGGCGAGCAATAACAGGCCGAGGTTGTTAGAAAATATGAACAGTAGCCAGAACGGAGTCGCGGTTAGCGCGGCGATGGACCCAAATAGCATCCGACCGCCGCGACCAAAACGGCGAAAACGATCTGCCAGGTAGCCGCCCAGGATTGTTCCAGGAATGCCGGCGATGAGAGTCAGGATGCCACCGTAGAAACCGATGGTGGCCAGGTCCAACTTGTAAACCCGTATGACAAATGTCGGTCCCCAGAAAGATAGGTTATTCGCAGCCAAACCAAAAAGTGCATAACCAAGATAATGGTATCTGAGTGGGACAGACTGAAAAAGTACTTTCCAATCCTTGCTCGTGTATTTTACCGTTACGACTTCGGTTCTTCCGCGAGGCTGTTCTTTCAGGAGGAAGACCGCCACGGCAATTAGTAAGCCCGGGAAGCCCAGCACATAAAATGCTCGGCGCCAGCCCCAATGCTGTCCGATCCAGCCACCGAGAAAAAACGCTGCACCAGCGCCGAAAGCGATCCCAGACGAGTAGATCGCCTGGACCGTTGCCCGCACACGTGGCGGAAAGTAATCGCTCAAGAGCGAAAGCGCCGCAGGACCTAACGTCGCTTCGCCCACACCCACCATCACGCGGCAAAAGAAAAGCGACCAAAACCCGCCCGCGAAACCTGTCAGGCCTGAAAACAAACTCCAGACAGCGAGGCCCCCCGCGATCATGTTCTTCCGGACAGCCTTGTCCGCTAAACGACCAAATGGAATTCCGAGGACAGTGAAGAAGATGACGAAAGATGTGCTACCCAACAGCGCGAGCCGCAAATCGGAGAACGCCATCTCCTTCTTGATGGCCGGAAGGAGAATGTAGATGAGGGTGCGGTCGAGGTAATTAAAAACATAAACAAGCGTTAGCAAGCTCAATGCATACCAGGCGTAACCGCTTGCACTTTGTTCGCGTTGATGCGTTACTTCGGTGACGGTAGCTGTCATGCTATTAGCACCGTCGCTTCTCCTTTAAGTACTGTTTCCTCGTGCTGATTGAAGCAGACAGTTTCGAGTTTCATGATTGGTTTGTCTGCACGAATATCGGTAACTGTAACCATCGCGGTTACGGTGTCACCAGGGAATACCGGCGCAACGAATTTAAGCGTCTGACCCAGGTAGATGCTGCCCTCTCCAGGCAACTCGTTGGCGATTACTGCAGAGATCAAAGAGGCGGTCAACATGCCGTGTGCGATGCGTCTGCCGAAGCGAGACCGGCCGGCAAAGTCATCATCGAGGTGAACGGGATTACGATCGCCTGTAACATCCGCAAACGACTGGATGTCCGCATCGGTAATCATTTTTGATATGGAGGCAGTGTCGCCAATACTGAATTTCATTGTTAATCCACCGATTACAAACTATGGTCTTGGGACTTTGTTCTTTGGTCTTTGAAATCACTCCGAGGTTCGAGTACCAAAAATCAAAGGCCGAAGACCAAAGTCCAAAGACCCACATTTTGCGTAATCTGCGGATGATCACTGCAAGAATTTCAACGCCGCAGCATTAAACTCCTCCGCCTTTTCGACGTTCGGCACGTGACCACATTGATCAATCACCAGGAGAGTCGAATTAGGAATCTCCTTCTTGAAACGTTCGCCGTCGCTCAGCGGCGTCAGGCCGTCTTCGCGTCCCCAGATAATCAACGTCGGCTGTTTGATGGTTTGTACACGGCTGTCAAGAAAGTCTTCGCCCCGAATGACCGACTCAACGATACTGTTAATCGTGTAGCCATCACCCGCTTTGATCCGTTGCGTCAGGACCAGGTCAACAACCGCATCGCTGGAGAAAGCCTTGTTATAGAAAACTTTTTGCGCCAGGACCTTCATGGCTTCCCTGGTGGATGGATTCAACGCATAAAGCGTGCGGGTGTCAAAATCCTTCTGCAGAGCAAAGCCCGCGGCATCCTCCAGGATCAGCCGCTCTACCCGCTCGGGATAGGCCAGCGTGAAAGCCGCCGCTATCCACCCGCCCATCGAGTTGCCGACGACCGACGCGCGGTCAATCTTTAGTTCTTTGCAAAACTGATCTAGAAAATCCACGTAGGTTCGTATGCGGTAATTAATGAGCGGTTTGTCAGATTTGCCGAAGCCAATTTGGTCCAGAGCGACGACGTGAAACTTCGCCGCCAGCGGACCTATGTTTGGTGTCCAGGCCTCGGAACTCCCTCCCAAACCGTGAAGCAGAATCACTGTCGGTCCAGAACCAGCCTCGACATAACGAATTCTCGCGCCAAACACCGTGACCTCTTTATCAACCAGCGCCGTTGGCGTTTGAGAAGACTTGCTCGCGACGGCACCAAATATCGAACTCCTGGCTTCCACAACTGTGAAAAACAGGCAGAGCGGCAACGCCAGCAGGAGCGTCTTACTGATTTGTCTGACAATGTTTCCCTTCATCGCGACCGTTCCTTTCGTTCTCAGCCATAAAGACTTTCAATCAACTCACCGTAGCGTCTGTTAATTACGACGCGCTTAAGTTTTCCCGTGGGAGTGACTTCATCTTGATCGATGTTGAAATCTTGTCCGAGAATAACAAACCTTCTTATCGATTCTGTCGAGGAAACCTTCGCGTTTACTCCATCGATCATCCGCTGAACGAGACCCAATATCTCTTTCGATTGCGCAAGGTCAACGACACTGCTGAAAGTGACCCCGCGCGCCCGCGCATACTCTCCCGCTTCGGCAACATTCAGTGTGATCAAGGCCACCAGATAACTCTTGCCCTCGCCGTAGACCATGGCATGACTAATCAAATGATGTTCTTTCAACATGTTTTCGATCAGAGCGGGCGCAACCTTTTTGCCGGTCGATGTAACAATCAATTCTTTTTTACGACCCGTAATCTTCAGGAATCCATCGTCGTCGATTTCGCCGAGATCCCCCGTCAAGAGCCAACCATCACGAATGATCTCCTCCGTCTGCTCCGGAGCTTTGTAGTATCCGCTGAACATCATCTTGCTGCGCACATGAATCTCGCCATCGTCGGCAATCCTTACTTCGCAGCCCGGCATCGGTGGTCCAACAGTGCCAAACCTATGATTGTGGGGTCTGTTAAAGGCAACACAGACGTTTTCAGTCAACCCGTATGCTTGCAGAATCGGTAACCCGGCAGCGTCAAAAAACTCGGCCACTTCGAACGGAAGTGGCGCACCGCCGGATGTTGCCAGGCGGATACGACCCCCAAAATAATCTTTCACGCGTGCGAGTACTGGTGCTCTATCATCGTACTCGCGCTGCAGAGGTTCAGGCACGCGTTGTCTCGCTTGTCTCAACCGAGACAGCTCTCTTCCTATATTGAGCGCGCCGTCGAATCTCTTACGTTCATCCTCAGTAACCATTTCGAGATCTGCGAGAATGCGAGCATGAATCTTCTCAAAGAACCGCGGCAAGCTCGCAAACACTGTTGGCTTCACTTCCAGCATGTACTCGCCAAGCCGACTGAGATCGTCAACAAAATAAGCGGACGCGCCGCTGTAAAGCCGGTTATAAAGACCAGAGATTCGTTCCGCCACATGACAATAAGGCAGATAGGAAAAGGAAGTGTCCGTTTCGAAGATCGGAATGGTCTGATGCAGCGACTCGACGCTGTTAATTATATAACGATGGCTCAGGCAGGCGCCCTTTGGCCTTCCCGTCGTGCCCGAGGTGTAGACCATAATCGCCACGTCTTCAGCTGTCGCGCCCTCAGCGCGTTGCCGTAACAGAGATGCGTAGTCACTTCGGCGCTCGCGTCCCTCACTAATAAAGGTTTGATAGCTCACCACATTGTTTGAGCTGTCAGAGGCCTTTTCGTCGAGAACAACGATTGTCTTTATCTTTGGCAGGGATGCACGAATACTTAGAAGCTTTTCCAGTTGAGCGGCGGTATCAACCAAAACAAAGTCTGCGTCGGAGTGATCAATGAGGTATTGGCACTGTTCGGCTGAACTTGTGGGATAGAGGCCTACTCCGACCCCTCCTGCGGTAATAGTACCGAGGTCGCTGACGGGCCACTCGGGAACGTTTCCCATCAGCAGGCAAACTGAGCCGCCCTTTTTCAATCCCCGAGCGAGCAGGGCGGTTGCGAAGTGAAGTGCCTCCTGCTCAAACCGATCCCAGGAGATTCCTTCCCAGCCCTTCTCACAGCGAAAATAAAAGACGTCTCGCGGCGACGCATCTTCACGCGCGCGAAATCGTTTCACCCGATCAGTGAACAGCGAGTAGATGTTCTGGTATTCCATTTCTTTGTAACGCAAGCTGTTAGCTTGCGTCCGCTGCGTAACCACAGTCTTAGCATTTGAGTTTGTAGTTTCGTGACCATGCAAGCTAACAGCTTGCTTTACCTTCTCCAATGAAGACGGCGCAAACTTCTACCTTGCGACCGCTGACCTAACCACGCAAGCTAACAGCTTGCTTTACTCACCAACGAAATGCGGCGCAAGCCATATTCAAGCCGCCACCCGAGGCACACATGACGACGTTGTCGCCGGGCTGCAGCTTGCCCTGGCTAATCGCATCGTCGAGGACCATCGGAATGCAGGCTGAACCGGTGTAACCCCATTTCTGCATGATGGTGTGGGTTCGGTCCATCGGCAACTCGAGCTTGGCCATGACTTCTTTGATCGTGCTGAGATTGACCTGGGTAAAGAGAAACAGTTTGACATCGGCAACATCAAGACCTGGCCTGGCGAGCACCTCAAGCATGATCTTCGGCCAGCCCTCGGTGTTTATTTCTGACGGATACTTCTTGGCAAAGCGAACTTTGTTCCAGTAGCCTTCAGTAAGAACGGCTTTCGTAACTGGTAAATGTGCTCCACCCGCATAGATTCCCATGTGATTATAAAAACTTCCGTCTGCATGGAGTTTGGCAGCAAGAAATCCCGGATTGACTTCGTTTGCCTGCAAGACCAACGCGCCGGCGCCGTCAGCAAAAATGGTAGCCGTCTTCTTGTCTTTCCAGTCGACGAACTTGCTGATTGCATAAGCCCCCACGACCAAAACGTTTTTGTATGAGGAGTCGGAAATGATGAACTTGGACGCGGTGTCGAGCGCGGTCACAAAACCGGCGCAGGCGCAGTTTATATCGAAGGTACCAGCATTCTTAGCACCCAAACGGTGTTGGACCACGACCGAAGTCGCTGGCGAGAGTTGTTCAGGCGTGTCGGTCGCCAGGATAATGAGATCTAAATCTTCAGCTGTCACGCCCGCAGCAACCAGTGCTTTTCTGCTCGCAGCCGTTGCCAGGTCGGCAGTACTTTCGTCCTCGGCGCAAACATGGCGTTCTTCAATGCCCAGCACCTGAGAGACAAACTCGTTGATGTTCTCACCCAGGATTCGGCTCAGATCGTCGTTAGTCAGGATCTTTTCCGGAACATACGAGCCGGTCCCAATGATTCTTGCGTAGGTCATTTTGGTCTTCGATACTGCTTTAGAGTTCAGGCTTTAGCTTGCGGTTTCTCCATTCAGCTAAAGCTTGGGCTCTAAACTATCTACCTTTAATAAAGTCCGCTACGGTCCGGTTGAAATTATCGTCGCGTTCAATAAAAAACGTATGGCTCCCGCCAGATATGATCTTTAATTGGGCACCCGGAATTGCTGCAGCGAGGTTCGAAGAATTCTGCATCGGCACAATGACGTCTTCATCGCCGCTCAACACGAGTGTTGGCGCCTTGATCTGGTTGACTCTGTCTTCAACATCGAAAGCAACAGCGGCTTGCAGTTGGCTCAGGTATACGTGTTCGGGAACCACGTTGGCTACCCGCAGTTTGATTACTTGCTCCACCTCATCAGAGTGTTCGTGAATAAACAAGGGAGAGAAGGCCAACAATAGATTCTGCCGCATTCGTTCTTCCGAGTTTAGACCCTTGGTCGAAGCAATAGCTAACAGAGTTTCTGCAGAAGGCAATACGTGGTTAGGTCCGCCAAAGCTGGTGCAGCAGAGCGTGAGCGTTCGCGTCATCCCGGGATAGGCCAGAGCAAACTCCTGGGCTACAAACCCTCCGAACGAAGCCCCCAGGATGTGGCTGCTCTCAACTCCAATTGTTCGGAGGAGGCTCGCTACATCGTCCGCTAAAAGACGAATTGTCTGTGGTCCTTCAGGTTGATCCGATCGAGAAACTCCACGCGGATCAAACGTTATGACTCGGAAGTACCGACTCAGAGCCTCAGTCTGCCGGAACCAAATCCACATCCCCGCCGAGAAGCCCGGAATCAAAACGAGTGGTTCACCTTCCCCATGAGTCTCGTAATACAGATCAATGTTACCAACCGCTATTCTAGGCATGCCGCGCAACGACGCTTTGATTTTCAACCTCTGTGTGCTCCGTGTCTCCGTGGTGAAGATTTCCTGCCACGAAAAGCCGACCACGGAGGCACAGAGCACACAGAGAGTATCCTGTTTTGATCTTTGTCATCTGCGTTAATCTGTGGCTAGTTTCTTGCTCAAGCGCACTCACTGGACTCGCCTAAAAGTTCACCTTAAACGCAAACTGAATGACTCGAGGACCGGCGCTAGTCGATGTGATACGCCCAAACGTCGACGGCACAGCGATGTTATTGTTGGGGTTTGCAAAGTTGGCCCAGTTGAATAGGTTGAAGAACTCTGTTCGAAATTCGCCGCGCACAGTTTCAGTGATCGGAACAAACTTCACGACGGAAAAGTCCACACTTTTTTGACCCGGTCCCACCAGAAGATTGCGAGGGCTATTGCCAAACGGATTGTTGGGATCGAAGTTGGGGTTGTTTGGCGTTCCCACACTTGTACCAGACAGAATCGGGCGCGAAAGCACAAAGGCCGAGGTATTGAAATACTGGCTCAGCCGAGATTGCGCCGATCCGCTACCAGCAATGTTGCTGAAGCTGGAAGCGAAGTTCGCCCGTTGGATGATGTTGTTGTTTGGCGCATCGATCACTGAGAAAGGAGTACCTGACTGGAAAGTCACGATTCCGTTTAGCCCCCAATTGTTAACCAGTGCACTTGCGAAACCTGACTCTACTTTGAAGCGCGGCAGGTCGTAGACGAAACTCGTAACAAAGCGCTGCCGGCGATCAAAATCTGAATCACCCCGGTTTAATTTCCAGTTGAACTGATCGCCGGCGACGGCGGCCAATTCGTTGATGGTGCCGCCGGAGTAGTAATCGACTGATTCACCGAGAGTGTACGCGCTTAAGAGTTGTAAGCCCTGACTGAACCGCTTGGTCAGACTGATCTGTAACGAGTTGTATCTTGAGTTAGACGTCGACTGCACCTGCTGAATACCGCCGGCGGTGTTTTTCTGCACCGACAGCGCTGAGCCGAAGGGCGCCGTAAAGACATTCGTCGCGCGGTTGTAGACTGGTTGATTGAGGGTGATTACCTGCAACAGCTTTGTGCCTTTCGATCCCACGTAACCCACCTCGAGCAAATAGTTCTTGGCAAACTCCCACTGCACGTTGGCGTTGTATTGCTGCACGTAAGGAGTTCGCAGCTTGGGGTCGATATAGATGCCGCTGATCGGCACTCCTACCAGTGGCGAAAGCGGGGCCAGCGGCGACGGTATCGTTGGATTAACGGGAAAAGCATTTGGCTGCGGCACCGGAATGAACGGATCTGCGAGAGTTCGCAGCAAGCCGGGAAGCCCAACCGCCAGGGCCAGATACGGATAGTCCAATAACTGGGTATTGGCGTACCGCGTTGAGAGACGGTCGTAATAGATGCCATAGCCGCCGCGCAATGCCAGCGTGCCCGAATCATTTAGCAGGAGCGCGAAGCCGACTCGTGGAGCAAAATTGTTCTTGTCGCCGGCGATAAGTGCATTGTCGACCAACGGCACGGCGGGGAGCGGGTTGGTCGCGTTGCCTGCTTGAACGAAACCGTTTGGAGGCGCTGCAGGCGCTGCGGTAGTGCCCGCGCGAAATTGCTCTGGAATAAAGTTGACCAATCGGCCGCGGATGTCGACCGGGTAACCGTAGAAGTCGTAGCGCAGGCCAAGATTCAATGTCAGTCGATTCGACACCTTCCAGTCGTCCTGGACAAAACCACTAAGATCGTTAACTCGCAGAGCGCGATCAAAGACACCTGAACCAATAATTGAGGTACCCGTGCCGCTCAGAAAATTAGCGAAGTTTGCAAAGATGATCTGACCACGTGAGAACGCATCGAAATAGAAGTTCACCTGCGAACGCCGATATTCGCCGCCGAGGCGAATCCGGTGACGGCCATAAACAATCGAGAGTGTGTCGGCAGCAGTGTAGGCATTGATGCGTGACGACTGATCCGCGAACGGCGATGAACCAAGCGTGAACAACCCCGTAACCGTCAGAGTGGGCATGCCCGGGAAAAGGTTTTTCAGAGGATTATTGATGCCAAACTGCGCCGCGGTGAACGGCTCTTCTGGAACTGAAGTGACCCGCAAGCGGCTGAACCCGAAGCGCGCCTGATTTACGACATTGGGACCAAAGACGTAGGTATCGGTGATTGAATTCAGATCCTGAATGATATCGAGAGAACCGCCCGTACCGGGCAACTGGGTTGAACCATTCCCGAGTCCCGCGAAGTTATAGTTGGACTGGAAAGTCGGATTGCTGGCAAAGAAGTTCTTCACTGCGAGGGTATGTTTGTCGTTGATCTTGAAGTCAATGTTGGCATTGAACTGGTTCTCACGAAAGGTCGATATGCCTGATATCGGCGTGAGGCCGCTCGCGGTGGTGGCGCTGGGAATCGCAAATTGCCCGCTAGCCAGCTTGGCATTGAGAATCGAAACAGTGATCGGGTTGATCGATGCCAGAGGTAAACCAAACGCGGCCGCCAATCCTGCCGCCGTACGATTGTCATCTCTTAGCGCCGTTGGAATAACCGGAAACGTCAAACTGTTTGTGAGCGAGGCGCCATTTCGTTCTCGTGTGTGTTGATATGACGCAAAGAAAAAGATTCGGTCTTTGACGATCGGCCCACCCAGAGTGCCACCGAATTGATTGCGGGAAAGCACTGGCCTGGGACGACCAGCGGAGTTCAGGAAAAAGTCGTTCGCGTTAAGTGCGCTGTTCCGAAAAAAATAGTAGGCGTTGCCGTGGAAACTGTTCGCGCCCGACTTTGTGATCGCCTCGACACTGCCGCCTGCGTTACGCCCTTGAGACGCGTCATACAGGCTGGTTTGAACAATGAACTCTTGCAGGCTGTCGGTTGAAGGGACCGCGATGTTCGGAGTTGAATTTGTGCCAATCGAATTCGCATCGATGCCATTGATGCGAACATTATTGCTGGTCGTGCGTTGGCCATTAACGGTAATGATTGCATCACCGCGTCCCAGCTCGGTGTTGTTGGAAACGCTCGCGGAGGTTCCCGGAGATAGCGTCAGCAACTGTTGGAAGTTACGCGTCGGCAGTGGCAACTGACGGATGGTTTGTTCCTCGATGACGCGTCCAACCTGGGAAGTCTCCTGCTGAACGAGGGGAGCTTCGGCAGTGACGTTTACCATACCGGCCACAACTGAAGGATCAAGCCTCACCGGCAGGGTCGTTGTCTGGGTGACACTGATGCGCACATCGTCACTCACTACGGTCTTGAAACCGGGCGCCGAGATCTCAATCTTGTAAATACCGGCCGGCAACAACGTTAAAGCGAAGTTGCCGCGGTCGTCTGTCACAACCTGCCGTTCTTGAGATGTTGCCTGACTGATTAGTTTGACTGCCGCGCCGGGCACGACAGCGCCGTTAGGGTCAACCACGGTTCCGCTCAACTGTCCTGTGCCGCCCTGACCGAGTGTGACGCCAAAAACCGAAGCCACTAGCGCGAAAACCATCGCGACGCGATTGAAGTTGGACATCGACTTACCTCCTGCAAAGAGTTAACTCCTCAACGCGCTTGCATACGCGCGCTGGAAAAACACGAACGTTCGTTTTTTAAACCAAAAAGAGCCAGGAGCCGTGACGCCAGAGACCTGATCAGGTCTTCTGACTATGTTGAGCCAGCTTCGAGGTGCCGCGGACGGAGTTTCTCTTCGGTTTTGAAGTGGCCGAAGTACCGGGAGCACGCAGAAGGCCCCGAGAATAAATAGCCGTCAAGCTGTTTATTACCTGTTCATCGCTGATGCCGAAATGGCGGTTGCCGCCGAAGAGTTTCTCTACCAGGAAGTAGTTGAAGAACTGCATATAGACGGCAGTGAATCCGATCGCGGGGTCAACGCCTTTGTGTAACATTCCCCGGCTCTTCATCTCGGCGAAGGCTTTCGCAAAGCGCCTTTGCAAACTGTGGGCCAGCCCCTCGAACATCTTGCGGAAGTGCCGGTTTTCAAACTCCAACACGTCAATGTACATGAGCAACCAGAAATCATGGTGCTCGTTGACCATCTCTTTTACGAGACCCCCAAAGCGTCTAAGCGCTTCAGGCTCTAACGGCTGCTCAATCTGATCAAAGATCGAACGCAAGCGCGCGTCGATAACCGTTTGATACTTACCAATGATCGAGCCGAGAATCTCTTCTTTCGTTCGGTAATAATTGTAAACATTACCCAATGACGTGCCCGCCCGGGAGGCGATATTACGCATCGACGTAGCGTGAAAGCCCTGTTTGATGAAGAGTTGTTTGGCCGCATCTTCGATACGATCTCTTCTCTTCTCCATTACTTTGGCGCTGAGCTTGGGCATCCGGGATAAAAACGAACGTTCGTATTTTATATAGATCGCGTAAACTGTCAAGGGGGAATTTAGGAATTTAGTAGAATTTAGTAGAATTTACAATTTACCAGTGGATTTGAACCGGGGAGGCTGGCATTGAAGTCTCACATTACCCAGCACTCACATTACCAGCATGAAAAACGAGTGACGTCTCAAAGAAAGATCGCCTCTCCAATCAATTCAAGTTCGCGATCTGGCAACCGCCATTCGCGAAACCAACAATTCTAAATTCTAATTTCTAAATTCTACTAAATTCTAAATTCTTACTTTCCCAACTCGATTTGCTGCACGAATGTAATCTGCTCCATCGAGCGCAACTGATTGAGCGTCTCCATCTCAACTGGAGCGTCGACTTCGATCACCGCCATCGCTTCCCCGCCCCGCTCTCGCCGGCCCAAATGGAAGCGGCTGACATTGACCCCAGACTCACCTAGGATTGTTCCGACTCTTCCGATTACTCCCGGAACGTCGCGATTCCGAGTTACCAGCATGTGCCCGTGCGGTACAGCTTCGATGTGAAAACCGTTAATTTCGGTGATGCGTCCTTCGCGAGTCTGGCCGCCATAGCCGAAAAGCGTTCCCGCAAGTGTTTGTTCTCCTGAGCCGGTGACCACTACGGTCCTAATTGAAGGCGCAAATTCCGTGGTGGCCCGTAGATAAGAAGTCTTGACAGTAATGCCGCGCTCTTCGGCAATGACGAAGGCATTGATGATGTTTACTCGGGCGCTAATGTCACGCAACAAGCCCGCCAGGAACGACCGGGTAACCGGCGCCGCATCAACGTCGACGATCTCTCCGGAGTATTCCAGGCGGACCTCACGAACAGCACTGTCAACAAGCTGCGCTTGAAATCTTCCCAGTCTCTCGGCCAATTCAATATAGGGTTGAAGTATATTCAGTTCCTTCGCGCCTAACGCGGGGACGTTTACCGCGCCGCGGAGCGCTCCGGTCAGGAGGTAGTCGCGCATCTGCTCGGCAACTGTGAATGCTACGCCTTCCTGCGCTTCGGCGGTCGAAGCACCCAGGTGTGGCGTGGCGATCACTTCCTCGAGTGAGAGCAGCGGATGATCAGCCGGCGGTGGCTCTTCCACAAAGACATCGAGCGCAGCGCCAGCGACGACTCCAGACTTGATGGCGTCAAACAGGGCATTCTCGTCGATCAGACCTCCGCGCGCACAATTGATCACGCGAACGCCTTTCTTCATTTTCGCAAATGCCTCAGCTCCGATTATTCCGCGCGTCTCGGGAGTTAAGGGTGTGTGGACCGTCAAAAAGTCAGCGCGTTTGAAGACCTCCTCCAGCGAGGCGACTTCGATTTGCATATCGCGTGCTTGCTCAGGGGCGATGAAAGGATCGTAGGCAACGATGTTCATGCCAAAACCGCGCGCGCGGTTGGCCACGACGCGACCAATTCGCCCGAGTCCGACGATCCCCAGCGTCTTCCCCTGCAGTTCGATACCCACAAACTGCTTGCGGTCCCAGCGCCCAGCTTTGAGGCTGCTGTTGGCCTGTGGCAGCCGTCGCGCCATAGCTATTAGCAGCGCAATCGTATGCTCGGCGGTGGTGATCGTGTTTCCGTCCGGCGCATTCATGACCACAACGCCCCGCGCAGTCGCCGCCAGGACATCGATGTTGTCAACACCGACTCCCGCCCGTCCCACTATGCGTAGCCCCGGCGCAGAATCCAGCACTGCAGCAGTTACTTTGGTCTCGCTGCGAACGACGAGGCCTTCCGAGTTCTTAAGCGCCTCGCACAGCTCACTATGACCTAGTTTTGTTTTCTTCTCTACGAGGAAGCCCGCTTCACGCAGGGGCTGAAGGCCGCTATCGCTAACCTCGTCGGCAATCAATATTTTTATCTGGCTCATTGGTGCGCGGATTATAACGGTTTTCCTTTCAGAGTGTCTTGTCTCTATAAATGATAGAGTGACCTGCAAACCAGAAATCCCACCAACCGCAAAGACTGTGAGAGAAAAATGCCCGATTGAATAGAACAAGCTGGGAAGGGGGCAAGCGATGCTACATGCTTCGCACCATATCGAACCGAGCGCGCCCCCGCTGACTCGCCATAGGACCAGCATGGAACGACAGTAATCTCTTGTCGATAGGTCAATTCAACTCATACAGCGGGGGCGCGCTCGGAGTCGCTCTGGTGTTGATCCCTATTCACCGCTTGCCCCCTTCCCAACTTGTTCTATTCAATCAAGCATTTCTCACACAATCGCTAAAGTTGCGTTACGAATGGTACTGAACGCAAACTGACCCCGTACCGAGCTGGCTGTGTAGGATTCCCCTCCAAATTCGTGTTAGCTTGAGCCGCTCAACAAATGACGATTAAGAAAGAAGCCGGCGAATTGATAACCACCGTCTGTCTCGACAACGCTACGAAGGAATTTACCGAAAACTGCCGCGCCGCTGATATCAGCGAACTACGCCTGGAGGAGCGCAACGTTGTCTGGGCCGATGTAAGCGATCCGACAAGCAGAGACTTTGAGGAATTGGCGGAAGAGTTTGGCTTCCATCACTTGTCGATTGATGATTGCCGCAACGAGCATCAACGCCCAAAAGTAGAAGAATACCCGGGCTACTATTTCATTGTGCTCTACGAGGCCGAACTGGTAGGACCAGAGGATCGACTAAAGTTGCGTGAGCTCAACATTTTCCTCGGCAAGAACTATCTCGTAACTGTGCACAGTCGCCCCATCCGTGCCATTGAAACGACCAGACGGCTCTGGCACGAATGGATGGATCGCTCAGAACAGGGTTCAGGATTGCTCGCGTATCTTCTAATTGATGCGATTGTTGACGACTATCTGCCGTTGCTCGATGTGATGAGCGATCGCATGGATGATCTTGAAGATTCAATCTTCGGGCAATTCAAGTCAGAGGCCATTGAAGAAATTTTCGGCATCAAGAAGAAGTTACTCTTCCTGCGTCGCGCTATCGCGCCCCTGCGTGACGTTTTTAACACACTGCTGCGGCGCGAGCAGCCGATCTTCCCTCGTGAAATCCATATCTATTTTCAGGATGTGTTCGATCATCTGATTCGGGTCGCCGATACGATTGACACTCTCAGGGACATGCTCAGTTCAACAATGGAAGCTTATCTTTCGGTTGCAGGGAACCGCATGAACCAGATCATGAAGCGGCTGACTTCGATCTCGACGATCCTCATGTCGGTTACCCTGATCGCCGGAATCTATGGGATGAATTTCGTCCTTATGCCAGAGTTGCGATGGCGCTACGGCTATGTCTTCGCCTTACTCTCAATGATTGTCGTCGGCTTGGCTCTTTACATGTACTTAAAAAAGGTGAAATGGCTATGAAGGATGAAGCTCCGGACTTAATGCACAATCATCGTAAGGGCGCGAAGGATGAAAGGCAGCAGATCGCCGCGGAGCTGGCACCTCTTGAAGAGCGAGACCAGAGGACCGCGCAAAAACGGATGGGAAGCGAAAGCTTAGGTAAAGGAGCAAATCACGAGACCGGTGCAATTGTAGTGGACAACGCCGGTCTGAATATCCCGAAAGGTGTTAGCGACGAATCGTCGGATGAAAAACCTTTCCTTGGGATCGAGCCTGTAGTGCTCGTGATTCTTGGGGCGATGCTCCTTTATATAGGTTTCATCGCCTGGCAGATTTCGCTTATGCCGCCACCTGAACAGTTAAGGTAGACGGTGGTACTTTCTGGCCTCTACATCGGTCCACCGGTGTCGCTGCCATCAGCACGGCCACTACGGCTGCCTTCTCCCTGGCCATCAGGTGACGGAACGGTTCTTTGCTCCTCTGACTGGTCCGGCTTAGAGCCATGAATTTTCTCGTTCTCTTCCAAGTCACTTAGCGTATCTTTGCTTGTCGCTTCTGACTGTCGATCTTTAATCCCCTGCTCCGTTTCCGTCTCTGATTCTTTCCGCCTTGTGTCCTGCATGTTCCTCCCCTTTCAACTGAACCATCCAACGACGACGAAGAAGCCGACCACAATCGCTGCGTACGCACCCGCGACGATATCGTCCGCCATTATTCCCAGTCCCGCTTCCAGAGATTCAAGCCGCCGCGCCGGATAAGGCTTAACGATATCGAAAAACCGGAACGCCACAAAGGCCAAAATAATCGGCCACCAACTTGCAACTGCCAAAGGAATCGCCGCGAGGGCAAGCAATTGGCCGGCGACCTCGTCAATTACGACTTTGCCCGGATCCTTCTTCCCTGACAACTTCTCAGTTCGCGATGCGGCCCATGTACCAACGAATGTAACACAAACGACCGCCAATAATTCCAGAACAGCAAGAGCGTATGCAACATGCGGGAGGTTTAAATGATTGCGACTCGCTAACGGCCAAAGAAAAGCGAGAAAGAGCCCACGCAATCCAACATACAACGCCACGCCGACAAGCGACCCCCAAGTCCCAGGCGCGAGTGGAAGGTAACCAACGCCGCAGGTTGCGATGGCTAAGGCGAGATAGTCCTGTAGCGACCGTGCGGACAGTGCTTGAGCTACGGCCGTCTGCCTGGTAGTCACGGGTGGGTCCAATTCGTCGCTGGATTCTTTGATCGCCATTTTGGAGTGCGGCGGCCTGGCGCCGCTTTGGCCCCGTGCGGGGCTCGTATCTGGAAGCTTTAGGCCAAAGCGGCGCCAGGCCGCCGCACTCCAAAAGAGGTCAACCCTAAACAATCCTTCCTACCAGATCGTACTCTTGCGATTCAGTGATCTGAACGTTCACGAAGCTGCCAGGCACCGGGACAAAGTCCTCTGGTGCGTCATTAATTAAGACGCACCCGTCTATATCGGGCGCCTGCGTTTCCATCCGCCCCTGCCACAGAAGTTCGCTCTCTTTCGATTCACCTTCGAACAAAACCCGCACTGTGTCACCGATACGGGCTTTGTTGCGTTTGCGCGAAATGCGCGACTGCTCTTTCATTAGACGGCTCCGACGCTGCTGCGCCACCTTCGGCTCGACCTTGTTCGGCAGCTCAAAAGCCGGTGTACCCTCTTCGTCTGAATACGTGAACACGCCGACCCGATCAAACTCAACATTGCGGACCAGAGTTAAGAGAACTTCAAAGTCTTCATCCGTTTCTCCCGGAAAGCCGGTGATAAACGTAGTGCGCACCGCGATGTCAGGAACCCGCTTGCGTACCCGCTGGACTAGTCGTTCCAGGCTGGCACGATTGCCGCCCCGCTTCATCAATCGGAGGACCCTTTGCGAGGCATGCTGCAACGGCATATCGAGATACTTGACTGCCTTGGGCTCTTCGGCAAGCACATCGAGAAACGCGTCGCTGATATGAGTGGGATAGGTGTACATCGCACGAACCCATTCGACTCCGTCCAGGTGCGAGAGTTCGCGCAGCAGATGCGCCAGCGCATCGGTCTTACCCAGATCCTCGCCGTATCGGGAAGAGTCCTGAGCGACCAGAATTAGTTCTTTCACGCCTTCTTCCGCGAGTTGTTGGGCTTCGGCAATAATCGAACCGAAGCGCCGGCTGCGAAAATGGCCACGCATTTGCGGAATGAAACAGAACGCGCAGGGTCGATCGCAACCTTCTGCAATCTTGATGAATGCATAGTGCGAAGGCGTGGCTAATAGCCTTGGAGTTGACTCGTCATACAAATAAGTCGCGCTTTGATTCCCAAGCGGAATTACAGGGAGGGTGCGTGCATCCACCTTCGGATCACAGACGGTGAGGATGTCATTAATCTGACTGGTGCCAATGAAGGCGTCGACCTCGGGCAATTCGCCCTTCAGTTCGTCGCGGTAACGTTCGACCAAACAGCCTGCGACAATCAGTCGAGTCGCTTTCCCTTCTGTTTTCAACCGCGCCGCTTCAAGAATAGCCTCAACAGATTCCTTTTTGGCGGCGTCGATAAAACCGCAAGTATTAACCACCAGAGTGTCGGCTTGCGATGCGTCTGATGTTATTTGATAACCGTTGGCCTTGAGTTGGCCCATCATCACCTCGCTGTCAACAAGATTCTTTGGGCACCCCAGGCTAATAAATCCAACTTTTTTCATAAACTCCTAAATCGTTAATCGTAAATCGTTATTCGAGAATCAAGCATGATAGCCACAAGAAGGCACAAAAAGCACAAAGAACTTTTAAGACGCTAACTGCTTTGCCGTTCGATTTGTTTGTGCTTATTGTGGTTTTTTGCGGCCATTGGTTTTTGCGGGTATTCATGAGTGATTCACGCTTCCCACTCCTTTTCCATTTCAGTCAGCCAACTGTCGATCTCTCGAGATTCCTGCAGCGAAAGAGATTGAGCGCCGTATCTTACTCGGTGGTAAGCATGCGTTATGCGCAACGGCACTTCCATTCCAGTCTGCGCCGCAAACTCCAAAGGCGTTTGGTCCAACGAGCGACTAATTCCGCGCTCAGCCAACAAACGCGTCAAGCGGCGATAAAACTCAACCGGAGAGAGTGCTGATTCAGCCTCCTTCGGAGACATTCTCAAGCCGCGCCACCCAAGTCGTCTCAGTCGATAACCCAGTGTAGTCAGCAGGAACAACAGTACCAGGACAGCGACAGCCGCGAGCGGCCGCTGCCAACTCGCGAATGATGTTTTCTTCATCGTGTCGAGAGTTTCGCTGAGTGAGTGTTGATACTGAAAGAGACGGTTATGCAGGCTGGTCGCCAGGGAACGTTGTTCCTGCTGGTCATAGCCGACAACATACTGGAACCAGATTAGCTCCAAAGCCTCTGCATGCTTGCCCAGCCATGCCGCCATGCCCGACCTGACTGGCACACCTCGTCCGGCCGGTGGTGTCGGATCGAAAGTGACCCATGAGCCTGTTTCCGGAAAGTAAACCTCGACCCATGAATGGGCGTCGCTCTGTCTTACCGTGTAAGCATCGGCAGCTTCATTGTATTCGCCAGGCAGAAACCCGTTGACCACACGCGAGGCAACACCCACGGTGCGTAACAACACCGCCATCGCCGTCGAGAAGTATTCACAATGCCCCTCGCGCACATTAAAGAGAAAATCCGATAGCGGATCTTCGCCCGTAGCCTTTCTATCCAAACTGTACCCGTAGTTGTTCCGAAGCTGTGCTTCGATTGCGAGCGCCGCATCGTAGCGATTGTGGGCCTGCGCGTTGAGCACTATGACCCGCGCCAGGTTGGCGATGCGCGGATCCAGTCGTTCGGGAAGTTCTAGATATCTAGCGAAGGACGTCGGATATTGCTGCCGATCCTCTCGCAAGATTTGCGGTTCAGGCTCGGTCCTGTCTGACAGGGCTCTGTAAATCAGGCGATCGGCTTCGTGGGGGCGAAACTGGACCGAGCCTTCAGCATCGACGCGCACAAAGGGGAAATCTCCCTGAATAAGTACCGGGCGCGGTGCAACAAAAAGAACCGCTGTATCGATTGGCTCGAGGAACACCGTCTGAGTGATCAAACGATGCGGCAGCTCAGTGGCGCCAATGCGAAAGGAGCCTCGCTCGTTCTGCCGCGTTTCTGTAACTTTAGCCTCAACCGACTTGCGCCAACTTCGTCCAGTGAACTCATCCAAGGCAACGCCGCGCCACCTAAGACCTTGCACATGGCCAGGCTCAGCGTCCTCAAGTCGAACCCGCATTACGATCTGATCATTGTGTTTCAAAATTCCGATGTCGCCCAACGCAACGTTTTCCGAAAAACCGATAAAGCTGTTTAAGCCGGCCCCACCTCTCGAGATCATCGCAGAACCGGCGCGCGGCGCCACCAGAAACAGTGGTAATGCCAAAACAAAGATGAAGCAGAGCAACATTAAGGCAGTGAGTGGCAGCCTGTTGGCTTCAACGTGGGTTTTCCCTCGCCTTCGTGCGAGTCGCTTGAAGATACTCGAATCAGGCGGCACTAACAGGCGGGTCTCCACCAGTTTCACCGACCGTGTCGCCTTTCGAATTTCAAAAGCAATAACAGTGGACAAAGCGCACAGGAGATAAAGGCTCAACGTGCCGAGAAATGCCGGGCTAAAGCTGAGTCCGGCAGCAAGCAACACTTCAAAAAATGAGATGAGATATAGAAATACCCAGTCGCGATCCGACTTAACCTGCAGCAGCTTGATGGCAGAGAGGAACGCGATCAGGTGCGCCAGCGCATTTACCCCGAGTCGTCCGGCCGGTTCGCCCAAGGCTTTCTGAAATTGCCAATCAAGAAAGAAAAGCGGAATGGAAAGAACGCGTTCCCTCGAGTTTCCAGGCGAGAACCATCAAGCCGCCGAACAGCAAGACCAGAATGAGATGCAGTCCGCCGGCCACCGCCAACGCCAGCATCGCGACGGCAATCATCGCGTAGGAGGAAGCTCGAAAATAGGTGTTGAAGTCCATTTTTGGCCAGGCAAGGATTATCTTTGATCTGTTGCACAAAGGGAAACAGGAGGAAAACTTGGGGTGTCTGCCCTGGTAACGCAAGCTGTTAGCTTGCGTATACGCAGCCTAACAGTGTGTGACAAGAATCTGAGACCGGCGCGCCGCTTCGCGAGCTATACCCGGCGGGTAGCACGACGTTGTAGGGCAGCGTCGCGCTAACCAGCTTGCTCTTGAATTGAACCGTTTCGACCCGCGGATCTTCAGGACCAGGAAGCGAAAAACCTTGTCGGGCTGTCTACCGCTTGAGTTCCGGCGTGATGATCTCGATCAATTGTCTTGCGTTCACAACCAACGTTTTCCCATGCTTGGACGGAAAATGCCGTTTGTTTCCTGTTACCAGGTAGTCGGCGCCAGCAGCTTCCGCGCATTCCAGGAATCTGTTGTCGTCTGGGTCGGGCGAGACCGAAAGGGTGCGTGTGGGCTTGACGCTCTTTGCTCGCTTCTTTATAAGCCGAAGAGATTGTGTAACTCTCTTTGAATCGATTTGGAAGCGAGGTCGCCGCAAGACGCCCTCGTACTCCATCAAAATGTCAGGCGAGACGAAAAACTGCAACTTTGATGCGAGAGCTAGATCGAGGACAAAGGCCTCAAGACCGCCGGCCGTCAGGTGCGCGGACACAACCACATTGGTGTCCAGCACGACCTTGATGAGACGCATTAGCGCTGTTTCTCACGACGATATGCCGCGATCTCCTGATCAATCTTGCGCATGGTTATTCTATCAGTGCCGGACTTCTTGCTTGTTGCCCTTATCGCGGCCAACACTCCGGGCTCCGGCGCAATGTTCGCGAGAAAATCCTCAATTCCCATGATGACGACCTGCGGCTCGCCGCGCCGGTCCACCACAAATCGTTCGCGCCCTTTCTTAGCGCGTCTCATGATTTGAGTGAGTTGCGCGCGGGCAGTGAGAGCCGACACTACTCGTGGCGTAGAACGCTTCTCCATATCAGACAGCTCCCTTTAATGAACTAGCCAACTCATCCTTAGGTTCTACCTTCAGCTTAACCTGCAAAGTGCATCTTCACAATGCGGCTGCGTCGCTGAAAGCTACTGCAGAGAGGCGATTCTTGCAGAGGAACTCAATCGTCACTTCTGCCGGGAAAGAAGGCGAGTTCGCTGCTCAATGGTCGACAAGAGCGATCGTACTTCAGAGAACCATTCCTTCCTATGAATAATTCTGAAAACGTTGCGCGAATGGTGATTCAACAATTGATATTTAGTCAGACGGCAAAGCGACTCCCAGTTGCTACCAAAGACGTAAATAGCATTTCCTTTAATCGGACAGTCTAAAATCGCAGCCTTTACTCGCTTAAAATAGAACACCACGTATCCTTTGAATTCATCAATGCCTACGTACGTTTCATCCGGATTCAACCCATTAATCTTGTAAAGACGATCAAGATCGTACTGAATACCGGGGCGAGATTTTGATAGGCGTTCGAAATGTTTTTCTATTCGAGAAAACGGATGCGGACCCGGCGGTAACAGCTTCCATTTAACTCGTTTCGCACCAGGAAGAATCGCCTGCAAGGAGATTGGCCCGCTGTCCTCGGTAAGTCTTATGAGCGTCTTTCGATCAAAATCAATTTCGTATCGCACGCCTTCTATATGGATTTTTGATTCAAGAATCTGCACATACTCGGATAGTCTCCTCTGATTGGTAGTAATGAGTGGTTGGTCGTTTTTCGGAACGCGGCCACCTCTCAGACACTGGATGATAAGCTCTCTCAGTTCGGTGAAACCCTTGAGCTTCAGCTTGAGGATCGTCTCTTCGTCAAGCGGATGGTCCTCTTGCCCAGGCGAACCATTTCCAGCTGCCAGACTTTTCAGTATTTCTCTCAGTGCTTCAGGTGGGACTTCGCTTGACCCTTTGCCAATCTCATGACCAATCTGCCGAGCCGCTTTCGCTATTTTCTTCTTATCAGTACCCAGTTCTCGGCACACTTCATACACTCGCAGATAGCATAGTACCGAACCGGCCAATACATCATCGGAGTGGGCTTTCAACAAATGCCTGTTGAGTCGCGATTCTGATTTCCATTCCGAATTGCAGACTTGACAGTGCTTAATCCTATCTTTGGTGCACTCGTCATTCGATTTTTTGATTGAAGCAGAGCGGGAGTCCGGACGTTCAGCAGGTCTTTCTTCAAGTTTCACCACTCGTGTTCCAGCAGATTTGTGTTTTGGAAGATACTTGCTGCGCAATCTTTGCGCTAATTCTTTAGAGATACTGTTGGAAGCGACACTTACACTGACGCCCTGTTGCCGAACTTCACTAATAAGGTGTCCGGTGTCGAGCTTAAGCTCTTTCGCCAAGTCGTAGAGCCGAACCTTGGAGCTAGTCGTCATAGTCTAGATACAATTCTGCAGGTGTCTTCCATTTGGAAGCGCGGAAATCATCAAGATCTATCCTTGCGATTTCACCCCTGTTTGTTATTTTTCGAAAATAAACCTAGAGACGACCATCCAACTAGCGTTCATCAGGAGTGGGTTAAGACCATCGGCGTCACCGAACGTTCAGAGGTCACCTCGGGTTGCTCATCCCCGACTCAACCGTAGGATGCACCTCCTTCTTGGAGCCGGTCTTGCGTCGTCTTATGCCTGTTTCGCGCTCGCTCTATTACGGCAATTGTTTGTTTATAGTGTTCCCGTGAGGTTTTGTCACACATTACCATAATGTCTTTCAGGTCTTTGATTTTCTCGCCATATTCTTCAACCCCAACTCCGGGAGACCAGTAATAGAGATACTCATATGAAGTGCTATCTGGGGTGGGACATATCCTTCGTAACGAGTCATCAGCCGTCGCATGAATGCATCGAAGATAACCGTCCTGGGTCTTCCATTCTGGAACATCATGCAGGAGTTGGTCCGCCAATGCAGATTCAATCAAGAAACGCGCTCCCTTCTGCATCTTCTCCAAACCGTTAGCACGAGCGAGTGTGTCATCTTTAGACAGGCGCTTAGCAAAATTGCTTTTTGTGATGCGCGTGTCGAATCTGAGCTTCCCTTTAACCATCGCACCTCGAAGAAGCAAGCCCATGCGAATCAAATTCGCAAACACCGATGAAATGTCTTTCACCGCCAAGGGGGCCTCTTCACCCTTAATGAAAAGGCTGTCGCTGAACATCTCAACGTCGTTTCCATGACCATCACAGAACGCATCCAATGTACGAAACGTCTCATTGTAGAAAGTATTGAGTTTCTCGTAGGCCACGCTTGCGCCCAGCTTGTATGCCGAACCGATTCCTAGCAAATCGCCGTAGAAAGTAAACTCCATCTTGTCTCATCCTCTGATAGAAAGCTCGAATTCAGCGTTCAGTCGCCGGAAATCCAAATAGGATTACCGGACTCTTCCCATTCATAGCTCACTGCCTTAACCTGGACCATGAGGCAGCAAGTGCATACCGCATTATGAGGTTCAAACAAAGCTACATTGTGACCCTCAGGATTCAATGAACTCTTGTAGGCTACTCCATCAAATCCGGACATTTTCAGCACCTCAGCAAGGTACTGGGCCGGTAGGTAGCTTATGTGAATATCGTTTGGAGATATCGCTCGGAAAAAGCCGAATGAATATCGCCCCAGACCCGTTGCTCATTCTCTTCAGCGGTGTAGCTAGCTTTTGCACGTTCTTTCAAGTCTAATTCCCCATCTCGTGTGACAGGTTCCAATTCAGGAAACATCCTCGACCTATTACGTGATGTGTCGACGATTTTCAATTGTTTTGTAGTCTTGAAGTGGCACACACTCAGCTCTGGACCGATCCAGGGCCCGCACCTCGGCAATCGTGGTATCGTTGTCACTTTCCAAATACAGATAGGGAATACCCGACGGATCAGCCTCCCTTCACGCGCACAATCCTTAGGAGGCCCACCCATTTTCCGCGGTGAAATCAGTGCACTACTGTCTCAGTGAAGAGCTTCAGTAAATTCTAAATTTTAGTTTCTTGCAAGCCCTCCGGCACGAGCGGCAGTGATCTCAACCGAACACCTGTAGCATTAAAGATCGCGTTTCCTACTGCGGGGGCCAAACCCACAATCGGAGTTTCGCCGGCGCCGGCGGACGGAAGGTCTCGGCGATCAACGAGTACAACTTCGATCCTGGGAACATCGCTGAAGCGCGGGACACGATAAAACGAGAAGCCGGCGTTGATAATCTTCCCGTTCTTGAACTCGATGGCTTCAAACAACGCGCCGCCGATGCCCTGCGTGATTGCACCTTCGATCTGGTTCTTCAAATGGTTTGGATTGACAACCGCTCCGCAATCAAACGCTTCGACGACGCGTACGATCTTCACTTTGGCGCCGCCCTTGCCACTCGGTTGATCGACCGCCACTTCCGCGCATGTGGCCACATAACCGTTCTTCTCAAAGCCACAAGAGATCCCAAAACCGTGGCCCGGCACTGGTTTTGTCCGGCCCCAACCAAATGCCCTAGCTGCCGCTTCGAGCACTCCACGCAAGCGCTCGTCCTTTGTGTTCTTCAAACGAAAGGCAAGCGGATCCAAACCGACAGCATGGGCAAGCTCGTCGAAGTGGGTCTCGCGCGCAAAGTGATTGGCCGTGGCCGCCAAACCCCGATATGAACCCTGGCGCAGCGGCGAGTTGGCGGGATGAAACTGAATGTTCTGATTCGGAATGTCGTACTTGATCTGAATACCCGCGGAGCCCGAGTTGTAGTTATGGAATTCCCACGCCGTGATCGTGCCATCACTCTTGACCCCACTCTTAACGTCGATCACTCCCGCCGGGCGGAAGTACGCCCAGGTAAACTCTTCTTCGCGTGTCCACACGAGCTTGACCGGCTTGCCGGCTCCGCGAGCGAGGCGTGCGGCCTCAACTGCGCATTCCCCTGTGTGTTTGCCACCGTAGGCAGAGCCCGTATCAGCAACAATTACGCGGATCTTTTCCTCCGGGATGCGAAACGCTTCCGCCAATTCGGCGCGCACTCCAAACGGCCGTTGCGTTCCAGTCCACACGGTCAGCGCTCCGTCTTTCCACTCTGCAACTGCCGCGCGTGGCTCAAGCGGCGCATGCGCGATGTAGGCAACGGTGTAAGTCTGTGCGAGCGTTTTGTCGGCCGCGGCTAGACCATCGACAATCGAACCCTGTGGTCGTCCTCCGCGTCCGCGACCTTCGCCTCCGCTTTGTCCTTCAGTCGCAGGCTTTCTCAAGACATCAAAGAGTTCCGCATTAGAAGGTTGTGCCGCTGCTTTCCAGTCGGAAGTAACTGCTTTCGCTGCGCGCGCTGCTCTCTCCTGGTCTGGCGCCGTGACCCCGATGAAGTTTCCGTCACGCACCACAGTCACTCCAGGAACAGCTTCGGCTGCTTTCGTGTCCGCGGACACGAGCATCGCATTGAACGCTGAAGGTCGTACCACCTTCCCGTACAACATACCCTCGCGTTTGATGTCGGACGTATATTGGTGCTTGCCGGTTACAAGGTCCCGGCCATCG
>WNGF01002175.1_pt1 | contig 27862 bp, 31 predicted proteins | sample 5400641 | NCBI WGS metagenome assembly WNGF01 (sample SAMN13153371, study PRJNA577476) | soil metagenome | isolation source: 80 cm soil or saprolite under grassland replicate 2 | place: USA:California | collected 2016-06-15 | reverse complement strand
CACGGCACGCGAGACCGAAGTTCTTCAGCTGATCGCCGAGGGTCTCGTGAATCGCGAGATCGGGAAAGCGCTCTTCCTTTCGGAGGAGACCGTGAAGTCTCACGTCCGACACCTTTTGGCCAAGTTGCAGGCCAGGTCTAGAGCCCACGCCGTTGCCGTTGGCTTTCGGCGCGGGCTCCTGACCTAACTTTCTGGGCCCATCAGCTTCAGTCAGGGGGCCCTGGCGGAACCGGCTCTTGGCTAGAGCGGCGCCGCCGCTGCGCCCCGTTCGCTAGGACTTCTCCCCAGACTGTGGAAATCCCTCAACAGGGGGACGTCCTGCGCCTGTGGAGAAACCAAGCTACGAGACGGCTACCAGCTAACCGATCCGCCGGCTACAACCGCGCGGGCGGCCATGCGAGCAAGCTTACGCATGAAACAACTCCTCTCTCGAGGGACTAACGGCAAGACGGGTTATACCCCAGAAGGGGGAGCGTTGCAAGCAAGGTCAATGTCCCGTTCTTTGCGACATCGCAGCGTGACAGCAGTTCAGCCGCGCATCCTTGTCTACCTCGGGGTCTTGGCTGCGAGTGCTCTCGGGCTCGCCGGAGCCGCCTTTGCCGAGGGCTACTCGGTGGGCAGCGTGTGGGTGGTGGCCGTTCTATCCGGTGCGGCCTTGATCTCTGAGAGGCAGCGCGTCTGGTTACGGCGAGAGACCCATGCGGATGGCATTTCAGCATCAATCTCGCTGATCCCCATTCTGTTCGCAGCTGTGCTCTTTGGACCCCTTTCAGCCGCCGTGGTGGCCGCAGTGTCGATGCTGAGCATTTTCGAACGGCCCTATATCAAGTGGTCCGTTTACACATGCACGCGGTCAATTGGTGGCTCGTTGAGCGGCTTTGCGGCGGCAGCAGCCTTCACTTGGCCGTCGGGTCACCTGGCGGGGCTGGTCGTCGGAGCAGCAGTAGGGGGGCTGGTGGCCGAATGCTCGGAAACGACATTCGTTGGTCTGACCATGAGGCTCCGAGACAAGGACCCCGTTGCAGCCATGCGGACACTGGCGCCTCTAGCGTTCGCGTCAGTTCTTCTATACGCACCTCTCGTAGCCGTTCTTGCCGTTGCGTACGACGAAGTCTCCCCACTAACCCTCCCGCTCTTCTTGGCGCCAGCTCTGGCGGCTCAACGACTGTTCGGTCTCTATCAAGAACAGAGGCAGCTCGCCGACGACCTCGTGCGAGCAAATGTTCGACTGGAACGTGCCAATCTCTCGTTCGCAACAGCGCTTGTTGCCACACTTGACGCCCGAGATCGATATACGGCGGGCCATTCGGCTGCAGTGGCGATCTACGGCCGTGACATCGCAGCTCGGATGGGGCTTCCCGAAGAGCAGCAGCAACTAGCACACCTGTGCGGACTCGTCCACGACATCGGCAAGATTGGACTCGCGGCAGGATTGCTCGAGAAGCCCGGCCCACTCACGCTCGACGAGCGTCGGCAGATGCAGGAACACTCCGCTATCGGCGAACGGATCTTGGCGAACGTCGAGGACTACGCCGAGATCGCGCTAATCGTTCGTCACCACCACGAGCGCTGGGATGGCCAGGGCTATCCCGATGGAATCTCGCATGAAGATATTCCGCTGATCTCTCGGATCATCTCTGTTGCGGATGCGTACAACGCGATGACCTCAGATCGTCCATACCGCGATGCGATGCCAAGTCGCGTCGCACGACTTCGCCTCGCCCAGGGTGTGGAGTCACAATTCGATACCACCGTAGTGGCAGCATTCGAAGCGGTCCTTGCCGGGGCTAGCGAGGCATATCGAACTGCCAGGCGCGAGGACTTCACACTCGTTGAGCAAGATTCATACTCGGGCGCGTCGCCTGTCGCGGTTGTCGCCTAGGGTAAGTTCTCCGTTATCGCTCCGCGAACCGCTGCAGCTGTTCGGGAGCGTACGCCCAGTTTGTCGAAGATGTGGCGTACGTGAGCCTTTACCGTTGACTCGCTGATGAAGAGTGTGCTCGCAATTTCCTTATTTGAGAGACCCTGCGCGAGCAACTCATAGACTTCATGTTCTCGCGAAGACAGAGGACTGGCCGCTCGTTTAACTCGGCTGCGAAGCGGGAATCCGACTCGCTTGGCCAAATCCTCATCCCGAGCGTTCTCAAGGATCTCGGTGACTGAACCCGGATGGTCTTGATCACCGCAAATGAGGCCTAGGAGCCGAGGTTCGGCTCTGTACGCGCAGACGAAGCTGTCAACGTCATCGACTTCCAGCACGACTCCAAGAGCTTCTCTCGTGAGACGGGCTGCGGTCCCATCATTTCGTTTCAATGCCGCGATTGCACGAATACAAGGAACGAGGACCCTGACCTGCGGCGACCGAGTCAAATCTAGCGCTCGGGCAGCTAGATCAAGTGCTGGATCAACTGCGCCCCGGCATGCGAGAACCAGGGCTCGAGTGGCCAGATATTCTCCTTGCTCGCCGATGATCGTCGGCAGCCGCGTCAACTCGCACTCTTCCATCGCTTGGTCTGCTCTTCCCTGAGAGAGCAGAATTCGCGCTCGGCGGTTTGCGCTCTCCACCCGTAGGTACTCGTCGTCGCGTCGAATCGCTAATTCCTCGAGATGATCGAGGATATGCAGAGCTCGAGAGAAATTGCGCAAGCCTCCATGCGCAATTGCTTGCACGAGTTGTGCATAGGGGACAACAAACGCCAATCGACTCTCAGAAGCATCCTCAGTGGTGCGTCTGGCCGCCTCGAGCGCCTTCCGGTACAAGCCTCGAGACGCGAGAGCCTGCGAGTAGCCATTTGTAAACGACGTTCTTGAGATTGGATCGCGCACTCGCCGCAGGAGATGCATGGCCGCCTCATGGGCTTCTACGACTCCGGAGAGGCTTCCCATGCGGCTCTGGGTTGTGAATTGCGCCATGATCAGTCTGATCTGGCTCTCTGGACTCGAATCGCTTGCATCAACCAATTCGCGAAAGATCTGTTCCGTTGCGGGGAGCTCAAGTTTTGTCGCGGCGAGCAGGCGGCCCCACGCGGCGTCTCGCCGTGATCGTTGATCTTGAGCCAGTTCCAGCGCCTGCGTGTGATATTCGAGAGCTTCTGCGCTGCGTTCGCTGAGATGAGCGGCAGTCCCCGCCAGATAGAGCGAGTGCGAATGAAGTAGGTGATCTGTGCCGAGACGTTGTGCGGCCTCCGACGCCAACCCCTTTGCCTTGGTTCGCTCACCTTCGCGAAACGCAATCTCAGCTTCGGCTAGGACGACTACCGGCGAGTCGATCTTTCCTTCCTCTGCTCGTCTCATCCAGCGCGCGAGGGTGGGCATGCGAGCATCATCGAGTAGCGCTAGCAGTGCTGCTTCCCAGAGATCCTCGAATAGCTTCTCCGTAAAGCGCCGCTCAACGAGGGCGAAGGCGTCGTCCCACTGCCCGCGATCCGCGAGATAGCGAACGACCTTGCCGACCATTTGCTCGTCGACGCCAGTTCGGGGCTCCTCTCGGAACTTGGTATCCAGGAACGCACGAAGAAGTGGGTGCACGTCGTAGGCTCTGGGCGTGGGCGATGTCAGGAACCCGAGGCGCATTCCCTCGCTGATCGTCGTCTCGGCCATCGCGCCGAGCACGATCTCGGCAAGCTCCGCGGTGATCGTCGGGACAATCCCGAGCTGAGCGAGCGCCGCCTGAACGTCGGGCGCAGCCGCCTGATACAGCTCCTCGGCGAAGTACTCATGCAGCGTGGAGGGCATCGAGCCGTCCGGAAGCTCGAAGCGCTCCGCCAGCGCAGCCAGACCGATGACAGCGGGCCAGCCATCGGCGAGGGCGAGCAGCCCGCTCGCCTCTGGGGCGGTCAGATGGGCCAAGACCTGGCGAGCCTCGTCCTGACTCATCGCGAGCGGGCTCCCGCCGAGCTCGTAGATCTCACCGTAGAGCAGTCGCCGCGCCGTGGCCCAGCTCGGACGAACACGGCTCGTGAGGAAGAGTCGGATCGGGCACGAGGCGATCAGGATCTCGACGAAATGCTCCGAGGCACGCGACTCGGAAGCGAACTGGTAGTCATCGATGGCGAGCCACGCGTCCGCCGGCCAATCTTCGAGATCCTCGGCGAGGAGCTCGGCGAGGTCGACGACATCTTGTTCGGGCGTTCCGGTCGCGCGGAGCCGCTGTCGCATTCGCTCGCCCGCGCCGGGCGCGAGCGGCTGGATGACATCCGCGATGCCGAGGGCCAGAGCCGCGACGTCCGAGGCTGCGATCGTGCCTCTGTACCAGGCGTGCGCACGCGCGGACATCCACTGGCGCGTCAGCGTCGTCTTGCCGTAGCCGGCCGGGGCAACGAGCATGATGATGCGGGACGAGGTGGCGTCGAGCAGGCTCGTCAGCCGTGGGCGCTCGATGATCGTGAGGCGTCTGGAGTGCCCGTAGTTATCCGTATCGTCCATCTCCCATCGAGGCGGCTGCTTTGCTCTCTCCGAACCGTAAACCGGCTCCGAGCCGAAAGCGAGCAGGCCCGTGCCTGCGGTCAAGAGATCGACCGCAGGCACGGCGATGAATCAGCGCCGGCGGCGGATCTCGTCCGCCGCGACGCCTTCGGAGAGGGGATCGTTGCCCGTACGGGCGCGGTACGCCGCCGGGATCTGCCGCCGCCGTGGGACGCCGAGCTTCTGCCGCAGCGCGTCTGAATGCGCCTTCGCCGTCCTCGGGGAGATCCCGAGCCGGAGCGCGACCTCTTCATTCGAGCAGCCGGCTGCGATCAGAGCCACGACCTGCCGCTGACGGTCGGTGATCACCGGAAGCGCGTTGGTGAGGGCCTTGTACATGTCGCGGGAGGCTACCCGGGTCAGGGCTGCCTCGCTATTGACCGAAAGACGTATCTTCGAGCGTACGACAGGCGGTTACGCGGCAGGCCGCACGGCCTGCCCCCGGACGAAGCTCGCCTCGTGCCCGCGGGTGTTGGCCTCCCCCAGCTCGGCGTCGTCGAGCGCGCCGATCCGGCGCAGCAGGTCGAACTCGTCGCGGAGGTGTGTGCGCATCATCTCGGGCCCGTCGGTGGCAATGGTGAAGGCGACGCCATGCTCCACGAACGCGCGGAAGGTCGTCCGCACTGCGTCCTCGTCCGGGAGCGCCTTCGTCAGCAGGTTGGACGTGGGGCAGATCTCGAGCACGACGCTGGCCTCGCGCAGCCCCGCCATCAACTCGGCGTCGCGGGCCGCGAGGATGCCGTGGCCGATGCGGTCCGGGTGAAGCGCCTCGACCACCTCACGGATCTCTTCGAGGCCGTAGTCGCCGCCCTCCTCGCCGACGTGGATCGTGACTCCGAGGCCTGCCGCGCGGGCCTCGTCGACGAGATCCACGAGGGCGTGATAGGGGTACCGCTCGCCGCCAGGCCGGGGCCCGGCGATGTCGACGCCGACGACTCCGCGCGGGGCCCAGGCGATCGCCTTCTCGACGATGATCGAGTTCTGTCGCTCTGAGAAGGTGCGGTCCATCATCAGGATCAGGCCCGCACGCACCTGGGGATACTCGAGCGACGCTCGGTCGAGTCCGCGCACGGCCGCCAAGATGATGTGGTCGAGGTCGCGCTCGCCCCCGCGGTTCCGCTTCATCGGATTGAAGCGCAGCTCGAACGTGGTGATGCCCTGCGAGCGGTACGCGCCGCCGATCGCCGCATGTACCGAGCGCTCGACCGCAAGCGGGCTCGACTGGATCAGCTCCGTCCAGTGGTAGATGGCGTCGAGCGCGTCGAGGTTCTCGACTCCGTGTGGGTCGGAGACGGTGACGAGGCGGTCGAACTCCCAGAAGTCCTTGACTGGGAGCGCGATGCCCTGTTCGTGCGCGAGGCTCCAGAGGATGTCCGAGGCAACCGAGGCGCCGAGATGGGTATGCAGCTCAGCGAGTCCTTCGGGGAACTCCATCCGTCGAGTCTACGCGGGCTCTCACGCCCGCGGCACGGGGCGCTCGAGCTGGCTTTCAACGAGGGCCACGGCCAGCTCGACCGAGTCGGCCATCTTCTGCTCGTCTACCAGGTCGACCGTCTCCTCCGGCAGGTGGTACTCCGGATACGGGAAGTGGAGGATGCAGACGGCCGGGATCTTCTGGACCGCGAACGGGTAATGGTCGGAGCCGGTCACGGGCGGGAGGATATCGAGCTCGTAGCGCTCGGTCAGGCCGAGGTGCTGTGCGAGGGCGACCGCGCGCCCTTCGAGCTCGTCGGGGCCGACTAAGAGCTCGAAATGGGACCCGTGAGCGATGCAGTCGAGGTTGACGACGCCCACAGTTCGATCCAGCTCGCCGGAGATCTTGGCCTCGTCGACGTAGTGGTAGGCACCCGAGAGGCCGATCTCCTCGGCGCCGAAGGCGCAGAACGCGAGCGAGCGTGGGAGGTCGGTACGGCCGGCGAAACGTGCTGCCACGCGCAGCATCCCCTCGACGCCGGTGGCGTTGTCGATCACGCCCGGCCCGCGCCAGACCGAGTCGAAGTGGGCGGAGACGATCACGGTCTCCTCGCTCTCTCCAGCGATCCGCGCGATCACGTTGCGGTCACGGCGTCCCGGGACGAACTTGCCCCCGGTTCGGAGCCGGGCGTGGGGCTCGTCGAGCGACCCGAGGCGGTCGCCGTCGGCGGTCGTGATCATCGCCATCGGCCCGCCGTGAACGGGCAGGCGACAGTATGTCGGGAAGGGGATTGCTCCTCCGCCGATCGGGTTGGCGATCAGGCGCGCCAGCTCACCGCCGTCCTCGTCCTCGATCGCGAAGACCGGCGAGAGCATGATCCCGGGGATGAAGGGGTAGTCGCCGAGGTAGCGGGCACTGCCCTCGACGCCCTCCGGCGGTGTCGGCGGCGCGTAGCCGGCCGGCCCCGCGGCCCAGGGCTCACCGTCGATCTCCAGCTCGGGCTCCTCGTGGTCGTAGCCAAGGAACTGGAATTCCTGGAAGCTCGGCTCGAGCCCGAGCTCCCGGAACGCTCCGGCGATTCGTCCGGCCGCCGCGGCCGCCTCCGGCGATCCCGCGACACGGACGCCGATCTCGACACCGAGCGCCTCGACCAGGTTCACGGCACGGACTCTAACCCCGTCCGCGCAGTAGGAGGTGCGTCGAAGCAAGCTCATAGACTTGGCCCGATGAAGGTCGGCATCGTCGTCCCCTTCTCGTGGTCCTTTCCGGGCGGAGTTGTCGAGCACGCCGAGCACCAGGCGCGGACGCTTCGCTCGCTCGGCGTCGAGACGCGGACGATCATGGGCAACGATCCGCCGGGAACATTCACGCGCTTCCTCCACCCACGCTCAGGCAGGCACGGTGAGCCGCCCGCCGATGTGATCCCCGTCGGCCGCTCGGTGATCGTCCCCGCGAATGCCTCGCTGCCGAATATCGTCCTCAGCCCGTCGTCGCCGTTCCGCATCTGGCGGGTCCTGGAGCGCGAGCGCTTCGATCTGCTCCACCTGCACGAGCCCATGACCCCGACGATCTGCCTGGCGGCGCTGATCAAGGCCCGCTGTCCTGTCGTCGCCACGTGGCACGCGGCCGGGAGGCTCGGCTGGATGAAGGGTGGCCTCGTGATGTGGGGCTTTCTGATGGAGCGGATCGATTACCGGATCGCCGTGTCCGAGCAGGCACGCGCTTCGATCCTGCCCTGGCTGCCGGGCGAGTACGACGTGATCCCGAACGGCGTCCTGATCCCGCCGCGGGCCGATCCCGCAGACCGGGAGGACAAGGTCGTCTTCATCGGACGGCACGACCCGCGCAAGGGAATGCACGTGCTCCTGCAGGCATGGCCGGAGGTGCACCGTCGCACGGGAGCGCGCCTGCGGATCGTCGGCGCCGACCCGCTCGCCGTTCGCCTGCTGCTCACGAGGCTGCGCGTTCCCGAGGAGGGGATCGACGTGCTCGGGTGGATCCCGGACGAGGAGCTCACGAACGAGCTCCTGACCGCCAAGGCCCTGGCCGCTCCCTCCGTCGGCATGGAGAGCTTCGGAATGGTGCTGACGCGCGCGTTCGCCTGCGCGACTCCCGTCGTCGCATCTGCCATTGGCGGGTACGAGGCGGTCATGACGCCGGACACCGGTCTACTCGCGCCGCCCGGCGATCCCGTCGCGCTCGCAGATGCTCTCGGCTCATTGCTCGCGGACGAGCCTCGCCGGCGGCGCATGGGGGCTGCGGCTCGGGCTCTCGCGGAAGCGCGCTACTCCTGGGACGACATCGGTCGCCGCCTGCTCGAGATCTACGAGCGGCTGGCTTTCCCCGCACCGCTCGCCGCGGCGTCCGCGCGATGAATGACCGACTGAGGTCCCTGTCCGAGAGCTTCTGGCTAAGGCTCGTGCTCGTGCTCGCGGCGCTCGGCGCCGTCGTGGCCGCGTTCTGGTGGCGCGGACCGGAGTGGAACGCGGTGTCGGACGCCTTTCAGGCGGTCCGGTGGGAATGGGTTGCGGCCGCGATCGGGCTCAACCTGCTCTCGGTGATCGCACGCTCCGTCGCCTGGCGCACGGTCATCGGCCAGGCGATGCCGCCGCCGCATCCGCGCTTCGGGCTCGTCTTCTCGGCGTTTTCGGTCGGGCTGATGGCGAACGCTGTGCTGCCGGGCCGGGTGGGCGAGCTGGCCCGGGTCGCAGTGCTGAGACGACACATGCCCGGTCGCGCGGCCTCCTGGGCCACGCTCGTCGGCAGCGTCTTCGCGCACAGGGTCTTCGACCTCGTCCCGATGCTGATGCTGGTCGTGGCCGTGCTGACGACGGCCGACCTCCCGCACTGGGCGCTGACGAGCCTGGTGGCCTTTCTGGCCGGGGGAGCTGCGGTCTTCGTGTTCGCCCTGCTCTCGGCCCGCCATCACCATCGGACGCGGCTCGACGGCCTCGGCACGGTCAGGCGTCTCGTGACCATGGCGCGCCAGGGCCTGGGCGTCATGCGCCGCCCGCTGCCTGCGGCCGTCGCGATCGCCTTCCAGTGCCTGGGCTGGCTGTGCCAGCTCCTCGCGGTATGGGCGGCGATGAGGGCTTTCGACATCAACCTCGACCTGGCGGCCGCGGCGCTCGTGCTCGTGCTGATGAACGTGGCCACGATCATCCCGCTCTGGCCCGGGAACGTCGGGCTCGTCCAGGCGGCGGTCGCGCTTCCGCTGGTTCGCTACGGCGTCGCCTATGCCAACGGTTTCGCTTTCGGGATCGGCCTCCAGGTGATCGAGGCCTCTGTCGGCGTCGGTTTCGGGCTAATCTTTCTCGGCCACGAGGGCCTATCGTTCGCGGCCCTGCGCAGGATGCCCGGCGCCGTCCAGGCCGATCTCCCGAACGAGCGGGGCGGGGAACGGCGGCCGGCGGAGGTCGAGCGTGCGCGCGCTCGCGTGTCCGGCTAGCCTCAAGGGGGTTCTCAGCGCAGCAGCAGCGGCGGCCGCGCTCGGGGAGGGCCTCCATCGCGGGGGCGCCGCCGCGGTGGCACTGCCGGTGGCGGATGGAGGGGAGGGGACGCTCGACGCCCTCTACTCGGCCGTCGGCGGAACCTGGCACGAGGCGGACGTGCACGATGCCTTCGGGCGACCGCGCACGGCGAGGTGGCTCGAGCTCGCGGACGGGGCCGCGGTCGAGTCCGCGCAGGCGATCCCGCTCGACCCGGCTCGGCTCGATCCAGAAGCCGCTTCCAGCCGCGGGCTCGGCGAGCTGATCCTCGCCGTCGGGCGCCCCCGAGAGCTGCTCGTGGGGCTCGGGGGTACCGCGAACGTGGACGGAGGCACCGGACTGCTCGAGGTGGTCGGCGAGCTACCCGCGCCGACGCGCGTCGCCTGCGACGCCCTCGTACCCTTGCGCGACGCGGCGCGTATGTTCGCCGCTCAGAAAGGAGCATCTCGCGCCCAGGCCGCCGAGCTCGAAGTCCGGCTCGGTGCGATGGCGGAGCTCGCGCCGTATGCCGAGCTCCCGGGTGCGGGTGCGGCGGGTGGCCTCGGCGCGGCTCTGGCCTCGCTGGGAGCGGAGCTCCTCTCGGGCGCGGACCTCGTCCTGGACGCGGTGGGTTTCGATCCGCAGGGGTTCGACCTCGTCGTCACCGGCGAAGGCACCGTGGACGAGACGACCGCCAGGGGGAAGGCCCCGGGGCAGGTGGTGCAGCGCTGCGTGGACGCCGGCGTTCCCTGCGCCGTCTTCGGCGGGCGGGTCGTCCAGCCGCTCCCTGGGGTCGAGACCTACGCGCTGAGCGGCGACCCCGCGCGTGCGGAATCCGACCTGGTGAAGCTCGGCGAGCGTCTAGCTGTGTCGCTCTTGGGCGGTCCGGAGCATCCTGGCCATCGTCTCGAGCAGCTTCCAGGCGATCGAGGCGTGTGACTCCACGAGCGGCCGGAACTCCCAGGACGTGAGCCCGTAGCAACGGAGCTCCGTCTCGGCGATGATCGTGGCCGAGCGCGCCCCGGCGTCGATCAGCGCGATCTCGCCGAAGTAGTCGCCCGGGCCGTACGAGCCGCGCTCCTCGCCGCCGACCGTGATCTTGGCCGTCCCGGACTCGATGACGAAGAAGCCGATGCCGCCCTTCCCCTCCTCTGTGATGTGGTCGCCGGGTGCGAAGACACGCTCCTTGAAGGAACGTGAGATCTGCTCGATCTCCCTCGGCTCCAGGTCGCCGAAGAGCGGGATGCTCTTGATGAGCTCGGCGGGGGCTCCGTTCATGGGCGGATTCTAAGCAGATGCCGGCTCGTCGGGAAACGGAGAGGCGTCTCCGGGAGGACGAGCCTCCTCGGCGCGCTGCGCGAGCTGCTCGATCTTCCCCTCCGCAGCATCGAGCTTCTCGCGACAGAAGCGGTACAGCTCCTCACCCCGCTCCCAGAGGGCGATCGCCTCCTCGAGCTGGGCCTGACCGCTCTCGAGTCGGTCGACGATTTGCTCGAGCTCCGCCTGGGCTGACTCGAAAGTCAGCTCGTCCGTCATGCAACCCGCGCCTCGAAGGAGCCGTCCGCGACCTCGATCCCGATCTCGTCGCCGGCCGTCACGGCGGTCGTGGACCGGACGAGGGCGCCGTCCTTGCGCACGATCGAGTAGCCGCGCTGCACCGTCGCCCGCGGCGAGAGCGCCCGCAGGCGGCCTGCCGCGTGCTCGAGCGTCGCCCGTCGTCGCTCGAGCAGCAGACGCGGTGCGGCGCGAAGCCGCCGCCGGTCGTGTTCGAGTCGAGCCTGCCCACGCTCCAGCGCGCCGCGGGCCCCGCGACCGAGCCCCGCGCGGGCGCGGTCGAGCGACTGGATGAGCTCGTCGAGGTCCGGCACGACGAGCCGTGCAGCCGAGCTGGGAGTCGACGCGCGGGCGTCGGCCACCAGATCGCAGAGCGGCGTGTCGCGCTCGTGCCCGACCGCCGTGACCAGCGGCACCGGACAGGCCGCGACGGCGCGAACGAGCCGCTCGTCGCTGAAGGGGAGGAGGTCCTCGAAACTCCCTCCGCCACGGGCGACGATGACGACGTCGATCTCTGGCTCGGCGCAGACTGCACGCAGCGCTTCCGTGATCGCACCCGCGGCTCGGGCTCCTTGGACGTAGGTCTCCGCGACGAGCACCCTGGCGGGAGGAAAGCGTGTCTCGATCGCCGTCAGGACGTCCCGCTTGGCGGCGGCGTCATTGCCGGTGACGAGTCCGATCCTCCTGGGAAACCCAGGAAGCGGTCGCTTGCGCGCCGGGTCGAAGAGCCCTTCGGCCGCGAGCTTTCTCTTCAGGCGCTCCAGGGCCTGAAGATGCTCACCCAGTCCGAAGCGCTCGATCGAGAGCGCCCGAAGATGGAAGTCCGCACGCTGCTCGAAGAGCTCGGGGCGACCGTAGACATGGACGCGCTCACCGCTTCCGAGCTCGAGCCGCAGGGCGTCGAACTGCCGGCGCGCCATCGTCACCGGCAGGCACGAGCCGTCGCGCGGATCCTTGAGGGTGAAGAAGACGCTCTGCCAGCGTTCCTGCCGACGCAACTCCGTCACCTCACCCTCGATCCAGAGCGTGGGCAGGCGGGTGAGCCACGCGGCAACTCCCCGGTTGAACGCGGACACCGCGTAGACCTTGCGGTCGCCGTAGACCGTGGGCTCGACCTTCATAGGGCCGAGTGTACGGATGGGGGCGCTAGAGCAAGATCTCGGCAGCCAGTTCGGGCTGGCAGCCGACGTGGACGAGCTCGACCGCCAGGTGCAGGTCGGCCTCTGAGTGCGCGAGCTTCTCGGCCAGCGGCAGCGGATACCCCGCCTCGATCAGGACGTGCAGCCGCCAGCTCTCGACCTTGACGCGTTCGTCCCTGTAGATGTCTGCGATGGGGGTCATCTGGCTCACGCGTCCCTGGTTCGTGCTGAGATAGACGACCCCTGCCTGGAAAAGTTGCAGCCTTAACAGGAGCCTTACGTTGGCGCGCGGCGGGGTGTACCCGGCTGCCTGCCCATGTCGGCCGTCCGCTCGGCGAGGATCCTCTCGCCCTCCCGGGTAAAGGCGGCAACGGCCCGTTCGAGCTCACGGGAGAGACGTCGGCCGGCCTCCTCTCGGGCTGCCTTGATCGCGCTGTCGAACTCCTGTGCAGCCGCCTCTGAGAAGCGCACCGCCTCGCGCCCGAGCGCCCGCTCCAGCCGCTCGACCTGGCGCCGCTCGACGTCGGCGAACCGCGCCTCGAGCCGCCGGACGAGGTCGGTCTCCTCCCGCTCGATCGTCTCGCGCAGCTCGCGCTCGCGGCGGCGAAGCCGCTCTCCGACCTCGTGGAGTGCACGCCTTCGCTCGGCGGCCAGCTCCTCGAGCTCGGCAGCAGCCGCTTCCACGCCGTCGCGCACGGCCCGCTCGAGCTCCGCCCGCAAATGGGTGACCGCAGCCTTCTGCTGGTCGCTCTCGCTGGAGAGACGCTCGGCGTCGGCTGCGATTCGGGCCTCGACCTGGGCGATCAGCTTGCGCTGGTTCTGCTCGACCCGGGTGAGCTGCGCGTCGAGGTCGTTCTGGACGCGCTCGAGGTCGTCCGCCCACGCCTGCAGGCGCTCCTCGACACGCCGCTGCGCGTCGAGCAGTCTCATCGAGAGCTCGGTGGCGGCCTTCTGCTCTTGGTCGGCGAACTCGTGGCGACGCTCCTCGGCGAGCCGGCGGGCTTCCCTGGCGAGCTCGGCGCTCGCCTCGGCGGTGGCGAACGCGAGGGTCTGGCGCAGCTCGTCCGAATGCCGGCGGGCCTCTTCTTGCTCCGCGCTCTGAGGCTCGGCCGGCGGCTCGTCGTCGTGCGAGCCGGAGAAGAGCGACTTTAGGGGCATACGAGGGTTCAGTCTAGTGCTCCGTCCCGGAAATCCCTTGATGCTCCGGCGCGCGAAAAGCGAGCCAGGCAAGGACGCAGGGAGCGTTCGTATTGGTCAATACGGGCGCGACCGAGGACGACGCCTGGTAACGCTTTGCAGCCGCTCGGAGCGCGAGATGATTTTCGGGACGGAGCACGAGGTCAGGTCGTCCGGAGGACGACGAGGGCGACCGCGAGGGCGACGGTCGCAAGCGTGAGCGCCCGGAGCGCCTCTTCTGGGGCGCGCATGAGCAGCTGCGCCGTCACCGGCTCCGTGCGACCGTCCTGGTACTCGACGGTGCCCGAGACCGAGGCCACGCGCCTCCGGACGAGTCGCACCTGTGTCGAGAGCAGGCGCTGGGCGAGACTCGAGAGCGAGGCGAAGCCCGCGGCGACGACGGCCTCCGCGCGGATCTCTCCCGCGGCGGCGAAATAGGCGGTCAGGAGGGGAAAGCCGCCCCACGCAACAGCGAACCACGCATCGTTGTGGAAGCGGCTGGCGCCGAGCTCCAGGTTGTAGGCCACGACGATGAACGTGCCGAGGCCGACGAAGAGAAGCAGCCAGGGATCGTAGACGACGACCCCGACGAGCCCGATGGCCACCGCTCCGCCGATCGACGCCACCGCCAGCCCGGCGAGCACGGGGGAGGGGATCCGCGTCTGGAGCGGTCTTCCCCTCAGCTCGTCGAGCGAGTGCGCCCCGATGCCGACCGCAAGGAAGAACGCTCCCAGCGTCGCGACGAGCCGCCCGGGCAGCCACTCGGGCGCGAGTGCGGCACCGATGACGACGTAGCTCAGGTGCCAGAGCGTGTACGGCGGATGGAGCAGCGTCACGTAGTCGCGCCACCCGCCGCTTTCCAGTGCGTAGAACGCCGGGCGAGTCTCGGTCGTCATCGGCGCCGTCCCCAGATGACGACGCCGCCGCCGAACGTCAGCTGCCTTACTCCGACTGCGTCGATGCACGCGGCACGCCAGAGCTCGGCCTGGCGCTCCAGTGGATGGCGCGACCAGAAGTCGCGGATGCTGCCGCCGAGGAATTCGCCCACCTCTGCCCAGCCGGGGGAGATCAGGCGGCCTGCCGCCGGGAGGAGGGTGTCGACGTACGCGCTCCAGAGCTTCCGCACCACCGGCTGCGGAGGTATCCCGAATTCGAGCCCGGCGATCGTCCCTCCGGGACGCACGACCCGTGCGAGCTCTCGCAGCGTCGCGCCCGGAGAGTCCACGTAGCGCAAGAGGTAGGTGAAGGTGAGCGCGGCAAACGACGCGTCCGGAAAGGGCAGGTGCTCGGCGTCGCCCTCGATCAGCTCGACCTCCGGCGGCACACGGCGACGCGCCTCGGCCAGCATCTCGCGGCTCTGGTCGAGGCCGATGACCGGGCAGCCCTTCTGTCGAATGAGCTCGCACGCGACGGCGCCGGTGCCCGTGGCCACGTCGAGGACGGTGTCGCCGGGCCCGGCTTCGATCCTCGCGACCAGAAATCGGCGCCAGCGGGGATCCTGCCCCAGCGAAAGCAGGCGGGCGTAGCGGTCGTAGGTCGGTCCGAGCGGTGCGAAGAGCTCGATCGCCCGGGCGTGGCGAGGAGAGGCTTGCTCCACGGCCCCGAGTCTAAGCTTGCCCCGTGAGTCTCGAAAGCGATCTCGAGCAGATCGCCGCAGCCGCCTCGGCGTTCGCCGATCCGGACGAGCAGGTGGCAGCCGTCATTCCGGCCGAGCCGGAAGCCGGCCGGCGGGTGTACCTGTGCGGGTTCGCCGCGGACGACGGCTCGCGCACATGGCTCGCGCTGGGCGCGGCCGGGGAGCCGATCGACGAGCGCAGGCTCGTCCGCGACGCGGTGGCGATCTCCGGGCTCTGCGAGGCGGCAGAGGAGAGCGCGGCCGGGGGAAAGCTTCCCGAGCTGCGGGACCGGCTGGCCGAGCTGCGCAGGACAGAACAGGCCGAGGTGGAGGAGGCCGAGCTCGCCGCGGTCGAGCTCGAGCGAGTGCTCGGGTCCCTGCCCCGTCTGGCGACACCCGCCTACCTCGACGAGCTCGGCGCAGCCGCGCGGGCTCTGGAGCAGGCGCTCGGACATGCCGGCGACTCTCCGTTCGCGCAGGCGATGCGGGGCGCGACGGCGACGGTCGAGGAGCTCGAGCTGGACGTCGAAGCCGGGTACAAGGTCCCACTGCGCTGATGCTCCCCGAAGGCGCCCTCGCCGATCGGGTTTGCCTGGTCACAGGAGGCGGCACCGGGTTGGGCAGGGCGATCGCCCTCGAGCTCGGGCGCCTGGGGGCGGGGGTGGCCGTCGTGGGCCGGCGTCCCGATCCGCTCGAGGCGACCGTCGCGACGATCGGCGCGCGTGGTTTCGCTGCTCCGTGCGACGTGCGCGATCCGGATGCGGTCGCCCGCGCCTTCGACGCGGCCGAGGAGGCGCTCGGTCCCGTGACGACGCTCGTCAACAACGCCGCGGGGAACTTCGTCGTCCAGGCGGAGGACCTGTCTCCGAACGGCTGGCGGGCGGTGCTCGGGATCGTCCTCGACGGCACCTTCTACTGCTCGCGGGAGCTGGGCCGGCGGCTGATCGCGCGCGGCGCGCCGGGCCAGATCGTGAACCTCGTCGCCACCTATGCCTGGACCGGGGGGCCGGGAACGGTGCACTCGGCCTCGGCCAAGGCCGGCGTCGTCGCGTTGACCCGGACCCTGGCAGTCGAGTGGGCTCGACATGGGATCCGCGTGAACGCTCTCGCTCCGGGGCCCGTTGACACGCCCGGTGCGGCCGAGAAGCTCTGGGCCGACGAGACCGTGCGCGAGGCGCTGCTCGCCAAGATCCCGCTCCGCCGTTTCGGGACGCCCGAGGAGATCGCCCAGGCGTGCGCCTACCTCGTCTCCGACTACGCGGGGTTCGTGACCGGCGAGGTGCTTGTCGCCGACGGCGGCGCCTGGCTCGAGAAGGGGCTGTTCTCCCACTAGCCTTCGACCGGAGACTAGGCTGACGGCGTGGCCTTTCGTGTGATCCGTCCCGACGAGCTCGAGTGGACGAAGCGCGATCACGAGTCCGAGGAGGCGCCACGTCACGTCGCCGAGCTGAGCGAGCTGGCCGGCTTCGCCCATACCCGCGCGAACGTCTGGCGCTACGAGCCCGGCGCCAAGGGGCGCCGCCACAGGCACATGCTCCAGGAGGAGACGTTCGTCGTTCTCGCGGGAACGCTGTCGATGTACCTCGGCGACCCGCCCGAGCGTCAGGACGTGCCCACGGGCGGGCTCATCCACGTCGAGCCGGGCACACCGCTCCAGACGGCGAACCACGGCGACGAGGATCTCGTCCTCTATGCCTACGGCACCCCGCCTGAGCGCGAGCACGCCGAGATCCTCGACTCCGCGGTGTAGGCGTGGCGAGATCGGGTCGGTGGCGGCTATAGTGCGCGCGCCGCGCGATGAGGCTCGCGCCTAACCGCTCTTCGGAGCTGATGGCCTCTACCCCTGTCGTCCGTCGTCCAGGAGGTAGAGCTGAGCGGTCTCGCCGTAGCAGCCGTACTCGCCGCCACGATCCTCGCCGGCTCGATGCTCTCGGTCGAGATCGGACTCTCGGTCGCGTTGATCGAGCTGTTCGCGGGCTTCGTCGTCGGCAACGCCTTCCAAATCGACGTTCCAGGCTGGCTGGCCTTTGTCGGCTCCTTCGCCGGGGTACTCCTGACCTTCCTCGCTGGAGCCGAGGTGGACGTGCCCCAGTTCCGGCGCGAGTGGAAGGCCTCGCTCTCGATCGGCCTGATCAGCTTCTCGGCACCGTTCGTCGTCGTCGGCCTGCTGGCCTACTACGGCCTCGGCTGGAGTCGTGAACAGGCCGAGATCGCGGGCATCGCTCTCTCGACCACGAGCCTTGCCGTCGTCTACGCCGTGCTGGTCGAGACCGGCCTGAACCAGACCATCGTCGGCAAGAGGATCATGTCGGCGACGTTCGTGACCGACTTTGGCACAGCAGCGGCGCTCTCGATTCTGTTCATCAAGCCCACGGTCTGGATCATCCCCTTCGCCGCCGCCGCCGTTGCGCTGATCTGGGGCCTGCCGAGGATCTCTCCGTGGTTCTTCGCCCGCTATGGGGACCGCGTGACCGAGCCCGAGATCAAGCTGATCTTCGCGTCGCTCTTCCTGCTCATGTGGCTCGGCGGCCGGGCCCACTCGCACGCGGTGCTGCCGGCGTTCGTGGTCGGGCTGGTGATGAGCGGCCACTATGCGCAGCACCGCCAGGAGCAGGAGCGGATGCGCGTCGTCGCCTTTGCGTTCCTGACGCCGTTCTTCTTCCTCAAGGGCGGGATGAGCGTCTCCGCCGGCGCCCTGCGGGCGAACCTCGGCGTCTTGGCTCTGCTCTTCCTCGGCAAGATGGTGCCCAAGCTCGTCGGCGTCTACCCGCTGGCTCGCCGGTTCGCCGCGCCGCACGCGACCTTCACGACCCTGCTCATGTCCACCGGGCTCACGTTCGGGACAATCAGCTCGCTCTATGGCTTGAATGCAGGCATCATCGACCGCACGCAATTCTCGCTTCTGATCGCGGTCGTGGTTCTGTCGGCGATCGTGCCGACGGCGATCGCGCAGCGTTTCTTCCAGCCCGACACCCCTCGGGAGCGGGAACGCGACAGCGGTCTGGCGCCCGCCCTCGAACAGGAGCCCGCGTAGTGCCGTTCGAGCGGATTCTCGTCGCCGTCGATGGATCGGATGCCTCGAACCATGCGTTCGACACGGCCCTCGAGCTCGCGGGCCTGACCGGAGGTGGGCTGACGGCGCTGGCGGTCGAAGGGCCGCTGCCGGCGTACGCGGCGACGATCGGCGAGGTCGAAGAGGTGAAGCGAGAGAAGGACGCCTTCTTCGAGCGGCTCCTGACGGCGACCCGGGAGCGTGCGGAGCGGGCCGGGGTGCCGATCGAGGTCGACCTGAGGCCCGGCCACGCGGCAGAGCTGATCGTGCGCGTCGCCGCCGAGGTCGGGGCCGATCTGATCGTGCTCGGGCACAAGGGCCACTTCCTGCGCGACCACCTGCTCGGCTCGACGGCCGACCGGGTCGCCGAGCACGCCGGCTGCCCCGTGATGATCGTCAAGTAATCGACGTCGACCGCTAGGCTCTCGGCGATGAACGACGAAGGGGGCTTCAACTTTCCGTTCGGCGGCGATCCCGAGGAGCTGATGCGGGGGCTGCGTGAGTTCGCCGAGCAGCAGGCGGAGCATGTCGCCGAGGCCCAGCGCGAGCAGTTCGCCACGCTGACGCTGAACACCGCGGTCGACCTGACCGCCGCAGCGTTGCGCCGCATGGACGTCTCGGGCGGGCCAGATGAGCAGGCGATCGCTCTCCGCGACGCCATGCGCGTGCTCTTCCCCGAGGCGGTCGCGCTCGTCAGCGCTGCCCGCCAGGGCTTCATGCGCGAGGCTTAGCAGTCTCTGGGCGGCGGGAAGCGCTAGCCCCGCTCGACGGCTGCAAGCAGCTCTTCGATCGACGGGTTGTCGGCCGGAAAGCGGTTGCGGTGCTCGTATCGCACCGCGCCGTCCGTGTCGATCAGGAACGTGCCGGGCATCTGGCGCACCGACAAGCGGCCCTTGTACATCGGATGCCTGGCACGCAGCGCGCGCAGCGTCGCTCCGGTCTGGCGCGGATCGAGAACGCGATGCCAGCCCGCCTGGCGCTCCAGCGCAAAGGCGTCGTAGGCTCGCCGCTCGGGGTCCGAGTAGCACGGAAACGGCACGTGCCGGGCTGCGCAGAACCGCCTCGTCGCCTCGACGTCGCCGAAGGTGACGACGGCCACTGCGATCCCGCGTCTGTCCAACTCGGGATGGGCGTCGCGCAACTGCGCGACCAGCGCGTGGCAATGGGGTCAGCCGAAGTGGCGTAGGAACGACAGGAGCAGCGGCCGGTCGCGCCGCAGATTCGAGAGGCGAACGAGCCGTCCGTCCGGATCGTTCAGCTCGACGTCGGGAGCGCGCACCGCACCGAGTCTAGGAGCTCTGCCCCACGAACCAGGCCTCGCACGGGGATCCGTGGCCAAGAACTGCGCCCCGCACGCAGCGGCGAGGAGGGCAACCAAGCACAGCCAGGCGACGAGGGCTCGCATGCTGGCGACACGTACCCGGACGAGCTCCGAGGTTCACATCGCCGGCTTGTCGGCAAGCAGCGCGAACTCGCCGGGGATCCTGGGATCGTGGCGGCGCCCAGCTTCGAGCGACGGAAACTCCTCGAGCCGGCGTAACAGGAAACCCGCCCGCACGACTGCGTTCACGATCTCCCCGAGTCTCCAGAGCCGGACCTCCTGTTGCTCCCCGAGCCGCGGTCCGATCACGAGCGAACCGCCGAAGTAGTCCTCGAGCCAGCGGAGCGAGGCCGGGTCGAGGCATTCGAGTGCGGGATGCGCGTCCCAGAGCAGGAGCCGTCCTCCTGGACGCAGGGCGTTAGCCATGCCGGTGGCGAGAGCGTCCAGGTCGTGGACGTAGCGGAGGATTCCGCCTCCCGCGTAGACGAAGTCGAGGCGGCGGCGCTGGAGCTGGAGAGGAAGCTCGTGCACGTCCGAGTGGACGAACGCGATCTCCGGATACCGCTCCCCCGCGGCGGTGAGCGCCTCGGACCAGACGTCGACGGCGGTGACGAGCCCGCCAAGGCCCGCCAACTCGGCGCTGGCCTCGCCTGTGCCGCACATCAGGTGGAGAACGTGCTTGCCCGCCAGGTTGGGCAGGAGGTGGCGGATCGCCTCGGGGATGCCCGGCCGATCGGACATGGCGGCGATGCGCAACCCGTGCAGCTGGTCAAACGCGCGCCGGTTTTCCTCCGTCGGCTCCACGTGGGCTCAGGCTACGCCCTCAGGCGAGTAACGAGAATCCTCCGTCGACGATGAGCGTCTGCCCCCGGATCATCTCGGCCTCGGGCGAGCAGAGGAAGCAGACGGCGTCCGCCAGGTCGCCCGGTGCCACGAGCCGGCCGGCCGGTGTCCGTGCGAGCGAGGAGCTGAGCATCCGCTCCCGGTTGGGGAAGAAGTCGAGCGCCTCGGTCTCGACCACGCCTGCGGAGACGGCGTTGACCCGGATCTCCCGGGGCGCGAGCTCGACCGCGAGGTAGCGGACGAGCGCCTCCAGGGCCGCCTTCGAGGTTCCGACGAGGACGTAGTTCTCCAGGACACGCCTCGAACCCAGGCTGGAGACGGCGACGAGAGACGAGCCGGAGGGCATGGCCGGGGCCGCTGCGCGGGCGAGCGAGAGGAAGGCGCGCGCGTTCGCGGCCAGCGTCCAGTCGAAGTGCTTGTCCTCGGTCTCGAGGGCCGGGCGGATGACTCCGGTGGCGGCGTTGTGGACCACGACGTCCAGTGGTCCCAGCTCCGAGACCTCGGCCGCAATGCGCTCGGAGGCGACGTTGCCGCGAACCAGGACGGGTTCGGCCCCGAGCTCGCGCAGCAGGCCTTCGGTCTCCTCCGCGGCCCGGTCGTTGCGCAGGTAGCCGATCGCGATGCGGGCGGCGCCGAGCTCGGCGAAGCGGAGGGCGATGGCCCGCCCGATCCCGCGTGACCCCCCGGTCACCAGGACCGAGGCTCCCTGGAAGCTCATCTTTGCCTGGGGAGCGGCTCGTCGGCGGGAGCCGAGCTGGGCACCGTCTGCCACCCGACCCGCGTCCGTGGCTCGCGCCCGCCCTCCTCCGCCTTCGAGGAGGCATGGCCGAGACGATCGAGCAGGTCCAGCTTCTCTTCCCCATATCGGCGAGCCGGATGGTCTTCCGGAAGGCCATCGATCAGCTCGCGCACGCGCGCGCGCAGCTGATACGCGAAGTGCGGCGTCGCGGGACCGACGAGCTCGTCGATCTGCTCGATGATCGGATCCGCCACGGGGAAAGCGTAACCGCCCACGCCCCGCGGTAGGGTCGGGGCCGTGCGCCGTCCCGGCGGGACCGACCTGATGCTGATCGCGACCATCGTGATCTGGGCGTTCAACATCACGGTGACGAAGTACGTGCTCACGCACGGATTTCGCCCGCTCGCCTACGCGTCGGTGCGCTACGGCTTGGCCGCCCTGCTCTTCGCCGGGCTGACGCTCGCGCTGGAGCGCTCGTTGAAAGCCGGCGGCCGCTCGAGCCTTGGCCTGATGGCGATCGCCGCCCTCGCGCTGTTCCTCAACCAGCTCGCGTTCGTGTACGCGCTCAAGCTGGCCACGGCGACGACAGTCGCGCTCATCCTCGGCACGACGCCGATCTTTACGGCGCTCGTCGCCTTCGCCGTCGGGCTCGAACGGCTGTCCATTCGCTTCTGGCTGGCAGCGCTGGTCACCTTCGGCGGCGTAGCCCTGATCGCGCTCGGCTCGGGAGGCAGCCTCTCCGCCGATCTCGGCGGTGACCTGCTTGCCGTCGGGCTCGCCGCCACATGGGCCGTCTACTCGGTGGTGATCTCGCCGCTGATGCAGGAGCATTCGGCCTACCGGATCAGCGCGCTCGTGCTCCTGGCGACGTGGGTCCCGCTGGGGCTGGTCAGCGTGGGCCAGCTAGGCGAGCAGGACTACGGCGGACTCGGCGTTCTCGTGTGCCTCGGGCTCGCATACGCCGTCGTCGGGCCGCTCGCGCTCACGAACGTGCTCTGGTTCACGGCGATCAAGCGGGTCGGGCCTTCTCGGGCGACCCTGTTCGCCAATCTGCAGCCGTTCGTCGCTGCGATCTTCGCCGTCCTGATCCTCTCGGAGAGCATGTCCGCGCTCCAGGTGGCCGGCGGGATCGCGATCGCGCTCGGGATCCTGCTCGAGCGCACCTATCCGGCCGTCACGGCCGCTCCGGCGGACTGAGGATTGTTTAGGGAGCCCGAATCCCGACGCTGAATCGCCCAGGCTTCTTGCCGCGCACGCTCAGCACGAGTAGCCGTTGCCCGCAGACGGTCGTCCTGAGCGCGTGCTTGACCGCAGGAACGACGACCTTGCCGTCGACGGTCGAGATTGACATGGTCGTTCCAGCGGGCGCGCGGAGCTTCGTGATCTGGAGGTCGCCGTCGAGCGGTGTGGCGATCGCCCGGCGCACACGCGGCACCCTGCGGGGCTTGCCCCTCGGCGCCACCCTGCGGAGCCGAGCCGTCCAGGTGGTCCTTCGAGGCCCGGACCACGGCTGCAGAACGTCTGTCTTGGCCGCCTCGAGCTCGGCCGCGTTCGGATAGAAGCTTCGGTCGACGATCCTCCAGTCCGTCAGGACCCAGGCGGGCCAGGCCTGCTTCTGATAGTTCAGCAGGCGATACGTCTCGGCCCAGCCCTCGCCTGGATTGAGCTGGTAGTTCGCTGCCTCGTCGCCCGGAAAGGCAGTGCCCGTAGCCACCCGAGTGCAGATCCCCGCGGAGGTATCCCAGCGCTTGGGACCCCAGTCCAGCGCGTCCCAGGGGGAGTTGTCACGGTTGGCGGCGATGTGGTGGCCGTATTCGTGGGCGATCACGTTCGCGGCGCTCGTCCCGTCGGGGAGCACGTCGCCGGTCGCAACGACCTGGTTGCGACCGTAGCAGCCCCCGGTGCCCACGCCGCAGATCGACTGGACTTCCGCCAGCGGCGCGAGATAGATCGACACGGCGGACAGCTCGCTGCCGTGGTAGAGCTGGGTCATCATGTCCGCGGTGGCCTGCGGGATCGCCGGGTCTACCGGGTACGCGTCCGAGACCAGGACGGTGACCTTCTCGCCGTTTGCCGCGGTGATCTGGCCGCCCCACGAGCCACGTCGGAGCGCCGTCAGGGGGCCCGACGCCCGCAATGTCCCGTCGCGGATCGAGGCCGTCGGAGTCAGGTCCCCGAGCTCGAAATGCGCCGGCGGGGCCCCGGGCTGCGAGTGTGTGGCAGCCGGGAGGGCAACGGCACCCAGCGCGAGCCCGAGTCCGGCAAGAACGGCGAGTCGTCGCACGGCGGGACACCGTACCGGCCGGACGACGCCGCTGCTCGGGGAAGTTCTAAGATCGAGGGTATGCCCGACGATTTCATGCCCCTGGAGGGCTGGGATCATCTCGAGCTCTGGGTCGGGAACGCGAAGCAGGCCGCGTACTTCTACGAGCAAGCGTTCGGCTTCACCCCGGTCGCGTACGCGGGGCCCGAGACCGGCGTCCGGGACCGAGCCTCCTACGTGCTCGAGCAGGGCGAGATCCGCCTCGTGATCACCAGCGGGCTCCGTGCCGACAGCGAGGTGGCGCGGTTCGCCTATGCCCACGGCGACGGCGTCAAGGACGTCGCGCTGAGGGTTCCGAGCGCCCAGGAGGCCTACCGCCAGGCCGTGCAGCGGGGAGCGGTGGGCGTGGTCGAGCCGCACTGGGTCGAGGACGAGCTCGGCCGGGTCGAGCTGGCCGCGATCGGGACGTACGGGGAGAACCTGCACACGTTCGTCAACCGCTCCGCCTACGAGGGCGTGTATCTGCCGGGCTACGTCTCGACGCTCGGCAACGGGGCGGTGCGGGAAGGCGTCGGGCTCCGGGCCGTGGACCACGTGGTCGGCAACGTCGAGCTCGGACGCATGAACCGGTGGGTGGAGTACTACGAGCAGACGATGGGCTTCACCGAGATGATCCACTTCTCGGACGAGGACATCGCGACCGAGTACTCCGCGCTGATGTCGAAGGTGATGACCGGAGGCAAGGGGAAGATCAAGTTCCCCATCAACGAGCCCGCCGAGGGCCGGCGTAAGAGCCAGATCGAGGAGTACCTCGACTACTTCGGAGGGCCCGGTGTCCAGCACGTCGCCATGCAGACCGAAGACATCATCGCGACGGTCGACGCCCTTCGCGAGAGGGGGATTCGCTTCCTGGACACACCCGACACGTACTACGAGGATGCGGAGCAGCGCGTCGGCGAGATCTCCGAGGACTGGGCCGCCATCCGCCGGCTCAAGATCCTCGCCGACCGCGACGACGACGGCTACCTGTTGCAGATCTTCACGAAGACCGCGCAGGACCGTCCGACCCTCTTCTTCGAAGTGATCGAGCGACACGGCTCGCTCGGCTTCGGGCACGGGAACTTCAAGGCGCTGTTCGAGGCCATCGAGCGGGAGCAAGCTTTGAGGGGGAACCTCTAGGGACTCCCTGGCGCGGCGTCCAGCGCGCCGGCGGGCACCGCTCCTAGAAGCGGCGTAGCCTTTCAGCATGACGCCCCAGCGGCGCACTGCGCTCGTCTCGGTCGGCGCGGCCTGCCTGCTGATCGCCATCAAGCTGACGACAGGCGTCGCCAGCGGCAGCCTTGGGCTCGTCTCGGAGGCTGTCCATTCGGGAACCGACCTGGTCGCGGCCCTGCTGACTTTCTTCGCGGTCGGGGTGGCGGTCCGGCCTGCGGACCGTGGTCATCCCTACGGCCACGGGAAGGCCGAGCATCTCGCGGCGCTCGCCGAGGCTGCCGTGCTGGTGATCGTGTCGATCGGGGTGGCCGCTCTTGCGGCTCTGCGGCTGGCCGGGGAGGTGGAGATCGAGGTCGACGCCGCGTGGTGGACGTTCGCGGCCGTGGCACTCGTAATCGTCGTCGACTCGGTACGAACGCTGACCTCGCTGCGGGCGGCCCGTCGCTACCGGAGCGCGGCGCTGTTGTCGAACGCGCTGCACTTCTCCAGTGATCTTGGAGGGACGCTCGCGGTCCTCGCGGGACTAACCGCAGCCGCGCTCGGCTGGCCCCAGGGCGACTCGCTCGCCGCACTCTTCGTCGCCTTCCTGGTCGTCAGCGCGGCGGTGCGGCTGATCCGGCGCAATGTGGACGTGCTGATGGATCGAGCTCCGGCCGACGCGGTCGCGGCGGCGCGCCTCGCGATCGCCCAGCAGGTGCCCGAGGTGAGCGTTCGCCGGCTGCGACTGCGGCAGGCGGCCGGGCGGCACTTCGTGGACGTGGTCATCGGGGTCTCGCCGGGTGCCGCCGTCGGCCAGGGACACGCGGCTGCAGATGCGGTCGAGGACGCGGTGGAGCGAGCGCTGCCCGAGGCGGATGTCGTCGTGCACGTCGAGCCGGAGGCGAGCGTGGGTGCTCTGCGGGAGCGTGCACAGGAGGCAGCGCTGCGCGTGCCACGCGTGCGCGAGCTCCACAACGTGAACGTGCTGTCGGTGGACGGGCGAACCGAGGTCTCGTTGCACCTGAAGCTGCCTGGGGCGCTTTCCCTCGGCGAGGCGCACGCCGTCGCCGAACAGGTCGAGCGCGCGATCGTGGAGGCGATGCCCGAGGTCGACAGCGTCCAGACGCACCTTGAGCCGCTGGCGGAGACGGCCGAGGCTCGCTCTCTCGCGGCCTCGGAGGTAGCCCGTGACAGCGAGTCGGTGCTGCGCATCGTGCGCGAGGAGACGGGGAGCCCGCCGCGTGAGCTTCGGTTCCTCGACACCGACGAGGGGGTTGTCGCATTCCTTACGCTCGGGCTCGATCCGGGCTCCGACCTCCAGGCCGCCCACGCGACCGCGAGCGCGATCGAGGAGCGCGTCCGCAGCGAGCGGCCGGAGATCGCGGAAGTGATCGTGCACACCGAACCGTAGAGTCCGCACGTGCGCCTCTGGATGTTTTCTCCGGAGCGTAGGTGGCCAGCGGCCGCCGGAGCTCCCGTCCGCGGAGCGGACCTGTGGAGGGGGGTCCGGGGGGAACCGGGAGGTTCCCCCCGATCGGAGGCGCGGGAGCTTTGAGGCTCTGCATGTTCACGCCACAGACCGAGGACCTCGAACGCGGCTGGCCCGGGCGCATCGAGGGCGACCGCGTCATCCAGCTCGCTGCGCAGACGCTGCAGTCCTTCTTCACCGGCGGGGGCAGGGCCCGCGAGCACGCCGAGTACCCGCTGTCCGAGGTGCGCCTCCGCCCGCCCGTCCTCCAGCCGCCCTCGGTTCGCGACTTCTACGCCTTCGAGGAGCACGTACGCCGTGCCCGGGAGCTGCGGGGAGCAGGCCCTGTGCCCCGAGAGTGGTACGAGATCCCGGTCTTCTACTTCTCGAACCCGGCGGCGATCTACGGCCCGGACGACGAGATTCCCTGGCCAGAGGGGACGCGAGAGCTCGATTACGAGCTGGAGGTCGCCGCCGTGATCGGCGCGGAAGGCGAGATCGGGGGCTTCACGGTCATGAACGACTGGTCGGCGCGCGACTTCCAGCGGGCGGAGATGCGCGTCGGGCTGGGTCCCTCGAAGGGCAAGGACTTCGCCACCAGCCTGGGGCCGGTCGTGGTCACGCCGGACGAGTTCGACGGGACGAGCGGCGAGATGGTCGCCCGCGTGAACGGCGAGGAGCGCTCTCGGGGCGACCTCCGGGACCTGCACCACTCGTGGGAGGCGATCGTCGCGCATGCCGCGAGGAACACACGCCTTCTCCCGGGGGACGTCCTGGGGTCGGGCACGGTCGGCACCGGCTGCATCCTCGAAGCCGGTGACGAGCGCTGGCTCGAGCCGGGCGATTTGGTCGAGCTCGAGGTGGAGGGGATCGGCGTGCTGCGCAACACCGTCGGACCGCGCCGCGGTTAACCTTCAGCCATGCCGTTCTACCAGTCCCGCGGCGAGGTCCCGCGCAAGCGCCACATCCAGTTCCGGGACAACGGCCTGCTCTTGACTGAGGAGGTCATGGGCCTCGAGGGCTTCTCCGGCAACGAGTCCATCCTCTACCACCTCCAGTCGCCGTGCAGGGTGCGCGAGCTGGGCGAGTTCGAGCCCCTCGAGCGCGACGAGTGGGTGCCGGAGGCGCATGCCCACCGGCACATGAAGACAATGGCGATCGAGGCTTCGGGTGATGCGCTGTCGGGCCGGCGGCTGCTGATGTGGAACGACGACGTCGAGATCGCCCTCTGCCGTCCGGTCGAGGCCATGGACTTCTACTACCGGAACGGCGAGGGCGACGAGGTCATCTTCGTCCACGAGGGATCGGGCAACTTGCAAACGATCTTCGGCGACGTTCCGTACCGGGAGGGCGACTACGTCGTGGTGCCGCGCGGGACGACCTACCGCTTCGTCCCCGAGGGCGAGCAGCGCTACCTCGTCTTCACCTCCCCCGGAATGATCGAGATCCCGCGCCGCTACCGGAACGACTACGGACAGCTGCTCGAGCACGCGCCGTACTACCACCGCGACCTGCACGCGCCGACGAAGCTGCGCACGCACCGCGAGCGGGGCGACTTCGTCGTCAAGGTACGCGTCCGCGACGGCTATCAGACCTACGTGCTCGACCACCACCCCTTCGACGTCGTGGGCTGGGACGGTTACGTGTACCCGTGGACGTTCTCGATTCACGACTTTGAGCCGATCACTGGCCGCATCCACATGCCGCCACCCTCGCACCAGACGTTCGAGGGACGCAACTTCGTGATCTGCTCGTTCTGCCCGCGGAAGCTGGACTTCGACCCGCTGGCGATCCCGATCCCCTACCACCACTCGAACGTGAACTCGGAGGAGATGATCTATTACGTCTCCGGCAACTTCTCGTCTCGGAAGGCGATCGAGATCGGCTCCGTGACGCTGCACCCGTCCGGTATTCCCCACGGTCCGCACCCGGGGCTGGCGGAGAAGTCGATCGGGATGACGGAGACCCACGAGCTCGCGGTGATGTGCGACACGTTCCATCCCCTGCGGCTGACGACGTTCGCCCGCGAGCTGGACGATCCGAGCTACGCCTACTCCTGGTACGAGGAACCGGGCACGGCGGCGACCGCAGAGGAGGATCCGGCGGGGGTCACGTCGCACCTCTAGCGGCCGCCGCCTCGTCCTTTCGGGACA
>WNGF01003249.1_pt1 | contig 27876 bp, 17 predicted proteins | sample 5400641 | NCBI WGS metagenome assembly WNGF01 (sample SAMN13153371, study PRJNA577476) | soil metagenome | isolation source: 80 cm soil or saprolite under grassland replicate 2 | place: USA:California | collected 2016-06-15 | reverse complement strand
CAGCGCGCCGGTGATCTGCCCGAGCGAGCACACCCGCACGGCGTCCATCAGCACCTCGAAGACGTTGCGGCCCTCGATGACCGCCTGCTTGAGCCGCCGCAGGAGGAGCGGCGCCTCGGCCGCATGCCGGGCGTGGAAGTCGCGGAGGCGCGCGAGCTGCGAGCGCTTCTCCTCCTCGGTCGAGCGCGCGAGCTCGATGTGCTCGGGGAGCGCCTCGCCGCCGGGGTTGCGGAACGTGTTCACCCCGACGATCGGGTACTCGCCGCTGTGCTTGAGCATCTCATAGTGCATGCTCTCCTCCTGGATCCGGCTGCGCTGGTAGCCCGTCTCCATCGCGCCGAGCACGCCGCCGCGGTCGGCGAGCCGCTCGAACTCGGCGAGGACCGCCTCCTCCACGAGCTCCGTCAGCTCGTCCACGACGAACGCGCCCTGGTTCGGGTTCTCGTTCTTCGCGAGGCCCCACTCCCTGTTGATGATGAGCTGGATCGCCATCGCGCGCCGCACGCTCTCCTCGGTGGGCGTCGTGATCGCCTCGTCGTAGGCGTTCGTGTGGAGCGAGTTGCAGTTGTCGTAGACCGCGATGAGCGCCTGCAGCGTCGTGCGGATGTCGTTGAACGCGATCTCCTGCGCGTGCAGCGAGCGCCCGGAAGTCTGCACGTGGTACTTGAGCTTCTGGCTGCGCTCGTTCGCCCCGTAGCGGTCGCGCATCGCGACCGCCCAGATTCGGCGCGCCACCCGGCCGAGGACCGTGTACTCGGGGTCCATCCCGTTCGAGAGGAAGAAGCTCAGGTTCGGGGCGAAGTCGTCGATGCTCATCCCACGCGCGAGGTAGGCCTCGACGTAGGTGAAGCCGTTCGCGAGCGTGAAGGCGAGCTGGGAGATGGGGTTCGCCCCCGCCTCGGCGATGTGATAGCCGCTGATGCTCACCGAGTAGAAGTTGCGCACCTGGTTGCGCACGAAGTACTCGGCGACGTCCCCCATCACCTTCAGGCTGAAGTCGGTGGAGAAGAGGCAGGTGTTCTGCCCCTGGTCCTCCTTGAGGATGTCGGCCTGCACGGTGCCGCGCACGCTCGCGAGCGCGCGGGCCCGGAGCTCCGCCGCCTCCGCCTCGGTGGGCGCGCGGCCCTGCTCCGCCTGGAACTTCTCGCGCTGCTGGTCGGCGGCCGCGTTCATGAACATCGCCAGGATCGCCGGCGCGGGGCCGTTGATGGTCATGCTCACCGACGTGGCCGGGTCGCACAGGTCGAACCCGGAATAGAGCACCTTCAGATCGTCGAGCGTCGCGATGCTGACCCCGGAGTTGCCGACCTTCCCGTAGATGTCCGGCCGCGGGTCGGGATCCTGGCCGTAGAGGGTCACGGAGTCGAAGGCGGTGGAGAGCCGCTTCGCCGGCATGCCCTCGGAGACGAGCTTGAAGCGCCGGTTCGTCCGGAAGGCGTCGCCCTCGCCCGCGAACATGCGGGTGGGGTCCTCCCCCTCGCGCTTGAACGCGAAGGTGCCTGCCGTGAACGGGAAGGAGCCCGGCACGTTCTCGAGCAGCAGCCACTTCAGGCGCTCGCCGTCGTCGTCGTACCTCGGCAGCACGACCTTGCGGATCTTCGTCCCGGAGAGCGAGGTGTGCACGAGGCGGGTGCGCACCTCGCGGTCACGGACCTTCACGACATAGTCGTCGCCGGCGTAGGCCTTCTGCAGCTCGGGCCAGCAGGCGAGGAGCGTGCGCGACGCGGGGTCGAGCCGCTCCTCGCGCGCGCGCGCGAGCGGCTCGAGCGCCTCCGCGAGCTCCGGACGATCCCGCTGCGCCGCGAGCGACATCCGCTGCGCCGCCCGGAGCTGCTGCACCTCGCGCGCGAGCGCCGCCTGCTCCGCCGCGCGCCGCTTGTAGCCGCGCACCGCGCCGGCGATGTCGGCGAGGTAGCGCACGCGGCCGCTCGGCACGATCGACGCCTGGTTCGTGCTGTGGCGGGTCTTCACCGCCGGCAGCCGACCCTCCTCGAGCCGCAGCCCGAGCTCGCGCAGCCTCGCCATGAGCGCCTGGTACAGCGCGGTGACGCCGTCGTCGTTGAACCGGCTCGCGATCGTGCCGAAGACCGGCATCGCCTCGAGCGGCACCCCGAACGCGCCCCGGTTGCGCGCCACCTGCTTCGAGACGTCGCGCAGTGCGTCCTCCGCGCCGCGGCGGTCGAACTTGTTGATGGCGACGAGCTGGGCGAAGTCGAGCATGTCGATCTTCTCGAGCTGGCTCGCCGCGCCGAACTCGGGCGTCATCACGTACAGCGGCACGTCCACGAGCGGCACGATGGCCGCGTCGCCCTGGCCGATGCCGGGCGTCTCGACGACGACGACGTCGAAGCCCGCCACCTTCATCGCGGCGACGACGTCGGGCAGGGCGGGGCTCACCTCGTGCCCGGTGTCGCGCGTCGCGAGGCTGCGGAAGTAGACGCGCGGCCCCCGGGACCAGGGGGCGATCGCGTTCATGCGGATGCGGTCGCCGAGCAGGGCGCCGCCGCTCTTGCGGCGGGACGGGTCGATGCTGACGACCGCGATGCGCAGCGCGTCGTCCTGGTCGAGGCGCAGCCGCCGGATGAGCTCGTCGGTGAGGCTCGACTTGCCGGCGCCGCCGGTGCCGGTGACGCCGACGACGGGCACCTTCCGGCCGCGCGACTGCGCGTGGAGCGCCATGACGAGCTTCGCGTCCGCGCCGCCGTTCTCGAGCGCGGTGACGAGCCGGGCGAGCGCCCGCCACGCCGCCTCGGAGTGGCCGGCGATCTCCTCGAGCCTCGCCGGTGCGCGCGCCGAGGCGTCGAGGTCGCAGCGCTTCACGATGTCGCCGATCATCCCGGCGAGGCCCATGCGCTGCCCATCCTCCGGGCTGTAGATCCGCGCGACGCCGTAGGCCTGCAGCTCCCGGATCTCGGCGGGCACGACCACCCCGCCGCCGCCGCCGAAGACCTGGATGTTCTCGCCTCCGCGCTCGCGGAGCGAGTCGATCATGTACTTGAAGAACTCGAGGTGGCCGCCCTGGTAGGAGCTGACCGCGATCCCCTGCACGTCCTCCTGCAGCGCCGCCGTCACGATCTCGTCCACCGACCGGTTGTGCCCGAGGTGGATCACCTCGGCCCCCTTCTCCATCAGGATCCGCCGGACGATGTTGATCGCCGCGTCGTGCCCGTCGAACAGCGCCGCCGCGGTGACGAGGCGGACCTTGTGCCTCGGCCGGTCCTCGGCGACGGGGGCGAGCTCGGTGGTCGGGTGGGTCATCGCGGCTCCTGGAATGCGGGCGCTAGGCCTTGAGCTCGGGGAAGTCGTCCTCGAAGAACTCGCGCTCGCCGCGGCCGGTCCCCTGCCGCTGCACCTTCTCGAGGCGCGAGAGCTCGGTCCGGCGGATCTTCCCGGAGATGGTCTTCGGGAGCTCCGCGAACTCGACGAGGCGGATGCGCTTGTACGGCGCGAGCGCGGTCCGGATGTGCTTGAAGATCGAGAGCGCCAGCTCGCGGCTCGGCGTGTAGCCGTCGCGCAGGACGAGGAACGCCTTCGGCACCGTGAGCCGTCGCGGATCGGGGCTCGGCACCACCGCCGCCTCGGCGACCGCCTCGTGCTCGATGAGCGCGCTCTCGAGCTCGAACGGGCTGATCCGGTAGTCGGACGACTTGAAGACGTCGTCCATGCGGCCGACGTAGGTGAGGTAGCCCTCGTCATCCACGCTCGCGACGTCGCCGCAGTGGTAGTGGCCGCCGCGCATGAGGTACGCCGTCTTCTCGGGATCATCCTTGTAGCCGCTCATGAGGCCGAGGGGCCGCGGCTCGAGCGCGAGGCAGATCTCGCCCTCGCGCGCCGGCTTGTCGTCGTCGCCGAGGAGGGCGACGTCGTAGCCCGGCATCGGCCGGCCCATCGAGCCCGGCTTCACCTTCTGCCCCGGCGAGTTCCCGACCTGGCAGGTGGTCTCGGTCTGGCCGTAGCCGTCGCGGATGGTGATGCCCCAGGCCTTCTTCACCTGCTCGATCACCTCGGGGTTGAGCGGCTCTCCCGCGCCCACGAGCTCGCGCAGCTTCACGGGGTGAGCGGCGAGGTCCTCCTGGATGAGGATGCGCCACACCGTCGGCGGGGCACACAGGCTCGTCACCCCGCAGCGGGTGACGACCTCGAGCGTGGCCTTCGCGTTGAACCGCGCGTAGTTGTAGATGAAGACGGTTGCGCCCGCGTTCCACGGTGCGAAGACGTTGCTCCACGCGTGCTTCGCCCAGCCCGGCGAGCTGATGTTGAAGTGCACGTCGCCCGGCATGAGCCCGATCCAGTACATCGTGGACAGGTGTCCGACCGGATAGCTCTGGTGCGTGTGCAAGACGAGCTTCGGCTTCGCGGTCGTGCCGGAGGTGAAGTAGAGGAGGAGCGGGTCCCCGGCGTTCGTCGGCGCGTCGGGCGCGAACTCCGCGGACGCGGAGCGCGCCAGCTCGAGGTTCGTCCAGCCCGGCCGGTCCCTCCCGACCACGATCCGCCCGTAGCCGCCGGGGAGCGCGTCGAACTTGCCGGTGTCGCCGTCGCCGGCGATCACGTGCCGGACGCCGCCGCGCGCGAACCGGTCGCGCAGGTCCTCCGTGTTGAGGAGCGTCGTGGCGGGGATGATCACCGCGCCGAGCTTCATGCAGGCGAGCATCACCTCCCAGAGCGGCACGACGTTGCCGAGCATCATGAGCACCGCGTCCCCTCGCACGACGCCCTGGGCGCGCAAGAAGTTCGCGACCTCGTTCGAGCGCCGGGAGAGCTCGGCGAAGGAGAGCTTCACCTCGCCGCGCCCCTCGTCGACGACCCACAGCGCGGTGCGGTCGTTTCCCTTCGCCAGCGCGTCGAAGTGGTCGAGCGCCCAGTTGAACCGGTCGAGCTTCGGCCACCGGAAGTCCCGGCGCGCCGTGACGTAGTCGGTCCGGTGGGCGAGCAGGAAATCACGAGCTTCGAGGAAGGAAGGCGAAGGGCCCGGCATGCGCACCTCGGCTGCTGCGGGTTCGACGGCTGGCGGGGATGGTATGCGGCGCAGAGGCGCGGGCGCGATGTCCGAACCGGTCGCCGCGACTGGCGCTTTTTGCCACTCCACGATGGGCTGCCATGCGCGTCCGCCGCGCGCGGCGGACGGCGGAGTAGAGTCCCGCTCGAGACGCGAGGTGACACGCATGAGGATCGTTCTCTTCGGGGCGACCGGGATGGTCGGGCAGGGCGTGCTGCGCGAGTGCCTGCTCGCTCCCGACGTCGAGCGCGTCCTCGCGATCGGGCGCAGCGCGACCGGGCAGAGGCACGAGAAGCTCCGAGAGGTCGTCCGCGCGGACCCCGCGGATCTCGCCGGGCTCGAGGCCGAGCTCGCCGCCTGCGACGCGTGCTTCTTCTGCCTGGGGGTCTCCTCGGTCGGCATGACCGAGCAGGACTACCGGCGCGTGACGTACGATCTCACGCTCGCGGTCGCGCGGACGCTCGCGGCAGCGAACCCGCGGATGACCTTCGTCTACGTCTCCGGGGCGGGCACGGACCGCACCGAGCGCGGTCGGTCGATGTGGGCGCGGGTGAAGGGCGCGACCGAGAACGCGCTGCTGCAGCTGCCTTTCGCGGCCGCGGTCATGTTCCGGCCGGGCTTCATCCAGCCGCTCCACGGCATCCCGTCGCGGACGCGGCTGTACCGCGTCGTCTACGCGGTCCTGGCGCCGCTCGTCCCACTCGTGACCGCGGCGTTCCCGAACCAGGTGACGACGACGGAGCGGATGGGCCGCGCGATGCTCGCGGTCGCGAGGCGCGGGGCGCCGCGGCCGGTGCTCGAGCCGCGCGACATCAACGCGCTCGCGGGCGGACGGGACGGGAATTGACTCGCGCAACCGACACGCGATTCGATTGCGCGTGCTGCCAGGGTGGGTGATCTGACGTCGGCGACGATCGAGGTCGCACCATTGGGCAGCGGCTCTCCCTCGCCCCCGCGAAGCGGGGGAGAGGGTTGGGGTGAGGGGGCACTCTCGACACCGCTCGAACGAGCCGCTGCCGCCGGTCGGGACGCCGCGTCGCCGCAGGCGCTCCGGCGGACGTGCTGCGATCGTCGCGCGCGACGAGAGCTGACACGAGCGCTGTTGCGGAACTCGCGCGGCGCAGAGCGGCGGCTCGAGCCGTGCGCGCACGATCTGGAGAGAGTTGCTCCTCCGCGATGCGGCGCCAGCGGCGCCCCGCCGGCTTCGCTGCGGCTCTGCGGGCGATGCGCGGAGTGACTCGAACCGCGCGGACCGCCGGTACGGCGTCGCTCCGTCAGGCGTGGTGCGAGGGCGCCTCGGTGCTGTGCCGCCGCAGGAGGACGAGCGACGCCACGAGCACGACGATGAGGACCGTGAGCAGGCCCAGCTCCCACATGACGTGGCGGAACATCCGCTCGTCGCTCCCCTCCTGCGCGCTGAACTCCGCGGTGATGACGAGGATCCGCCGCACGCCTGCGATGAGCGCCACGAGGAGGAACGGCTCCGGCACGAGCGCGTGCTCGCGGAACGAGACCTGCACCGTATAAAGCAGCTCGACCACCATGAGCGCGAGCAGGATCCGGTCGAGCACGGCCACGATCGCGCGCACGTCCATGCCGCTCGCCGCGGCCCTCGCGAGCTCGACGCCACCCTGCACGAGCATGACCGCCGCAGTCGCGGCGAGGAGGAAGCCGAGCGCGACGTAGACCGCGTCCTGCACCGCCGAGAAGACGATCGAGACGAGCCGCCGGGTTCCCTGCTCCTTCGGCCCGTTGTTCACGGCCTCCTCCGCACGGCGCGCCCCCTTCAAGGTTCCCCGAGGCGCAGACGCTGCCCCGCGCCGGCGGACGGCGTGTTCAGGTAGGTATGCCGGACGGCCGCGAGAAGCCCGGGCCCCGCCGTGCCGGTGACCATCCCGGCAGTGACGAGACGGGCCTGCGTTCTCGAGCGAGGGCCCGAACGCCTCCTCGTCCGCATGACCCGCGCGGGTGGACGCCTCGGCTGCGAATGCAGACGTTGTCGGCGCCATGCCCGACCTCTCCCCCCACGATCTCGGCGAGCTCGCCCGCGCGAAGGAGCTGCTCGAGACCCCGAGCCTCGCGATCCGCCTCGCCGACCGGCTCGGGATGCCCATCGACGCGGTCGTGAAACGGCTGCCGGACGGCGCCCGGCAGCTTCTCTCGAACGGCACGCGCTCGGCGCTCGAGACCGCGCTCGACGTCGCGCTGCGGACGCTCCCGCCCGGCAGCCAGGGTGGCGGCGCTGCCGCGGACTGGCTCCACCGGACCGCCGTGGTGGTGATGGGCGCCGTCGGCGGCTCGGCGGGCCTCGCCGGGCTCGTCCTCGAGCTGCCGCTCACGACGACCATCATGCTGCGCTCGATCGCGGACCACGCTCGCGCGCAGGGCGAGGACCTCTCGCTCGTCGCGACACGGCTGGAGTGTCTCGCCGTGTTCGCCTACGGGTCGCGCTCGCCCGCGGACGACGCCGCCGAGTCCGCCTACTTCGCGGTGCGCGCCGCGCTCGGGCGGACCGTCGCGCACGCGGCGGAGTACGTCGCGGCGCGCAAGGCCGCGGGGGGGAGCGTCGAGAAGACCGCGCCGGCGCTCGTCCAGGTCCTCGCGCGGGTCGCGCAGCGCTTCGGGGTGAACGTCGCCGACAAGGCGGCGGCGCAGCTCGTTCCGGTCATCGGGGCGGCCGGCGGCGCGGCGGTGAACGCGCTATTCATCGACCACTACCAGGCGACCGCGCGAGCGCACTTCGCGGTGCGCCGGCTCATCCGGGAGTACGGCGAGGACGCGGTGCGCCGGGCGTACGGGACGGCGTGACGAGGAGCGCTACCTCAGTTGCAGAGCCAGGATGCGTTGCACGTGCCGCTCGTGCAGTCCGCGCCGCGCGTGCAGGGCTTTCCGGCCGGGAGGGTGGTGCAGAAACCGCCGGTGCAGGTGCCGCTCGCGCAGTCGCTCCCCGTCGAGCAATGGAACGCGGGCGCGGCCTTGCACGTTCCGGTCGCGTCGGCGGTCGTACAGAGCTGACCGACGAGGCAGATCATGTTCGAGCTCAATGGCCCACACGCGCCGCAGGATCCGAAGTTGCACTGCGGCGCGCGGCCGTTGCACTTCGTGACGCCCGGTGTGCACGAGCACCAGCCGTAGGGCCCGGGGCACGTATCTCCCCATCCCCCCGAGCTGCAGTCCTCGGGGCCCGAGCAGGACGAGTCGGTGCAGCCCGGGTCGCCCGCGGAGCACTGGCAGAACCCGCCGCTGCAGATCGGGGCGCTGTTGCCGCAGTCGGCGTCCGTCGCGCAGTACTGGCACGCGCCCGCGACGCAGAGCGTGTTCGAGATGCACCCGTCATTGTTCGCGCACGGCGTCGCGCAGTAGGAGCCGGAGCAGGTGTACTCGCCGCAGCTCGATCCCGACGTCAAACCGGGGCAGGTCTGGGTGTAGCCACCGCACCTCGCGACGCTCGCGGTCGCGATGGTCGGGCGGCCGAAGGCGTCGGGTGCGCCGTTGACACAGCTCGCGCTCGCGCAGATGACGTTCAGCCCGAGGGTGATCGTGCCGCACGCGCCCGCACCGTCGCAGGTGGTCTGGCAGCTCGCGGTGGTGCAGGCGTCGTGCGGATCCGACCCCGCCGCGACGGGCCAGCACGTCCCGAGCTTCCCCGGGACGTTGCAGGCGTTGCAGCCCTTGCAGCTCGCCGCGGTGGCGCCACAGCAGACCCCGTCCACGCAGTTGCCGCTCGTGCACTCGTTCGCACTCGCGCAGCTCACGCCGGACGCCTTCTTGGGCACGCAGCTCGGGGCGACGCAGTAGTCGCTGGTGATGCAGTCCAGGTCGCCCGTGCAGCTCGTCTTGCAGGCGGTGGTGCCGCAGATGAAGGGCGTGCAGGGCTGGGTGACCGCCCCGGCGACGAGGCCGGCGATCCCGATCCCGCCCACCACCATCCCGGCCACGCGCAGGCGCGAGGGGCTCGGTGCGGGCGCACTCGACGCCGCCGGCTTCAGGACCGGCGGCGGCGGCAGCTCGCCACCCCACTCCAGCTCCCGGAAGATGTTCGAGACGGCCTTCTGGGTGGCGACCGCGAGGGCGTCCTCGCTCCGGTCGCAGAAGATCCCGAGCCGCGAGACGACCTTCCCCTTCTTCACGTCCTGGAGCGTGAGGGCGAGCCGGTACCGCTTGCCGAACTCGCTCACCTGGCCGGAGAGGATGTAGTCGGCGCCGAGCGCGCCGCCGATCTCGGCCATGCAGGCGGTGTCCTCCGCGCAGCCGAGCATCTTCTTCTGGAGCTGGAAGCCGAGCATCGTCTGGATGTCGGCGCGCGACACCACGTCGTACTTGCGGAGGTTCGCGATCTCGGTCGCGACCGCAAACTGAGGAGTTCACGGCACATCCGCCGATCGAGCGCGCGCGGAGCGCTCCGCAGACCGGGTGGTCTCGGCGAGGCTCAGGGCGCCTGGACGAGCTTCGAGTTGTACACCCGCGTCCACCAGCGCGGCGGAGTGGATCCGTAGGCGAATGTGCCGCCGTTCTCGTCGTACACGATGGTCGACGTGGGCGGAGACACGGTCCGCTTCACGACGCCGGCGCGGTACGCGCCGAGCTGGACGAACTGGTAGAGGGCCTCGGAAGCGTCGAGCGCGTGGCCCGCCCCGACGGACTCGACGCCGGTGACCGCGGGATACGATCCCCCCTTCGTCGCCGCGCCGGCGGGCCCCACGGTCCAGAGCTGCTCCTCGGCCGCCGCGGAGTCGCTCACCGCGAGCGACCAGCCGGCGTCGGAGCGGCTGCGCCACGCGACCGGAGCCGCCGTCGCGGGAAGCCCGGTCACCGTGGTCTCGACGCCGCTCGCGTCGAGGACGTACACCGCCGAACCGACGCCGCGGAGCAACTTCGCGTCGGCGGCGTTCCACGCGAGGAGCCTGCGGGAGGCGGGCGCGGTGAAGCGCAGCGCGCCGGCCGCGTCGTACCAGGTGCTCTCGTTGCAGGTGTGGACGATGGTGTTCGTGCTCGATTGCACGAGCCAGCGGTAGGTCCCGCTCGTTCCGCACGTGATGGTCGTGACCTGAACGTCGTTCGCGTCCGCCGCGAACGGGGGCTGCCACAGCCCGCCGACGAGGCGCGCCGAGTCGGGGACCATCTTCCACGCGCCCCGCCGCTCCGAGTACGAGTAGACGACCTCCCCCGCGCTCGTGAGCGCGATCTGGTCGTTCCACCCGGCCGGGAACCCGAACACGGGGTGCTGTGGCTCGGACAGCCGCGAGACGATTCCCCAGCTCAGCGACTGCTCGATGTTGTCGGCGCTCCCGAGCAGGAGCACCTCGTCCGGCGAGAACGCGGGCTTCCCGCACGCGTGATCGAGGCAGTACGTAGGCACGGCGCACTCCGGGTCGGCGGCGCAGCGCCCCGGCGCCGTCTCGCAGACGTTGCTCGTGCAGACCTGCCAGCCCTCGCAGTCGGCTTGGGTCCCGCACGCGCCAGGCGGCAGCTCGCAATGGTGGTCCGCCCCGCACGTCTCGAATGCCGCGCAGTCGTCTCCGGTGGCGCAACGTCCCGGCGCGACCACGCAGGCGTGGGCGGTGCAGGTCTCCCAGCCCATGCAGTCCCCGGCGCTGTCGCAGAGCCCGGGCTTCGGGACGCACTGGTGCAGCACGCCGCAGCTCTGCCATGCCGCGCAGTCGGCGCTCCCCTGGCAGAACCCCGTCGCGAGGGCGCAGACGTGATCGCCGCCGCAGCTCTCCCATGCGGTGCAGTCGCTCGCGTCGTCGCAGGACCCGGGAGCGGCGTCGCAGGTGTGGCTCGCGCACGCTTGCCAGGCGCCGCACTCGACGTCGGCGGCGCAGCGCCCCGCCGCCGTGACGCACGTGTGGGTCGCGTCGCAGGCCTGCCAGTCGGCGCAGTCGGTCGCCCCGCCGCAGCGGCCCGCGGGGAGGGTGCAGGCGTTCGAGACGCAGCTCTCCCACGCGCTGCAATCGGCGGCGGTGCCGCACATCCCCGGGACGTTCTCGCACCACGTCGCGGAGCACGTCTGCCAGACCCGGCAGTCCGACCCGGATCCGCAGCGGCCCGGGGAAGTCGCGCACACGTGAGCGGCATCGCAGGTCTGCCAGGCCGCGCACTCGGCGGCGGTGCCGCAGTGACCGCTCGCGAGCGCGCACACGTGCGTCGACGCGCAGACCTCCCACGGGAAGCAGTCGACGTCTCCGCCGCAGCGCCCGGGGGCGGCGACGCACGCGTGAAGCGCGCAGTCCTCCCACGTCTCGCACTGGTCCGGCGCGGTGCAGGCGCCCGCGCGCAAGACGCACGCGTCCTCGACGCAGTCCGCGAACGAAGCGCAGTCGCGCTCCACCGCGCAGCGCTCGCCGAGCGCCGAGCGGCCGTCCGGGACGCAGACGCCCTCGGAGCAGTGCTGGGTCGACGGGCAACCCGCGTCCGCCGCGCAGGCACCTGGCGGGTCGAACCGGCAGCCCGTGAGCGAGACGACGAGCAGGAAGGTGGCCGAAGCGAAGCTCTTCATCGCTCTCCCTCAGAACCTTCCGGTGATGCCGAGCCGCGCTCCACCCCGGACCGCGCCGACGTCCGGAGCGATCGCCCACAGCGTTGCACCGGTCGCGGCGAGGACGCCGCCCGTGATGAAGAGCGCGTTCGCGACGGTGTTGTAGGCCTGGACCCTCCGGTACGAGGCGGTGTCGCTGCCGGTGAGGGTCCCCGCGTCGAACCGGTTCTCCAGGGATTGCGAGAGCCGCTGATCGACGACGGCGACGGCGACGCCGCCCGTGAGCGAGGCGAGGCCCGTGAAGAACAAGGTCTTCCCGACGAGACCGCGCCATCCCCCAGCGAGGGGCCGCGACTCGCGCTGCACGTCGCCGAGCCGCACCGGGCGTCGTGTTTCGTCGGCTCGGGAAGCAGACGACGGTGAGGGCGAGAGCGAGGGCGGGGCGACGGAAGGTCCGGGAACCGGCGCGGCACGGTCCTCGGTCGCCTCCGTCTCCGGCGCGTGCGGGGCGGCGGCTGCTCCCGGCGCCGACGCCGTGTGGGCGGCGGATTCGATCCGCCTCTCGAGCGCATGCAACGCCTCGAAGATCGGCTCGGAGCTCTGGAGGAACGAGTCCACCGTCGCGACGACGGGACCGTACACCCGGCCGGCGGCGTCGATCGCCTCGAGCGTCAGCTCGAGCGCGGCCGCGGAGGCGCGGAGGGACCCCGTCACGACGACGCCGCCGGTCGCGAGTCGCGCGAGGCACTCCGCCACGGGCGGCACGCCGCAGCTCCGGCGGAGGATGAGGGGATCCGCTGGGTAGAGGAGCTCGCTGCCCCGCGCGAGCCGCGCGACCGCGATCTGGAGCAGGCCCCGCGCGTCGGCGGCGTACTCGTCCGACACGTTCCGCGTGTCGATCGGGTAGATGCGGACCGCGAGCGGCTGCGCGGAGGCGATCGACGCGATCGCCGCCGCGAGGATCGCGGTGGCGGCACGCAGGAGCGCGCGCCGCGGCCGTCGTGTGTGCATGCCCCCCCCACCTCCGCGTGCTGGCGACGTACACTAACAGGAAATGGTTCGCCGGGGTCGGCCGAACGCTGACGCTCGACGCGGGCTCCGGGTCGTCGCGCACGGTTCGCCGGTGCGATCCTCCCGGCACACCCGGGCTGCGTCGGACCGAGACCCCTTTGAGGCACCTGCCTCTCCCTGTCTGGTGACGCGATCGGGGCGTGATAGCTTCCCTGAGCCGCGCGGTGAATGGGCATTTATCGCGCACCGGAGCTGCCATCGTGGATGTTCGTGGCGACAGCGCGATCGACCCGGCACCACACGCTGGCGGCCCGGGTTCGTACGCGACCACGGCAACAGGCCTCCTGCTCCTCCCGCGCCTCGTCCGGTTCGCCGCAGCGACCGCGATCGTGATCGGCGGCGTGTATTTCGGCGCGTGGCTGGGCGGCGTCGCACCGGGGTGGTCGGCGGCAGGCGTCATCACGATGAAGGCGAACATGTCCCTGGCGGTGGTGCTCGCCGGGACCGCGCTCCTGCTGCTGAACGTCATCCTGCTCTTCACGGTCCTGCGGTGGCAGAGCGCGGGGCAGCTGAGCGCCACGGCCGCCGACGGCAAGCAAGCTGCGGATGCGCTGCGCGACCGGGAAGAACGGCTGCGGCTCTTCGTGGCGCAGCTCGCCGCGGAGAAGGAGCGGCTCGCGGTCACGCTCCGCAGCATCGGCGACGCCGTGATCGCGACGGACGAGCGAGGCCGCGTCCGCGTCTTCAACGCCGTCGCGGAGACGCTCACGGGGTGGAAGGCGGAGGAGGTCGCCGGCCGCCCACTTCACGAGGTGTTCCGGATCGTGAACGCGGAGACCCGACAGCCAGCCGCGAGCCCGGTCGAGACGGTGCTGCGCGACGGGATGGTGGTCGGGCTCGCGAGCCACAGGTCGCTCGTCGCGCGAGACGGCTCCGAGCGCCCCATCGCGGACAGCGCCGCGCCGATCCGGGATGCGACCGGCCGGATCGCGGGCGTCGTCCTCGTGTTCCGCGACCAGACGGAGGAACGCCGGGCCGCGCAGGCCATGCGGGACAGCGAGGCGGCGCTGCGCGAGGCGGACCAGCGCAAGAGCGAGTTCCTGGGTGTCCTCTCTCACGAGCTCCGGAACCCGCTCGCGCCCATCCGGAACAGCATCCATCTGCTCGACCGCGTGCCGGCGGGCAGCGAGCAGGCGGCGCGCGCGAAGGAGGTGATCCGGCGCCAGACCGACCACCTCAGCCGGCTCGTGGACGACCTCCTCGACGTGACCCGGATCGCGCGAGGCAAGATCGAGCTCCAGCGCGCGCGCCTCGATCTCCCTGGCGTCGTACGCCAGGCGTGTGAGGATCACCGGAGCGTCTTTCAGGCACGCCGGCTCGAGATCCGGACCGAGACGTCCGCGCCCGCGTGGATCGACGGCGACGAGACCCGCATCGCACAGATCGTCGGGAACCTGCTCCAGAACGCCGCGAAGTTCAGCGTCGAAGGGGGCGCGGTCACGACACGCGTCGGGGCCGTCGACGGCGTGGCCGAGATCCGCGTGAGCGACCAGGGCATCGGCATGAGCCCCGAGCTCCTGCGTCGCCTGTTCGAGCCCTTCGTGCAGGCGGACGGCGGCCTCGCGCGCACGAAGGGAGGACTCGGGCTCGGGCTCGCGCTCGTGAAGGGGCTCGTCGAGCTGCACGGCGGTTCCGTGAGCGCGTCCAGCGAGGGGCCGGGACTCGGCTCCGAGTTCGTGGTCCGCCTGCCGCTGGCGACCGCGCCGCAGCCCACCGCGCCTGCTCCCGTCGCGCGCGGCGAGAGCGGGGAGCTGGACGTCCTCGTCATCGAGGACAACGTCGACGCCGCCGAGACGCTCGCAGAGATCTTGCGAGCGGAGGGGCATCGAGTTCGCGTCGCGACGGACGGCGCGTCGGGGATCGCGAAGGCGCGCGAACGGGTGCCGGACGTCGTTCTCTGCGACATCGGGCTTCCGGGGATCGATGGGTACGCGGTCGCGCGGACGTTCAGAGGCGATGGCTCGCTTCGTTCCGTGCGCCTCATCGCGCTCACGGGGTACGCCCAGCCGGCGGACAAGGCGCGGGCCGAGGAAGTGGGCTTCGAGGCCCACTTTCCGAAGCCGCTCGAGCTGAGCACGCTGCTCGCGATGCTCGGCGCACCCCGCTCCGTCTGATCACGCCGTCACGGCGGTGCAGGCGCGGAAGGCCTCGCGCCCAGCGGCGGGCGTTCCGGAAGCCGTCCCAGCAGCCGATGGGCGCTCCGTCCCCCTCGTACGCGATCGCGCGCTTCGGCCATAGCGCGGTGAGCTCCTGGATGACGCGCTCGCAAGCGCGGTGAATGTCCGCGCCATCGCGGGTCTCGATCGGAATGCCGTCCGGCCGCTGCGTGCGCGCGTAGTCCACGAGCGTGTGGACGATCTGCTGCATGCGCCGGCGGCCCCTCACCTGACCCGCTTGGCGGTCGAAGAGATACGGGACGCGGCGCGACGCGGCATCGTCCTCGTCGACAAAAGGCCCTCAGGGTCGCAGCTCGGCCTGGCGGGGAGGCGCCAGCCTGCCTGCCCGGACCCCCATGTCCGTTGCACGCCGGCGCTGGGCCGCCACATCGTTCCGTGACCCAGCGCGGAGCGGAGGCGGCCGTGAAGATCAATCGACGTTCGGCCCACATCACGGAAGGCGTTGCGCGCGCGCCCAACCGCTCGATGTTCTACGCGCTCGGCTACGAGGCGGCCGACTTCGCGCGGCCGATGATCGGGGTCGCGAACGCCCACTCGACGATCACGCCGTGCAACTCCGGCCTGCAGCGGCTCGCCGACGCGGCGGTCGAGGGGATCGAGGCCGCGGGGGGCAACGCGCAGGTGTTCGGCACGCCGACGATCAGCGACGGCATGGCGATGGGGACCGAGGGCATGAAGTACAGCCTCGTATCCCGCGAGGTCATCGCCGACTGCGTCGAGACCTGCGTCGGCGGACAGTGGATGGACGGCGTGCTCGTGCTCGGCGGCTGCGACAAGAACATGCCCGGCGGGATGATGGGCATGCTGCGCGCCAACGTCCCCGCGATCTTCGTGTACGGCGGCACCATCCTGCCCGGCCACTACAAGGGGAAGGACCTCAACATCGTGAGCGTCTTCGAGGCCGTCGGCGAGCACGCCGCGGGCCGCCTGGGCGACGCCGACCTCGGCGAGATCGAGCGGCGCGCGGTCCCCGGTCCGGGCTCGTGCGGCGGCATGTACACCGCGAACACCATGAGCTCGGCGTTCGAGGCGCTCGGCCTGAGCCTCCCGTACTCCTCGACGATGGCGAATCCGCACGAGGAGAAGGTCGCCTCCACGCGCGAGGCGGCGCGGGTGCTCGTCGAGGCGGTGAAGAACGACCTGAAGCCGCGCGACATCGTCACGCGCCGATCCATCGAGAACGCGATCGCGGTCGTGATGGCGATCGGCGGCTCCACGAACGCCGTGCTCCACTTCCTCGCCATCGCGCACGCCGCGGAGGTCGAGTGGACGATCGACGACTTCGAGCGCGTGCGCCGCAAGGTGCCGGTGCTCTGTGATCTGAAGCCGTCCGGCCGGTATCTCGCGGTGGACCTGCACCGGGCCGGCGGCATCCCACAGGTCATGAAGCTCCTGCTCGCCGCGGGGCTCCTGCACGGCGACTGCCCGACGATCACCGGCAAGACCGTCGCGGAGAACCTCGCCGCGCTGCCCGACGCCCCCCCCGCCGGGCAGGACGTGATCCGCCCCGTCTCTCGCCCGCTGTACCCGCACGGCCACCTCGCGATCCTGAAGGGAAACCTCGCGCCGGAGGGGGCCGTCGCGAAGATCACCGGCCTCAAGCACCCGGCGATCACCGGCCCCGCCCGCGTCTTCGAGGACGAGCAGTCGGCGCTCGAGGCGATCCTGGCGCGCCGGATCCAGCCGGGCGACGTGATGGTGCTGCGCTACCTCGGGCCGAAGGGCGGCCCCGGCATGCCGGAGATGCTGGCGCCCACGAGCGCGCTCGTCGGGCAGGGACTCGGCGAGAGCGTCGGGCTCGTCACCGACGGCCGCTTCTCGGGCGGCACCTGGGGCATGGTCGTCGGCCACGTCGCGCCCGAGGCCTACGAGGGCGGCGCGATCGCGCTCGTCCGGGAGGGCGACTCGATCACCATCGACGCCGGAACCCTGACGCTGCGGCTCGACGTCGCCGACGACGAGCTGGCGCGCCGCCGCGCCGCGTGGAGGCGGCCGCCGCCGCGCTACACCGGCGGCGTGCTCGCGAAGTTCGCGCGGAGCGCGTCGAGCGCGAGCACGGGCGCGGTGCTCGACCTCTTCGAGTGAAGGGCGTACCGAACATCAAGGCGGGGCGGATCCTGCGCGTGTACGTCGTGCTCACGCTGCTCTCCACCTTCGCGTCGTCGTTCATCTGGGGGATCAACACGCTCTTCCTGCTCGACGCAGGCCTGTCCATCACCCAGGCCTTCGCGGCGAACGCGTTCTTCACGCTCGGTCAGGTGATCTTCGAGGTGCCGACCGGCGTGCTCGCCGACACGTGGGGCAGGCGGGCCTCGTACCTCCTCGGCGCGGCCACGCTCCTCGCCTCGACCCTCCTGTACCTGTGGATGTGGAGGAGCCACGGTCCGTTCTGGGGATGGGGGCTCTCCTCCGTCCTGCTCGGGCTCGGCTTCACCTTCTTCTCCGGCGCGACCGAGGCCTGGCTCGTGGACGGGCTGAACGCCACCGGGTACGGGGGCACGCTCGAGTCGGCGTTCGCGAAGGGCCAGATCGCCACCGGCGCCGGCATGCTCACCGGCACGATCGCCGGCGGAGCCATCGCCCAGGCGACGAACCTCGGGGTGCCCTACGTCCTGCGGGCGGCGATCCTCGGCGTCACGTTCGTCGTGGCGTTCGTCTTCATGAAGGACGTCGGCTTCACGCCGAGAAAGGCCGCCTCCGTGACGGACGAGCTGCGCAGCATCGTCCGCACCTCGGTGGACCGCGGCCTGCGCAACCCGCCGGTGCGGTGGGTGATGCTCGCCGGGTTGTTCAGCTCCGGCGTCCCGATCTACGGCTTCTATGCGATGCAGCCGTACCTGCTCGAGCTGTACGGCCGGAGCAACTACACGATCGCCGGCCTCGCCGCGTCGCTCGCGGCCGCGAGCCAGATCGTCGGCGCCCTCGTCGTGCCCTGGGCGCGGAAGGTCTTCCGGCGCCGGACCTCGGCGCTGCTCGCCGGATCGCTCGCGAGCGCGGCCGCGCTCCTCACGATGGGCGTCACCTCCAGCTTCTGGGTCGTCCTCGCCGCGCTCGTGGTCTGGGCGCTCGTCTTCGCGGCGGCGTGGCCGATCCGGCAGGCGTTCGTGAACGAGCTCATCCCGTCCGCGCAGCGCGCGACGGTGCTGTCGGCGGACAACATGGTCGGTTCGCTGGGCGGCGTGGCGGCACAGCCGGCCCTCGGCAGGGTCGCGCAGCTTTGGGGCTACCCCACCTCGTACGTCGCCGCCGCGGCCGTCGAGCTGCTGGCCTGGCCGCTCCTGCTCCTCGCCCGCCGCGAGCGCGCGTCGTCCGATCCGATCCCCGAGGTCCGCGCGGCCGTTCACCCGGCGACGACGACCCGGCCGTGATCGCGCATCTGCCGTTCCAGGCCGTTCGCGGCGGCCCGGCGCCGGCGTCCGGCGGGCGGGTGAGATCGCGCCTCCGGGGCCATGGAGGCACCGGGCCGGCGCCCTGGCCCTCGTCCGCAGAGAACGATTCTGAGGGCGCGCGGATACAATGCGTCCGTGGCCGAGATTCCGAACGCGGTGACCGACACGACGCTGGCGGAGCGGAGCGCCTCCGCCGGATGCGCGTAACGGTCCTTCGTGAAGGGCGGGTTCTCCGTGGCGACTGACCCGTCCGTTCTCGCCGACGCCCGCTCGTGGCTGCACAGGGCGTTCACGACACCGCTGCTGGTGGCGTTGGCCGGGGCGTTGGCGTTCGCTGCGTGCCTGCGGCAGATATCCGACCCGGACTACTGGACCCACCTCGCGCTCGCCCGCGCGTACTTGACGAACGGGAGCCTTTGGATCGGAGAGCCGTTCATCGCCCTGGCGGCCGGAGACGCTTCGCCCGCCGCGCCGCCGGAGCTCGCGCTTCCGGGGTTCGCGCTTCCGGAGTCGTGGCCCTTTCAGATGCTGTTTTACACGGTGCGCGCCGCCGGCGGAGACGCAGCGGTATCGGTCGTGGTTGCGGTCCTCGCGGCGACGATCGTGATGCTGGTCATGGCGGCCGTCCGGCCCCGCATCGGCGTTCCACGACGGGGGCTCTCCCTGCTCCTCGTGTTCGGGATCCTGTGGGTTGCCCGGTTTCGCTTCGTGGTCCGGCCCGAGCTGGGCTCCTACGTCGCGCTCGCAGCGGCGCTCCTGTGCGTGCAGCGGTGGGTGGCGCGTCCCGGCCCGGCTCCGCTGGCGGCGCTCGCGGCCATCGTTGCCGTCTGGACCCAGCTCCACGTGAGCTGGGCGTTGGGTGTCGCGTTCGTCATCCTGCACCTCGCGCTGCTTCCCGACCGAAACTTCTGGCGAGCCCGACTCGCGTCATCGCCGCGCCTCGCGCTTGCGGCAGGTGGCGTTGCGGTCGTGTTCGCGATCGCCGGCGCAGCCCGGTTCGCCGCCCGCGTCGCTCGTCTCTTCCTCGACGGACAGGTCTCGACGGTGCTGGAGATGGAGCCGGCCTGGAGGTTTCCGGAGGCCTTCCTGCCGTTCGTGGTCGTCGCCGCGCTCGGCGTCTTGCTCGCGTGGGGCGACCGCGAGGGCCGGCTTCGCAGGCTCGCGCTCCTCATGGCGTCGGTCTCGATCGGCTCGATCGTGGTCCGCAACCTTGCCTTCGCTGCGCTGTGCCTCGCCCCAGCTGCGTTCGCCGGCCTCGAACGGTGGCCCATGCCACGCGTCACCCACGGCGCGCGCCTCCTGCCGCCGCTCGCGGTCGCAGCGGGCATTGCGCTCGTCGCGCAGGCCATACGCGATCCGAGCGGGGAATGGGGCGTCGGCATCGTCCCGGGCTCCGTTCCTCGCGACGCCGCCGAGTTCGTGGTGCGCGCCGGCCTCCCGGAACCCGTCTTCAACAGCTTCGACTTCGGCGGGTATCTCGACTTCGCGTGGGCGGGACGGCCGCACACGTTCCTCGACGGCCGCCTGTCCCCCCCGTCGCGCGTGGCGGACCACGCAGCCCTGACCCGCCTCCGGGACCCCGAGGGCGTGATCGGAAAGTACGGCTTCCGGACGATCGTCCTCAAGCCGCTCTACGATCACTACGGGTCGATCGTCCCGGTCGTTCCATGGCTGCTCGAAAACCCCGAATGGTCTCTGGTTCGGACGAATGACGCGCTCGTCTTCGTCCGAGGTCCGCTGCCTGCGCGAGTCCGTGCACTACCGGCGGCCGCGGCGTGGCGGCACGTGCTCCAGCGCGCCCACGGCTCGCATGGCCCGTACACCGAGGCCATCGCGCTCCTGCAACTCGGCGACGAGCGCGCCGCGGCTCGAGCCTTCAACGATGGTGTCCGTCGGAACCCGGCGGTCGCCGGCCAGTACGCGACGCTCGGCGAGTACCTCGGCGTCCGTTGAGCCGGGGGATCTAAGTACCTCGATGTGGAGCGCGTTGCACCGACGCACCGTCCATTGCAGTTGCGCGCCGGTGAGCAAACGTCCTCCCCGACGGGCGCTCTGCCGCGACGCGGTAGTAGTAGGTGCTCGAGACCGAACCGTCTGACCGGTGCGCGTCATGGTGTCGCAACGTGAATCGAACACCGCGCCTCCGGCTCTCGGCATCGAGGCGGCCCACCGCCTCCACGAGTAGAAACGGAGAACACGATGAAGAAGCTCATTCAAGCAGCCGTCCTGGCCTCCGCCTTCGTCCTCGCCACGGCTTCGCCGGCGCGTGCAGAGGAGAAGATGAACGGGACGGTGACGACGCTCGACGTCGCGAAGGACAAGAAGTCCGCCGTCGCGGTCCTGAAGGACTCAGGGACGGCGGCGCTCGTGCCGATCACCGTGATCGATGACGTGACGCTCCAGAAGTTCGAGCGGAGCGTGATCCAGGTCGGCGACGACATCAAGTGCAAGTTCGAGAAGAAGGGCAGCAAGAACGTCGCGACGTACTTCAAGAAGGCGGGCGGCTGCTGACGTCGCCCTGAACGGCGCAGCGGCATCGAGGCGGCCCCGTGGATCTCCCTCGCGTCCGCTGGGCGGGGGCGAGGGTCGTCCGGGAAGCATGCTGCGAGAGCATCGGCGCTCGCAGAACCCCGTGGATCTCCCTCGCCCCCGCGCAGCGTAGCGGAGCGGGGGAGAGGGTCGGGGTGAGGGGGCCGGAGCGAGGTCGTTCCGTGGGCTTCTTCGTGCGCGAGGCCCACGCGGAAGGGACGTCGCCGCGGCCGCGCCCTTCGACTTCGCGCCCGCTTCGCGAGCGCTACGCTCAGGGCGAACGGAGCTCGAGTCGCTCTACAGCCGGGCGCCCTCGATGAGCGCTGCCTGCGGCGCGAGGACGGCGAGCGCCGCGAGCACGGTGTCGAGGTCGGCCGGCGCGACCGCGAAGATGATAGGGACCGCGACCCGTGCAGGGTGATCGCGACCTGGGCGCCTCGGCCCGCGGGCTACACCGCGCCGCGGTCAGTTGCGCCACGAGTCCCGCCCGGGCTCCGCTACGCCGACGGCGACTTCGCCGACCGGGAGGGGCGGCATGTGTCTACGCACGCGGCCGGCCCAGGCAACGCCCCACGATCCCGGCGCACGCGCTCGGAGGCGCGGGTATCCGACGCCGCATCGGCGTCGCGTGGGGCGGCGCGTTCATGGGGGGGGAGCGATGTCCTTGTTCTCGCGTCGAAAGATGCTCAGCGGCATGTTCGCTGTTTTGATGGTGGCCGGCGCTGGCGTTGCAGCAGCCAAGACGGAACCCACCGCGTACCTGGCTACCGACCTCGTGTCGGACCAGCCCGGCGTCGCGCCCATCGTGGATCCGAACCTGATCAACGCGTGGGGCATCGCTGTACCGCCTACTGGCGCCTTCTGGGTGTCCTCCGAAGGAGTGGGGCTGAGCACGCTCTACGCTGGCGATCTACCTGGCAGCCCGCTGACGAAGGTGCCCCTGGAGGTCAGCATCCCGGGTGGACACCCGACGGGACAGGTCTTCAACCCTACCTCGGACTTCGTGGTCACCTCCGGCACGGCCAGCGGGCCGGCACTTTTCATCTTTGCGACGCTCACGGGCGCGGTGACAGGCTGGAATCCGACGGTTCCGCCGCCAGCACCCTCGACCACCGCCCAGCTCGGATTCCAGGCCACCGACAACGCGATCTACACGGGAATTGCCTTGGCCAACAATGGCACCGGCAACTTTCTCTATCTGGCCGACTTCCGCAATCGAGAGATCGACGTGCTCGACGCCAACTTTCACCTCGTGCAGCTGGCTGGCGCATTCACGGATCCCGACCTGCCCGCCGACTACGCCCCGTTCAATGTCGCTGCCATCGGTGGCAAGCTCTACGCTGCGTACGCCAAGCAGGATGCCGCCGCCGAGGAGGAGATCGCCGGGCCTCACCTCGGCTTCGTCGACGTCTTCGACCTGAACGGCAACTTCGAGAAGCGGCTGGTCTCGCAGGGCGAGCTCAATGCGCCGTGTCATCCGCTCCAGATCGACGGGCTCTGGGGGCTGGCTTTTGGCAACGGCGTCACCGCAGGAAGCGCCACGACGCTCTACTACGCCGCCGGTCCAGACGACGAGAAGCACGGTCTCTTCGGCAAGATCACGGCGAACCCGGCGAGGACGAACCCGGTCCAGGCGACGCTGACCGGCGGGGACCTGGTCATCACCGGGAGCCGCAACGACGACCATGTCGATGTGGACCTGGGGAACGGCCAGCTCATCGTCGTCTCTTCGGGCGGCCAGCAGATCGGCTCGTTCGACCTGGCCTCCGTGAGCACGATTCAGTTCCATGGATGGGCCGGTGACGATCGCGTCAAGATTGCCAAGGACATCGGCGTTCTGGCGATCCTCGACGGCGGGGCTGGCAATGACAGCCTGACCGCCGGAGGCGGGAGCACCATCCTGCTGGGCGGGACGGGCGACGACGACCTGCTCGGAGCGGATCATCGTGACATTCTCATCGGAGGTGGAGGCCGCGATCGTTTGCGGGCAGGCTCCGATGACGATCTGCTCATCGGCGGCGCGACCGCTCACGACGGCAATGTCGCCGCCCTGCTACAGATCCTGGCCGAATGGACCTCGACGGACTCCTACGCCACGCGGATCGACGCGCTCCGCAACGGCACCGGCGGCCTGCCGAGACTCGACGCCACGACGGTGTTCGACGACGGCGTGGCCGACACCCTGCGCGGGAACCAAGGGCTCGACTGGTTCTTCGCCGGACCTGACGACGAGCTTCCCGACAGGCTGTCCACGGAACAGGTGAATTGACCGTCGGGGGACGCGGGTCGAGTCCAGACTCGACCCCGCGGTCGCCGCACCTTGCGGACCCCCGTCACGCGTGGCTGCGTGCGGGGTGCTCGTGCTCGTGTGCCTGCTTCACCGGGAGAAAACCGGAGGCGCTGCAAGGCCGGTCGACGCCGGTGGAAGGACGAGCAGGCCGGGTTCGAAGTAGAGGCCGAACGAGCCGTCGAAGGAGCCGAAGAGGACCACGTCCCGCAGCGGTTCGCTCATGACGAGGGAGTAGGGCGTCACGCCGTCGCCCTGGCGAACCGACACCTCGGCATCGCCCGAAACGCCCCACGCCAGAGGATCGCCGAGCCGGTCGAGGTCGGCGGGGTCTACCCAGGGGTAGGCTCGGATGCGACACTCCGCGTTCACTCGGGACGGCGAAACTTCCGACCAGGGGAACGGTTTCCCGTCCGCTTGGTACGTCCTTGGTACAGTCGGGCGCGGTCGACGCTGAGTCCGTGCGGTGGGTGTCCGTGCGCGAGCTCGCGGCGACCCTGCGCGTGAGCACGTCGACCGTGTACCAGGCGGTCGCGGCGGGGGAGATCCCGCACGTCCGGGTGAGCAACGCGATCCGCATTCCGGTCGTGTGTCGAGCCACGCTCGATCCCGAGGAGCGCACCCCAGACCGGTGCCAAGACCTGGTCGGCGTAGATCAGGTCGCTGTTCAGCAGCCCACCCTCGACATTCTGAACAGACAGCGCTCTTGAACCGCTCGTATTCAGCGCACCCACCGTGAAATCAACAAGTCCGCTCGGCGCTCGGCGCAGCGCTCGCCCGCCCGGTTTGCTCGTGGTACGGTTCCTACACACCACGGAGGAGCGTCATGCACCCGTTCCGCGTCGTGGCCGCGACGGCGGTCGTCCTGTCCGCCGCATGCTCGTCATCCTCGCCGGAGCTCCGCTGCGGGCCCGATACCCACGAGGTGAACGGGACGTGCATCCCGTCCGCCCTGCTCTCCTGCGGGACGGGAACCCACGCCGAGGCCGTGCTCTGCGTCCGGGACGCACCGCCCGTGACGTGCGGGCCCGGCACGCACGCGACGAACGGCGCGTGCGTCCCCGACGGCACGCTCACCTGCGGGCCGGGCACGCACGAGTCGGAGTCACAGTGCGTACTCGACGCCGTGCCGCTAGCCTGCGGCGGCGGCACGCACGCCGAGGGGCTCGTCTGCGTGCCCGACGTGGCGTGTGGCCCCGGAACGCACGCGGCCGGGGGGCAGTGCGTCCCGGACTCCTCCCTGACTTGTGGGACCGGGACCCACGCCGTCGACGGCACCTGCGTCCCTGACCCCGACCCGATCACCTGCGGGCCGGGCACCCACCTCTCCGGCGGCGCCTGCGTGCCGGACTCGACGCTCACCTGCGGTCCGGGCACCCACGCCGACGGCGGCCTCTGCGTGCTCGATGCGCTGCCGCTCACGTGCGGCGCCGGCACCCACGTCGATGGGACGCGCTGCCTCCCGGACGTCACCTGCGGGCCGGGCACGCACGTCGACGGCGCGCTCTGCGTCCCCGAGTCGACGCTCACCTGCGGTCCCGGCACCCATGTGGACGGCGGCGCCTGCGTCCCCGATGCCGCGCCGATCACGTGCGGCGCCGGCACGCACCTCTCGAACGGCAGCTGCATCCCTGACTCGACTCTCTCCTGCGGCCCGGGCACGCACGCCGACGGCGCGCAGTGCGTCCTCGATCCGCCGCTCACCTGCGGCCCCGGAACGCGCGCCGACGGCATGGTGTGCGTGTCGCTCGGCGGGTACTGGGACCTGCGGGTCGAGTCGACCGAGCTGCTCGCGAACGGGTACTTCAAGTACCGCGTGCTCGCGATCGGGCGCCGCGACGACGGCACGCCGGCGACCGACGACGTGCTCGTCCTCTCGGAGCGCCCCGAGGCGGGGACGTTCGAGCCGGCCGCCTTCACGCTGGGCGCGGTGGGCTCCGAGACCTGGTTCACGCCCTGCTCGACCGTGTCGCCCGGCTGCACCGGCCCGACAAGGTTCCACCTCGTCCTGGCGAGCGATCCCGCCGTCGTGCTCGCCTCGTCTCCGCCGCTCGATGTCGTCGCCCCGGTGCCATCGGCGGACCCGTCGCCCTGCCTCGTCGGCGGCAACGTCATCTACATCGACAGCCAGCTCTCGAACTGGGGCATCAAGACGGTTCGGACCGGCACGTGGAAGGCGTGGTACCCCGAGCCCGCGCACGTCTGGATCTACGTCACGGGGGCGACGAATGCGGAGGGCTACAACTGGAGCTTGAGATTCTCCACGCTGAAGCTCGAGCAGATCCTGCAGACGCAGGTGTACGACGACGCCTTCGGCGAGGGCTTCGAGCCGTGGGGCCATCCCGGCATGGAGGTCACCGGGTACGGCACCGGGTGCAACGACGTCTGGGGCCGGTTCCAGGTGCACGAGATCGCGTTCACCGGGGTCGAACTGGAGCGCTTCACCGCGTCCTTCGAGCACTACTGCGATCCGTACTGGTGGACCAAGCTCACCACCGGCTGCGTCCACTACGAGCGCGGGGTGACGCCATGAGGACGACGCTCTCGGCCGCCGCGTGCGCCGCGCTCCTCGCCGCCGCGGGGTGCGGCGGTGCCACGCAGGACCTCCGCTGCGGCGCTGGCACGCACGAGGAGGCCACGCAGTGCGTGCCCGACCTGTCGCTCTCCTGCGGGCCCGGGACGCACGTCGAGGCGGGCGCCTGCGTCGCGGATGCCGACCCGGTGACCTGCGGCGACGGCACGCGGCTCTCGAACGGGGAATGCGTTCCGTCGAGCACGCTCACGTGCGGGCCGGGCACCCACGTCCAGGGCTCGGAGTGCGTCCTCGACGCCGAGTCGCTCTCGTGCGGCGCGGGCACGCACGCCTCCGGCACGATGTGCCTGGCCGACCTCTCCTGCGGAGCCGGCACCCACGCCGCCGCCGGGCTCTGCGTCCCGGACCAGACGCTCACATGCGGGCCCGGCACGCACGCGGTCGCGAACGCGTGCGTGCGCGACGCCGCGTTCGTCTCCTGCGGGCCGGGGACGCACCTCGCGAACGGCGCGTGCCTCCCCGACTCGACGCTCGCCTGCGGGCCGGGGACGCACGTCCAGGGGACGCAATGCGTCGTCGACTCCCTGCCGCTCTCCTGCGGGACCGGGACGCACGCGAGCGGCACGACCTGCGTGCCGGACGTGACCTGCGGGCCCGGCACGCACGAGGCGAGCGGCCTCTGCGTGCCCGACCGGACGCTCACCTGCGGACCGGGCACGCACGTCGAGGGCGGCGCCTGCGTCCTCGACGCCGCGCCGGTGGCGTGCGGCCCCGGAACGCACCTGTCCGACGGCGGCTGCGTCCCGGACGCGATCCTCTCGTGCGGACCGGGGACCCACGTCGAGGCCGACCTGTGCGTCCCCGACGCGATCCCGCTCGGCTGCGGGCCGGGCACCCGCGTCGACGGCACGACCTGCGTGCCCGACGGCGCGTACTTCGACGTGCGCGCGATCGTGAGCGGGATCTCCGCCGACGGGCGGACGAAGATCCAGGTCCTCGCGATCGGGCGGAACGGCGATGGCACGCCGGCGACGGACGAGGTGCTCGTCGTGCCCGACCGGCCGTCCGCCGGCACGTTCCCCGGCGCGTTCGCGCTTGATCCGATGGGCTCCGTCACCTACTTCACGCCGTGCGCGGCCACGGCGCCCGACTGCCTCGGGTCGACGACCTTCCGGCTCGTCCGCGCGAGCGACCCGAGCGTCGTCCTCGCGACGACGGGCCCGCTCGAACTCGTCGCGCCGACCGGCGTCGGCTCGCCGGCGGCGTGCCTCGTGGGCGGGAACGTCCTCTTCGTCGACGCCGACTCGTGGTGGGTGTGGCAGGGGATCGTCGACATCCGCGTCGCGCACTGGGCGCTCCGCACGGGCTACGACGCGAACGGCGCGCCGACGTGGCTGTTCTTCGAGATCTACCCGTTCGACGTCTCGCAGGGCGAGCGCTGGTTCGTCACATTCGGACCGCCGTCGGATGGCATCGGCCTGCACACCGGCGTCTTTGAGGACGCGACGGCGTTCGGGCTCGACATCTCGGCCGACTCCTACGCCTGCGGCGAGAACACGGGGCGGTTCGAGGTGCAGGAGCTCGTCATCGAGAACGGCGCGCTCCGCCGGTTCACCGCGACGTTCCAGACCCAGTGCGGCCGCCCCACGGACCCGATGGACGGCTGCCTCCACTGGGAGGCGCCGTAGCCGGTGCGCCTTCTCTCGGCGTGGTCCGCGCGCGGCGGCTCGGGCGTCGCGGCGGCGCCGGAGGTGTGTGTCACCGCGCCGGGCCGGAAAGCACGGCGCCGTCCCTCATGAGTGCTCCTGGCTGGCTGACGTGGGGAGGCGGCGACCCGCATTGACGCGCGTCGTTCCGGGGCTCCTTCGTGCGGGCGCGGCGGTCGCCGACGTCGTCAAGGTGAGCTGGTCGGGCGCCAGTCGTCAGGCGCTAGATCAGCGGTAGTGCCGGTGGAGCTCCGACGCCCAGTGCGCGCCCAGTTGCTCCCCGTTTTGGGCGAGCCATTCCGAGAAGCGCGTCGAGGTCGTGGGCGGTCCGCGCGAGACGAGCAGGTTCGCGGTGAGCCCCGCTATTTCGTGGGGCGTCAGCACGACGTCCCGAACGACCGCACCGAGTAGGCGGGCCGCCGTGAGCAGCACGAGACGGGGAACCGGGAGGAGCGCCGCTCTCGATCCGACCGTTTTCCGGACGAGCCGGACGAGCTCCTCGAAGCCGAGCGCCTCGGGACCGACCGCGTCGAGGACGGTGTCGACGCGACTCGAGCCCTGCTCGACAGCGAGCCGGGCGAAGTCCTCCACGTGGATCGGCTGGAGGCCATACCGTCCGGGCGCGATTCCGAAGAGGGGAAGGCGCCGGAGCAGCCAGGCGATGTTGTTGACGAGGACGTCGCGACCGCCAAAGAAGACCGCCGGGCGGA
>WNGF01002170.1_pt1 | contig 27909 bp, 29 predicted proteins | sample 5400641 | NCBI WGS metagenome assembly WNGF01 (sample SAMN13153371, study PRJNA577476) | soil metagenome | isolation source: 80 cm soil or saprolite under grassland replicate 2 | place: USA:California | collected 2016-06-15 | reverse complement strand
CGGTGCTCGAAAACATGCGCGATAACAACGGAGAAACGACGCTGAAATTGCGCGAGCGCCTCGCCATCAAAGCCTTCATTAGAACCGCTGGATATGATCGCGCGATCGGCACCTTCCTGAATAAGGAGCAGGCAACCGATGCGTCATTTTCACTTTCGCTTCCGCTGGTGACGCGGTTGCGTTACGGAGAAAATCCGCACCAAACCGCCGCGCTCTACGGCGATTTCGATAGACATTTCGAAAAACTTCATGGCAAAGAACTTTCCTTTAACAACATTCTCGACATCAGCGCCGCGACGAATTTGATCGGCGAATTCGAGGAGCCGACGGTCGCGATTCTCAAGCATACCAATCCGTGCGGTGTGGGGTCCGATGCGGATCTTCGCAACGCGTGGGACAAAGCGTTCGCAACGGACAAACAAGCACCCTTTGGCGGGATCATCATTTGCAACCGGCCGCTTGGTGAGCCGCTGGCCAAAGCCATCGTCGAGATTTTCAGCGAAGTAATTATCGCGCCGGATTTTGAAGCCGAGGCGCGGAGCATTTTGCAGAAGAAAAAGAACCTGCGCCTTATTCGATTGGCGACCCCGAAAGCGTTCGGGGCAAGACCGGCAATCGATATGCGCTCGGTTTGTGGTGGATTGCTGGTCCAGGACGCGGACGTCGAGGGGGAAATCACGTCCGGCGGTGGCCGGATCGTCACCAAGAGACGACCAACCAAAACGGAACTGAATGCCATGTTGTTTGGGTGGCGCGTCGTCAAGCATGTTAAATCGAATGCGATCGTTTACGCCAAGGCGGATCGCACGCTTGGCATTGGCGCCGGGCAGATGTCGCGTATTGATGCTTCGCGCATTGCAATTTGGAAAGCGAAAGAAGCCGGGCTCACGCTCAAAGGCAGCGCCGTCGCGAGCGACGCTTTTTTTCCATTCCCAGATGGGTTGATCGCCGCTGCGGACGCGGGCGCGACCTGTGCCATTCAGCCAGGTGGCTCAGTCCGCGACGAAGAAGTGATTGCCGCAGCTAACGAGCGCAACATGGCGATGGTATTCACCGGCATTCGCCATTTTCGCCACTAGGATTCCGCCGCGTAAGACGCATGCCTCGATCGGTTCAGCCTCCGCGTGTGGTTAACATCGAAGATCTGCGGCGCGCCGCGAAGCGACGGCTTCCTCGCGCCGTGTTTGACTACATCGACGGCGGCGCGGAAGCCGAGTTAACGTTGCGCGCGAACTGCCGCGCGTTTGAGACCGTTACACTTCGGCCGCGTTGCGCCGTCGCGATCGCAGCGTGCGATCTGCGCGCCACTGTGCTTGACACATCTCTCTCGATGCCGCTGATCCTTGCGCCTGTCGGCAGCAGCCGGCTTATCTATCCGCGCGGAGAAGAAGCTGCCGCGAGTGCCGCTGGCGCTGCGGGAATTGCTTATACGCTTTCAACTTTCTCGGGTTGCCGGCTGGAAGATGTCGCTGCCGCATCGAAAGCGCCGGTCTGGTATCAACTCTACTTGGCGGGAGGACGTGATTGCGCGCTATCGGCCATCGAACGCGCGAAAGCCGCTGGTTTTTCGGCGCTCGTTGTCACAATCGATACGGCAGTGGCCGGAATGCGGGAACGCGATCTTCGCAACGGCGTCAAAGAACTCCTCAGTGGCAAATTTTGGTCAATGCTGCCGTTTGTGAGTCAGCTACTGACAAGACCGCGCTGGCTCGCTGGATTTATTGCTGATGGCGGGCTGATGAAATTTCCGAACGTCGTCATTCCCGGGAAGGGGTCGATGTTGTATGCCGATGTCACCGCCGCTCTCGAACAGTCTGTGGTGACTTGGGAGGATCTCAATTGGATTCGCCAGGCATGGAGCGGACCGATTGTGATAAAGGGCATTCACACGCGAGACGATGCCCGCCGCGCAGTGGACGCGGGGGCGGACGCGTTGGTCGTTTCCAATCACGGCGGCAGGCAGCTCGACGGCGTCGCACCGACTCTGCGCATTTTGCCTGAAGTTGTGGCAAGCGTAGGCGATCGTATCGAGGTCCTGTTCGATGGTGGTATTCGTCGTGGCAGCGATATTATCAAAGCGCTGTGTTTAGGGGCTCGGGCAGTAATGATCGGACGCGCTTACGCCTACGGACTCGGCGCAGCTGGCGGCCCGGGTGTTGCACGAGCAATTGAGATCTTGCGCACCGATCTCGTTCGCAGTCTGAAACTTCTTGGATGCGCGTCAATCGCTGACCTGGATCGATCTTACGTAGATTTGCCAGCAGATTGGCCTGTCGCTTGAGCGGCGGTTACGTGAGGAACTAACTGATAAAATGTTATCAGGTCCCTCGACCTGAGGAGAGTCGCCACATCCAAATACAGAGAATGGCGGCAACGATAAGCGCGACCCAGCTTACACCCATTGGAATCGTATGGGTGCCGACAGTGACCTGGGCCTGCTTGATCAGTCGCAGGAGATGACCGATGGCAAAGATGGCGAAAATGACGCTCGCGACGTGTAATCCAGTTTTTGGTGAATTCATGCGGCGATTCTTGTGGGTGCGTTCCGATTTGTCAGCAAAAATACGAGCGCTTTAGTGGCAGGCGTGTCGCCTGCAGGATGACCATTGCCGCGGTCATGACCGCGAGACCGAGGAACATCTCTATTCTCTTTGTCTTGGTACCAGTCTCACGCGAACACCACAGACGCGCTCAAAAGTTGATCGGCGTGGCCGGGGTCACGTACTTGACGACCTCGCGGAGAATGTCGAAGGCGGATGCGTCGGTAGCGGTCTTCTCGGTCTTGGTGGACTCAACCACAATGGTCACGCCCAGTAGTAGCATGCCTCTGGAATGCGAGTCGAAGCACATTCCGCAGAGACGTAGTGACAACCGTTCGTTACGGGATCGCACCACGACTCCTGCGCAGAGACGCGGCTTGCACCAGGACGCCAAGGACCGCGAGGCCAATAAACACAATGATCGATCCTGATTGCGGCAGGGCGATTGCGCTTTGATAAACAATTAAGTGCGCACCAATGAGCGAAGAGACAACGATGAGTGCCCAATCAAACAAAGCGAGCAGGAGAATTGCGCCGATAAGTCCGCCAACCAGAAAGATGATGGTAGAGTACTGGGCGTAGTGAACAAAAAATGCAGCGGCGATTGCGCCAGCAAGTTTGCCGCCGGCCAGGAAACCGAGAACTGCGATTGCGACTTTCTGAAGGAACAGCGCGAGCAACGCGCCGATCAGGCCAAGAACGAGGGCAACGGCCAGGGCTAATAGCGGCGATGGCTCATGGACAAGGTGCGGCGCAATTTCGACTCCCGCCGCAAAGCCGACTGCCGCGACGCACAGCCAGAACAGCTTGCGCCCGAAAAGCAGGGTCACTGCGCCGATCAGTGCGCCGACAATGGCTACGGAAAATTGCATGGCGGAAAGAATTTCGGTTAGCCAGCATTAACAAGGCGTAGCGGTGGTTGTGTCAAGCATCGGGTAAGTAAACAAGCGTTCGCGATTGCAAACGTCACTACGCAAATCGCTGAGCGACCTAGTAATGACTGGACTCGAGATTTGGTGATCGACCCTGCGTCCATGCCCCTTTTCAAAGTAATTACGGTGGTCGTGAAGACAGCTTGGGTTCACTTTAAGTGAAAGTGTGGGAGAAGCATCAGCACGTCGCGGCTTCGCGACGAAGGTTATCGGGCTGGTGGGATTTGAACCCACGGCCTGTCGCCGCGGCGACCGCTCTACCAAAGCTCGTCGAGCTCATCTCTACCTCGGCCGGTCTTGTAATATCGCTCGCGTTGTGCTGCTTCGGAGCGAGTGGCAAAGCTTTCGCTGCGGATTAGAACCCACGGCACTCCATGTTTCGTCGCCTTGGAATCACCAGCGTTGTGGCGGCGAATGCGCTCAGTCAAATTCTCGCAAGAACCGACGTAGCGTCGTCGGGTGTTCTGGCTGCGCAACACGTAGCAATAAAACATCCTTCAGCCATAAGTAGATCATATCGGGCTGGTGGGATTTGAACCCACGGCCTCCTGGTCCCGAACCAGGCGCTCTACCAAGCTGAGCCACAGCCCGAATTGCTCCTCAGATCTACCACGCCAAGGCGGCGCGCGCTCTTACTTCGCGTATTTTGCGACACCTGGCAAGCGATTCAGTCTTCCGTGCATCCAATATCGGTGAAGCAGGATGAATTTGCCCGCGCGTGCCCCCTGCATCTTGCGCTGTCCTATCGTGTCAGTAAGATCGGCCAATGGCACCGGAAATGAGTCGTGCGAAACGCGACACGCTGAAAATTTCTCAACAGCGGGCCAGACTCTTCGATCTGGAAGGGATTCGCGATGGCGCTAACAAATCCGTTGACAAGCAGCCGCTCCACTTGGAAAGTCAACACTCCTTTTTCACCATGCTTGTCCCGCAACTTACCCCATCCGCTCTCGCAGGCAGCTTACCGACCATTCTTCAATTCCCGACGGAAGCATCCCGTCCCGTTCGTTTCTTGCGCCATATGACGACTCAACTTCTCCAGGAAGCAGCCCAAGTGATCCCAAACCAGCAAGTTCTGATCAACGTTGTATCCAAGCGAGTGCGCCAGCTCGGTTTGGGACATCGACCGATGGTGGAGACAACTCCTCGCATGTCGCTCACCGATATTGCACTTAAGGAAATTGTCGCAGGCAAGTTAACTTACGAACTGCTTCACGAGTCGGCGGACGGCGCTTAGTCAGGCGATACATACCTGGTCGCCACGCGGCGACTGTGCAATATGACGGCTGAGTCGATCGTCAATCGCAAGGCGCTGCGCGATTATCACGTTCTCGAGCGCTACGAGGCCGGCATCGAGTTGAAGGGTAGCGAGGTTAAGTCTATCCGCGCTGGCAAGGCAAACATCGGCGACGCTTTTGCGCGAATCGAAAATGGCGAAGCCTTTCTCTATAATGCTGATATCCAGCCGTACGCACAGGCGAGTCACGAAATTCCCGCCGCCAAACGTGTGCGCAAACTTTTGTTGCACCGCCATGAGATCGACAAGCTTTACGGCGAAACGCAAGTGGCAGGTCGTGCATTGGTCATTCTCAAACTCTATTGGAAAAACGGCAAGCTGAAAGCCGAGCTTGGCGTGGCGCAAGGCAAAGTTGCGCGCGATAAGCGCGCGGATTTGAAGAAGCGCGCCATCGATCGCGAAACGGCACGCGAAGTCGCGCGGTTCAATCGCAAACACGGCTGATTCAATTTGCAGCGGCGCTCTGTTGAGCGTCGCACTTTCTCCTCCGAGATTTTGGCGACGCTCCCGGAGCGCTGCTGCAGTTTTAATCTGTCTTAATCTGCGTAATCTGGAGATCATGCTTCGGGTCCTGCTACTCGCAGTAGTCCTCCTCTTCATCGCATGGTTGGTCCTGCGGCTAGTGCGAACATACCGCTTTTCGTTCCAGGACAGCGTTGTTCTCATTACGGGCGGATCACGCGGACTTGGGCTCGTGCTTGCGCGGCAAATTTGTGCCGCAGGCGGTCAGGTGGCGCTGCTTGCACGGGATGCGGCGGAACTCGCGCGCGCAAAAACTGATCTCGCCCGGCGCGGTGGTACCGTGCTGACCATTCAGTGCGATTTACTGGATGCCGGACAAATTCAGCCGGCTATCCGGGAAATCACTGATCGCTTCGGCAAAATTGACGTCTTGATCAACAACGCCGGCATTATCGAGGTCGGCCCACTCGATCATATGACACGTGAAGATTTCGAGCGGGCCATGCGATTGCATTTTTGGGCGCCCTTCGAATTGATTTCACAGATTGTTCCCGAAATGCGCACATGGGGCGGCGGTCGCATCGTCAACATTTCTTCCATAGGCGGTAGACTCGCAGTGCCACATCTTGCCCCTTACAGTGCGAGTAAATTTGCGCTCACCGGTCTATCCGACGCGTTTCGTGCCGAGCTTGCACACGACAATATTTATGTGACGACCGTCGCGCCGGGGATGATGCGCACCGGCTCCCACGTGAACGCAAAATTCAAAGGTAAACACGACTCGGAATTCGCCTGGTTCGGTGCCTCGGCCGGAGCACCGCTGATTTCCATGAATGCAGATCGGGCGGCGCGAAAAATTCTCGCGGCCTGCCGTCGTGGGCAGCCGTCGCTTACGCTCACATTTGCTGCACGCGCGGCGATTCTTGGAAACGCGCTCTTTCCAAATCTCACCGGGCACATGATGAAGCTGGTGAATCGATTTCTTCCCGGAGCAGGCGATGAAGGAGGTAATCAATTACGTGTTGGGTCGCAGCTCCGCCGATTGAATCCGACGTGGCTGACGCGTCTAGCCGATCGCGCGACCATTCGCAATAATGAAGAGCGCCCGACTTGATCGTACCAAGGAGCGACGCCTCTTTCCTTTCCAAGGGAAACGATAGGACCAGGGGTTCCCCTTCATGGCCAAAAATTTTGTCCTGCGGTAAAACGCTGGGTTATTGGCTTGTGAGCAAACGTCTCTTCGTCGCCATCGATTTGCCGGAATCGACACGTCAGCTCCTTTCCAACCTCGACCCCCGCGTTCGCGGAGTGCGTTGGGTGGATGCCGAACAAATGCACCTCACACTTGGTTTCTTTGCCGACGTCCCGGAAGAGATCGATCTGGCGTTTCGTGAAAAACTGAATGGAATTGATTTCGGCGCTTTTTTTCTACCCATTATCGGCGTGGGCGCTTTTCCGGCGAGAGGCTGGCCCAAGGTGATCTGGATCGGCGTTGGTCGCGGGCATCCGCATCTTTTTCAATTGCACAAACGGGTGAGCGACGCTGCAATCGCGTCGGAGCTCGAACCCGATCTTCGCCCCTGGCATCCTCATATCACGATCGCGCGATGTCGCAACGTCGCGCCGCAATCAGTGCGCGAGTTGCTCAAATCGAATATCGATCTTGATGCGGGAATGATCCGCGTTGATTCGTTTCACCTTTATTCTAGTACGCTGACGCCTGCGGGTCCGATTCACACGCGCGAGCTCAGCGTCGGTTGCCGCGAATAATGCGACGCTCATAGCGTGCCGCTACAGATTCCGGCTCGAGAGCGGTGCGGCGACGTCCTCGAGTGAGCGCCTTTCGGCCGGCACGCCGATCCATGCTTCGATTAATGCGCCAAAAATCATGAGCGCGGCAGCCAGCAGATACCCCGTGAATAATGCCGTGATAGATCCGGTACCGATGATCCATCCGAATAACGTTGGCGCGCCCACGCCGCCCACCAATGTTCCAATCGCGTAGAAGATTGCGATTGCCAGCGCCCGAATTTCCAGTGGAAAAATCTCGCTCACTGTAAGGTAAGCCGAGCTCGCTGCGGCCGAGGCGATAAAGAAAATGATCGTCCAAGCCAGTGTCTGCGTCTGAGCAGTCAATAGCCCCGCGTGAAAGAGCCACCCCGTCAGCGCGAGCAGAATCCCGGCGAGACCATAGGTGGCAGCGATCATTTTCTTGCGACCGACGGTGTCGAAGAGATGCCCGAGCAAGAGCGGACCGAGCACATTTCCCAGCGCGAAGAAGAGCAAATAACCGCCCACATCTTTCGCCGGAACCGAGTAAAACCGGATCAACACAAGGGCATAGGTGAAAAAGATTGCGTTATAAAAGAAGGCTTGTGTCAGCATTAGGACAAGACCGAGAAATGAACGCCGCCGATGTTCGTGCACAATGGCGTCCCAAATTTCGTGCCACGGTGTGTGCGTGCGCGTTCGAATGCGCGTGGGCGGCGCGTCGTCGTAGTCCCGACGAGTCGGGATGATCCCGGCTGCATTTGATCCCACGATCCTTCGTTCGACCTCACCAACGATCTTTTCCGCCTCTTCATTTCTTCCGTGAATCATGAGCCAGCGCGGACTTTCCGGAATCCATCGGCGAAAGAAAATTATGACCAAACCAAGCATCGCGCCGATCCCAAACGCGCAGCGCCAACCTAGCCAGATCGGTAGGCGGCGCGGATCCAGCAGGAAAACGGTAGCGCCCGCACCCAAGGCCGCGCCAAGCCAGTACGAACCGTTGATCATCAAATCGACGCGGCCGCGCACGCGCGCTGGAATCAATTCGTCGATCGCGGAGTTGATCGCCGCGTATTCGCCGCCAATGCCAGCGCCCGTTAGTGCGCGAAAAAAAGCGTAGCTCGCGAAATTCCAGGAAAACGCCGTCAATCCCGTTGCGATGAGATAGACCGCTACCGTGACGAAGAACAATTTCTTTCGTCCCAGCCGGTCGGTGCCGTAGCCGAAAAGCAGCGCGCCGAGCACTGCGCCGGCGAGGTAAAAGGTCGCACTGGCGCCGACCTGCGTATCGGTGAGCCCGAGAGTCTCGCGGCGTGTAAGAATTCCGCCTAACGAACCGGCAAGCGTGACTTCAAGGCCATCAAGAATCCAGGTTGCGCCGAGTGAGACAACGATCAGCCAATGCCACCGGCTCCACGGCATCCGGTCCAGCCGTGCGGGTACGCGCGATTCAATCGTTTCGCCGTCCTGCATAACGAGCATTCATCTCGCGCAAACAGAGGCATGGCGCAAAATGCAACCGAGTGAATGCGGCGACGCCCGCGCGGCTGGTGTTCGTTTTTCGAAAAGGCTTACTTCTCTTCCAGAAAATTAACGGCAGCCGTATCGAGACTGTAATACGCGCCGACCACACGGACGTCGCCGGAATCAACTTTTGGTTTGAGTAGTGGCGTGGATGAACGCAGCGCTTGTACAACGTTTTTGACGTTTGCCTCGACGGTTGCTTCGAGGCCGTCATTGACGGTCGCTTCCACCGCGGGCCGGATCGCTGTTACCAGCGATTGGATATGCCCAGGTGCCTTGCCTTTCGCCGCAATTGTTTCCTTTGCCGCTGTAACAGCGCCGCAGCTCTGATGCCCGAGTACCACGATCACGCGCACGCCGAAATGATCTACCGCGTATTCGATGCTGCCCAGGCTGTGATCGTCGATCACGTTACCTGCCACGCGGCACACAAATAGATCGCCGAGTCCTTGATCAAACACGATCTCGGGCGGAACGCGCGAATCAGCGCAGCCGACAACGATCGCAAATGGATGCTGACTCTTGCTCAATTGCATCCTTTCCTCGCCTGACTGGCGCGGGTGCTGCTGATTGCCGCTGGTGTAGCGTTCATTCCCTTCTTTCAGCCGGGACAACGCATCAGCCGGGGAGACAATTGGCTTGTCGGCAGCGACGGGACCCGCGGCTCCGGCAAATTGGTTCGCGCCAAGCAAACCGGCGATAACAAAAAACGATATGAAGCGAGTCTTTCTCATGAGCGTTTTTGCTCAGTTTCGTATGTTTCAATCAAGACAAAATTTAGATTACCTAAAAACAGCGACCCATTCTGACACGTCGCTAAAGGGAATGTTAGAGTGTTAATGAGATCACATCGCGTTTAACTGCGCCACGCGTCTCTCGTGGCGGCCGCCTTCGAAAGCGGTTTCGAGCCAGATCTGCACAATCTTCAGCGCCAAATCTTCGGGAATGAGGCGCTCACCGATGGAAAGGACATTGGCGTCATTGTGTTGTCGTGAAAGCCGAGCCGATTCTTCATTCCAGCAAAGCGCACAACGCACACCATGCACTTTGTTCGCCACCATCGCTTCGCCGTTACCCGAGCCGCCGAAGACAATCCCACGCTCGCACTCGCCGCGCGCCACCGCTTCTGCCGCCGGGCGAATGAAAAGCGGATAATCTACGGGTTCTTCATTAAAGGTGCCGAAGTCTTTTACGTCGTGCCCGAGCGAGCCGAGCACCTCCTTAACCTTTTCTTTGTAGCGAAAACCCGCGTGATCTGTGCCTAGCGAAATTTGCATGTGATGAATTTGTTACCCGAGGTGCGCGGCCATTGTCGAGGACAACCAGCTTTTGTCACGCATTGATCCGAAATCGAAAAAGCAAACAGTTAGAGATGTCTCGACTCCGCTCGACATGACAGAGACAATTCCTCGCGCTGAATGGACGAGTGAATATTCCTTTCAATTTTCCGCAAGGCGTACAGCCTAACCGCCGTGTAACTTTGCGAGTTCGCCCCAAATCTCTCGTTCACGGTCGGTCAGTTTCTTTGGCACGTTGATCTGGACGTCGACATAAAGATTTCCGCGTGTTCCCGAAGTGCTGGGAAGTCCGCGTCCCCGTAACCGAAATCGCTGTCCGCCCTGGGTGCCTGGCGGAATTTTCAGGCGCACGTTGCCTTCGAGAGTCGGGACGAGCAATTCGCTGCCGAGCACCGCGCGCCACGGTTCAATCTTCACCTCGTGAACCAGATCGCTGCCCTCGACTGAGAAGTCGGGATGTTTCGCCAAACGCACGCGCAAAAACAGATCGCCGCTTTTCCCTCCGCGTACGCCCGCTTCGCCCTGACCAGCCAGGCGGATTCGTTGCCCTTCGTGAACGCCGCGCGGGATTTTGACCTGATAATTTTCCACTTTGTTCGAACCGGCGCGGCGCAACGAAACTGTCCTTGTCGAACCATGAAGAGCTTCTTCCAGCGTGACCATGATGTCGGCTTCCACGTCGGCGCCACGTTCGGCCGTCGCCTGGCGTCCGCCGAATCCTCCGAAAGCCGAGCGGCCGCGGCCGCCACCGAAAAACGCCTCGAAAAAATCGCTGAACCCAGTTCCGCCAAACTCGAATTCAACTCCGCCATTTTCTCCACCGCCCCATTGCCATTGATGAAATCCTCTGCCTGGCTGCTGCGCTTCCCAACCGGGTGGCGGTTGAAATCCGCCTGGCTGGTTCCAACCAGCGCCGAGTTGATCGTATTTCTTGCGCTTCTCCGCATCGCTCAAGACCTCGTAAGCTTCATTGATCTCCTTAAATTTTTCCTCGGCGGCCTTTTTGTCCTTCGCCACATCGGGATGATGTTTCCGCGCCAGCTTGCGAAAGGCAGAGCGAATTTCATCCTCGGCGGCCGTCTTCGGGACCCCGAGTGTTTCGTAATAATCTCTGAACTGGACCGCCATCGGCTCTCAACCTTGTGCCTCCGAGCGATTCGCGCAACCTTCACTCGATGCGTGAGCTCGGAAAATTCGTGGTCATCATCGGCATAATCATGACGCTGGTGGGACTGGTAATGTGGAGCGGCTTCGCACCGAAATGGCTGGGACGATTGCCCGGCGACGTCCGAATCGAGCGCGAGCATTCCGCATTTTATTTCCCCATCGTCACCTGCATCATTCTGAGCATCGTGCTGAGTTTGTTGTTATCGATCTTCCGGCGTTGACCACTTTCGAATGGTCATTCGATCACGCATTCAAACTCGCCTCGACCGCCATGTCGCTCATCTCCTGCTTTGTCGGCGTTGCTTGCGGATGCAATCAACCCCGGTTTCGGGCGGGGCGATTCTGAGCAATGTCATATTGATCGGCCAGGCACCCGGCCCGCGTGAGCCGGTATTGCAACGCCCTTTCGCCCACACCGCCGGTAAAACGATGTTTCGGTGGTTCGAGCAATTCTGTGGTCTGAACGAAGCTGCTATAAGATCGACAATTTATTTCGCAGCTGTTTGCCGATGTTTCCCCGGTAAAACTTCGGCCGGAGGCGATCGTGTGCCGGCGCCGGACGAAATCCGGAATTGTTCCTCATGGATGGATGAGGAGATCAAAATTCTAAAGCCGCGCCTGGTAATTCCGGTTGGCCGTTTGGCCATCGCGCAGTTTATCGATTGCAGAAAGCTGGAAGAAGTGATCGGCCACAGATTTCGTGTCGAGCGCGCAGGTCACAGCTTGGATCTCATTCCGTTGCCGCATCCCTCAGGCGCATCTCCATGGCACAAGATTTCACCGGGAAAGGAATTGCTCGAAAAAGCGATGCGCAAAATCGCGCGCCACCCAGCCATCTGCTGCCTAACCTAGTGATGCCCAAGCCCGGAATCCAAGAGTGAAAGCAGCATTGATTTCGGAGCGCTGACAGCAAAACCCCCGGACGCTTAACCCTGGATATCCAACAATCGAACATCGCGCTCTGGATTTCGATATTGGACGTTGGACGTTGGACGTTGAACGTTTCCGGATGTCTTTGACCATTCCAACCCGCGCGGAGATTCCCGAGTCCGACAAATGGGACCTGACGCATCTCTATACGGATGTCGGCAAGTGGCAGGAGGACTTCGCGTGGCTTCAGCGGACGCATCCGACGCTTCAGGATTGGAAGGGCAGAGTAGGGGAGTCGGCGCAGACGCTTGCCGAATTACTCGAGTTTGAAAAGTCGCTCGAGCTGAAAATCGAACGCGTCTATCACTACGCATCGCTGCAACTGGCCGAGGACAGCACGAATAACGAATACTTGACGCGAATCGGGCAGGTTCAGAATCTGCTCACCAAGATTGGTGAAGCGGGCGCGTTCATTGTCCCCGAAATACAGGCAATCGACGACGCCACTTTCGCGAAGTTCCTTGTCGATCCAGCGCTGGCCGATTGGCGAATCAAGTTGCACAAAATTCGCAGGATGAAGCCGTATGTGCTTTCCGTACCCGAGGAACGTCTTCTCGCGCTGAGTAGTGTCGCGCTCAGCGGTTACGACGACGCATTTTCGCAACTTACCGACGTGGACATGAAGTTCGGCGTCTTGACCGACGAGACCGGTCGCGCGGCACCGCTTACGCAAAGTTCGTTCAGTTCGTTTCTGGTGAAGCGCGATCACGAACTGCGCAAGCGCGCCTTCCATCAATTCTACGCGGAATTTCAGGACCATCAGTACACGCTGGCCGCGTCGCTCACCTACTCGGTTAAGGCGGATGTGTTTCAGGCGCACGCGAGACATTATTCGTCTGCGTTGGAGGCGGCACTCTTTCCCGATGATGTACCGGTCGCCGTGTATGACGGATTGGTTGCGTCTGTCCGCAACAACCGCGATCCACTTTTTCGCTACTTCGATTTGCGCCGGCGCGCGCTCGGGTTGGGCGAGTTGCATCATTACGACACGTATGTGCCGCTGGTTCCGGAAATCGAAACGCGATTTACTTTTGATCAGGCGGCGGAAATGGTTCTCGCTGCGGTGGCCCCGCTGGGAAAAGAGTATGTCGATACCTTAAAGGAAGGCCTCCGGGGGCGCTGGTGTGATCGTTACGAAACAAAAGGCAAGCGCAGCGGCGCGTTTTCATCCGGAAGCTACGGCGCGCCGCCCTACATTCTGATGAATTACAAGGAGGATGTCTTCGCCGATGTTTACACGCTGGCGCACGAGACTGGTCACTCGATGCATAGCTGGTTCGCGCAAGAATCCCAACTGTTTCAGGATTACGAGTACCCAATTTTCCTGGCGGAGGTTGCCTCGACCTTCAACGAAGAGCTGCTTACGCATCATCTGCTCGAGCAAACGAGCGATCCGAAGATGCGCGCCTATATCATCAATCGACAGATCGACGATCTGCGCGGCGCACTTTTCCGGCAGACGATGTTTGCTGAGTTCGAGAAAATCATTCACTCGATCGAGGAAAGCGGCGACGCGCTTACGCTCGATGTTTTCAAATCGGAGTATCACAAGCTCCTCGAAACGTATTTTGCTGAGAATTTCGTGCTCGACCCCGAGCTCGATCTGGAATGCGTACGCATCCCGCATTTCTACCATGCGTTCTACGTCTATAAATATGCAACTGGCATATCTGCCGCTGTCGCGCTTTCGGAACGCGTGCTTTCCGGTGAACATGGAAGCGTGGAGGCGTATCTTAATTTCCTCCGGTCGGGGGGCTCGAAGTTCCCGCTCGAGGCGATCAAAATCGCGGGCGTAGATATGGCAACACCGGCGCCGATCGAGAGCACGCTCCGATTATTTGAGCGGCGCGTGGAGGAGCTCGAAGCGCTTCTGCTGTAGAGTCCGGGGACCCAAGGGGCGGCGGTCTCCACTCCGCCGAAAAGGGCGGCTTGGAAGACGCCCCTCCCTGGTTAATCTGCTTCGATGCACCTGAACCCAGGCGAACTTCGGGAGCGCCTGGATCCGCTCTTTCGCGAAAATTTTGAAAAACTTGGGGAACTCGGCGCGTCGGTTTCCATTTGGCAAGATGGAAAATCGCTTGTCGATCTTTACGGCGGCTTTCGTGACACGCGTCGCGAACATCCATGGACGACGGATACGATCGTTCTCGTTTGGTCGGCGACGAAGGGAATCGGTAGCGCCTGCGTGTTGCATGTCTTGCAGGAAAATAAGATCGACATCGACCGATGCGTGGCCGAGTTCTGGCCGGAGTTTGCGCGAGCGGGCAAAGACAAAATCACACTTGGGCAACTGCTTTCGCATCAAGCTGGGCTTTGCGCTTTGGATCGACGAGTCGATGTGCTCGACTACGCCGCAGTCATTGGAGCTCTTGAAGCGCAAAAGCCATTGTGGCCGCCCGGAACCGCACATGGTTATCATGCCCGCACGTTCGGTTTTCTTCTGGACGAACTTGTGCGTCGCATCGCTGGGAAACCACTGGCAGATTACTGGCGACAGATTTTTGGCGATCCTCTCAAGCTCGATCTTTGGATTGGCTTGCCGAAAAAAGAGAATCCACGCGTGGCGACGATGTATCCCGCAAAAGCAGGTAGAGCGCCGGAGCCGAGACAATTTTATGTGGATCTAACGACGCCCGGCACGCTGGCGCGCAAAACTTTCACTTCCCCTCATGGATTGCACGCGGTCAGCGCGATGAACGACATTTCGGTCCGTGCGCAGCCGATTGTCTCCTTCGGTGGAATCGGCAGCGCCGCGGCGCTGGCAAAATTCTATTGCATGCTCGCCAATGGCGGAAAATTCGATGATCGCGTCTTTTTCACAGAGAAAACGATCGAATGGATGACGACGATGCTAGCGGATGGCATTGACCGCGTCTTTCAAATACCGACAGCATTTTCTGCGGGATTTATGAAACATGCACGGACCGCGAAGCGAAGAATCTTCGGCAGATCGCCGAACGCCTTTGGACATCCCGGTGCTGGCGGCAGCCATGCCTTTGCCGATCGGGAAAACAAGATTGCGTTCGCTTACGTGATGAATCAAATGGAGCAATCGCTGCTGCCTAACGAGAAATCATTGCGGCTCGTGGACGCGATGTACAGGTAGGGACGCACCTCCGGGCGTCCGTCGAATAATTCGTCGGCTCGACAGAGTCTCGCCCCACCAGCTATTCACCCATCATTGTGATCCAAATTTTTCGCCGATGCGGCGCGCGCCGGTGCTCGAAAAGAAAAACGCCCTGCCAGGTCCCGAGGCGCATTTTTCCGTCGGTAATCGGCACTGTCTCGCTTGTGCGCGTCAAGGCCATGCGGATGTGCGATGGCATGTCATCGCTGCCCTCTGAGCCGTGAGTGAAGTAATCAGCATCTTCCGGCACCAGGTGATCGAAAAATTCCTGGAGGTCATGTCGCGCGGTTGGATCGGCGTTCTCCATGATGATCACGCTGCAACTGGTATGTTGAACAAAGACGGTCACTGTTCCATTGCGCAGACCGCAGTTGTCGATCTTCGCCTCGATGTCGTCGGTGATTTCGTACATCCCCTTGCCACTGGTACGAACTTCGAGTTGTTCTTGTTCAATGTGCATCGGATTTGCGGGACGAAAATAACATCGGCAGAAACAATAGTCGCGCGTTGACTCCGAAAGCTTTCGCGAGTTGTCGCGCCCCTACGAAATCGCCTCGATTTGTTTGTGGGATGAATTCTAATAAAATGTAGGGGGATGAAAGTGCGAGTGCAGTTTTACGCGCAATTGCGCGATCTGGCTGGAATCCGTGAACAGGATTTCGATCTTGCGGAGGGATTGACCACTGGTGAGTTGCTTGACCAAATTTATGTGCAACACCCTGCGCTTCGCGCGCATGACAAGAGCATTTTGATTGGTGTCGGCGTGGAATTTGTGGATCGCAATTACAGACTGAAGCCGGGCGAGGAGATTTCCATAATGCCGCCGGTGCAGGGGGGATGAATTAGAGGTCTGAAGTCAGAAGTCGGCAATCAGACGGGCCTTCGTTTGCTCTGTTTCCTTCTGCAAACGCACCGGCTTATTCGCGTCGATTCGTGGTTTTCGATCAATCTCTGAAATTCTTGAAATTGGTGGCGACCCCAAAGTCGCGGCTTTTCACGAATTGAATAACCGCTTGCAGGTCATCTTTCTTTTTTCCGGTGACGCGAATTTGTCGATCTTGCAACTGGCTTTGCACTTTGAAACCCTGCGACTTGATCGCCTGAATGATTTCCTTGGCTTTGTTGCCTTCGAGTCCCTGCTGAATTTTCAATTCCTGCCGGGCATGACCGACGGATGAGATTTCTGGATCGGCTTGCTCGATGTTCCGAAGATCGACGCTGCGCTTCGAAAGTTTGCCGATTACAATTTCACGCAATCCTCGCAGCCGCGCGGCATCTTCGGCGGTGAGCGTAATTTTCTCTTTCTCGGCGAGAATTTCAGCAGTTGTGCCCTTGAAATCGAATCGGGTGGCAAGCTCTTTGCGCGCCTGATTGATCGCATTATCAAGTTCTTGCTTGTCTACTTCAGAGACGATGTCGAACGAAGGCATCTGCGACTGGGATTTTAGATTGCGAATTTGCGATTGAGCAAACGATTTCGCCTCACGGATTAGCTTCCACGATTTTAATGTTGCCTTCCGTTACGTGCATTTTGATTGCGGCCTCGCCCCCGTTGCCCACGAGCATGTCCACCTTCGATATTCCTTCGGCACCGCGCTCGTCTTGTTCGGCGAAATCGTTCGCAATTTTTCCATGGACCGTTTCAGCAATTAAATGGAACGTGGCGTCGCTGGGGAGGAAGGCCAACGCATTTGCATGTTCCAGGTCTGCCTGGACGGAAAATTTGCCCTGCTCCCACCATTCGTAGGTCAACGTGAGCGTGCCGCGGCCCAGCGAAAAGGCCGCATCACTGAAGCAGTTGTGCTCGAAGATTTGGCCGCTTCCCAGACGGGCGTGAATGGTCTGGCCATGCATTCCATCCACGAGCACTTCGCCGTTGTCTAATTCCAGCCGCGATATGTTAACGGTTTGCGGCACGACGATGGTATAATCGACCGTGCCGGAGCGATCAAACAGGCCCCAGGTCTGCTTTTGGGAAAAATTTGTTTCGATGGAGACCGAGCCTGGCTGCGCAGAAACATTGATCACAATCTGTTTCAGGCGCTTGTAGGCATAGGCTTTTTTGATTGCTTGCACTCGTATTTCGTTCGCGGCCGAACCGTAAACGCAAATTGCGCCATCTCGATTTTTGATTGTGACATTTGCGGTGGGTTCAATCGGATAGGATTGCTCGAAAACCTCTTCCAACGTGCGGTCTGTCGCAGAGCCGCAACTCATAAGCGAAAAGAATAATGCGGTGAGTATCAGGCGAAAGCTCTGCCGACTAATAGTTGCTGATTGCACGAACAAATTCCATCAACGCATGTGCGTTGCTGATCAAGGGAAGAAGTGCGGTGACGGCCAGGACCGCAAAAAGTGAGGCTTCACCCCAAAACGCGTGGCGCGCTTCGTTTTTGAGATAGTCGCCCGTGATATTCCAAAACGATCGCGCTGAGCCGCGCACATAATTCGTGTTAAAACTGTCCAGAGCAACAGGACGATAATTGTAATCCGTCGAGGGCAAGCAGCGATTTCCGCGAGGGCTTAATGGTGTTGGTTTCATAATTTCAATTGGTTTGTTGTTTCCTGTGAGATGCGCCGCGCATCCCGAATGGATTCAAAATTTATCGCCGTGTGAGAACTGTGCCCAGTCAACGCGGGCCAGGTTCAGAAACTTGTATCACCGGGCGCCATGCACGCCTGCTTCGTAATAGCGACCGAGATATTGCTGAAATTTCGCGCCCAAGCGCCGTTCCAACATTTTCCGGATCGCTGCTTGCTGCGCGGCGTTCAACGTCGGCCGCAGCGTGTCGCTAATCAGTCCGTGCATGTTCCGGTACCATGCGCGCGATGATTCGATCAGGGCTTCGAAATTGCAGGGCTGAGGCGGTGGTTCGACGCCCAGAAAGCGAAGGAACGCAAACGTGCCTTGTTCCTGATTGACGAAATCCTCGAAGTAGAACACTGCTTTTTCTGCCTGCCGTAGGCGGTCGAACTCGACGATGTTCGTGGCGAACACCTCAAACGCGGCGAGGCCTTTCCGAAACGAAGAGCCACGGCGTCCGAGATAATGTGAAATAAAGCAGGCCCGCGGATCGCGTAGCAGCAACGCGACTTTTTGGTAAATCTCTGTGCCATCGCGTGTGTGTAAACTGACGAAAGCCCGGCTCTTGTTTGGTCGCGTCACGTCGTGCACGCGATCGAAGATTGTTGCGCCTTCCGCGACGATCTGCCTGCGGCCTGGCGTTCGCTGTCCGCTGAAGTGCTCTGTGCAATGACGGAGCCAATTCAGTCCGCTGCGTGGAAAGGAAATGACGAGCGTGCGAGCCTTCGGTGATGTCCCGCGTTTATCGCCAATCGAGAAATCGCCGCCAGGTTTCGCTTCGGCGCTCACACCCATAACGTGCGATCAAATGTGCGATATTGAATCGCCTCGCTGACGTGTTCGGGTGAGATGTCGATCTTGTCATCGAGATCGGCGATGGTGCGCGAAACCTTTAGAATGCGATCGTAAGCGCGTGCGCTGAGATTTAGTTCATTCATTGCCACACGAATTAGGTCCTGCGAATCTTGTTCGAGTTTGCAATTTTGTTTGAGATGTCGCGTGGCCATCCGCGCGTTGCAGGTTACTTTCGGGTCATTGCGAAAACGCTCTTGCTGGCGTTCACGCGCCGGCATGACCCGGCCGCGAATCGCGGTCGAGCTTTCTTCGGCGCGCTCGCTGGCTACGTCGCGATATTCGACTGCCGGCACTTCAATGTGCAGGTCAATGCGATCGAGCAATGGCCCGGAGATTCGCTGACGATAGCGCTGTACTTGAACAGGGCCGCAACGGCATTCGCGTTTTAAATCGCCAAAATATCCGCATGGGCAGGGGTTCATCGCCGCCACCAGCATGAACTCGGCTGGAAACGTGAGGCTACCGGCAGCGCGCGAAATTGTCACTCTGCCGTCTTCGATCGGCTGGCGCATTACTTCCAGCGCCGATCGTTTGAACTCGGGCAGTTCATCGAGAAAGAGGACACCGTTGTGCGCGAGACTGACTTCGCCCGGATTTGGAAATGTGCCGCCGCCGAGCAAACCAATGTCGCTGATGGTGTGATGCGGCGAGCGGAACGGCCTCGTGGAAACGAAAGAGCGCTTGCCATTCAGCAAGCCGGCGATGCTATGGATCTTCGTCGTCTCAATCGCTTCCTCAAGCGCCATGGGCGGAATGATGGTGGGAATGCGTTTTGCAAGCATCGATTTGCCTGAACCAGGGGGGCCTATCATCAAGACGTTGTGACCGCCCGCCACCGCCACTTCGATAGCGCGTTTGACGTGGCCCTGACCTTTTACGTCGCTGAAATCGACATCGTAATCTTGGTGCGTAGCGAAAAAGCCCGTTAGATCAGCGCGCGTAGGCAGAAGCGCAGTTTCACCGCGCAAGAAAGCAAATGTCTGCCGTAAATTTTGCACGCCGTAGATGTCGATCTTATCGACCATGGCGGCTTCAAGCGCATTGGCTTCCGGGACGAAGAGTGCGCGCCTGCCCCGGCGTCGCGCTTCCAACGCGACTGGCAGCACGCCTTTCACGGCGCGGACTGTGCCATCTAGAGCGAGTTCACCCACGAAGCTGAAGTTTTCGAACGGCGAACTGTCCAATCCTTCGGTCACCGCGATCATGCCAAGCGCAATCGGTAAGTCGAAGCTCGGGCCCTCCTTTTTGATATCCGCCGGAGCGAGATTAATCGTGGTGCGGCCGCGTGGCCAATAATAGCCGCTATTTGCGATCGCCGTCGTGACCCGGTCCCGGCTCTCTTTCACGGCGGCGTCCGGCAATCCGACGATGACAATATTTGGATCGCCGCCAGCGCCGTTAACCTCTATTTCCACTTCATACGCGTCTACGCCGTAAACCGCCGCGGAATAAATTTTCGCCAGCATTACGGTGCCAGAGTCGCAGAAAATCGTAACGCGGAAAAGCGTCAAATATCCCTCTAAAGTGGGATACCACTCATGCCCGCAACTGTGGTCAGATATCTATGGGACTTTGCTCAGACAGCCTTGGAAAAGGGAGCCAGTTGGAGCCTCGGAAAAAGATTGAACAAGAGGCGTCCGGGGACTGTCACAAATTCGAATATTTAACCTTGTTAAATACTTTTGAGAATGCTACAACGCGTGATCGGCAAGGCCCAATCGAATCTTATTTGGAGTGAATTGTCGACACAAACCCCCCAAGTAATTGATGAAAAAGAGTTATATGGCTGCCGAGGATAGCGATACCGGAATTAAGATTTACCTGCGTGAGATCGGGCAAATCCCGCTTTTGACGCCGGATCAGGAAATCGAACTGGCCGCGAAGATCAAGAAGGGCGATCGCGAGGCACGAGCGCTCATGATTCGTTCGAATTTGCGTCTGGTCGTCAAGATCGCGCACGATTACGCGAATCTGGGCTTGCCGCTTCTCGACCTGATTTCAGAAGGAAACATCGGCCTGATGAAGGCGGTCGAACGTTTTGATCCAGCGAAAGGCGGGAAGCTCAGCACATATGCCGCGTGGTGGATCAAACAGTCTATCAAGCGTGCGCTGGCGAATCAGAGCAAGACGATCCGTCTGCCCGTTCATCTGGTGGACAAGATTTCCAAGATGCGCCGGGTTTCGCTGCAAATGAGCGAGGAACTTGGCCGTGAACCCACCGATGAAGAGCTTGGCGATGAGATCGGTATTGCGAGCGGGAAAGTGTCGCAGTTGAAAACCGTGTCGATTCGGCCGGCTTCGCTCGATGCGCCGATCAGCGACGACGATTCCACTGAGTTCGGCGAAATCGTCGGCGATGAAGAGGCTCAGACGCCCTTCGAACTTTTACGTGACAAGAATCTGCGCAACGAAGTTGGCGGGTTGCTTGACGTGCTAGACGACCGCGAGAAGAAAATCATTTTCCAACGCTTCGGGCTGGATGGCGGCAAACCGAAAACGCTCGAGGAAGTTGGGAAGAAATTCGGCGTGACCCGGGAGCGCATTCGGCAGTTGCAGAACATCGCGCTGTCGAAACTCCGCCGCGCGCTGAGCAAGAAGGAACGTCCAGTCGAGGTTGAATTGCCGGTCGAAGCGTAAGCGCTGGAATATCGACTTGCAGTCTGTGCGGCAAAACAGGCATGTTGCCTGTTTCGTCCCGGAAACAACTGGCTGCAAGCCGCGTTGGGCGCACAGGCAGAATGCCTGTGTTCCCCTTATTTTGCCGTTCGAAGTTGCACCGAATCGATGCGTTCCTCGCCTGCGCGTAGATCGCTGATGATCACTAATTGATCGCCCGGAGCGGTCAGCTTGGTTCGGCGCAAAAAAGCTTCTGCAACCTCGATGGTTGCGTTCGGGTCGTCGGTGAACTCGATTTTCACTGGATAAACGCCCCAGTAAATTGACAATTGCCGATAGAGTTCTTCACTCGAGGTAAAAGCAAATATCGGCGCGTTTTCCGGACGAAGTTTTGAAACGTTGCGCGCCATCGCGCCGTGCCGGGTGAACACAATAATCTTTGAATTCGCCAGCGAATTGGCCAGGAGCACGGCGGCAGCAACTGTTTTTTGCCGCCTGTCCCCGAGAATTGCGGATTCCGCGTAACCGGCCCCTCCGCTGCGCTCAATGCGCACTGCCACCCGGTTTAGTACTCGGACGCATTCGACCGGATAACGCCCCAGACTTGTTTCAGCGCTGAGCATGATGGCATCAGTCTGTTCAAAAACCGCATTCGCCACATCGGTGATTTCAGCCCGAGTAGGCAGCGGATTCACGATCATCGATTCGAGCATTTGCGTGGCGACAATGACCGGCTTACCCAGCCGAAGACAGGATTTCACAATCCGCCGCTGGATGATGGGCAGTTCCTCCATTGGGCATTCGATTCCCAGATCGCCCCGGGCGATCATGATGACATCAGCGCCTTCGATCATGTCGCCGATTGCCCGGACGGCCAGTTGATCCTCGATTTTAGCAATGACCAAAGCCATGCTCCTATTGTCGACAAGAACGCCACGCAGTTCATCCAGATCACTTTTTTGACGCACAAAACTCAGCGCGACGAAATCGACGCCCAGCTCTGCTCCGAGTGAAATATCAGCAAGATCCTTCTCGGTAAGTGGCGGCAGATTCACATGCACACCGGGCAGGTTGATGTGACGCCGGGAGCCGAGTCTCCCAGGAGTAACGACTTTAGTGCGGATCCGTCTTCCCCGTTTGTCGAGGACCAGCAGCCTGATCATTCCGTTATCCACCAGAATGTTGTCGCCAACGGAGACATCACCTACGAGTCCATCGTAATTCACATTGACCGAATACGGCTCCTGGCTTTGGGCGCCGGCTACGGTGAGCTCCAAGATGTCGTCCTGCTTCAACTCGAGATCGGATTTCAGGTCTCCGGTGCGAATGGCGGGCCCCTGGGTATCGAGCAGAACTCCAACGGATCGGCGGGCCTCTTCTGCGAGTGCGCGAATTCGCGGGACAATTTCGCGCACGGAGCCGTGATCGGCATGGCTCATGTTCAATCGGAAAACATCCGCTCCTTTCTGGATTAGTTGGCGCAACACGTCGGTTTCTTGTGTAGCCGGGCCGAGTGTGCAGATGATCTTGGTCTTACGCATCCACGAGGAGGATTAAATCTGATCGCGCAAAAGCAAGGCACTTTTAGAAGCGACTGCTAAATAGAAAAAAAATTCGGCACGCCTTTTCCCAGGCGTGCCGCATCATCGCGCAGTCAGTTTTTCTATTGCAGCTTGCTTTGAGTTTGCTTGGCGAGGTCCAGATGTTCCTGAACCACCTTGGCCGTGTCCTCCGCGAATTTCTTCACGTCGGGATCACTGCCGTTGTTTGCCTCGTTCTGAAATTCGGCCAGATCTTTTTCGTGATCCTTCACCATCATGTCCATGTAAGCTTTATCCGAGCTCCATTTTTCACTCCGTTCTTTGCTCGGCAGTTTGACGCCTTTTTTCTCGGCGATCGATTTCAGTTCGTCATTGGCCTTGCTGTGATCGGTGACCATTCGCTTGCCGAATGATTTCACGTCATCGCTTTGACCGTTCTGCTCAGCCAACTTTCCCATCGCGACCTCCATCATTCCGCCTCTGGCGGCTTTCTTCATGAAAGTCTTGTCCTTTACGCTAACCGAGGAACTTTTGGCTGCTGGAGAATCCTGTGCCATTGCCAGCCCGACGAAACTGAAAGATGCGACTGTGAGAGCGAGAATGCAGGTCCTTGAAATAGTAGTTAGTTTGTTCTTCATAACTTTTCCCGTTGATGCACGTCGGAGAACTCCGACAATTAAGAATCGAAAATTCGCATCCTTCTGGACGTGGGAAATTCCGATCTCTGCTTCGGGAATCTGCCTGCCAACGCCCCGCAACTGCGGGGCGAAGGCGGGACTCTGGAGCGATCAGGTTTGGGAGACGTTCTGTTCGTAGGACCTCTCAACGCGCGTCGCTACGTCCTTGTAGCCGTAATCAGCTTCGTAAATCTGCTTCATGCAGTTGAGCGATTTGGCGGGCTCGCCCATCCGCTCGTAAACAAGCCCTAAATTGTAAACAATCTCCTTTTTCATAGCGTCCATCGACAAAATTTCCTTCGACGCTTCTTCGAGTTGTTTCATTGCCAGATCAAGCATTCCAAGATCGGCATAACAGCGACCGAGCAGGTTCATCGCCTTTAAACGCGCGTTTGGATTTTGTCGCGCCCGTTGCAGCTCCGGCACGGCTTCTCGAAAACGATCCGCGTTCACAAGCAGCTCGCCAAGTTCAAACCGAAGCTGCAAGTCGGTCGGGTTTCGCTCCAGACGTTTGCGCGCGTCATCGAGCAGAATTTCTGCCCGGTTCTTTTTCGCGGCCTTTAACTCCTCAGCCTTTTTTGCATGCAACTCATGATCCGCAGCGTGTGTAGAAAGAAATTCTTCGTGCGCGGCAATCTCACGCTCGAGGCGTTTGATTTTCAAATCGGAAACTTTTCGAACCAATCCCGCGTCGGCGCCTTTTGTCAGATCGGCGGCATATTGATACCAGCCGATGGCTAACTCCAGATCGTCCTTCTGCTCATTTAATGCGCCCAAGCGTCGCGCAAGATCGATATTCGCTGGCTCCGCCTGGTGGCGGCCATACGTTTCCGCGATTTGTTGATCGAGCGATTCGCCGGTCAATTTCATCCGGCTCTGTTGTTCGAGCGAAATCGCTACTTCTTTGTCCTTGATCAGATCGCGATAACTCTCTGCCTGTGTCCATCCACCGCTCTTCATCGAAGCATGAGCCGACGCATCTTTGCCCCGCCGAATGGCCTCAGCATCGAGCGGATTTATGTCGGTGATTTGATTATAAACTTCGACTTCCCGATCGCTCTCTCCAAGCTCGTGGTGCAAACGCCCGAGCTCATGCAACACTTTGACGTCGCGAGGATTTTCTTCGAGCAACGTGCGCAACGCGAACACTCCAATCTCCGGCCAGCCGGCCGCTACCGCCGCTTCCTTTAAAACCAGATTCGCCTGGCGATGGTAAGGGTCTTCTTCTAAAACTTTTTCCAGCATTTCGACGGCGCGCTTCGGGTCTCTTTTGATTTCCCGCTGCGCCTTCATAACTGCGATCGGCGCCATCGAGATATTGAAGAAACTTTTCTTTGCCGACTTACTCTTCGTTACCTCGGTGCGCCGGAGTAGTCGACGGCCCGTGAGGAACTGCGGCTGCTGCTTAAGGATTCCCTGCAGCAACGAGATCGCGTAACCGAAATTGCGCAGCTCGATCGCCGCCACAGCTTTCAGCCAATGGTTGCGTTGCGTCTCGGTTAGTTCCTTTTCGGTTATAACAGCCATGTTTGTGCGTCGCGCCTGACTATAATTTCAGCACGGCACATAGTCATCACAAATGCTGGATGTTTGCGCCCGGGCCGAAGCGCAGGTTAATCTTGCATCAGATAAAAGAGTAAGCAGGGAAGGCTCCATCGTGAACGTTCGCTTCAATTCTCATGAAGTAGTGCCAGTGGACTTGCACGGCGACGGGCAATTTGCATTGTCGCGAAGAGAGTTCGTGCCCTCTTACGTGAGAGCGTTTGAGGAGGGAACCCTTCAAGAGCGAGCCGGGCAAGCCGTCGAATCGCTGCGATCCTGCCGCGTTTGTCCGCGCGACTGCGAGATTGACCGGTTCAACAATAAGATCGGCGTGTGCAAAAGCGGTCGTCTTGCCCGTGTGGCCAGCGCGTTTCCACATTTCGGCGAGGAGGATTGCCTGCGCGGCTGGAACGGATCGGGCACGATCTTTTTCGGCTGGTGTAATTTGCGGTGCGTGTTTTGCCAGAACTTCGAGACCAGCCAGCTTGGCGACGGTGTGGAGGTTACGTCGTCAGAGCTTGCGGGCATCATGCTCGACCTCCAGGACGTTGGCTGCCACAACGTCAATTTCGTCACGCCGGAACACGTCGTGCCGCAAATCCTCGAGGCACTTGTGATTGCGGTCGAACGGGGCCTCCGCCTGCCGCTGGTCTATAACACGTCGGCCTACGACAGCCTGGAAAGCATTCGGCTCATGGACGGGTTGGTGGACATTTACATGCCGGATTTCAAACTGTGGGACGCTGAGAATTGCCGGAAATATCTGGTGGCCAGCGATTATGCCGATGCCGCTCGCGCCGTGATCGCCGAGATGCATGCACAAGTTGGCGAGTTGAAAGTGGACGAGCAGGGACTGGCGTTGCGCGGCGTCCTCGTGCGGCATCTGGTCATGCCTGGCCTGCTTGATGATACGCGCGAAATCATGCGCTGGATCGCTACGACTCTATCGCGCGACACCTACGTCAACATCATGGATCAATATTATCCAGCCTATAAAGCCGAAACGGAAGCGCGCTTCGCCAAGATTAACCGCGGCATTTCCGACAACGAATTCTGTCATGCCATCGAACTAGCGCGAACGGCCGGCCTATGGCGATTTGACGCCCGCTGGCGCAACGTGATTCCACATGGTGCGCCGGTTTGGTTCCCGCGGATGCGAGAACGCGCTCCCGCGTCCGTCCGCGCGAACTGATTGCAGGCCAATCGATATACAATGCATTTGGACTCCATTGTTCGATCAAACCTTGTTTTCATTTTAGCCAGTTGATTTTGATTTCCTTTTCGAGCGGCCTGAATTCCGGGTCGCCGGTGACGAGTTCGGCTCTCCTTTCCTTGGCCAGAGCAGCCGCGAAGGCATCGGCGTAGGCGATGCGATAAGTCGCTTTATAGATCGCGGCTTGCCGCGTCATTTTGAGGTCGTCGCTGATGCCAACAATTTCAATGGGTAACGATGCAATTTCTTTGATGCGAGATTCGGCGTCGGACTGGGACGTTTCTCTCATGGTGTTGTAGTAGATTTCTCCCCAGTTGATGACGCTCATCAGCAACTTGTGCCGATCCAATGACGCACGGTGGATGAGTTCCTCTACCCTATCGGCGGCGGGTTCGTCCTCGAAGAAGGCAATGAGCGCCCAGCTATCAACAACCTTGGCGGCCATGTCACAGTTCGCGCTCGCGTTTGCGGTCTTCCGTCATCGCCTTGAGCACTCCTTTGCCTTTCAGCGAACCGCGCAGGCTATGAATATAGGCGCGCGTGATTGGCTTCAGCAAGATACCGTCGGGCGTTACGGTGACTGCCGCTTTGGTTCCCCCTTCAATCTCAAACTCTTTGCGGAACTTGCGAGGGATCACGACCTGACCCTTGACGGTAAAAGTGACAGTTTCTGTCTCGGGCAATGCATTCATGATTCGAGTTATACTCCGCTTAGAAGTAAGTCAAAAAACTTTTTGTAGGATAATTATTATCTGTCGCACTTTTCGGGCACAGGCGCCCATCTATCTTCCGATTGCGGCGCTCACAATAAATCCAACTGCGGTTTCTCCGGCTCAGTCTGGCGTTTCCCTTTTTGCTTTTTCGTTTTCGCAGGCTGCTCGATGGTGCCGTTGGGCGCCTCAAGGTGCGATAAAATGTCTTTTGCGCGATCGAGAATTTCCTTCGGCAAACCGGCCAGCCGCGCGACCTGGATGCCGTAACTTTTATCCGCGCCGCCGGGAACGATCTTTCGCAGAAAAATAATCTGCTCGTTCCATTCGCGCACCGCGACGTTGAAATTACAAACGCCTTTGCGTTCCGACGCGAGCTTTGTCAGCTCATGATAATGCGTCGCGAACAACGCGCGCGCTTTGATTTTGTCGTGGAGAAATTCGGCCACGCTCCACGCGATTGATAATCCGTCGAAGGTCGATGTTCCGCGTCCGATCTCATCGAGAATCACGAGGCTGCGCTCGGTCGCGTTGTTCACGATGTTCGCTGTCTCGTTCATCTCCACCATGAACGTCGATTGCCCGCGCGCGAGATCGTCATTCGCGCCGACGCGCGTGAAAATGCGATCGACCAATCCAATCTCCGCGCTCGCCGCCGGAACAAAGCTGCCGATCTGCGCCATCAATACAATCAGCGCGACCTGCCGGATGTAAGTCGATTTACCGGCCATGTTCGGTCCGGTGATAATGGCCAGACGCATTTCGCCGTCGAGCGCCGTATCGTTAGGCACGAACTTCTCTTCGATCAAACTTTGATCGAGCACCGGATGCCGGCCGTCTCTGATTACGAGCCGCAACGAGTCGTTTAACATCGGCCGGCAATAACGAAACAATCGCGCCGTTTCCGCCAGCGCACAGACAACATCCACAATCGCAATCGCTGCCGCAGTTTGCTGGATCGGCGCAATTTCTTCCAGCGTCTCATCGCGCAGTTTCTGGAAGAGTTGATACTCGAGATTCCGCGCCCGCTCATCCGCACCGAGGATCTTCGCCTCCATTTCCTTCAGCTCCGGCGTGATGAAACGCTCGCCGCCTACCGTCGTTTGCTTGCGCGTGTAATG
>WNGF01002209.1_pt1 | contig 27928 bp, 29 predicted proteins | sample 5400641 | NCBI WGS metagenome assembly WNGF01 (sample SAMN13153371, study PRJNA577476) | soil metagenome | isolation source: 80 cm soil or saprolite under grassland replicate 2 | place: USA:California | collected 2016-06-15 | reverse complement strand
GAGAGGCCGAAGCTGAGGGCCAGCGCGATCAGGAATTGCTTGGGGAATCGGGTTTGGGAGGAGGCAGGGGGCCCGCTCATGAAACCCTCCTCCGAGGATCCTCTCGGCCGCCGAGGACGCGTTCGACGGACTCGAGGGGGATGCCGAGCTTAGTCGCAATCGAGTCGTGATTCATGCCCGACGCCCGCAGCTTGCGGACAAGCGCGGCGACCTCCTTCGGAACCTTGGCGACTGGGTCGACCCGAGACTCGGGTCGAGTCATGGTTCACCCTGTGCGAGGAAAGGGGAAGGGGGCCCGCCCTCAACGGGCGGGCGTTGGCGGGGAACGGGGGCGACGACGTAAGACGGACGTAAGGGGGCGTACGGCGGTCTGTCGACGGGTCCAGATGCTAAGGATGTCGACCACCGCCTAGACGAGTTCTGGCAAGCGAGGGCGAGCTATGCCGTGCCGCTCTCGTCCAATGGAAAGCATTGGACTTTTCGCCCGGTCCGCTGCGTGCGGAGAAGTCCCTCACGGGCCATCCCCTTGACGTTGTAGGCGACCGCGGCGTGGTGACGATCCAAGCTCCGAGCGAGTTCCCGAATGCCGATGCCGGGATCCTGGGCCACCTTCTCGAGGACCGATTTCTGGAGCGGGCTCAGGGGCATGTCGCGCCAGAGAGACACATCGCCGTTCGGGTAGTACCAGCGGTGGCGGCGACCCTTCTCCGAATGGATGAGTCCTTGTTTCTCCAAGACCCGCAGATGGTACGCCGCGACGCCGTTCTGAAGGCCGATCGCATTCCTGACTTCCGTGAAGGAGGACCCGGGATGCTCGCGGACGGCCTCGTAGATCAGGAAGCGGACTTTCCTCTGGAGGACCTCCTCCCGGGTAAGGCGCGTATGCTGAAGCGCCGCGACGAACGCCGTCGCCGCGACGAGGACGGCTCCGCCCACTCCGGCCACCGCGATCCAGGGGAACGGATGCGAGCCCGGGCTGCCCAGGCGGACGGTGAACGCGGTGCTCTTCCATGTCCGCACGGGAATCGCTCCCGCGAGGGCGGATGCATTGCCCACATGGATCCACACATCGTAGAGGCTCCTAGGCAGCTCGGCGAACACCAAGGGGGATCCGGTCCAAGTCGCCCCGGCTTCGACGGTCCCTGTGGCCGGGTCCCGGAGTTCGACGTCAACGTTCGCGCCGGGCACGAGCTGAGTCTGAAGAGCCACGTCGCCGGAGGCTTCTCCGGAGACGCTCCGGAAGAGAGCTCCACCTCCTATCGACACGTCGTACCATGTCAGATACACGTGGTCATCCGGACCAGCGGACAAGCGTTGGTAGGACGACCCGTTCGCACCGCCTCCTTGCAGGCTGGCGCTAAACGATGCGCTCGTGAAGTTTTGGCCCATGTCCGCGGAGCTCGCCACGTAGATCGAACTACCCGTGAACGTCTCGTTGAACGATTGCCACGCTACGAACATCCGCGATTGGCCGTCGAACGCGAGGCTGCCGCCCAGTTCAAGTTCGTACATGCCTCGATATCGGCTCACTTCGATCGGCGGGGAAAAGCTGTCCCCCCGGTCACGAGAGACGGACACGAACGTGGCTTCCGGGCCGGAAGCCACCAACGAATTCCAAGAGATCGCGAAGGTTCCGTCGGGTGAGACGGCCACGGAGGGCGCCGAGGCACTCGACACGTCTGGCGGAGAGACCGCGGTCACGGATGGCCATGTGACCCCGCCGTCGTGGGATGCACCGACGGTCACGTACGCGCACGTTCCGATGCCGCACGATCCGTTGCTCGCCGTCAGGAAGACGACCGTGACGTTTTCCTGCAACACCGCGACGCTCGGGGTGGTTGCGGTCGCGCCGGAGGAAACGGTCACGGGTGGACTCCATGTGCTGCCTCCGTCCGCGGACCGGACGACGAGGAGAGTACCTGAGGGATCGACGACCCCCACGTAGACAGTGCCCGTGGCGGCGTCCGTCGCAATCGATACGCTTCCTCCGAAATCGATGAACGACACAACCGGCAGCCAAGAAACCCCCTGGTCGACCGATCGCAAGACCGCGACTTCACCCGTCGCCTGGTTCGGGTCGACGATGTAGGCGGCCCCACCGCTCCCGACGGCAATGCCGGGCCGTCCGACATCGCAGTTCGTGTTGTTGAAGCCGGAGCACAGGTCGACGGGGATGGGATCTCCGAAGGTCCGGCCCCCGTCGAGCGAGCGCCGGATCTTGAAGTCTGCCGGCGGCGAACTGTAACCCCGGAGGACGTAGATCGTTTCGTAATAGGGGCTGGACAGGTCTCGGTCGACGGCGATTCCCGTGTCGAGAGTTCCCGTGATGTTCAGGTGAACTGAATTCTGGTAGGGCGCGGCTCGGATCGAATAGTCGAGCGAGGCAACGAGGGGCTCCGCCGCGTTCGTAGGCAGCGGGGCGATGAGCGACGCCAAGACGACGCACGCGACGGCGGCCACGGAGAGCCATCGGACCGATTCAGACGACCTCGTTCCCTTCGACCTCGTCCGCCAATCGAACGGATTTGGTATCAATTCATTGGTAACAACTTAGCCACGACAAAGCCATGGCGGGATCTGGTGAGTACGGAGCGCCACCGGGCGACGATCGCCGCGGCGCCCGGAATTCGAATTCGCCGGGCGAACCGGGAGGACATTCCGGCGATCGTGACCATCTCGAATTCTTCCGTAAGCCCGGAGGAGGACGTCGGGTTTGGCACGCCGCAATCCGAATCCCCTTTTACCGACGCCGGGCGGCTCTCCGCGGCGTGGAAGGACCCAAACCTCGTGCGGGGAGCGGAGGCGAGGAAATTGAGGAAGCGATGCTGGAACTCGTTGTGAACGACGAATCCGGTCTGTGACGATCACCCTGCGCGCTTCTCGGGGGCATCGAGCTCGAACCACAGCTCGACTTCGTATCCGTCCGGATCCGACACGAACACATACGGCTCTCCAGGGACGAACTCCCCTCGACGCAGGATCGTGCCACCGGCGGCCCTCACGTCCCCCACCGCGGCCTCGATGTCTCGGGCATCGCGGAGTCGGAATCCGATGTGGGAGATCCCGCCTGCCACGCCCGCCTTCCGGCGATCCTGCTCGAAGACGATGACGTCGTGGCTCCCCGGCGTCTGGACCTGAATGCTGTGCTCGTCCCGATACAAGACCGCGACGCCGAGGAGGCGTTCGTAGAACCGGAGCGAGCGCTCCATGTCGCGAACGGCGAGGCCGATATGGGTGAGCCCGTACGTACGGACCATGCGTCACGCTCCCGGCTTGCGTTCCGCCGGTGCGAAGAACACGAGAGCGGTGAGATCCTCCGTGATATCGTGGAACCGATGTTCCACGCGGGCCGGGACAAACACGACGGATCCGGGCTGCACGTCCCGGTCTTCGGAACCCACCCGAATCCGCGCGCGCCCTCCTGTAACGACGTAGACCTCATCCTCGGCGTGTGGCGATTGCGGATCCTTGGCTGCCTTCGGAAGGGAGTACAGCCCGCCGCTCATCGTCGGAACGCGAAGGAACTCCAAGTACGCCCGCCCCTGTCGCTTTCGGCGGGCTGACAACTCGGCGATTTCGAACGCGTCCATCGAGTCCTCCGGCCGGGGATGATTACGACGGATATAGACGTCACGTCGGCCACTCAGTGTAAGCCGCAACATTAAGTATCATCAACCTGCTTGCGAAGTCGTTCCGATGTCATCCGAGCCGACCGAAGACCAGCGGAGGCGCGATTCTCCACCACCCGTGGAGTTCGTGCGGCCGAATGAGGAGCAAGCACCGCTCCCGGCGCGGGACCAGCCCGCCGCATGGGTGCCTCGTCCGGAGGACTACCGGCCGCCGGATCAGTGGACGCCGCCGGCCCGCCCGCCTCCCGGACGCTCGAACCTGCCGAAGCTGGCGGGCCTCCTCCTCATCCTCGCAGGGGTCGTCGGCATGGCGGGGGCGATCTACAGCGCGTTAACCGTCTCCGTGGCGGACTACGTGGAGTTCGTCAACAGCACTCCGCCGGAAATCGTCACAATCCTCTCGATCTGTAGCCTCATCTCCGTCTGGTCGCAGGCGCTTGCGATCCTTGGCGGCGTCATGGCGTTCCAACGCATGAACTGGCGACTGACGCTCGTGTGCGCGGTCTTCTCCCTGTTCACACTCGGCATCGTCTACTTCGAGGCCTCTGCAATCGGGTTGCTCGGCCTCATCGTGACCGTGCTCGCAAGGCCATACTTCGTAACGTGAGCACGGGGTTCAGCCGGTCGCGTCCGGTCCTCAGGCCTGGACGTCCTCTCGCTTTCGGATCAGGAAGCGACAGACGGGATCACCGGCGACGACCCGGTGGGATGTCTCGACGTCGGCGTGGAGCAGTTTCTGGAAGAGCTCGCGTTCGACGCCGCACGCGTCGGGATAGACTTCGGCCACCGCCATGATCGGACAGTTGTGCTCCATCATCTCGATCGACGTCCGACCGGCGCGGCCGAGCTCCGCCATATACCCGCCCTCGTCCCGAATCTTGACGAGCTCCTCGACCCGCCCCCGCAGCGGGCCGTCGGGCATCCGATCGCGGTTCGCCTCGAGGACCTCCTGCGCCCGCTGCTTCAGCAACCGCACGACGGCGTCGTGTCCGAGCCGCTCCTCGATGAACTGCAGCGCGCAGAGCGTCATGTGCGTGTACGCCTCCGGGAAGAGGGACGCGGACCGGCCGCTGAGACGGAAGTACGCACGGGGTCGCCCGCGGCCTCCGGCTCTGGAGGACCGCTCGATGAGGCCTTTGCCCTCGAGCGCGGTGAGATGCTTCAACGCCGCCATCTTCGACATGCGCAACTCCTGCGAGAGATCCGTCAGGGAGACGGAGCCCTGGCGCTTCAGGGACAGCAGGATCTGCCGCTTCGCCGAGGAGAACCCGGCGTCGAGCGCGCCCACATCGACTTCGCTCGCAGGCGTCATCGCCGCAGAAAGACGTCCCGAGATAATATACCTGATGATTTACAAAATAGACGTCGGCCGATGCCGTCGACGAGAGGACCGCCGCGGCGACGTCGAGCGGTCTCTCGCAAGATTCTTCCAGCGCCGGACATTCGTCCCGCCGATGCACACACGGACATTGGGCCGCACCCGGCTGCAGGTCTCCGAAATTGGGTTCGGAGCTTGGGGCGTCGGCGGGAACGCCCACGGAAATTCGTACGGTCCGACGGACGACGGCGAGTCAGTTGCCGCAATCCGCCGAGCGCTCGATCTCGGAGTGAATTTCTTCGACACGGCGGACGTCTACGGCTGGGGGCATAGCGAGGAGATCCTCGGGCAAGCCCTCGAGGGCCGCCGGGACGAGGTCTTCCTCGCGACGAAGGTCGGCGGAGACTTCTACCACGGTGGCGTCCGCCTCAACCTCGAGCCGGGGTACATCGCCTTCGCGCTCGAACGGTCCCTTCAGCGGCTCCGCACGGACCACGTGGACCTGTACCAGTTGCACAATCCGCCCGCCGAGATGATGGGCGACCCCGCGACCTACGATACCCTCGACGCCCTGAAGGCGGAACACCGGATCCATCACTACGGCGTCTCGATCCATGAGCCGTACGAGGGCACGTTGTGCCTGGAGGCGGGGAAGCCGGAGGTGCTGCAAGTCCCGTTCAGCCTCTTCCGGCAGGAGTGGATCGACGAGCTGTTCGCCGGGGCCCGGAAGGCGGGCGTCGGGATCATCGCCCGAGAACCGCTCGGCAACGGATTCCTGACCGGGAAGATCGCACCCGACGCTCGGTTTCCTTCCGGTGACATCCGTCATCACTGGCCGCCGTCGATGATCGCCGGCCGCGCGATGGCGGCGGAGCGACTCCGGTTCCTCGAGCGTCCCGGTCGGACGATGGCCCAGGCCGCGGTGCGGTTCGTCCTCGCCTTCCCGGAGGTCTCCGTTGCGATTCCTGGTGCCAAGACGCCGGCGCAGGTCGAGGAGAACGCAGCCGAGACTCCGCCCCTCACCGACGCCGAGATCCAGCGAGCGCGTGCCCTGCACGCGAAGGACTTCGGCCTCTGAGCCCGGGTCTGAAAGCTTTTAGCCAACCCTCCGCTTAGCCCTCCATGGGAGCGCGCAGGCGGATGTGGGGCCGGGACGACCTCCTCGCCGAACTCAAGGGCCTTGGCCTTCTGCGCGACCGAGCGCTCGAACGCTCGTTCCTCCGGGTGCGGCAGGAGGATTTCCTCCCCGACGTGTTCGGCCCCCTCGCGTACTCCGACATGCCGCTGCCCATCCACGCCACCCCGAGTCCGCCTACGATGCCTTCCCCGAGGTGCCTCATCGCGGCGCTTGATCTCCTCGAGCCGGCACCGGGCCAGCGAATCCTGATCGCCGGATGCCGCGGCGGGTACGTCGCGGGCCTCCTCGCGGAGATCGTCGGCGCCGAGATGATCGTGGTCGCCGAGTCCGATCCGGTGCGGCTCTCCCGGGCCGCCGATCGACTCCAGGACGCGGGGCTCGACCGGGTGCGCGTCGTGTCGACGCCTCCGGAGGAACGGTTCGACCGAATCCTCGTCCTCGACGCGACCGCCCCGCGGCAACTCGTCCCGAGGCTCGCCGATCCCGGGTTCCTGATCGCCCGCGGTCGCGGCGTCCACGACCTCGCGTTCCTCAAGCTCGTCCACAACGCGGGCGAGACGATGCAGATGACGTTCAACGAGGCGCCGTCCGCCGTGATCGCAGGAGGGCGTGACGCCGAGCCGATGTCCGCGGTGGACTTCGGTCGGCTCTTCGCCGTCGAGGACCTTCTCGTCCATGCATGGGAGGGTCGCGTTACGGGCCACTACGACCAGCACTTCCGGGACATCGCGGACGAAACGTTCGCGGGGGGACCGCTCGACCTGAGTGCATTCGACGCCCGCGAGGAGCCCTGCAAGGACGCCGCGCGTAGGGCGTTCCAGGCCGCCTACATCCTGCAGAGCGCGGGCGAGTTGGAACGGGCCGCGGACGCATACGAGCGTTCCATCCGGCTCGTCCCGTCGGCCGAGGCGCACACGTTCCATGGCTGGACGTTGAGTTTCATGGGCCGGTACGACGACGCGATCGAGGCATGCAAGCGCGCGATCAAAGTCGACGCCGCGTTCGGCAATCCGTACAACGACATCGGCGCGTACCTGATTGAGATTGGCCGCCTGGACGACGCGATCCCGTGGCTCGAACGGGCCACCGCCGCGCCGCGCTACTGCTGCTACTTCTACGCACACACGAACCTCGCTCGGATCTACTTGCAAAAGGGCATGCGCGAGAAGGCGCGGAAGTGCCTGCTCGAGGCGCTTCGTGTGAACCCGGAGTACGAACCCGCTCGGGAGCTGCTGCGCCGCATCGACGGACACGGCGGCTATCACGCGTGAGGCGCGAGGATCGCATCGCGAACGGCGAGGTACTCACGGTGGGAGAGCGTCGCCTCCGGACCTCGAGATACGAGGATCTCCGCGCGGCCTTCCGCGGTCGTTAGGATCAGGTTGTCGGCGACGACCCGGGAACCCGAGGACACGTCGGCGGGCTCGACAACATGGCTGACGTCGCTCACCGACTTCCGTTCCATCTCCCTTTGGATGACGTATCCTTGGAATTCCTTGACGTTCCAGGCGCCGTGCACCTCGAGATGCGCGCGAAACTCGAGGATGCGCCGGTCCGTGACGAGGAGCGTACCTCCCTGAATCGCGAGCAGCACAAGGGGCCACTCCTCGTCGCCAAGATGCTGGCCGAACAACGAAAGGCGGTACGGATCCCTCTTCGCGCCGCGACCGAGACCAAGCATTGCCGTCCTTTCGAACGCGTCGGCGTCGCGCATCGCGCGACCGATGGGACCGCGGGAGATGAAGGTTCCCTCGGAGGTCGCACGACGAGCACCCTTAAGTTAGCCGTTCGATTGACTTGGGGCGGCTGTGTCGACGACGAAAACGGGCGAGGCAAAGGACGCCCTGGAACGAGGGGATTTCGAGCGCGCGTTCCGCATCGTCGAAGAGGCGGTGGCCGCCGCTCCGGACGACCCGGAGGCACGTGAGCTCTACGCGGTCACGCACCTCGCGAAGGCGATCCGGCTCTCCGACCGCGCCCGAGAGGCCAGGCGACAGGAGTTGATCCGCCGCGCAATCGATTACGACGTCGAGTTCGAGGACACCCAAGACGTGTCTCGGATGTTCGACGAGGCCCTCGCGGTGATCGAGGATGTTTTGCGCGTACAACCGGGGCACTGGAAGGCGCTCCTCCTCAAGGCGAGCCTGCTGTTCCGGAAAGACCGGACGGCGGGACGTCCGCAGGCCCTCGAGATCCTCGCGAAACTCGCGGAGGCGGACCCGACGAACCGACAAGTGCCCTTCACGATCCGGAAGATCGAGCGGTCGTGCGCACGATGCGAGGACACCGGCTTCTGTCCGTATTGCAAGGGCCGTGGGACAAAGCGATTCCTTCGGATGGAATCGAAATGTGAAAAGTGCTACGGCCGGGGCATCTGTCCCGCGTGCGGGATCCTCTAGTCACTCGTCCTCGGCGTCCTCGAGGTCCGCGACGGCCGGGTCCTTCCCTTCGATCCACTCCACGCGGTCCGCGTGGCCGAGCTCGCCGCAGGCGAGGCACTCCCACCCGAGCGCGTAGTCCTCGAACATCACGAGGCCCCGCTCCTCCTTGCCGCACTTCGAGCATGGGCCCGGCACGTAGCCGCTCACCCGGAAAGCGCGGATGACGATCTCGCCCATCGCCCGACCCCGCGCGCCTCATTTGTCCGGGGCGTCGTCCTCGCCGGTCGGGTGGACGTACCAGTCCGGGACGCCCTCGTCGCCCCCGAGGTCGCACTTCGGGCAGACGTAATCGAGGATCGGATAGTTGCCGTGCGAGTGTTGCACGAAGAAGATCTTCTCGGAGCCGCACTTCTCGCACTTCTGTGGCTCCCCGCCGATGTTCTTCCGGCTGAACATCGCGCGTCCGAGACGACGGGCGACCATAAACTTGCCGGTGTCCGCAAGGTCTTTCGGACCGAGGTCGATGGCCGTCCGTGTTCCTGCGGTTCTCCCGCTTCCGGTTCCGCGACGGCAAGGAGTCGGACGGGATCGAGATCCTCCGGAGGCACACGGCCGCGATCCGGGCGACGCCGGGCTGCCGGGACGCATGGCTTGGGCAAGGTCAGCATCCCGCCACCGAATGCGTCGTCGTGGCCCTGTTCGATGACGAGGATTCCCTGCGGAAGCTCGAGGGGCGCCTGCGCTCGGACCCGGCCCGAGGTGGCGATTTCTTCTCCCTCCTCTCGTTGACGACGCAGCCTCCGGAGGTCACGCAGTACGAGATCCGGTAGTCGGGACTCCGGGAGCTTTTTAGGGCGGTGTGCCAATCCGGACTGGGACAGACCATGGCGGTTTCCTTCGCGACGCTCGACCAGCGGCTGTCGCGCGATTTGCGTCAGCTGCACGACTTTCTCTGGGACCCCCTGTGGACGGGGAGCGAGGAACGGCTTCGGAAGGACCTGCTGAAGGGAGCCGCTTCGCTCGACACGTTCCTGAAAGCTGGAGGCCGCCTCCGCAAGCACGCGGCGGTGCTCGCGAAGCCCTGGAGCCGGGAGCATCAGGGGAGCGCGTTGTACGAACTGCTCGATGATGTGCTCGGGCTGACTGCGGCCACCGAGCTGGTCGGGAAATCAAAGTTCCGGGAAGCCGTGGTGCGGGCCGAGGCGGTAATCGAGAGCACGAGCATCGGAGTGTGCACGACCGCGAAGTGCTTCGAAATCGTCGAGGAATGGGAGGCTCGGAAGATCGATTTCGAGACGTACACCCGACGTCTCGCGGACGCCCTCGCGTTGAAGCTCGTCCCGCAATCGGACCAGTTCAGGCGAGTCCTGAACGCCATCCATGACCTCGGATCCGAGTGGGACGTGTCCGCATCGAAGACGGAGCAGACGCTGGCGGCGCGGGCCGCGACCGAGGGTGCGGCGTGGTGCGTGATCCGCAGCATCGCAATCCGCACGATCCTCGGCGAGCCTCCAAAGGTTCCCGAGAAAGACTTCGGAGACCTACTTGAACGGATCGTCCGTAGGCTGTGACGGGTCTCGGTCAGACTTTTGAACGGAGTTGGGGGCGATACGACTTCGTGCCGTCAGGCAGATCCGTTGCGGTGAAGTCGCCGTACAGGTACGGATAGTCTCGGATGCAAATTTCGGCAATCTGATTGAAGACCATTCGGATTTCGACCTCGGCCGACGGATCCGTTCGCATCTCGATCACCCATCGGAGCGTGCGGTGGTTCGCGGACCAGATCAGATTCGTCGCCAGTCCATCCGGGAGGATCCGTCGAAGCGCCGACGTGAGCCGCTTCTTGTGGTCCATCGACAGCTTGTCCCACGGCACGCCCCTTTCGAGGTCACGGTATGCGCGCTCCGAGTCCTCGACCGCTTTCTGCATAGCGCGACGCTGCTCTTCGTTGAGCTCGTCGGGAATCCAGAACCTAATCTCTGGCGGACGGACATACCGCAACGACTCCTGGCTGATCGCCGTCCCAACGCGATGGCGGACGATTTCATGACTGCATACTCGGCTCACGTGGAGGATGGCCCAATGCGTATAGCCGTGCTCCAGGATCGATCCGTCTCCTTTCATCATGATGTTCTTGTAATAATCGGCCGGATCCTCGCGAATCCGCGTCACGTTCGGGTTCAAGCCGGGTTCGTATGATTCGTAGCAGATCCGTCCTGCGAATTCGATCAGCGCCTGGCCGTCCCGTCCCCGAGATGCCATAAATCGATCCTGGGCCTCCTGGCTGACGCCGATGCTCGCCATGGCCGCCCGCATGGCCTCTGGATTGACGACGGTCTCTCCAATTTTGATGACGACGGGTTTCACGGGCTTCATGGAATCCTTCTCCTAGCCGCGTATCTGAAAGGCAACGCAATTTTGCAGATAAGGACTTCCGCGGGTCGGGCGAATCCGGCTATAGCCACCTGAAAAGGACCTTCCAGAACTCGGCCTTCTCGGGTTTCTTCCCTCCCGCGAGGACGGTCTGGAGGACGTACTTCTTCTGCGCGTCCTGGTTTTCGAATCCGGCCGACATCGCATCGTAGAGCGACAGCCGCTCGAGGTTCGTCTTCTCGACGAGGATCGCCTGTCCCTCGCCGACGACCTCGTCCTTGAACTTCACGACGAGCCGGTTGCCCGGGACGAGGCCGATTCGATCGTGCTCCTGCGGCGACAGGTACGTCTGGTAGACGTACTGCTTGCGGACCTTCTCCTCGGCGCCGGGATACGAGATGACGATCGTCTTCGGGGGCGCGGCGTTCGGAGGGATCATCGGACTCGTCCGCGGACGAATCCGCGAGCGGGGATGAAGCTTTCTCCGTCAGAGTGCCGCGAGGACCTCGTCGGTGTGGCCCTCGACCTTCACCTTCGGCCAGATCCGCGCGATCATGCCCCGCTCGTCGACGAGGAACGTCGTCCGCTCGATCCCGAAGTACTCCCTCCCGTACAGGTTTTTCTTCTTCCAGACCCCGTACGCCTCGGTCACGCGGCCGTCCACGTCGCTGAGCAGCGGGAAATTCAGGTGGTACTTGTCCTTGAACTTCACATGGCTCTTCGAGTCGTCCCGGCTCACCCCGAGGACGATCGCCCCCTTCCCGGTCACGCGGCCCAAGTTGTCGCGGAAGGAGCAGGCCTCCTTCGTGCACCCGGGCGTGTCGTCCTTGGGATAGAAGTACAGGACGACTTTCTTGCCGCGAAGGTCCTTCAGGGCGATCCGGCGTCCGTCGTCGGCCGGCAATGTGAAGTCCGGCGCAGGGCCGCCGACCGCCATCATCGATTCACCGACGGTCTGCAGGCGTCGCCTCGATTTAACGTCACCGATTCGGTCCACGAGGCCCGGCGGCGCGGAATGCGCGGGTTCCTCCCATATAGTATCAAGTTTGGGATTTCGGGTCGCATCCTTTATGTAAACGGACCCGGTTCGTTTTCGTTAGCCTCCCCAGCCGCAGGTGCCAAAGGGACACAATGCCTCGGAGCTCGACGCCTCGGAAGCCGGCGAGCGGCCTCAAGCCGGTCCTCAAATCGGCCATCGCCAGGGCGAAGCCGTCCAGAGGTCCCCCGCCGTCCGAGGCGGCGGCGTCCGCCCAGCAGGGCCTCCTCCAGCTCACCTTTGCTCGTCACGCCCACGGCTATGGGATCCTCGCGGCGGCGGCCTTCCTGCTCAACGCGATCCTCCTGCTCACGCTCGCCCCGCAGCTCGGATCGCAACAGCCGCTCCCGCTGCCGCCCGGGTTCCAAATCGAGTTCCTCCTCTGGCTCCTGCCGGCCGTGGCGGGCGCCCTCGCCTCGTGGGACGCGGTGCGGCTGAAGCGCGAGCCGTACCGGAGGCACTACCTCTCCGGGCACTTCGGCACCTCGGCCGCGGGGATGGCCCTGTTCTTCGTCGTGGCTCTCGCGATCATCCTCCGTCAGACCCTGCCCCCGTTCATCGCCCCATGGATCTTCCCGATGGCCGTCGCGGGCCTCCCGCTCACGATCATCTCGATCGGGCTGACGTGGCAGGGCTTGGGCATCCGGAAGCTCGGCAGCTTCGTCTCCGCCCTCGTGTTTCCGATCCTCATGGTCTTCCTCGTCATCGGTCAGGTCACGCTCACGACGCCGCTCGGCCCGCTCCTCTTCATGATCGCCTTCCTCACCGGGGCCGTGACCACGGAGGTCTCCGGCTCCCTGTTGCACATCATCGCTTCCTCGACGTCGGTCTACCAGCGGGAGATCCTGAAGGCGGACAACACGAAGGTCGCGATGGTCCAGCAGGACTACCAAAAGAAGCGGGAGGCGCTCGACTACAAGGAACGGGCGCTCCGCGGACGAGAGGCTCACCTCGAGGCCTTGCAGCAAGAGCTCGAGGACCAGGCGAAAGACCTGAAGACGAAGATTTCGGACACGACGAGCCGCGAAGTCGCGATCGACAAAGCCACGAAGGATTTGCGCGACCTGGACCGCAAGGTCGCGTCGACTCGAGCGGAGATCGAGGCGAAGGCCGAGGAGATGCGGCTCCGAGATTCCGATCAGTCCACGCACAAGTCCGAGCTGGAGAAGGTTCGGCAGGCCCTGAACGCCCGCGAAGCCTCGCTGGCCGAGCGGGAGAAGGAGGTCAAGCGCACGTCGATCGAGATCACCTCCCAGGTCCGCGGCGCCGAGACAAAGGTTAAGTCGATCGAGGAGCGCGAGGCCCGCATCCAGGAGCTCGAGAAGTCATTCGACTCCAAGCGAACGTCCATGATGAAGAAGGAGAAGGAGCTCGAGCTGAAGGAGTCCGAATTGCGGCTGAAGCTCGAGCACGCGCAGGCCACCACCTCGTCCGGAGACGCGACCCGCATCCGGGAGCTGAAGGACTGGGAGACCAAGATCCTCGCCAAGGAGAAGGAACTCGGGAAGCAGGAGGTCGAGCTGCGCACGATGGAGAGCCAGCTCCGCGAGCGCTACGAGAACGCGACCCGGATCGACAAGCAGGCCCAAGGGCAGCGCAAGATGTTCGAGGACCGGGAATCGGAGCTCGTCGCCCGCGAAAAGTCCATCTCGGACAAGGAAGCGGCCCTGCGTGGCCGGGCCGCGGAGATTCAGCGGCAGGGAGCGGCCGTCGAAGACGCCCAGCACGAGCTCGACGGCAAGACGAAGAAGTACGCCGAGTTGTTCAAGGACGCGAAGATGAAGGAGGCCGTGGCCGGGTCGAACGAGCAGGACATCCGCCGGCAAAAGGAGACCCTTGACTCGAGGGAACGGAAGCTCGCGGAGATGCAGGCGAACCTCCAATCCGAGATCAAGAGGCTGAACGAAGAGAACCGGAACATCCTGGAGAAGTCGAAGGAGCTCGAGGAGCGGGAGTCCGATTTGCAGCTGCAGTCCTTGGAGCTCGAGACGAAGTCGCGCGAGACGCGCGCGACGGGATCGACACCGGGCATGCGGGACATGGGTCGCGACGCCCAGCTCGAGGAGTGGGAGCGCCGGCTGCGGGAACGCGAGGAAGAGTTCAAGCGCCGACTGTACCAGAAGGAAAAGGAGTTCGAGATGCGGGAAGGCGCCCTCAAGGCGCGCATCACGACGCCCGCCGGGGAAGCGGAAGCCGAGGAAGCCGTCGCTGTCGAGAAGAAGGCGGAACGCGTCAAGACCGGCACCCCGCGCCTCGATGATCTCCTGTACGGAGGCATTCCGTTCAACTCGAACGTCCTCTTCGTCGGCCCGGCGTTCGTGGGGAAGGAGGTCGCGCTCCTGAACTTCGTCGCGGAGGGCCTGAAGAAAGGAGTCCCGGCGATCATCATCACGACGACGAAGCTCCCGATCGATGTCGCGAAGGACATCGCCCCGATCCTACCGACTTTCGTGGAGTACGACCAGCTCGGCCTGGTGCGGTGGATCGACTGCACGTCGCCGATGCAGGGCGGCAAGGCGGTCCGGGAGAAGAACGTCTGGCGCGTGAACGGCCCGACGGATTTCGACAACATCCACCAGATCGTGGACCAGCTCGATGAAGAGTTCAAGAAGAAGTACCCCTACTTCCGGCTCGCGTTCCTCACGCTGAGCTCGGCGATCACGCAGGCCGACGAGCGGGAGGCGATGAACTTCTTCCAACGGCTCGTGAACCGTCTGCGGCAGACGAAGGCGGTCTCCGTCATCACCGTGGAGCGCGGCATGCACACGGACCAGACGCTCGAAGCGCTCGAGCACACGGTCGACGGCGCGATCCACTTCAAGTCGGACAAGCAGAAGACGATGCTCCAGGTCGTCGGCCTCGGCGAGGTGCAGACGCACGACTGGGTCCCCTACAAGTTCACGAACAAGGCGATCATGATCGGGTCGTTCCAGCTCGAACGAATCCGCTGACGTCCGGCCACGCAAGCCTATTTCTCCGTCCTCGCCAATCGCGCGGCGGAGGAGACTCTCACGGCCGAGGAATGCGCCGTACAGAAGCTCATCGCGGATGTCGCGCTGTTCGCCGGCGATCGGGTCCTGCTGGTGAAGTACCGCGACGTGCGGCGGTACGACGGTCAGCGGGGCTGGTTCCTCCCGGATGATTACCTGCGGTTCGCCGAGCATCCCGAGGAAGCCGCGAAGCGGATTGCCCTCGAACAGGCGGGACTCGACGTCGCCCGCGTCCGGCTCGCCCGGATCGAGTCGTTCGCGGACGGCGCGTGGCACCTGACGTTCCATTATCGGGCCGCCGTGAAGGGCGCGGCCGACGTGACGCCGGTGGGGAACGTGGCCGCCGCGGAATGGTTCAAACTCACGGACCTCCCGGATGTCGACGAGGTCGCCCATCACGGATGGGCGCTCGAGACGCTCAAGGGGATGCGCCCTGGGGTCCGCTGACGTCCGACGCCGACCGGAGCCGCTTCCCGAGGTGCTGTGCGAGCACGACCCCGGCGATGATCATCCCTCCGCCCGCGACGGTTCCCAGGGTCACGGGCTCCTGCAACAGCAAGACCCCACCGATCACGGCGACCAGAGTGCTCGCGTAGATGTAGGCGCCCGCGGACGCCGCAGGGATCCGCGCGAGGGCCCGGAACCAGATGCCGTATCCGACGAACGTCGGGAAGACGCCGAGGAAGGCCACCGCGGCCCACGCGTCGAGCCCCATCGACGTCACGTCACGAGTGAACGTCGGACCGAAGGCGAGGACGACGGGGAGGAGGAGAACCGTCGCGAGGAGCAGGGTCCACGCCACGAAGGTGAAGGGCGGAAATCGGCGGAGGTAGTTCTTGCCGAGGACCGCGTAGAGCGCGGAGAAGATCGCGGGCGGGACGACGATCAGGGCGCCTTCAGAGGCGCGGAATTCGTACGCGCTCTGTGGGCGCGCGAGCAGGATCATCACTCCGAGGCCCGCGAACGCCAACGCGATGCCCAAGGCCTGGATCCTCCCAAGTCGCTCCTTCAACACGGGAATCGCAAGGAGCGCCATGAACGCCGGCGCGGAGGCGATGATCAGGGACGCGGTCCCCGCGGTCACGCCGGGGTCCGTCTCCCCGAGGTTCAGGAAGAGGTGGTACCCGACGAAGCCGAGGAAGGCGAGCAAGACGAGCATCGGGAGGTCGGCGCTCGGGGGCGGCCGCCGGACCTTGCCGCTCTTCACGAGATAGGCGACGAACAGGATATCGGCGATCGCGAAGCGAAGAAACGTGAGCGTGACCCACGACATGGAGGCGAGCGCCGCCTTGATCGCGACGAACGCGAGGCCCCAGAACAGGACCAGGAAGATCATCGGGGCGTGGACGGTCCACAGAAGCTGATTCGTCGGGCGGACCGCCATGTGCGGACGAGGAGGGCGACCGATAAAAACGTGCGCCCATCCATCGCCGGTCGTTCACATCAGGTACACGGGCGGGAACTCGGGATCGGATGTCTTGAAGAAGTTCGTGCCATCTCCCGCGCCGCCCGCGATGCGGCGGCTCAATTCCTTCTGGCCGCGCTCGAGCATCTCCGGGTTGTACGAATACTGGATCCGCACGTAGTTCGTCGCTCCGACGGACGTCTTGCGGTTCAGGAACTTCCCGAAGTCCTTCCATCCAGGCGGCTGCCTCGAGAGGACGTTCGCCATCTCGACCGCGAAGCGGCCCCCGATGAAGAAGGCCTTCCACTCGTTCACGTTCCGCTCGTCCAGGCGACCTTCGACGAGGCGCGACACGCCGTCCGCGTACGTCGGATTGATGTATTGCCGGAAGGCCTCGAGGTTGGCGAGCGCCTCCTCGATGTTCCCGATGTCCTCCGGGTTCAGCACGGGCCGGGGAGGCGCGTTGTACCAAGCCGCTTGATACGGCGCATACTTCGCGGTGCCGGCCTGGACCTCCCGCTCCGCCGCGGCCTTGTCGACGAGGAAGTGCAGCCGGTTGTGCGATAACAGGTAGTCGAGCACGAGCGTCGTCTCGACCTTCTCCGCGACGTCGTCGACGTTCCGGTCCGCGTATTTCCCGAGGTCCCGCCAGATGATGCGATGGTACTCCTCCTTTAGCGATCGGAGCGCCGCTTCGCGTACGTAGATGCCCCAGCGATCCGGGACGAGGCGGAAGCTCGCATAGAACGCGACCGCCTCGGGGCCCAACTTCAACATGGCGGGGAGCGTCGCCGGATCCTTCGCGACCTCCGCCCGGTACGCCGAGAGCGCATCGGCGGTCAGTTCGAACGGACGTGCGCCCTCGAGCGAAGGCATCGTTCCATGGCCCGGGACGCGGACCGCCTTCGGGTCGCAGAACTCGGGATGGGCGGCGGCGAAGCTGCCGAGATTCTCCATCGGCGCCCGGATAGTCGGGGCGATTTAAGGCCTTGGCGTCAGTAGAGCAGACACTCGACGAGGCGGCCGGAAACGGTCTTGACCTCGAGGGCATCCGGAGGTTGGAACCGCACGACCACCGAGTCCGCTTCCGGATGGACCGACTCGATGGCCTGCGCCATCGGACCTCGCTCGTCCGAAAGCATCTTGCGAACCCGTTCGGAAAGGACCGCGGGATCCGCGTCGCCGGCTTCCCGAGATGCGACGAGGCCATCCGCTTGCCAGCGCTCGACGGGGCCGATGTCGGTCTCGGCCTGCGCGGTCTCGGTGGAAAGCCAGCGCTCCTCGAGGAAGGTCACGAAATCCCGCCCTTCCCATCCGCACGTGGCAAGCGCGGCGGGACAGCGGGGGTGAAACCGACATCCGAGGGGTGGCCAGACGGCGTTCGGGACCTCGCCCTGAGGGAGCACCCTCTCCCGTCGCCGCTCCGGGTCCGGAATCGGGATTGCTTGCAAGAGCGCGCGGGTGTACGGATGCTTCGGATCCGCATAGATGGTGTCCGCGGGACCCATTTCGACGATCCTCCCGAGGTACATGATGGCAATTCGGTCGCACATGAACTTCGCGGTCGCGAGGTCGTGCGTGATGAAGAGATACGTGAGCTTGTGCCGCTCCTTAAGCTCGAGGAGGAACTCGAGCATCCGGGCGCGGATCGACATGTCGAGCATCGCCACGGGCTCGTCGGCGACGATAATCCGCGGTCGCAAGGCGAGGACACGGGCCGCGACCACGCGCTGTTTCTGCCCTCCACTGAGTTCGTCCGGATACTTGTCGTAAAAGAACTCCGGCGGCCGCAACCCGACGTCGCTCAGCACGCCGAGCACCGCCTTCCTGAGGAGGGCGTCCGAGCGGACCGGGACGCGCTCGCCCGCCTCCGAAATGATGCCATGGGCCCGGAACACGTCGGCGATCGCTTCACCAATCGTCATCGCGGGACTCAGCGCGGCATGAGCGTCCTGATGGACCATCTGAATCCGCTCCCGGAGCCGGAAGAGGGTCTGTCGATCCATGCCGGTGACGTCCTCGCCGCGGAACAGAATCTTGCCCGAGGTCGGCCGGACCAGCCCGACGAGGGTTTTCGCGATCGTACTCTTGCCGCAACCGCTCTCCCCGACGAGGCCGAAGACCTCGCCTTCCTCGATGGAGAAGCTCACGCCATCGACCGCGTGAACCACGGTCTCCCCGCCGCCGAGCAGGCGCTGCACGAACCCCTTGAAGACGGGGAAATACACGCGCAGGTCGCGGACGTCGAGGAGCGGTTCGCCCATGGGACTCACCTAGTACAAGTAGCAAGCCACGGCCCGCCGATCCTCCCCGACCGGCCGAGGCTCGGGATACACGGTCTTACACACATCCATCCGCTTTTCGCAGCGCGGATAGAAAGGACACCCAACCGTCGCCCCGAGGAGGGTCGGCGGCGAACCGGGGATCGAGTACAGGGCTTCCGTGTCCAGATCGATGACCGACCGGAGGAGGCCCTGCGTGTACGGGTGGAAAGGCTCCCGGAACAGCGGCACGGTCGCCCCCTCCTCGGCGATGTGCCCCGCGTACATGACCGCAACGCGGTCCGCGAACTCCGCGACCAAACCGAGGTTGTGCGTGATGAGCAGGACCGCCATGTTGTATCGTCCCATGATCGCTTGGAGGAGTTCCAGGATCTGAGCCTCCAGGATGACGTCGAGGGCCGTCGTCGGCTCGTCCGCGATCAACAGGGCCGGGTTGAACAGGAGGCACATGGCGATCATGATGCGCTGGCGCATCCCGCCGCTCAGCTCGTGGGGATACATCCCCATCCGATCGGAGGGCACCCGTACGTCGGCGAGGACCTTGAGGGCTCGCTGCTCCGCCTCCTTTGCCTCGACGGTCGGATCGTGGGCGCGGATCGTCTCGATGAACTGGTCGCGAATCCGCATCAACGGATCGAGGCGGGTCATCGGGTCTTGGAAGATCATGGCGATGTTCCGTCCTCGGAGGTCGCGCATCGCTTTCGGGGCGAGCGCGGCCAAATCCTTCCCGTCGAACAACACCGAGCCCGTGACCTTCGCGTTCTCCGGGAGGAGCCGCAGGATGGCGCGTCCGAGCGTGCTCTTCCCGCAGCCGCTCTCTCCGACGAGCCCGACGGTCGTCCCCGCCTGAATCGTGAGGTTCACGTCCTGAACCGCGTGGACGACCCCATCGGGAGTTTCGAAGGCGACCGACAACGACTTTGTCTGGAGGAGAAGCGTCACGTCTCTGCCGCCGCCTTGTACGCCTTCTTGCGGAGGAGCGGATTCAGGATGTCGTTCAGCCCTTCTCCGACGAACGTCAGGGCCGTCGTCAGGATGAGGATGAAGAGGCCGGGGTAGAAGGTCGCCCACCACGCCGAGTCGAAGCGCTGCCAGTTGAGGCTGATGTCGAACCCCCAGTCCGGGATGCCGGGAGGCAAGCCCAAGCCCAAGAAGGTCAGCCCGGCCTCCGTGAGGACCGAGTCGGCCGCGTTCACGCTGAAGATCACGGGGATGCTCTGGGCGACGTTCGGAAGGACGTAGCGTCCGATGACGCGGCGCTTCGACATCCCAAGGGCGACCGCCGCTTCGACGTAGGGCTCCTGCTTGACGGAGGCCACATGGTTCCGGATGACCCGGAAGTACGTCGGGATGTAGACCACCGCGATCGCGAACGAGACGTTCAGAACGCCCCGGCCGATGATCGCCGCGACGGCGATTGCTAGGAGAAGGCCGGGGAATGCGTAGATCGAGTCCATCACGAGGACGAGGATCCGGTCCAACCGGCCTCCGACGAAGCCCGACAACAGGCCGATTGGGAGCCCGATCACGAGGGACAAGGTGGTCGCGACCGCCACGATGGCAAGCGGGACGCGGGCGCCCCAGATGATTCGACTCAAGACGTCCTGGCCGGACCGATCGATCCCCATGAGGAAGGGCCCGCCCGGGGGCGTTTCCTCGGTCGCCACCTTCGTGTTCGGATCGAACGGCGCCAGGAAAGGAGCGAAGAGGGCGAGGACCACGATCGCGAGGACGACCGCGATGCCGATCCAGACGAGGATGCCCGCGAACGTCTTCGACTGGCCCAGGAATCGGCCGACGAGACGGCCAACCAAAGAGGTGCGGCCTCTCGCTAGCCAGCCCGCCATGGACCCACTAGTACCGGATTCGAGGGTCGACGAACGCATTCAGGATATCGATGCAGAGGCTGATGATGACCATGAGGATTCCGTAGTAGACGACGGCGCCCTGGATGGCGGGGTAGTCGCGGTAGCTGATCGCCTGGAACACGTAGCGTCCCATGCCTTCGAAAGAAAATACGGTCTCCGTGAGGATGGCACCGCTAAACAACAATGCGAAGGTGAGGCCCATGGTCGTGATGACGGGCACGAGGGCGTTCTTTAGTGCGTGCCGAAAGAACACGTTCCGCTCCTGAATGCCGCGGGCCCGGGCGGCCTCGACATAGTCAGAGCCCATTGCGTGGATCACGTTCACGCGGGTGATCCGGACGAAGAATCCGGAGAGGACGATCCCGAGGGTCAGCGATGGCAGGATCAGATGGGAAATCGCATCGACGAAGGCCCGGAGGTCCCCGGCGAGAAGGCTATCGATCGTGTACAGGCCCGTGACGGTCGGCGGCGCCGAGAGGCGCGGAGAAAACCGTCCTGACACCGGCAACCATCGGAGCCAGACCGCGAAGACAAGCTTGAGGATCAAGCCAAACCAAAAGATCGGGATGTTGTAGGCGAGGGACCCGTAGAGGCGTGCGCCGAGGTCCGGAAGCCGGTCCCGCCGGGTCCCCGCGAAGGTGCCGATGCCAATGCCGAGGACGGCCGCCACGAGCATCGACGAGAGGGTGAGCTCGATCGTGGCCGGCATGTAATATGATATGTCCTGGACGACTGGTCGGTGCGTGAGAATCGAAGTTCCCATGTTCCCGGTGAACACATCCCGGAGGTATCGGAAGTACTGAATGTACAGCGGGTCATAGAGCCCCAGTTGGGTCTTGATCTGGTCGATGACCTCCTTAGGAGTCCCCTCCCTGTAGATTGCGGTGATAGGGTCACCCGGAACCACTCGCAGGAGAATGAACGTGAACGTGACGAGCAGGAAAAGCATCGGGAACATGAGGGCCACGCGGGTAATCACGTACGCCCGCAAGGAGGCCGTCGATCCCGCCATCTAGCCACGCACCGCTGTTGGTTCAGGGCGAGAGAGGGAAAAAGGTTTCCGGGTTTTCCGCCTCACGACACGCTGATCGTGAAGTATCGGAAGAACTGGATTGGATCCAGGATGATCCCGGAAACGTTCGGCCTGAACACGACGGTTTGCTTGGTCTGCCAGAGCGGCATGTAAGGCACATCCGCCGCCAGCCCGGATTGGACTTGGCCCAAGATCTGGGCACGCTGCGTTGGATCCGCGGTGGCCGCTTGCTGCTCGATCAGCCCGTCCATCGTGTTGTTGTGGTACCAGTTCCCGAAGGACGCGCTGCCACCGGAAGCCCAGTGCAGGAACGGGAAGACGTAGTCGTCCGAGTCGAAGTAGTCCGGGAACCAACCGAGCAGGAACACGTCGAACTGTCCCCCCCTCCACGCCGCCTTGTAGTCCGTCCATTCCTTCAGGTCCAGGGTCACGGCCACCATGCCCGTCGCTTCCCACGCCCGCTTCAGTGCCTGGGCCACAAAGATTTCCGGGTCCCCGTAGTGGCTCGGGGTGTACCAAAGGGTTATTGAAAGCTTCGACGACGCGCTGTATCCGGCCTGAGTCAGCAGCTGTTGCGCTCGGGCGAGGTTGGGTGTGGCCCCGTACACGGTCTTGAACACGTCCTCGTGTGCGAACATCCCTTCGGGGATCAAACTGTACAGCGGCGAGACCGTCCCTTTGTAGGCGCTTGTGGCAATGTCCGTTCGGTTCGAAGCGTACGCCAGGGCCTTGCGGATCAGCGCGCCGTTCGCATCCGAGAAGACGGTGGTGCGCGGGCACTTCAGCAGCGCAAAGTCCGCCGCGCTGCACATGTTGAACACGAGATAGCGGATGACCGGGCTCTCGCCCGCGAGCGTCTTCACGGCCGCGTTCGTCTGGAACGCCGCGAAGTCCTCGGGTAGGAGACTCCGGTACGCGACATCGATCAGACCGGTCTGCATGGCGAGCTTCAGGTCCACGGCGGTCGAGTAACGAACGATGGTCACCCTCGACATTTTTGGCGGAGTTCCATAGTAATTCGGGTTCGCCGTCAGCTCGTACCGTTGGTGCGGGAGGTACGTCGTCAATCGGTAGGGGCCGCTCGAGACGATGACGTTCGGATAGAACTTGTCGGCCCTCAACGATTTCGGGTCCACCGGCGCCGTAACCGTGAACGCCAGGAGGGAGGCGAACGGAGACCACTTCGCGCGGAGATGCACTGCGACCGAGAGCGAGTCGACAATCGCGACACCCGAATTCGAGTAATTCGTGTAGTTCGAAGCGATCCTGAAATCGTCCCTGCTGCTGAGGGCGTCCCAGTACTCCTGCGTTCCCCTGATGTAGCCCAACAGAAACGCGGGCTCGCCGTTCAACTTGACCACCCGATCGAGCGAGTACTTGACCACGGTGGCGTTGATCGGTGTTCCGTCCTCGAACTTCAGGTTGGGGCGCAGGTGGAGAGTGTATGTGAGCCCGTCCGAGCTGATGCCGCCGTTTGCTAACGTGGGCACATCGCTCAACAAATCCGGGGTCAGGTTCGTCGTCCCGGGTGTGTAGGTGAGGAGCATCCCCATGGTGTTTTGGAGGAGGTTCCCCGAGAAGTAGTCGTACTCGTCCGCGGGGTCGAACGTGATCTCGTCATCGGTCGTGCCGACGACCAGTACCTTCTGCGGAGGTGGCGCGCTCAAGAGAACGTACGCGGCTGCGCCGCTCACGAGGATGAGGACGATCAAGGCCGCGACGACCGCCAGTAACTTCCTGCTCCGACCCCGCCCCGCCGTTGGTGCTTCCTGCTGAGCTTGTGCCATTTCAGTCCTCCCCACGCATGAGCCCGAATTCTATCTGCTCAGCGCCCGTATTTCGGTGCGCTCACTTAAGCGTTTTCTACCGCGGGACGCCAGGGTTCGTCAAATGTCCAATGTCGTCTGCCTACTCGTCGCCCGATCGAGTCGCGCGATGACCTTCTCGACGCGGTCTCGAGCGAACCCGCGTTCGTCGCATAGGAACCGATAGAGCCCGCGGTCATCGGGCTCTCCGATTGGAGCCACCGGCTCGGTAGACACTGGGGGATTCTGGAAGAACGATCGAATCGTCTCGACATTCACGGACAGGGCTTCTCGCACTTCGAGGGGAGCGCGATCGATGGCCCCCCACTCACGGATTCGTTTCACCGCGGTCTTGGGTCCGATCCCTTTGACTCCCACGTTGAAATCCGTCCCCACGAGAATCGCAACATCGATGAGTTGTTCGCGGGTCAGCCCGAGGGCACGAAGGTTCTCGTCGAGATCGAGGATTTCCGGGGGAACCGTCCGGGATCGTCCGCGGGATGGAAGGAATTCGGTCGAGGCCACCGCGAGGAATCGCAGAAGGCGGGGCGCGCCGAACAGCAAGGAGTCGTAGTCTTTCGAACCCGCCGCCCACACATCACCTCGGTGGGCGAGGAAGGCGGCCTGCGCCTCTCCTTCGCTCGGTGCCTGCACCCACGGAACCCCAAGCAAGGTGAGCAGCGTCTTCGCCTCCTCGACCATCGGGCGCGTGAGGCGGGACGTCATGACCGCCTTGGACCAGGCGGTCGCCATGTCGCCCGAGGCGACGGCGGCCTCGTACTCCCGCTGGGACTTCTCGCGGGCCTCGCGTCGTCCGCGGATCTCCTCCCGCTTCAACTCCGGGGGCGGTCCGTCGAAGACGAACACGGGTCGAATGTCGTAGTCGACGAGGAGGCGCGTCGTGCGGAACATGAGGCCGTTCAGGTGGGATGTGATTCGACCGTGCGAATCCTGCAGCGGTTGGCCGTCGCGCGTCCGCATGATCGAGAGGAACTGGTAGAGTTCGAGGTTTCCGTCGACGGCGACGGTCCGGCCGCGGAGCCCTTCGAGCGACGTCGGATGCCGAATGACGATCGGCGTAAGGAGGACGCCCATGGCGGCCGCGCAATCGTTCCCTCGCGTTAATCGTTTCTCCGCCGGCCCGCTCACGCGGTCGGAAGAGCGAACGTCCAGGCGTCGCGGCCCGTCGCAACCGCCTCGAGCCGCGCGAGCGCCTCGTCCTTCGGGAGGCTGAGGAACAGCTTCCCGACGTGCTTGCAAAAATCCTTCCGGGCCACGAGCTTTTCCCAGTCCGCGCAGTCGTGGACGATCGTCCGGTGGACCGGATCGATCTCGATGCGATAGTCCCCCACGCGAGCGAGGACGACCTCACCGTCCCTCGCAATCTCGACGTCCCGCGACTGGATCCGCTTCGCCCGATCCAGGCGGCTCGGGTCCATGAAACGCCCGAGCGCCTCGTCGACAAGGGCATCCTTCGGCACGTCGGCGCCGAAATCCTCCAACGTCAGGGAGCGGAGCCGCGCCTCCGACCGAGTGGCCTGCTTGCGGAAGGTCTCGATCCGGGTAAGTGCGCGGGCGTGCTCCTGCGTCTGCACGCCGAGCATCCGCAAAATCTGAAGGCAGTTCTCCGGCGCGTAGCCGTGGAAGTGGTTGTTGAAGAACCCGAACGTCGTCTCGGCCTGGCCCGCGACCTGCTGGACCCGCGGTACCCACGACTTGAGTTCCTCTTCCGAGTAGCGGTAGTTGTACCACGGGTCCGTGCCGTGGCCATGCCACCGGACGTATGCGAGTCGTGCGGTCACGTGCAGGTCCGGCGGCAAGAGCGGTTCGTCGACGATCGTGTACGCGACGCCGGTCGACCGCAGCAGGTCGAACGCCTCGAGCGCCATCCACGACTTGTTCCGCGGCTCGAGCGCGAAGGTGAAGTCGCGAGGGAGCGCGTCGAGGAATCGGTGAATCGTCGACTCCTCGAATCGCAGGCGGGGCGGGAGCTGGAGCAGGAGGGGCCCGAGCTTGCCGGCGTCGCGCAGCGGCCGCATGAGCTCGCAGTAGGCGAGGAGGTCCTTGTCCGCGCCGCGGGCGACGTCCAGGAACCGATCGTGCGTGACGGTCTGCGGGACTTTCGCCGCGAACATGAAGTCGTCCGGGGTGAAGCGCCCCCATCCTTGGACCATCCCCGGGGACGGCGACCGGTAGAACGTCGAGTTGATCTCCGCGGTGTCGAACACGCGCGAGTACGCACGGAGCTTCGACTCGGTCGCGTTGCGGTAGAATGGGCCGATCCACTCGTGGTAGTCCCACCCGCTGCACCCGAACCGAAGCCGGACCATCTCCGCTACCGGAAGGCTGGCGCGATACATTATCGTATAGCCAGCGGCGCTTCGCCCGGGGCAGTTTCGGGGCCCTCCGCGGCGTCGGCTTAAGACCCTCCGATGCTTGCGGGCCGGCATGGGCGAGAGGTTCGTCGGCGCGGGCGGTTGGGGATACTTCGGCGGCGGCCTCGAGTCGTATGCGCGCGCGTTCCGGTTCGTGGAGGTGAACGCGGGCTTCTATCGTCCCATCCCGGAAACGTTCGCTAGGCGGTGGCGGACCCGGGTACCGCCCGACTTCACGTTCGCCGTGAAGGCGTTCCGGGGTGTGAGCCATGTGGACGGCCTGCGGGGCACCGCGCCCGCGCGGGCCGCGTTCGCCCACGATGTCCGCATCGCGAAGATCCTCCGCGCCCCCTTCCTCATCCTCGAGACCCCTGCCAGCCTGCCCCTCGAGGCGCCCCAGGTGGCGGGCCTGCGGGACCTCGTCGGGCTCGCGGCGGACGGCCCGCGGCTCGGGCTCGAGGCCCGGGCCCATCGGTCCGGGCCCCTTCCAAGGGCCGCACAGAAGGCGATGGAAGACCTGGGCGTGCTCGACGTCGTGGACCTCTCCCAATCGGCGCCCCGCGTCGCCAACGACACGGTCTACTCGCGGCTCTTCGGGCCCGGCCCGCACAACGTGTACGAGTTCGACGACGACGAGCTGCGGGCGATCGACCGGGCGGGCCAGGACGCCGTCCAAGTCGCCTTCACCTTCCACGGCGTCCGGATGTACAAGGACGCGGCACGCTTCGTGACCTTCAAGCGGACCGGCTCGTTCCCCGCCGCGACCTCGGCCCGCGGCGTCGCCTCGCTCGACGAGGTGCTCCGGCCGGACGCGACGTTCCCGGCGACGCGCGAGGCGCTCCTCCGGGATCACGGCTGGAAAGTCGTCGACGCGGATGAGGGCACGCGCGTGCACGCGTCGCGGTTCCTCGGGGCGTTGCCCGATCGGACGTTCCCCAGCCTCGATGAGGTGCTCGCCGAGGTCGACGAGTCGGCGGTCCTCGTGAAACGCCTCCCGGGGGGCGAATTGGCCTCTCAAACGACCCTCCATTGACCCCTGGGAATCTTGTAGTAGCAGATACTACAATAGGGTTATTATTCCCCGAGAAATTAGGCCGGGACTAAGAGGTGTGCTAGAATGTCTCTCTGCGGCACTGACTATGCCATCGGCGCGGTCCGGAACATGTACCGCGAATCGCGGCAGGACAACGCCATGGTCGTCATGCCCTCGAAGCTCCAGAAGGGGCTGCCCCGTCGGACCGGATCCCTGTGTCCGGAATGCCTGAAAGTCATCCCTGCGACGCTGTACATCGGCGACGGCGCGCTGAAGATGAAGAAGACGTGCAAGGAGCACGGCGAATTCGACGAGGTGTGCTGGTCCGATGCAGAGATGTACCTTCGTGCCGAGAACTGGGCCTTTGACGGCGTCGGGCTCGAGAACCCGCAGATCGTGGACGCGAAGGTGTGTCCATACGAGTGCGGGCTGTGCAACCTCCATTACTCGGCGACGTCGCTGTGCAACATCGACCTCACGAACCGATGCAACCTGAAGTGCCCGATCTGCTTCGCCAACGCGAACGCGGCCGGGTACGTCTTCGAGCCGACGTTCGAGCAGATCGTGTACGAGTTCGCGGTCTTGCGCGCGCAGCGCCCGATCCCTGTGGCGGCGATTCAGTTCGCCGGCGGCGAACCGACGATCTACCCGCAGTTCCCGGAGATCGTGAAGGCGGCCAAGGACATGGGATTCGCGCAGGTCCAGGTCGCCACGAACGGCATCCGGCTCGCGACCGAGGACGGGTTCCTCGACAAGGTCGCGGAGTCCGGCCTGAACACGATCTACCTGCAGTTCGACGGTCTCCGCGAGGAGAACTACATCAAGGCGCGCGGCCGGCCGCTGCTCGACATCAAGCTCAAGGTGATCGAGCGGGTCCGTGAGCGCAAGGCGCGCGGCGTCATCACGCCGACGATCTGCTTCGTGCCGACGATGGTCAACTCGTTCAACGACGACCAGGCCGGCGAGATCCTCAACTACGCGATCAAGAACCGCGACGTCGTGAAGGGCGTCAACTTCCAGCCGGTCAGCCTGACGGGCCGCATCCCCGAAGAGGACCGCCGGAAGCTGCGATACACGCTCTCCGACTTGGCGTACGACCTCGAGGAGCAGACGGGCTACCTGACGCGCGATGACTGGTACCCGGTGCCGTTCGTCTCCCCGATCTCGGAGCTCGTGAGCGTCCTGACGGACACCGCGAAGCCCTCGTTCACGTCCCACCCGGCGTGCGGCCTCGCGTCGTACTTGTTCCTCGAGACGGGCAA
>WNGF01004552.1_pt1 | contig 27931 bp, 25 predicted proteins | sample 5400641 | NCBI WGS metagenome assembly WNGF01 (sample SAMN13153371, study PRJNA577476) | soil metagenome | isolation source: 80 cm soil or saprolite under grassland replicate 2 | place: USA:California | collected 2016-06-15 | reverse complement strand
AGACGTTCGCGTTTACAACGAAGCAATCAAAATTCGAGTCGTAGCATGAACTCAACGCGGCGTGGAGCGCCGGTCCCGGTGGCTCCAGTGTTAATGATGTCGGTGATCTTGCCAAAGCTCGCAGAGGGCTTACCGCCGCTGAAGGCGCCCAAGCTGGCCCCCGGATTGCTGTACATCGGATGGTTGAACAAGTTGAAAGCCGCGGCCCGGAAATTTAAGCCAAATTTCTCCGACAGCTTGAAGGTCTTCGTGAGCGAACCGTCAATCTCGTAATTTCCGGGGCCACGAGCGATGAATCGTCCCAGATTGCCCCAAGTCCCTTTCGCCGGAACCGCGAACGCCGCCGGGTTGAGCCAGTTGTCGATGGTCTGATTCGCCGGGTAGATCGGCACACCCGGAACGAGGTTCGGGCGCTGGCCGGAGGTGTTCCCGTCTGGCAGGTCCGACGCCTTTCGCGTCAGCGTGATATTGAGCGGCAGCCCGGTGCGAGCGAAGGCGATGCCGGCCAGCGTCCACCCGCCCAGGATCTTAGAGGCAAGACCGTTGCTGTTCAGAAATGTCTTGCCGGGTCCGAAAGGCAACTGGTAGACAGTGTTTATCGTCGCGGTGTGGCGGACGTCAACGTTGGTGTCGCTGCGGTCGCAGGCGCGGCAGCTTTGATTCTGGAAGGCCACGGATTCGCCGGCGCCGATTGAAGCGTCGGTGATTCCGTGTGACCACATATAGTTCATTTGGAAGAGCAGGCCGTTGACGAAGCGGCGCTCTATGGAGGCCTGCAAGGCGTTGAAGTTGTTATTGCCCCGCGCTGCCGACGTAGCCGACCTGTGCGACAACATTACCTGGCAATTCCTGCTGGATCACGAAATCCCAATTTTGGTAAGAGAGATCCTTACGATGGCGGTCAATCGCTTTCGGGCTGAAGAGCTGGTTCTTCGGATCCAGGAACGCCACGAGCGGATAAGACAACGCTGGAAAGTCCGACGAGCTGAGTGAATAACGAGGTACAGCGAAGTTCCGCTCACATCGTCGAATCCCTCAATGCTGACATCGAGAGGAGCCGTCCCGATGCTGAAGTTATGGAAGTTGGCGCGGTTGAATCCGAATTTCCATTCATTGATCGTGCTTGGAGAGAAACTGTGCTGTAACTGAAGGACTACATTAGTTGGGACATGGGGAATCACGTTGTGGGACCCCAAAGCGTCCGTAGGGTTGTCGATGTAGGCGTCGTCGACATTGTAGCGGGCGTACATCGAAGTCCTGTCGGAAAACAAATAGTCGAAACGAAACATCCCGGCGTCTTCGCGGATGGTGTCGCTGGCCACCTTCGTGAACTGATTAGTGACGTCGTCAACCGGCGTCCCGCCGGCCGGGTAAGCGTCCAGAATCGGCTTGAGCGTCGGCGACTTTGCCAGCGCCTGCGCGCGAAATGCGGCGTTCGGCGCGAAATTGATGAAGGTCCGGCCGAGATTCTGGCGCAAGCCTTCGTAGTTAGCGAAGAAGAAAGCCTTGTCCTTCTTGATGGCGCCGCCGAAGCTCCCGCCAAACTGATGCAGCGTGAACGGAGGAAGTCCGGTTGTCGGATCGTCGAACGGAGAGCGCGCATCGAGAGCATCGTTGCGGACGGCGTAAAATGTACTGCCATGATACTGGTTCGAGCCGGTCTTCGACACGACGTTGATCTGCGCGCCGCCCGCCGCGCCGCTCTCGGCGGTATAGACGCCGGTGCTGACGCGGAACTCCGAGATGGCGTCGAGAGCAATATTGAGCCGGGTGTCGGCTTTCTGCGTCTGTTCCTGTACGCCGCTGGTGTCGACGCCGTCAAAAGTGAAGTTGCTATCGTCAAGGGAGTAGCCAGAGAAGCGGATGGCGCGCTGGGCGCCATCACCGTAATTGATGGCGCCTGGCGTCAGCAACATCAGGCTGGCCCAATTACGTCCGCTGATCGGAATCTGTTTAATTTGCTCAGTTTCAATCAATCCCCCCACCTCGGCTGAACTGCGATTGAGGGGCTCGACTGTAGCGGTCACCTGGACCATGGTGGAGATCGTTCCGACTTCTAGCCGGACATCAATTGTCCGTGGTTGACCCACCGACAATTCGACGTTGGGAAATTCGACTGATTTGAATCCCTCCTTCGAGACGGTGATTTTGTATTTGCCAATTTGAAGCGCCGGCAAATGGTAGATGCCGGTTGTGTTGGTTGTTGTCTCACGATGGAGACCCGTGGCTGTCGACAGCAGCTCGATCTTTGCGCCTTGAACCGCAGCGCCCGATGAATCGGTCACTGTACCGCTGATCGCGACCTGATCCACTTGCGCCACGAGCGGCAAGGCCAGCATTATGATTGTCGATAATATTGACACAAACCTAAGTGCGTAATGACGATTTGCGGTCATAAAGTGTTCCTCCCAATCTATAACCTAATTACCGAAAGGCGGTGTTATTACCTTGGCTGTTTCTGTAAGGGTCGCCCCTATGCATTATGAGACATGCATATAATGTAAATGTGATGCTAGTAATAAAACAGCATTAAATGTGTCGGTCTAACAGGGAAGTTACGCGAGCGCGGGAGATAGAGGTGGCGAGAAGTAATAAGTTGAGGCAAACGAAAGCCGCCCCGCCACTCGATTGGCTAGAGACAGGTAGCAAGCAGTAGCAATAATAAATGGAACCAGCGCGCGTTTCAGTATGAGGAATTCTCTTACCAACGCAGCTAAATCGTAACACGCAACATTGGGACGCCGGTACAGTACCGCGCGCGTAAGCAAGCGGTTGACTTTATGGGACGGCCGCTTGCTTACGCGCGCGGTACTGTACCAATCTCGACTGTTCTGATTTAGACCTGGTGTGGATAGATACCAGGTCGCAGATAAATAGAAGATAAAAAAGCGGGGAACGCATGTTATTACTCTGTTAAGCTTGCTAAGTCCGACCAATCAGTATCACGCGTCTCGACATGGGCGACGGCGATTCGGCGCCGCGGGCCTTCGTTGGATGCTCTGTCACGTTGAAGCGCAATACGCGACGCAGGTCATGCGCCAGCGCGATGAACACATACGGCGCACGAAAGGTCGGAGGGTAAGATTCTCCAGAGCCAGACCCTGACGGCGTCTGAATGCGTAGGCGAGTATAGAGACGAAGGCGAGTAAGGCGTGGATCATCAAGCCGACTGTGTCGGGGGTGAAGAGGGAAGCCCAAGGTTTGCTGAAGTTCGGAATTATGGCGACAGATGTCGAGCTTAGCGCTGAAGCGTCCAATGTCTTCACAACCGCGTTTTATCGAGCCATAACACCTGGTAACCACCCCCGTCATCCACGAACAGGAGCGCCGGCTTGCCGGCGACTGTTCCGCTCGTCACCCCTTCCGGCTTCATCTTCGCTGCGAAGGAGACATCGAGCCGGCGCAGCTTGCCTCGATGCCCTCCCTTCCATTCATAAAGTTCGAACGGCGCCTTTCCTCCGCTGATCGCTTTGCCGACGACTACCAGGAACGCGTGGCGACTGGCGACGTACTCAATGCTTCGAATTCCCTGCGGGCCCCCCGTCGCGCCGAGAAAAAGCCGGATAGGCGGTAACACCTTCAAATTGTCTGTCGTCCAGGGGCCGTCCAGATCCTTCACCCGCACCGGGATCACCAGCGGACTGGTTCCCGACAAGGGAGTGCGCAATCCGAACAAAAGCGCATGGCGCTCGTGATCCCACGCAAGCCCTTCGATGTTCAGCCCGCCTTCGTCGGGAATGTGGTTGGCCGACGCGGTGACGGCGGGCGCATTTTGTATGAACCAGTCGCGGAACCCGGACATGTTTTCGGCCGACAAGCTGTCGTCAGAATTGACAGTCACGCGCAGCAGCCCGCCCGGCGGGACTTTCAGCGACTGTCCATCTTTAGTCTTCTTGACGGAGAGCGACGAGGTGACAAAGACGAACCGCCGCCCTTTCTCTTCAGCGAGCGTCATCGCTTCCATATCGGCAATCGCTTTTGGGGCAAGGCCTTGGAGCGGGCGTCTGATCACCGGGCCTTTCTTCCGCCCATCCTCCGCGAGGTCGAGTTCAAAGAGCGCGTCGCCGCTGTTATTGTCACAAAAGAGAAACCGGGAGTCGGCGAGCGGAACCACTCCAGAGGCGTTGTATGCGCGTTCGCCGTTCATCTCTTCAAAGGGAATGGGCGTGATTGTCTGGGTGTTTGATTGCGCGCCGTCGAGGCGTGACGGGGCTGGCGGCGCGGCGGCGCCTTGGTGATGGCCCAATGCGATTGTGGCGGCGCCAACGAGCATTAGCGCCACACCACATAAAAAAATGCGTGGGCGTACTCCTGGATTAAGATTAGTGTCGGATGATTCACTTGATTTCATAGGTGATTCACTTCCGGGAAGCGCCAACAAAGGGCAAAAAGCCTTTTGTCTTTTACCAGGCCGGGGATAAACAGAAGATAAAAAGTAAGCGGGTCTGCTCATTTTTGTCAGCCAGGCGTGATGGCCCCTTCAGACGCCGAGGAAACCAGCGCGGCATTTTTCTGAAAGACTCCTGTTGATAGTGTGGGGCGGGCAGGCTAATGTCATTAAGGCGGCGGACAGCGCGAAAGTTTATCCCTTGTTTATCTCTCTTCGGCTAACTTGCTTACGGCGCCCTCACGAATAAGTGTTAAGGGTAATTTTGAAGGAGGATTTAATGAGAGCTTCGGACAGCGACGGCCCGACTTATCGCCATTTATTTCCGCGGATCATCATCACGATCCTCACCCTCGTGATTTTTTCTGTCGCGCCGTCCATCTTAGCTCAGAGCGGGCGCGAGCAGGTCGAAGGCGTCGTGTAATTTCCGGGGTGTGAGATGCGTATCTTGCTGGTTGAGGACGAACCCCACGCGGCTAAGATGTTAGCCAAAGGGCTGCGCAAACAAACCTACGCGGTGGACGTGGCGCGCGACGGCCAGGAGGCCGTCCATCAGGCGAGTGTCAACGACTACGATCTTATCATTCTGGACGTGATGCTGCCGCTCAAGGACGGCTTTGAAGTTTGCGGCGATCTGCGCGCGGGCGGGTCGAGCGTGCCCATTCTGATGCTGACGGCGCTCGACGCGGTGCAGGATCGCATCGCCGGACTCGACACTGGGGCGGATGATTACCTGACCAAGCCGTTCGATTTTTATGAGCTTCTTGCGCGGGCGCGGGCATTGCTCAGACGCGGGCGAGCGCTCCGGCCTGAAACGATCGAGGTCGCCGACCTGCTGATAGACGCGCGTTCGCACGAAGTCAGGCGCGGCGGAGAGCTGATTGAACTGACCGCCAAAGAGTACGCCCTGCTCGAATACCTGGCGCGGCGCGCAGGTGATGTAGTTACCCGCGCCGAAATCTCTGAACATGTCTGGGACGAGAGCTTCGACCCGTTCTCCAATTTGATTGAAGTCTACATTCAACGGCTGCGGCGCAGGATCGATGAAGGGCGCGAGACGAAGCTGATCCGCACGCTGCGAGGCGAAGGGTACCGGCTCGCGGCGGGGGGCGAGAATGTTTAATCCGGTTCGCATGAGTACGAAACTGACGCTCTGGTACACGGGCGTGCTGGCGCTTGCGTTGGCGCTTTTCAGCGCGGGCGTCCATGCGCTGATGGAGCGCAAGCTCGCCGGGCGGATGGATGAGAACTTACGGGCCGGGATAGAGGCGATGACCCGATTCTTTATTCACGAGAAAGGTGAGGGAGAGACGGATCAAGACAGCGCGCGAACCGTTTTGCGGGAATCTCATTTCCATGATCAGGCCGTCGCGTTCTACGCCTCGCAAGGCTCACTGCTGGCCGAACATCCGCTGCGCGATAAACTTCACGCGCGACTGCCGGATTCATTCAGCGAACGCGCCGACAACGGCGTTCAGTTCTCTACTCTGACAGCAGCGCAATCGGGGATCGACGACGGCCTGCGCGTCGCCGCTTATCGCATCACCGCGCCGTCAATGAAATCGCCTTGCTTCGTCGTCATCAGCGAGCCTTTGACTGAACTGTCGGACGACCTTGAATTGCTGCGCGACATTTTCTACATCGCGGCGCCGGTCGCGCTGGCGCTGGCGGGCCTGGGCGGGTGGTTTCTGGCGCGCAAAAGCCTGTCGCCGGTGGCGGCGATCTCGGAGCGCGCGCGGCGCATCGGAGCGGCCAACCTGGATGAACGATTGCCCGTCGCCAATTCGCGCGATGAACTCGGGCAAATGGCGGCGACATTCAACGAGCTGCTCGGTCGTTTGAGCCGAGCCTTCGCGCAGCAGCAACAGTTCATGGCCGACGCGTCGCATGAACTGCGCACCCCGGTGTCGGTCATCCGCACCGCTTCGGAAGCGACGCTGGCGCAACCCGGCGACGACGTGAACGAGTATCGCGAGGCGCTGGCCGTCACTGGCGAACAGGCGCGCAGGCTGACGCGCATTATCGAGGATATGTTCTTGCTCGCCCGCGCCGACGCCGGAAAGCGGGAGTTGAAGCCGGGAAATCTCTACCTCGACGAACTCGTCGCGGAGGCGGCGCGGGCCGCCGGCGTGCTGGCCGAGCGAAAGGGCCTAAGCGTAGAGTGCTCGCCGGCTCCGGAAACGCCCTACCGAGGCGACGAGGATTTGTTGTGGCAGATGCTGCTCAATCTGCTGGACAACGCGATCAAGTACACTCCGGCGGGGGGCAAAGTTTCGCTGGGACTCGCTCAGACCGGCGCCAACCACGTCATTACCGTAGCCGACACGGGCGCCGGCATTCCGGTCGAAGCGCAGCCATACGTCTTCGAGCGGTTCTATCGCGCGGACAAAGCTCGCGAGCGCGCCGAAGCCGGCGCGAGCAGTGGCGCCGGTCTCGGTCTCCCCATCGCGCGATGGATTGCGGAAGCGCATGGCGGGAAGATTAGTCTCGGGCATTCCGATGAAGGCGGCAGCGCTTTCGTTATTACTCTGCCCGTGAGGCGCCAAAGCTTCGGACGTCCGGCGCGCCCGGAAGAACAGGTTTCAGCGGAGGGCATGCTGGCAGGAGTTGTGACAGAAAACATCTCTGCTTGCGCCATTCGCCGCCCTCCGCATTGAGCCCCGCAATTTCAAGCTGAAAACATTAACCAGGTAATTTTATTTCCCAATGCATCTATTCGTACGCCGGTCGACGCTTGCCGTCGCGCTCATCGCTTTGATCTCCCCTTCGGCCTCGGCGCAGGAAGCGGACAAAGTTCTCACGCTGCAAGACTGCCTGCGATTGGCGGAGTCCGCGCCGTCTACAGTCTCCGTCGCCGAACAGCAACGCGCGATCGCCGATCGTGATCTGACCCGGGCGCGCGCGGCGTTCATGCCGCAGGCCGAAATGCTCGACGGCTTCATTTACAACAGCCCGCGTCTCGACGACCGCTCGACCTTCAGCTTCCTTCCCGCGAACGGCATCCGTGAATACACGATGTTCGGCGCGGTCACGCAGGAATTCGACACTTCGGGCAGGTTGCGCGCAGAGCTTCAGCGGGCGCGGGCCGGTCAGGACGCGGCGCGCGTCAATTTCGAGATCGCGCGGCGCGACCTGCGGCGCGCGGTGACCATCGCCTACTATCGCCTGTTACTGACTCGCCATCTGGTCACGGTCGTCGGCGAGGCTTTGAAAGAGAGCCAGAGCTTTGAGAGTCGCGCGAAGCTGCTGTTCGAAGGCGGCGAGGCGGCGCGCGCCGATCTGGTCAAGGCTTCGGCGCAGGTCGCGTTTCTGCGACAGGCGCTGAACGCGGCGGAGCTTGAAGCGAAGCTGGCGAATCAGGAACTGGCCTCGTTCTGGACGAAAGATGTCGACGAGCCGCTTCGGGTCGCCGACGCGCTCGAAGAACCGGCGCCGGCGCCCACGGATGAATCCCAAGACGATGTTGTTCCATTCCAGCGAAGGCTCGAATTCAACCTGTTCGACGCCCAGCGGCGCGGCTTTCAGGCCGAAGAGAAGATCGCCCGCTCCGCGCTCATGCCCCAGTTCGGCTTCGTCTTTCAGTACGGCCTCGATTCGAGCGCGCTTCGGATTCGCGACCGCGGCTACGCGGGGTACTTCACGCTTCGCATTCCCGTCTTCGACTGGTTTCGCGCGCGCGGGGAGTCGCAGCAGTTCCATTTCCGAGCCGAACAGGTAGAAACCAACCGCGCCATCGCCGTTCGCACATTCTCCCGCGAATACCGGAACGCCCTCGCCCGCGTGAAGCAGCTTTACGAACAGATCGGGCTGACGCGCGAGCAGGTCCGTCTGGCCGAAGAGGATTTGAAGCTGAGCCGCGTGCGTTACGAGGGCGGCGAAGGCTCGGCGCTCGACGTCGTCACGGCGCAAAACCAACTGGCGCAGGCGCGCAACAACTACTACACAAGCGTGGCGAATTACCTGAATGCAAGAACCGATCTGGAGGTGACTTCCGGCAAATGAAAAATCACATCATCGTTATCTGTCTTTTGTCAGCTCTCGCGGGCTGCGGAAAAGAAAGCGCGGAGTCGGCGCCGAAGCCGGTGGTCGAGGTGAAAGTGGCGAAGGCCGAGATCGCCGACCTGCGCCTCTCCGTGCAAGCCCCCGCGACGATCTTTCCGCGAGAACAGGCCAGCGTCGCCTCCCGCGTCACGGCGCGCATTCTCAAGCTGAACGCGAAGAAAGGCGATTACGTCAAAGCGGGACAGTCGCTGGCGCTGCTCGAAAACCGCGACCTCATCGCGCAACGCGATTCGGCGCGCGCCGCAGTCACGGACGCCGAAGCCAGTCTGCAGAAGGTCAAAAGCGGCACGCTGCCGGCGGAGATCGAACGCGCGCGGGGACAGGTGACAATCACCAGGGCCGCCCTGAATCAGGCGCAAAAGAATTACGACCGCCGCAAAGACCTGTTCGACAAAGGCGCGATCCCGCAGCGCGACTTGCTCCTGAGCGAAACCGAACTGGCGCAGGCCAGGGCGTCTTACGAGACTGCGCAAAGATCGCTCGAACTGCTCGAAAAACAGTCGGGCGAGCGCGACGTCCAGATCGCGCAGAGCCAAGTAGACCAGGCTAAAGCCAGACTCGCCGAGATCAACGCGCAACTCGAATTCACCGAAATCCGTAGCCCGTTCGTCGGAGTCATCACCGAACAGATGATGTATCCCGGCGACATGGCGAAGCCGGACGCGCCGATCTTCACCGTGATGGACCTGTCCACGGCCGTCGCGCGCGCGCAGGTTCCCGAAGCCGAGGGCGGCAAAGTCCGCAAGGGACAATCGTGCAGCTTCACGCCAGCCGATGCGCGCGACGCATCATTCACGGGCCGCGTCTCCGTCATCAACCAGGCCGTCGACCCGCAGCGCCGCACAGTGGAGATGTGGTGCGAGATTCCGAACGGTGGCCACAAATTGCGCGGCGGCGTCTTCGGCTCGCTTAGCGTGACGACCGGATCGGTCGCGCAGAGCGTAGTCGCGCCGGTCAGCGCAGTGCAGTTCGCCGAAGGCTCGAAGAAAGGCGTGGTGATGGTCGTTGATGACAAAAACATCGCCCACGCAAAAGAGGTCGAAACGGGCGAAGTGATCGAAGGCAAGGCGCGAATCGTCGACGGCTTGAAAGGCGGCGAGACTATCATCATCGAAGGCGGCTACAATCTTCCCGACGGCACACAGGTGCGCAACAAGGAAGAGAAGGAAAAAGACGAAAAAGAGAAAGACGGGAAGGAAAAAGAGGAGAAAGAGAAATGACCTCGCGCCTCGCCGATTTCGCTGACGCGCACGGACGCGCGCTGATCTTGATCTTCCTGAGTTTTGCGCTGGCAGGGCTGGTCTTCTTGTTCCGCCTGCCGATCGCGCTCTTTCCGCAGACTGATTTTCCGCGCATCATCATTCTGGTGGACAACGGCATTGCGCCGGTGGACGTGCAGACGCTGACCGTCACGCGTCCTGTCGAAGAGGCCATACGCAGCGTGCCGGGCATCACCGACGTGCGTTCGATCACCGGGCGCGGCTCTTCGGAAATCAGCGTGATGTTCCGATGGGACGTGGACATCCTGCACGCGCTGCATCTGGTACAGGGCAAGATCGCGCAGATCATGCCGACGCTGCCGCAGGACGCGCGCTTCTACACTAATCGTCTCACCTTCTCGGTCTTTCCGATGATCGGCTTCAGCGTCATTTCGCCGAAGCGATCAACGGCGGAACTCTACGATCTGGCTTACTACGAACTCGCGCCGCGCCTCTACCGGCTGCCCGGCGTGGCCGAAACGCGCATCGTCGGCGGGCGTCAACCGGAATATCACGTGCTGGTCGAGCCGGAGAAACTCAACAGCTACGGCATCCCGTTGACCAAAGTCGCCGACGCCATCCGCAAGACCAACCTGATCGGATCCGCCGGTATGTTGCAGGAAAATTACAAGCTCTACCTGACGACTGTGACGGGCCTGCTCGAAAATAAGGAGCAGATAGAAGACGTCGTCGTAGACGTCGTCAAAGGCACGCCGGTTTACGTCAAGAACGTGGCGCGCGTCGTGGACGGCGAGCGCCCGGTCTATAACATCGTCACCGCCAATGGGCTGCCCGCCGTGCTCGTCAATGTGCTGCAGCAGCCTGACGGCAACGCGGTCGAGATCGCCGATGCGGTCAATCGCGAGTTGCAAGAGATTCGCAAGACGCTGCCGCCCGATATTCAACTCAACATCTTCTACGATCAATCAATCAACGTGCGCGATTCGATTGGCAGCGTGACCGAAAGCATTCTGATCGGATTGGCGCTTTCCATCGCCGTGCTGTTGGGCTTTTTGAAGAACTGGCGGACGACGCTGGTCGCGGCGCTGGTGATTCCGATCGCGGCGCTGATCGCCGTGGTCTTTATGAAGCTCTTCAATATGAGTTTCAACGTGATGACGCTCGGCGGCATCGCGGCCTGCATCGGCGTGGTGATTGACGACGCGATTGTCATGGTCGAAAACATCGTCGTCCATCTATCGCTCGGACAGACGCCGCGCGAAGCGGCGTTGAGCGCCATCAAGGAATTGACGCCCGCGCTGACCGGCTCGACGCTGACGCCGATTGTAGTCTTCGTCCCGCTGGTTTTTCTCGGCGGCATCACGGCGGTCTTCTTTCGCGCTCTGGCGTTGACGCTGGTAACGGCGTTGCTGGCTTCGCTCTTCCTGGCGATCTTCTTCACTCCCGTGCTGGCGCGCGCATTCTTCAAACGCCATGAAGGGCCGGCCGAGACGGAGATCGAAAGAGCCGAGCAGGCCGGCGAAGGCCGCATCCTGCGCGGTCTGACGGCGCGCTACGAAAAGGCGCTGCGCTGGTCATTGCGGCACACGAGGGTGACGCTGCTGGCGGCGCTGCTTGTAGTCGTTGCGATGGTTGTTTTGCTCTTCAATTTGGGGAGAGGGTTTTTGCCGGAGATGGATGAGGGCGCGTTCGTGCTCGATTACATTATGCCCTCAGGAACCTCGCTCGAAGAGACGCATCGCGTGCTCAGCCACATCGAGAAGATGCTGAAAGAGACGCCGGAAGTCGAAAGCTACTCGCTGCGCGTCGGAGCGCGCCTGGCGCTGGCGATCGCCGAGCCGAACACGGGCGATTTTCTGATCAAGCTTAAACGCAAACGCGACAAGTCGTCCGACGAGGTGATCGAAGAATTGCGCCACAAGATCGCCGAATCCGAGCCGGTCATCGCCGTCGAGTTTCCACACATTCTCGAAGACCTGATCGGCGATCTGTCGATGGCGCCGGAACCAATCGAGATCAAGATTTATCATCCCGACGACAAGAGCTACAAAGCGACCGCCGCCGCCGTCGCCGAGTGGCTGAAGAAAGAAAGCGTCAAAGGTGTGGTTGATGTCGAAGACCGCACCATCGCCATCGGCCCGTCGCGCAATTTCCGCGTCAATCCGGAAAAGGCCAGCCTGGCGGGCTTCGGCGTGCGGGATGTGCTCGATCTGCAGGCGGGGATTCTCGACGGCGAAGTCGCCTCGCGGGTGATCCGCAACAACAGGCTCATCACGATCCGCGTGCGTTATCCGGCGGAGAGCCGCGCGAACAGCGACAAACTGAAAGGTCTCTTGCTGACTTCGCCGAACGGCGGCGCCGTGCCGCTTTCGAGCGTCGCCGAGCTTGAACCCGAGGAGACGACCTACGAAGTCCAGCGCGACAACCTGCGCAATCTCTCGACCGTCACCGCGAGACTGGAAGGTCGCGATCTCGGCTCGGCGGTGGACGAGATCAAACGCAGACTCTTCAAAGAAGTCAACATCCCGCCCGGAACCGATATCGAATTCGGCGGGCAGTACCTGATTCAACAGGAATCGTTTCGAGGGCTGACGATGGTCTTGCTCGGCTCGATCCTGCTCATCTTTATAATTCTCGTCTTCGAGTTTCGTTCGTTTTCGCATCCGATTGCGATTCTCATCGCCACGATCCTGTGCGGCTTCGGCGCGCTGTTGGCCTTATGGCTGACGAAGACGACGCTCAACATCTCGTCGTTCATGGGCGCGATCATGGTCATCGGCATCGTGCACAAGAACGGCATCCTGATGCTCGATTCGGAGCAACACTTCTCCGCGCGCGGTTACGATTTGCGCGAAGCGATCTTTCAGGCGGGACGCAGAAGGCTGCGCCCGATTTTGATGACGGCGCTGGCGACGGTCTTCGGCATGCTCCCGCTGGCGGTAGGCGTCGGCTCGGGCGCACAGCTTCTGCAACCGCTGGCGATTGCGGTGATCGGCGGCGTGACGGTCTCGATGGTTCTATCGCTTCTGGTGACGCCGGCGCTATTCTACTTATTGCGGAAGCGAGGACTCTGAGAGTCTCGCCGGAACTCGCTTCAGACTGTAGTTGGCGCATAGCTCCGCCGCTGTTCCTCGTTCCGGACAGGCGGCGAGCGTCTCTTCAGCGCGCGCGCCGACGCAGAGCGCGCAAATAAGCTTTAATCAAAGGTCACATTCATTTGAAAACCGCAAAAGGCGCCGCGCAGGTTGAGGAATGATCATGCATTGCCGGCCTTGTGGAACAGAAGCCTCAGTGGCATAACGCCGGGATTAAGTGGTAGATTGTCGTGTGAGCTTGTGAACAAGGAGCCCTGTTATGAAAACGTTGCTCGTTTACCCGGAGTTTCCCGATACCTACTGGAGCTTCCGCCATGCGCTCTCGTTCGAGGGCAAGCGATCAGCCTACCCGCCGCTCGGCCTCCTGACCGTCTCCGCCCTGCTGCCCGAAGCGTGGGAGCGGCGGCTGGTGGATATGAACATCCGGCCTCTCAAGCCGTCCGACATCAAATGGGCCGACGTGGTCTTTGCCAGCGCCATGATCGTGCAGAAAGATTCGCTGCGGCGCGTCGTCGAGTTATGCAAGGCGGAGAGTAAGCGAGTGGTCATCGGAGGACCGTATGCGACGTCAGGCGCGAAGCATTTACCCCAGGCCGATCACATCTTCCTCGGCGAGGCGGAGACGACCTTGCCGGAGTTCGTTCGCGACCTCGAGCGCGGCGTCCCTAAACGCGTCTACCAGGCCGCCGAGCGGCCGGCGCTCTCCGCGGCGCCCATACCTGACTTCCATCTCGCCGACCTCAGGCGCTACAGCGCGATGCCGGTCCAGTACTCGCGCGGCTGCCCCTTTCAGTGCGAGTTCTGCGACATCATCGAGATCTATGGCCGCGTCCCACGCACGAAGAGCAATGAGCAGATGCTGGCCGAGTTGGACGCGCTCTTGCGGGTCGGCTGGCGCGGGACGGTTTTCATCGTTGACGATAACTTTATCGGCAACAAGCGCAACGTCAAAAGGCTGCTCCCTGTCCTGGCCGACTGGTCGGAGCGCCATGGGCGCCCGTTCTCTTTCATTACCGAAGCCAGCGTGAACCTCGCCGAGGACGATGAATTACTTGACGGGATGCGGCGCGCTCATTTCCGCCGCGTCTTTCTAGGCATCGAGACCCCGGTCGAGGCGAGTCTCAAAGAGGCCCAGAAGGGGCAGAACATGCGCCGCGACCTTCTCGACTCCGTCAGAAAAATACAGAGCTACGGCATGGAAGTGATGGCCGGCTTCATCGTCGGCTTCGACAACGATCCTGATGACATCTTCGAGCGGCAGATCGAGTTTATTCGGGAGAGCGCTATTCCGCTTGCAATGGTGGGTTTGCTGACGGCGCTGCCCGACACTCAGCTCTGGAGACGGCTTGATCGCGAAGGGAGGCTGCTCCTTGAGAGCACGGGGAACAATACCGATGGCTCGCTGAACTTCGTCCCCAAGATGGACGCAACGCGTCTCATCGAAGGCTATAAATCGATTATGCGCGCCATCTACAGTCCCGGCGAATACTATCAGCGCGCGCTCGATTGCCTGGAGCGGGTAGTCGCAGGCGCGCCCGAGTCGCAACGCAATAAGTTTGCCAGCGACGTGGTAACCCTCTTTCGCATTGTGCTGGCGCTCGGCGTGCGCGACTGCGCGCGCGGCGAGTTCTGGCGCTACTTACGCCGCGCCCTTACCCGGCATCGCGAGAAGTTTGCGGACGCGATGAGACTGGCCGCAGTGGGCTATCACTTTCGCAAGCTGACCGAAGGGCTTAATGGCTGAATCTGGGAGCTGTGTCAGCGACAAATTATTCATTGTACAGATTCAGACCTGAGCCTGGGCGCCCGCCCTTTCATTCGTAGCCTTTCTTGCCGTAGTACATCGCGTCATAATTGCGCGCCTGGCGGTCTTCGGTCGGCCCCTCTCCCGCCGGCGTTTTCTCCACATTCGCGCGCACTTCAAGCCATTCGGCGGCGAAGATCACGAAATTGGTCGGCTCGGTGTCGTATTCTTCACAGACCGCAAGATGCTGGCGATAGTCACGTGAGCAAAGCCCCATTTGTTCGCCCGTTATTTCAGCGAGCAAGCGTTTTCGTTTCTGCGTCTGTGGCACGCTCATTGACGCGCCCTTGGGTAAATGAATCATTGTTCCCCTTCTCTCTCTCTTGGTCCCCTTCGATTTGGGTATTCAACACCTTAATACGTCGCTTTACCAGAGTCGCGAACAAAATCCTGTCGTTTTGCTCATACTGCTCCCATCGCTTCCCGAACCTCCGCCGGGAAAGTTTCGGCGGAATAAAAAGCGAGCGGGGGCATAGGATCGAAAGCCCGGATACGTCTCGCGAGTTCGACGCCCGATCCCTCGGTGAATGTGGCGCCGAGGATGTTTAGATCGAAGCGCCCACCCATCGCCAGCGCGAATCCTTCCGCCATCTCGTTCGCGATAACCGCCTCGCGGCTTTTAGTCTCGAAAAATAACTTAACCATCTCAATCGAGTCGCCCTGGCAGCCAACATTGGGAATACACTAATTGTTGGACTTCGTCCGGGCGCCTCTCTTTAGGAATCTCGAAGTGGGGGTGTTTTCAGGATGGCTGAAAGGGGGCGGGAAATTTCCCGCCGCGCTTTCGAGCCGTCCGCCCCGGACCCGCCTCTCGCCTTGCAGCGATGATGTCCGGGCTGGCGCTTTGAGTGTCGCGCTTAGGCGTTTCTTCTTTTGTCCTTCTCACCTTATCATAAATTCTTGCATTTGTGCGCCGATACACGGGGACCGTTTCCCCCTCTGTGTACCGGCGCACGGCTTCTTGTAACTATATAATGGCAAAGCGGAGACGCCTTCCGACATCTTGAAGCTGTCTGCGACTCCGTTTGCAAAACTCCACCGAATGGTTCAGCATGTTGTCCGTTCACTCCTTCTCTCGCGCATCAACGAGGATGCGCCACTAGCCCCTAAAAGATCTAGCGGCAGCGGTATGGATGGTTCGAGAGCAGGCTAACCCAAACTTTAGAAGCTGTTCTTTTTTGAACGTCCGATCACGAGCCTTCGCTGCCACCGTTCCGCGAAGTACACCGGATTCGAAGCTTCTTTTACATCCTTTCGGGGAAAGGTACCATTATGTCTATGAAACTCTATGTCGGTAATCTCTCGTTCGGGACAACGGAAGATGATTTGCACCAACTCTTTTCTCAAGTCGGCACGGTCGATTCAGCCACGATGGTGACCGATCGCGATACGGGCCGTTCACGCGGTTTTGCTTTCGTGGAAATGTCATCGAAGTCAGAAGGTGAGGCCGCCATCGCCAAATTCAATGGCGCGGAACTCGACGGTCGCAGTCTGACCGTGAACGAAGCTAAGCCGCGTGAGAATCGAGGCGGAGGCTTCGGCGGCAGTCGTGGCGGCGGTTTTGGCGGCGGCCGTGGCGGCGGTCGTGGCGGCGGTGGTGGGCGTGGCGGCTTCGGCGGCGGCGGCCGTTCGCGCTACTAAATCGCTTATGACAGCGATCCATAACCCCTAGTGGAAAGCGCCTTCGGTAGATCAATTGTCAACCGGAGGCGCTTTTCGCTGTGGGAAGTGAATTTCGGGTGCGGCGATTGCCGGCGAGTAAACAAGGGGCCGAGCGCAAAGCGAATCCCTTGCTTTGGCCTGGGCTATTGCTACGAATCCCTATTTTGACGCGCTCAGGCAAATAGTACGGATTTAACAATGCCACGCTTGAAGACAACTTTGACGCCGGCATGAGCGATTCGGAGAAGGATACTTAGAATCAATTTTCTGTCTTGGCTTTTTTCTGAATTTAACCATGACCGTGAGCTTGCACACGGCAATTAATAACCTGAAACAAGGACTAATAGAATGGCGAAAAAATCAAAGCAGACATTTCAGAAACGAGAGAAGGAAAAGGCGCGCGTGCTCAAACGAAAGGATAAAGAGGCGCGCCGGCTCGAATCAAAAGCGCTTAAGGCGAGCAAAACGGCTGTTATCGGAGATGAAGACCCTGACATCGCCGGAATCCGACCCGGCCCTCAGCCCTTACCGGAGCAGTGGGAGTATGTTGGCGATGACAGTGTAGATCATGGTGGGAACCCGTAGAGAGACCCTTTGACGCCTGCCTGCAATCATTTCTTTCGACGCCGGGTACCATCCGTCTTTGACATGCTTGCATCTTTGATTCAAGCAGCGTAGCCTGAAACAGAATCAACGACCTGATTAATCATTGTCGCTTTGCGGCTCAACTTGCTGCGTTGGAGCAGGAATACGCCCGCTCCTCGGCGCTACTCAAAATGCTCGGCCGAGCGTTCGGATTTGGCGCCGCAGGCAAGCTAGAGCGGGCGCGGTTCAAGGCCAGTTACAAGCGGGAGCAGTTAGCCGAATTCGAATCCCTACATTTCGACGGACGCCCGGAGCGGTAATTTCGCGATCGTGAATTGAGATCGGCGCCGTAGTTCGGTCACAAATCTGCGGCTACGACCGAGAGCGCGCATGGATAAGCCGGCGCACCTTATCCGAGAACAGGACGTCTATTTTTTGTGGCTCGATGACCGCCGTCACCTCTCCGAAGCCGAAGGTCGGATGTGTCATCGTCTGCCCCTTACGATATGTGCGGGTCCAATCGTAAGGCGCGCTGTTTTTAGTTGAGGCGCGGACGCCCGTTGGCGTTTTGCCTTTTTTGAATGCGGTCTTTATGCCGCATTGCGGGCAGTTTACGCGCGAAATCTGACCTCGCTTGTTGAGCGATACTACCACGTGTCCCCGTTCCTCGCCGCACGGCACGCATAATTTCTCCACCCGATCACCGACTGCATACTGATGTTCTTCCATAAACTTTCCTCTCTTTCTGTATTGTGGGGCTAATTGGCTTATCGCTACTGCGGCTTGTGTGGCCACGGCGGGTCAATTCTTGGCGCGCGAGCCTTCTGACTTGAGAACAATCCATTGTCCAAGGCGGCGCATTTATCGCTTCGGAGAATATCCACCACAACACAGCTCTACTTCTTTGGCTCAATCCGGTGTTGTCCAAGTTTCCCTCATTGCGAGCACTCGCTTGAGTTCCTTCCCTTTGATGCCAAAAAACGACGCCATCTGTTTAAGCTGTTCTCGCCCGGTATAATCCGCCGGAGTTGAGCAAAACCGCTCGATCCCTGGTGTGAAATCCACACACCTCATGTTCTTCGGCGTAGTGTGTCCTCTGGAACAGACACCGTCCGCCTGCTTGAGCACACAAAATTCACACAACGTCATGGAGACGCCTCATTCCGTATTTTGGTCGGGCTTAAAATCACTATTGATTCTGGCGTTCGCAACCTGTTGTTTGAGCAGGATGATCGCATGCCCGCAATTAGCCGGATTATTGTACCCCTCGGCGGATTCGGCCAGAATCTTTCCGTTGTTTGCTATAAAGCGCCAACGAAACTCAAGCCTTGCGTTTTTATAGATTTCGAACTCTGCCATCTCTTTCCTTTCCAGAGCCTGGGTTAAGGCTCAGAGAGGCGCGTAATCACTGCCCGTTCACTTCCTGCGCCACTACTTTGGACAGGAGAGAATTTTAGTCGCTGAGTCGTCCGACAGATAGCAACCTTGAGACGGATAGTTCATTGGTCACTTCTCGATTCACTCCATCATCATCATCATGCCCGCTAACATCCCGATTATCGCGCCCACTTTTCAAGTCCGGGTTCTGTGGTATGAATTCGAAGCTGATCAGCCCGCGCTCGACCTCTTCGAGGGCGATGCGCGTCGCCCTCGTATTTGATTTTTGAACGAGCGGGCGCGCGCCTTTGTGAATCTGCTTGGCGCGCTGGGCGGCAATCAACACTTTGAGGAATCTATTATCACTTATGACATTATTCATCACGTTAGCCTGTTGTTGCTCTTATATCGATCAGTGAGCAGCGCCTTCAATTCATTCAGTACACGGGGTGAAGCTGGAAACCGCCGCCGGCTCCGAGTCGAAGGTCTCAAACACTGAGTCGAGCTTCGTGATCGCCAGCAGATATTGCAGACGAGCTATCCATGTACTTGACTCTCGCCAGGTTGACGATCAGCTTACGAGCGCCGGCGTCAATGGCGCCGGTGACATGCTTTCTGAACCGCGCATTTTCATTCAAGGCCAGGTTTCCCTCGAGATCCAAAACTGTGACATCGTTGATCGTCCGTTCGATGATGTTCATCCGCATTCCTTTCCTATCGGAGGCGGTTAAAAGTCCATGCCTCCCGCGCCGCCGGGCATCGCTGTGGCGGCGGCGTCTCCGGGGAAGTCCGAAATCATCGCCTCGGTGGTAAGCAGCAATCCCGCGATCGAAGCCGCGTTTTGCAACGCAGCGCGCGTGACCTTGGTCGGATCTATGACGCCGGCCTTAACCAGGTCCTCGAACTCTTCCGTCAGCGCGTTGAAGCCGACGTTCTCGTTCTTTTCGGCGCGGACACGCTCGACCACAACCGCGCCCTCCCTGCCGGCGTTCTGCGCGATCAGCCGCATCGGCTCTTCCAGCGCGCGCTTGACGATGTTCACGCCGATTTGCTCGTCCGCGTCGCCTTCGCCGTCTTTGTAGATGCGGAATTTCTCCAGCGTCCTGGCCGCGCGCACGAACGCCACGCCCCCGCCCGGCACGATGCCCTCGTCGACGGCGGCGCGAGTGGCATGCATCGCGTCTTCGATTCGCGCCTTCTTCTCCTTCATCTCGGTTTCGGTCGCCGCGCCGACCTTGATCACTGCGACGCCGCCGACCAGTTTCGCCAACCGCTCCTGGAGTTTCTCGCGGTCGTAGTCCGACGTGGAAGCTTCGATCTGGGCGCGCAGCGTCTTGACGCGGCCTGCGATCTCGCCCGGCTTGCCGGCGCCTTCCACGATGATCGCGCTGTCCTTGTCAATCATCACCTTCTTGGCGCGCCCCAGCTCTGCAAGTGTAACCTTCCGAAGCTCGAGGCCGAGGTCTTCGCTGATCACCCGGCCGCCAGTCAGGATCGCGATGTCTTCGAGCATCTCCTTGCGGCGGTCGCCGAAGCCTGGAGCCTTCACGGCGGCGACTTTGAGCACGCCGCGCAATTTGTTGACGACCAGTGTCGACAGGGCTTCGCCATCGACGTCTTCCGCGATGATCAACAGCGGCCGGCGCTGCTGAGCCGCCTGTTCCAGCAGCGGCATGAGTTCATACATCGAGTTGATCTTCTTTTCGTGGAGCAGAATCAGGGGTTGATCCAGCGAGACCTCCATTCGCTCCGGGTCGGTGACGAAATAGGGGCTGAGGTAGCCACGATCCAGTCGCATCCCCTCGACGAATTCCAGCGTGGTCTCCATCGTCTGGGATTCCTCGACCGTGATCACGCCGTCCTTCCCGACCTTCTCCATCGCCTCGGCGATGATCGCGCCGATGGCGGCGTCGCCGTTGGCCGAGATCGCGCCGACCTGGGCGATATCGTCACCGCTGACGGGCTTGGAGAGGCGCTTGATCTCTTTCAGCGCGCGCGCGACTGCCTTGTCTACGCCGCGCCGCAACGCCATCGGGTTCGCGCCTGCGGCCACGGTCTTGACGCCTTCGCGGAAGATCGCCTGGGCCAGCACTGTGGCCGTGGTCGTCCCGTCACCCGCCACATCGGAAGTCTTCGCGGCGACCTCGCGCACCATCTGCGCGCCCATGTTTTCCAGCGGGTCCTTCAGCTCGATTTCGCGCGCCACCGTCACGCCGTCCTTGGTCACCGCCGGCGAACCGAATCTTTTGTCAATGACGACGTTACGACCCTTCGGGCCGAGCGTGATCTTGACCGTGTCGGCGAGTTGATTGACGCCGCGTAAGATCGCCGCGCGAGAGTCCGTCCCATAAATTACTTGCTTTGCCATGTATTCTTTTCCAACCGTTCTCAGTCAATCGGCTCGACCAGGGAGAATCCTGTTTCAGTTGTTTCGGGATTTGGCGCTCGTCGCGCCCGCAGTGTCGCTTTCCAATGCTTTCAGCAATTCTCGATTGCGCTTCCGATTAAGCAACTTCTTCTTTCGGTTACGATTAAACCTGGCCTTGTCTCCGTTTCATTTTGACATCTATTCTCTTTCTCGCGCGCCATGCTTCGGTTCGGATAGCAGCCAAAGTAGCGCGGTCGCTCCCCCTTTAAGATGATTCGCTTTTCCACACTTTGAGCGCTTCGTCTATCTGTTTCTCGGCAGCGCTCTTTGTCTCCCCCATCACTTCAGAGATCTCGCCGATCAAGAGCTTTCTCGCCTTCTCCAGCGTTCGGCTCTCGCGAAACGAGAGCGCCTTCTTCTCGCCCAGCTTAGTCAGTGATTTAACGACCACTGCCAGGTCAAACGCCGATCCGGAGGAGAGCAGTTTAAAGTTGTCATCGGCGCGCTGCTTCCAGTCATTGTTCGCTCCGGACGGCTCCTTTAGCAGGCCTAACACCTTCGGGATGTCAGACCTGTTCAGCAGCGGCCTGATTCCTAGCGTTTGAGCTTTATCTACTGGGACGAACAACTCGCCGCCACTGTCGTCGAGGAGCGCCAACTGGTAAAAACTGATCGTCCTGCCGTCAATGACTATATTGACGACCGGACCAATCAGGCAGGGGCCTTGAGATGGATAAACAACTTTGTTCCCGCTGGTCAGTATCAACTACTTCTCGATTCTCGGCTTAGCCTCGTCCACTTTGAGCGTTTTTCCATGCAGGTTGTGACCGTTGAGTTTCTCTTTGGCCGCGTTAGCCGCCTCTCTCGAATCCATTTCAACGAAACCAAATCTCTTTGAGCGTCCAGTCTCCCGGTCGGCGATCACCTGACACGATTCCACCACACCGACGGCGCTGAACAGATCGCGGATTTCCGCACTGGTAGTCTCCTCTGAGAGGTTACCGACAAATAATTTAACCGGCATAAGTAATGATCCTTTTTCTGGAATGGTTGGATGCAGGCCGAACGGTTTGCGGGAGCATCTATAGAGGGGGAGCCGGCGCCCGAAAACTTTCGGATGTCTTCTAGATGTCTTCTAATAGATATTTGTTGTTTGGAATGTGAGCCGTGTGGTTCAGATAATCTGGAGGATTCCAGAAGATCTGATGAAGAGAGTGAGCTAAGCTCAATTCTTACATACCCTACGCCCCGCAGGCGGCATTGTCAACCGCAGGCGCCTTTGAAAAAGCCTACCGATTGTTTAGATGGATGATCGATCAATAAGCGTCGTCCCGCTTCGATGACGGAACGACGCTCGGATCGGCTGAGACCTCAGTTGACAAAATCATGGCCGAGCAGCATAGTCCACAACCAATAAAGCCGCTAGACGGGTGAAAGGAGACTGAACAATGAAATGGCGATGGTTACACGTAACCGAAGATATGGGAGTCGTTGAGGGCATACCTTGTTCAATTTGTGAACGCCCCGTTCACGACCGGATATGGTTTCCCTCCGACTTTGAAGACGCCACCGATATTCAACACCTACTAAACCTCTGGCTCTCTGACCCCAATCTCGATAAAGAATTGGCTGATCCATACGAATGCTTTCACGTCTGCGGAGAATGTAAAGAGATTACGCCTTGGCCTTTAGAACTATACATGGAAGGCTGATCCTGATAATTGTGGGGAACTGACAAACAGTATCTTTGGCTGTCCATCGCCAAAATCCAAATTTGCAGAAAACATTGGGTTTCCCGGGCGGAGCGACCCTAAATCTCCGAGCCGACGGCGCCCCATTATCTGACCTCGATCTTCGAGAAGGTCGGGGTTAAGGGCCGTCAGGGGCTGATCGTCTATGCCTATCAAAATGGCCTCGCCAAACCGCCCGTCGTCACAAGCCAGCCGTTGAGCAAAGCTGAGAAGAAAGACCAGAAACACACATCTCCTGCGACAATTCTCCCTTAGTTACGGGGCGCATTGTTGATCGCAAAAAGGGCGATTGCGCCAGTGAAGAATTATCGCAATCGCTGATGTACATGCGCGTTGATTTGTATAATATCAATGTCGTTCCTATAAGGGACCTGGTTTACATCCCGACATCTGCGAATTAAGGGTTTTGTTTTGGGTGACTACATCCCCCATATCTCGCATGATGGCAGTGGGTAGGAAAAGGCAGACGTCTCGGGAGTTTTGCAATTGGTCCACAAGGAAAACAAAATTACTCAGACTAACAAACAGCCACTTACCTTGTCTGATGAGCGAGAGCGCCTGCTCCAGAATTTGGAAAGAAAGGGCGCAGGATACAGCACACCATAACAAATCCGCTCAACACAAATAACAATTGAAAAGGAGGATGAGGTAATGCGCACTGAGGGGGCGGCGCGATAGGGAATTCTTCGAAAAAGGCCACTATTGGGAGGTAACAAACGGCCTTTAATGATAAACAGCGCTGACCGTTTCTCAGCGGGAGGTTTCTCGGAGAAGAAACTTTAAGGCTTCTTCTCCGCAGGCCTGGCGCCTGGCGCAGCGTGGATATCTCTTTGCCAAATTACTTAGCTTTGCCCTTACTCACGTCGCCTTATCACTCAAATGGGGTCACCCGCGCCTTAGGCATAGGTCGCTCGCCGCTTGGCGCGCTATGAATGTGACACGAAATCATTTTCATCACTGTTACGCTCTTTTATAGCCGTTGGACTCAGGCCCCATTAGTAGAGCGACCATATTTTATTGACCAAGTTCGGACAATCAGTACGCCGCCTCGACACGAGGTTTCCTTTATGGTCATAGCGAGTCTGGGGAGGGGTGTGTCAACACGCCTTCGCCTTGAGCGCAAGAGGCTATGTCTATCCCGATTGCCGCTCGTTCTATACATCGAGCTTATCACAGCCGGGAGAGGCGGCGGGCGGAGGCAAATCGGCGCAAATAATGCAGAAAAGTTAACAACACGCTCTAAATCAGACCACGTAACATTAGTACAAATAGTCCAACCGCCGCAGGACGCAAAGGCGCGCAGAGGGCGAGAAAGACAGGTCTTTCTCTGCGTACCTCTGCGGTTGGATGTACCAATCCTGGTTGTCCTGATTTAGAAATATCATCCTTGCTCATCATGTTCATATATTCATGAGGTACGTTCCCCGTGTCACAGGTATTTGTCAGACTCGGTATCAGTTTCGCTCAAATATTTCTTCTCGTCTTTCTTTCTCTATGCCGCGGTCATGCGGGGGAGGCAACCTGCCAATCCGGCGGCCCAGGCGTATCAGCCGATCCAGCGGGGCGCCCGTCCGCCATTCCCGACATCGGCGCGCAAACAACATCCCGCGAGACGCCCGACAATAAAAGTAAAAAGGATTCGTTCATTATGACCGAGGTTGAGCCGCTGCTCCTGCTCTTATTCGGCTCAATTCTGTTTGCTGTCGCGACGGGCATCAAGCTGAAGCTTTCGCGCGTCAACCGGGCCGCGATCCAGTACTTCGAACCATTGGTCTCACAGACTGCCAGCAGGTCTGAGACGCGTGGGTAACCGATGTGTTCTGTATAAGTAGAGGTAGTTATGGAAAGTCTGAGACCACGAGGCATGATTGAATATCTGGAGATCCTCTGGAGAAAGAAGTTGCTGATTTTTTTGGTGTCCGCTTCAGTGTTGATTGCGACACTCCTGATTATCCGCCGCATCCCCAACCTCTATGAATCGCGTTCATTGATCGTCATCTCCGGCCAGGCCAATGATGATCAGCCGCTGCCAGGTATGCTGTTCGCCTCTTTGACGCAGCAAATTGCCAGCCGCGGAAATCTGGCGGCAATCATCCACCGTTACGACCTTTATCGTAAGGATTCCGGGCAGGCCCCCGACCTGGACGCTGCGGTTGCGCGTCTACGCAAAGAGATCAAGCTCGATATCAAAATGCGTAACTACTACCCCGACGCGCCGGAGTCGTTGGCGATCAGTTACCGTTACATCGATCCGACAATCGCCCAGCGCGTAATGGGCGATCTGGTTGATGTCTTCGAGCAGGCGAACGTCGCAATGCGGGAGCAGACCTCGAGAGAGCTAGAACGGACCGGCGCCATGATCGCGGAGGTCGAAACGCGAATGAATGAACTCGCGCAGCAAAGCGAACTGGCGATTCTCCGCAATGGAAGCGCCGGATCTCTCGACAGCGCCCCTTCAGCAGTCCGCGCGCAACGTCTTAGCATTTCCGGCTCGATTGATTCCCTGGACGACAAGGAGTTCATGCTCGAACGGCAAATAGACGAGCAGAAGCGGCAGATCACAGAACAGGAGAAGCAGGCCAGTTCCGCTACGCTTGCCAACGGGCTTACGGCGAGCGGCGCTTACGGCGTTCTACTGGCGCGGAGGGCCGAGGTCGAAGGGCAGATCAAAGACCTCGCCACTGTAGCGACCGAGAAGAATCCTAAGGTGATCCAGGCGCGGTCACAATTGGCGGTGATCAATCGCGAGATCGCGCGGCTTGAATCGAGCAGTCCTCCCGCAGCCGCCATCTTGCTCTCGCCCGAAGCGCGAGAACTGCGCACGATGCAGCGCGAATTACAGCGCCTCCAGATCGAGTTGGAGGTCACGCGGCGCGACCTGAGCCGCAAAACGCAGAGCTTGACCAAGCTGCCCAACTCGGAAGCTACAACCGCGCTTGCAGAAACCGTCCAAGCCGATCGGCTCAATCAGTCGAAGGCCGAGTACGACCGTCTGCTGGGCCGATACAACTTGCTGAAAGACAAACAAGACTCGCTGCAAAAGCTGTCAGGCGGCGGCGCCTCGAACACGGCGATGTTTCAAGTGATTGATTCGCCCAACGTCTCGCAGAAGCCGGTCGCGCCAAACCGCAATTTGCTTAGACTGCTCGGACTGGGAATCGCGCTGGGGCTGGGACTGCTGGTGACGGCGGCGCGGGAGTTCTTGCGTCTGCTCATGATCAACGACGACCGCGATGTAGAGTATTACCTTGGCGCCCCTGTGTTGGCCCTGATCCCGGAGACGTTGACGCCAGTCGAGCGCCGCCGCCGCCGCTGGCTGTGGTCGCTGCGCTGGCTGTGGCTGGGGCTGCTGTCGGCAATGATGATCCCAATTTTCGTAGTCGTGTTCGACCGCTTACAGATATTTCAGCTTCTAGGAAGCCGATAGGCGCCGAACGCATGGAGATGGAGAGGCACAAACGATGAGACAAGCGACCGAAGATAGAATTACGCCGGATATGCCGCTGGATATTCCCTGGCAGGACCTGGCGGCGCAGAAGCTGGAAGATATCAGGGATTATTTACAGGCTGAACGGGACACCGAAGCGATCTCCAGATCAGGAGGACTGGCGCGAACAGATGGCATGGCCATGCATCTGGGCCAGCGGATCCACCCGGCGCGTGAAGAGGCGCTGAAGCCGGCGTGTCTCGATCAGCGGCTGGTCGCGTTTCACGAATTCGATCCGCAAACCATGGCGCCATACAACCGGCTCGCGAGTTCGCTGATCTCCGGCGCCGTCTCACAGAACCTCCAGCGCCTGTTGATCACCTCGGCGCAGTTCGGCGAGGGGCGGACTTGTGTAACGCTCAATCTGGCCGCGGCGCTCGCTCGCGCGCGGCGGCGGGTATTGGTCGTTGATAGTGACTTTGCGCGGCCATCGGCGCTGCGTCTGCTTGGAGTCGACGCAGAGACGGGGCTGGCCGAAGCCATCGCGAAAGGCTTTCCAATCGGACAAGCGATGATCCGGGTGCAACCAGTCGGGTTCGATCTTTTGCCGACTCGCGCGCAAGTCGAGAACTCTTTGGAACTGCTGGCCTCACCCGTCTTTGAAGCGATGATTCAGATGTTGAAGCCGGACTATGACTTCATCCTGTTCGATTCCGCGCCGCTCCTGGCCGTACCCGACGCCAGTCTGCTCGAAATGCACACGGATGCGACACTGATGGTCATACGCCCCGGCTACACCTCTATCAGTCAAATGGCCAGAGCCATCGCCTCGCTCAATGAAAAGCGACTCTTCGGCGCCGTGCTCAACCGCGTCGTGACTTAAGGGGATTTGTTGATGATGTCGAAAAACCTCACCAGACCGCTCGCGCTGCTTATCTTTGAAGGGACGCTGATCTATTCGTGCGGCGTCGCGGCGATCTATATTCGGTTCGGCGTCGAAGCGTCGGAAGCGCTCGGCGCTCAGCGCGGATGGCAGAAGACACTATTGGTGACGGCCTTGATTCTTGCGTCATTCTACCTCTTCGACCTTTATGATTTATGTTTGATCCGGCGCCGCGCGGCGCTGTTGCTACGGCTCTTGCAAGCGCTGGGGATAGGGGGCATTGCGCTCGCCCTGATATTTTATGTCTGGCCGCAGATGATGCTGGGCCGGGGCGTCATTCTGCTCGGCATGTCTCTGACGCTGACGTTGATGACCGGTTGGCGCTACCTGGCCAGATGGCTGCTCGGCCACCCGCGATTTGCCGAACGCGTGCTCATTCTGGGGGCCGAGCAGGACGGGGTAGCGCTCGCGCGAGAGGTGCTGGCGCGCCCCGAAGCCGGGTACGACGTGGTCGGATTCATCGGCGATGATCCGGCGCAGGTCGGGCGGAGCCTGATTAATCCATGCGTGGTTGGGGTGATGGCCGATTTGGAAGCGGTCGTCAGCCGGTATCGAGCCGACCGGATCATTATTGCGATGCCCGACCGGCGCGGGCGATTGCCGCTCGATCTGTTACTCAAACTGAAAGTCCGCGACGGCGTGGCGTTGGAGGAGGCCGAAGTCTTTTACGCCAATCTGACCGGCAAGATCGGCGGTGGGCGGTTGCGCCTCGGACAATTGGTCTTCGCCGACGCCTCACGCTGGACGCGCTTCTACAAACGCGCGCGCCGACTCCTGGACGTGGCGCTCTCGCTCATCATCGGGCTGCTGACCTCGCCGCTGATGCTGCTGACGGCTCTGGCGATCAAGCTCGATTCCCGCGGGCCGATCTTCTACCGACAGGAGCGAGTCGGAATACACAATACTTCTTTCCGGATCATCAAGTTTCGTTCGATGCGCGTGGACGCCGAAGCGAACGGCCCTGTTTGGGCCGGCGAAGCGGATGCGCGCGCGACCCGCGTGGGCCGGTGGATTCGCAAACTGCGGATTGATGAACTGCCGCAACTGATTAACGTCATTTACGGCGAGATGAGTTTGATTGGGCCGCGGCCAGAGCGCCCGGTCTTCGTCAAACAACTTGAACAACGAATCCCTTATTACTCCGAGCGTCACCTGGTCAAACCGGGGCTGACCGGATGGGCGCAGGTCCGTTACCCGTATGGCGCTTCGTTCGAGGACGCGCTGGAAAAACACCAGTACGATCTCTATTA
>WNGF01002167.1_pt1 | contig 27947 bp, 23 predicted proteins | sample 5400641 | NCBI WGS metagenome assembly WNGF01 (sample SAMN13153371, study PRJNA577476) | soil metagenome | isolation source: 80 cm soil or saprolite under grassland replicate 2 | place: USA:California | collected 2016-06-15 | reverse complement strand
CGGCGGCGGAAGCGAAGAGATCCTCGGGGGAGAGGTCCTTGCCGAAAGGGTGACGGGCGAGGCCGAAGTGCTTGCGGTACACGGTCAGTCCTCCTTCTTCGCGAGGTCGGCGAGGCGGAGCCCCTCGGGCTTCTCGCGCCGGACGAAGCAGTTCGCGTGGACGTCCACCACCTTCGCGTCCTGTACCTTCTTGCCCTTCGCCCACACCTGCACCGTGCGGCCGGGCTTCGACGGATCGTGGCGCAGCGTGACCACCTCGCCGACGAGCGCGGCGTCGACCTCGTAGACGATCCCATCGAGGCTCACGGTCCGGTCCTTCGCGACCTTCCGCTTCGCCTCGTTGAGGAAGAGGTCGTCGAGGTCGGGGCCGAGGTAGCGGACCTCGTCGGCGACCTGGGCCCACTTGTCGAGCGGCGTCGCGCCTTCGAGACCGCGGTGCGGGGAGCGGTGGTACTCGCCCTCGACCCAAGTCCAAAGGCGCCGGTTGAGCGCGTCGAGGCTTGCGAGATCGGCGGGCTGGAGCAGCGGGAGGAGCTGGAGCCGAACGGTCCGAAACCAGCGCTCGATCTTCCCCTTCGCCTGGGCATGGTAGGGCCGGGCGTGGATGAGCGTGATGCCGAGCTTCGCGCAGACGAGCGCGAGCTGGTGCGAGCGGAAGGCGCTCCCGTTGTCGACGAAAAGGCGGCGCGCCGCGCCGCGGCGGAGCACGGCCTCCTTGAGGACCGGCAGGAAGGCGGCGGTGCTCTCGGAGAGGGCGAAGGCGGCGTAGGGGATCACCCGCGTCGCGTCGTCGATGAACGCGATGAGGTACGCCTTGCGCTTCTTGCCGGCGACGGAGACGGCCGGTCCGTGCATCACGTCGCTCATCCACAGGTCGCCCGCCTTCTCGAAGGAGAAGCGACGGTGGTCCTTCGACGTGGGCTCGCCCGGCTCCTTCGCCATGAGCCCGGCGCGGGAGAGCAGCCGGTGCACCGTGCTCGGCGCGAGTGGCAGGCCCTCGGGGATCTTCCCGGTGGCGATCGCCTCGCGGATGACGAGCTGGACCGAGAGCTCGCGCTTCTCGTCCTTGATCGAGACGAGGAGGTCCGAGACCTCCCGAGGCAGGGCGTGCGACTGACCGTGGTCGGCGCGCACCCTGGGCTGGAGCGCGCCGAGGCCGCCCTTGCGGTAGGCCCTGAGCCAGAAGCGGATCGTCTCGGGCGCGACCCGCGCGCGGAGCGACCCGGGGATCCGGTAGTCGATGTCGGCCTTCTCCCTGAGCCGCGCGTAGAGCCCCTTCGCGCCGGGCGGAAGGTGCACGAGGTCCCCGATCACCCCGTAGCGGAACAGGGCGACCTCTTCCGAATGCTTCTTCACGTCGTCGTTCACGGTAAGTCTCCTCTCGTAGGCCCCTGGATCGGGGCAACCGACGGGACTACCGCGTGCCGGCCGGCGGGTCCGGCCCCGCTTCCTGTTGGAGGGCGGCGGGCGAAGGCCTCCGCCGCAGAGGCCGGGGGCCGAAACCGAGCGGCGGCGGTAGCGCGACGAGGTGCGGCGCCACCCGCTCGCGAAGGCACACGAGGGCCACCTCGGCGCCCAGCGCCAAGCGGACGGAGGTGACGGTGGGCTTACATCCGGCGAGGAGTCCGGGCAGAAGGCCGATCGCGCCGGCGAGCCCGGCGTGCACAAGCTGGCTGCGCCGGCGCAGCCACCGCAGTGCACCGGGCAGCTCGATGTCCGGCCGGAGCACTTCGCTCGCCGCCTCCTGCGTCGGCGCGGCATCGGACAACGCGACTACCGCCTCGACCTCCGCGAGCGTGCCCGTGAGCCGCGCGCAGAGGAAGTCCGGCAGCAGGCTGATCGACGTGTGCGCCGTCGGGCACCACCAGCGGGCGATGAGGCAGCCCGACGGTGAGACCCGAGGGTAGGTGCCATGGCGGGCGAGACCGCAGCCGCCTTCCGGGTGGAACGGGCAGCGTTCCAATCTTGCGGAGCGCCACGCCTTCTGCGAAACGTACTCCTCGCTGGTGAGCCCGGTCGTGAGCCGAACTTGCACCAGCCAAGGCCCGCACCGCTCGACACGGTGGCGGGCCGAAGTCTTTCTGGAGCCGAGCCCCATGCCCGGCGCGCGGCGGCAGGGTCGCCCCGGATCGGGCGGCGGGAAAGTTTCCGGCCCGCTCGCTCGCCGCGCTCGGCCACCGGCTCAGCAACTACAGCGGGTGCCCACAGCGGCCTGCGGATGGCGGTGGTTCACGACCGAACGCGGGAAACAACAGATGATCATCGAGCGGGTGCCGTAGCGGTCCTCGAGGATCTCGAGGAGGTCGCGCCGCTCCTGGTCGCCCGGCGGCGAGAGGCCCCAGTCGTCCAGGACGAGCACGTCCGTGCGGGCGAGACGGCCGAGGAGCTGCGTGTACGTGACATCGGCGTGGGCGAGCGTGAACTCGTCATTGAGGCGCGTGGCGCGCCGGTAGACGACGCGGAAGCCCTTGCGACACGCCTGCTGGGCGAGAGCGCACGCGACGTACGTCTTGCCGGTCCCGGTCATACCGGTGATGGCGACGTTCTGGTGCTCCTCGATCCAGCGGCAGGTGGCGAGCTGCCGGATGACCGCCTTCTCCAGCTCTCGGCGCGGCGGGTAGTCGATGTCCTCGACGCACGCGCTGCTGAGCTTCAGCTTCGCCGCGCGGAGCAGGCGGGCGAGGCGCTTGTTCTCCCGCTGGAGCCACTCGGCATCGACGAGCAGGCCGAGCCGCTCATCGAAGGTGAGCTTCTGCAGCTGAGGGTCCTTCTGCTGCTCGGTCCATGCCGCAGCGAACGCGGTGAGGCCGAGGGTGCGGATCTTCTCCATCGTGGGTTCGGTGAGCACGCTTCGCCTTTCAGTTGTAGTAGTCGCCGCCGCGGATGTTCTCGTGGTCGACGGGTGGGCCCGCCGCCGGCGCCTTCGCCGGCAAAGGGATGCGGTCGAGGTTGTTCTTGAGGATCGACTCGACGTGCCGGTAGGAGCGGGCGCGCACCGAGAAGGCGCGGGCGCACGCCGCCTCGAGCCGCTCCTTCCCGTACCGCTTGCCGAGCCGCAGGATCCCGAGGCACGAACGGTACTGCTCCGGGTGGCGCCGCTCCGCGAGGATCGCCTGGGCGAGCGCCTTCGTGCTCGTCCCGATCGTTCCCGCCCAGCTGATGATGCGAGACGGCGACCACTCCGCGTGCTCGCGGTGCGCCTTCGGCATGTGCTCGTCGATCGTCGTGTGTCGCCCGCGCTGGTAGCTGCGCAGGTGAGAGGCGACGCGCTCGCCCTTGTGGAACAGCTCGACCGTGATCGCGGTGAGCCGCGCCTCGATTTCCTCGTGCACGAGCGCGTGGGGTGCCGAGTAGAAGTGGTGCTCGACGTGCGCGTGGTAGTCGATGTTGAGCCGTGCCTTCCGCCACTCCGAGTACGCGAAGGGCTCCACCGGCAGCGGCTTCAGCGCCGGGTGGTCGAGCCGCTCGAACAGCTCTCGCCGGCTCGCGCCGTAGACGCGCATCCGCCGGTCGTTCAGCTCCTCGAGCAGCTCGGCGATCCGCTCGTTCAGCGCATCGAGCGAGAAGAAGGTCTCGTGCCGCAGCCGCGCCAGGATCCATCGCTGGGCGATGAGCACGCCGACCTCGACCTTGGCCTTGTCGCGGGGGTGCCCGGGGCGTGCGGGCAGGATCGCGGTCCCGTAGTGCTGCGCCAGCTCCTCGTACGTGCGCTGGATCCCCGGCTCGTACCGACAGGCGACGATGACGCCGCTCTTCAGCTGGTCCGGGACGAGCGCGGCCGGGACGCCGCCGAGGAACCTGAGCGCGCGGACGTGGCTCGCGATGAAGTCGGGGCCGCGCTGCGTCAGCGTCGCCTCGGCGAAGGTGTAGTTCGACGCGCCGAGCACCGCGACGAAGAGCTCGACCGGGATCGCCTCGCCGGTCTTCGGATCGACGATGTGCGGCTTCTTCCCGGAGTAGTCGACGAAGAACTTCTCGCCGGCTCGGTGCTCCTGCCGTATCGTGAGGTGGCGCTTGTCGAGCCACTCGCGGTACCGCTCGCAGAACTGCGTGTAGCGGTAGCCGTTCGGATGCTTCTCCAGGTACTCGAGGTGCAGCAGTTCGAGCGTCACGCCCGTCTTCCGGCGCTCGACGTGGAGGTACGCGCAGTCCGGCATCGGCCGATCACTGGCGGCGGCGACCGAGGGGTAGAGCTTCGCCTCCAGCGCGTCGTCCCCGAGCGCCTGCAGCGCGGACCAGTCGAGCCCGGCCGCGATCGCTCGCGCGATCGCCCCCGAGACCGCACCGATCGACACGCCGACAGACTGGCCCACCTCGCGGTGGCTCCGGCCGAGCGTCCACTTCTGCCTGAGAATCTCTCGCGTGTTGCGCATGGACAGTCGCTCCGTCGCCATCCCGCCTCCGGTGAGGGGGGCGGGCAGCGTGGTCGCCGTCCAGCGTCGCTTCGTCGATGCGCCCGGCCCCGGTGAGGGGCGGCACGCTACCCCGCGGATCCGTCCGCGAGGCCGGTGTTCACGATGCCGATCTCGGCGTTCACGATGCGCCGATCCGGCCGTTCACGTTGCCGATCCTCGCGTTCACGATGATCCGATCCTGCTGTTCACGATGCGCCGATCCTGGCGTTCACGATCGGCCGAAACACGCAACCACGCCGCGCGCCGCGGCTCAGGCCTCACGCCGGCGCGCAGCCTGGGCGTCTGCCTCGGTCCCGAGCGCGCGCGGCTCCCGCCGGAGCGCCGCGAGCTCCCGCAGCAGCTCGAGCACGTGCCGTCCGCGGATCGTCGATCTGCCGCGAGCGCGCGCGTGCCATGCGACCGGGATCTCCAGGGTCCGGACCGCTCGGTTGCGGAGCCTGTGGACGATCTCCGCGTCGATGAGGAAGCCCTCGCTCGTGAGGGGCAGCGCCCGGACGACGTCTCGACGGATGAGCTTGAACGGACAGCCCACGTCGCGCGCCTCCGGCGCCAGGGCCCACCGGACGAGTGAGCGGTACGCGAGGGACATGAGGCCCCGCGCCGGACCGTCGCGCCGCCCGGTCCGGTACCCGATCACCGCGTCCGCCGGGACCGGGCGACCCATGAGCGGTGCGAGCTCGTCGATCCGAACCTGATGATCGGCGTCGAGCAGCAGCACCCACTCGTGCCTCGCCGACGACAGCCCGATCCTCAGGGCGCGTCCCTTGCCGGCGTTGTGCGGGTACGCGACGCTCCGGACGCGCCGATCGCGACGGGCCGCCTCACGCACGACCTCCGCCGTGGAATCGGTGCTCCCGTCGTCGATGACGACCACCTCCGCGTCGTCGAGCGCCGTCGGAAGGCCGTGGACCACCGCCGCCAGCGTCTCGCGGAGAGCCGCCGCCTCATTGAACGCCGGGATCACCACGCTGAGCTTCCGGATCATGACCGAGCACCTCGACCCAACGGAGCACCGGGGCGTAGCGCTCCGGAGCGACGGGCGCGCCCACCGCCAGCGGATACAGGTAGAGCCCCCAGGCGACGGCGACTGCCGCGAATGCGACGGCCCGGCGGCCAAGGACCCGCTGCGCCGCGTATCCGACCGCGAGGAAGCCGAACGGGAGCGGAACCAGGCTCGAGTAGAGGAAGATCGGGCGGGGCGCCAGCAGGAGCGGGACGTACGCGGCCGCGAACGCCGCAGGGAGGGCCAGGAGCTCCCACCGGCGCTCCCGGACACCGTCCCACAGCGCCAGCGCGAGCGAAGGCAGCACGAGCGCCCAGACCGGCAGGTCGTTGCTGAGGAGGAGGAATCGCGTCGACGGCGACGGAACCGGAACGGCGATCCCGAGCGGCCTCACGAACCAGCCTGCGGGGTGATCGAGCCGGAGGAGCATCGGGTCGAACCGCTCCGCCGCCGCGGTCGACGCCTCGACGAACGCCCACCTCTGGTGGACCAGCCACTCGCCGAGGCCGTAGCCGCGATGGAACCAGGGTGCGAACGCAGCCAGGTACACCGCGAACGGCACGAGTATCAGCGCAGTGACGACGTCGAGCAGCTCTCCGGGCCGACGCCGGCGCACCGCCGCGGTGCCCAGCGCGGCGGCGAGCGCGACGAGCAGGACGACGGTGTAGGTCTTGAAGGCGACCGCCGCCCCGAACGCTGCGCCGCAGAGGACGAGGGCCGCTCGGCTGCCGCTGCGCCAGTAGCGGACCGCGAGGAGCTGGCCCAAGAGCACGAAGAAGACTGCGCGGATCTCCTCGAACGTGGACCGCGACAGCAGGAGGTGAAGCGGATCCATCGCCAGCAGCAGCGCGGCCACGAGCGCCGCGACCGACGAGCCGAGCAGCGCGTCCGCCAGGAGGAACGAGAGGGCGACCGAGGCCGCGCCGAACGCCACGTTGGCGGAGCGCCAGCCGTAAGGGTTGTCGCCTGCGATCCGGATCGTCGCGTACGTCACCAGGTGTTTCAACGGGGGGTGGTACCAGTGATCCGGCGCGAGCTGCCCGCGCTCGGCGTACTCCGAGGCGTTCAGGACGTGCATCGGCTCGTCGCCGGTGTATCCCGCATCCCGATCCAGCGCGGCACCGCGCAGGAGAAGTGCGAGGGCGAACACTCCGACGAGCATCGCCCGCTTCACGCCGAGGTGCGTCGTCATTGCCACACCGTCACGAGGTCGGCGGATGCGATCAGCTCGTCGGACAACGCATTGCCGAAGGCTCCGCGCGCGCTGGCGCCCACGTGCAGCAGCGGACGCTCGTCCACCGCCTCCCCGCGATCGCTCGCCCGGAGGGAGACGATCGGCACGCCCTCGAAGAACTGGATGAACCCGCTTCCGTACCCGTGGAAATCGGGGGACCGCGACAACCTCGCCGCGACCGCTGGCCAGCGGTCGTCGGGGACGAGATAGACCACCCGCCGGACGATGTTGTCCTTCAGCGCGAGGTAGAGGAAGCTCTTGTCCAGATCCTCCGTGAGAGCGTCCGCGCGACGGACGAACGCCGCCACCGACCGCTCGGAGACCGGCTCGATCGGGAGGCGCGGAGCGAGCCACACCATCAGGCGGCCGTGGACTCCCGCCGCCCGCCAGGCGTCGAGCGCCTCGCTGCCGCTGCGGACGACCGAGACCTGGTGCTCCGGGAGCACGCGCCGGACGCTGCGACCGTGTACGTGGAGGAGCGCAGCGGATGCACCCGCGAGCACGGCGGCCGCCACGAAACGCACTGCAGCGCGCGCGAGATCCCGCCGGGCCGCTTGCAAGATGCGGCGACGCTAGCACGCACCACCACTGCACGGCAACACGCGGGGACGCGCAGTCTGGGCGGTCGACGATGAGGTGGCGGCAGGCGCCCTCGATGACACCCGTGGCGATGGGCAGCCCGTCGCGAAGGTAGCGGTGGTAATGGAGCATGCTCCGCTTGGCGATGAGGTAGTCCGCGCAGTCGTCGAGCCCTTGCGCTTCTCGGAGGGGAGCCCGCGCTTGGTGGCGCTACGGCGGATGCCGCCCGCCACCTCGCTCGACCGTCCCTGCAAGATCGCGAAGGCCCGCTCCGTGACCCACTCCTCGGCGTTCTCGTCGCCCTCGGCGAAGAAGCACCAGGCCGCGTCCCACAGGTACTCGAGCACGTGGATGAAGTCGACGACGAGCGTGACGTCCTTGGACATCCCGCGGCGCTTGGCCTCGGCGCGAATGCGGGCGATCTGGTGACGGTCGCCGTCCACGAGCACCACCACCCAGCGGCGCCGGCACTCCGGGTCGCGGCGGCGAGCCTCCTCGAACACATCGCCGGTGACTGCCACGGCGCTCTTCTCCACGCTCGCCCACCCCGCTTGTCGCGCGCGCGTGGCCGCGGCGTCGAGGCGTCCCGCACCGGGCGCAGTTCAGCGAGGACGTCCTCAGGCCAACGCGCCTGCGGCGTGAGGTCGTAGACCGCGGCCACCGTGGCCATGCGCTTGCGATCCCTCTTCTCGCCCTTGGAGAGCCGGCGGTGGAGCTTGTGCTGCGCGCTCTCCGCCGCCTTGCGCGTCGCCTCCCGCAGGTCGTCGCGCCGCATCACGATGCCCTTGCCGTCGAGGCTCAGGACCAAGAGATCCTTCTCGCTCGCCGCCGCTTCAGCCGACTCCGGCCGGTCGTAGAACGCGTCGAAGTCCTGCGCCGCCCGCTCCACCAGTTCCTCCGCCTGCCGCTTCGCCGGCCGGGCGCCGGTGTTGCGCTCGATGGCCTCCACCGTCGCGTCGAACGACCTCCGCGCCGCCTCGACGGCTGCCAGCCTCAGCCCGTGAGAGTGTAGCTCCTCCGGCAGGTTCAGCGATGCGTCGAGCGGGCTCAGGCTCCCGTGGCGGCGCGCCCGTCGTCTCGTCGCAGTCGCACCGCAGCGACGTCTTCAAGGCGCTCGAGCTCGGCGCGCTCGACTTCATCCCGAAGCCGGAGGAGGGCGCGTCCTTCGACACGATCGCCGGCGCGCTCCTCGATAAGTGCGAGCTCCTGCGCGCGCTCCGCCCGCAGAACCTCGCGACGACCCTCGCGCGCGCGGCCTCACCCGTCCGCGCCGCATCCCTCGCGGAGCCGGCGCGGGTCATCGCAATCGGCGCCTCCACCGGCGGGCCGCAGGCGCTCGTGCGCCTGCTCGCCACGCTGCCGGGCGATCTGCCGATCGCGATCCTCGTCGCGCAGCACATGCCCGAGCGGTTCACCGCCGCGTTCGCCGAGCGGCTCGGGCGCTCGTGTCCGTTCAGCGCGCAGGAGGCGAGCGACGGCGACCTCGTCGCCCGCGGCCGCGTCCTCGTCGCGCCCGGAGGCCGCCACCTCGAGGTCGTCCGCGACGCGGAGGGGGCGCTGCGCGCGTCGATTCCAGCGGCGGAGCCGCTGGCGCTGCGGCGGGGGCATTGCCCGTCCGTGGATCGCCTGTTCGCGTCGGTGGCGCGCGCGCTCGGCTCCCGCGCGTGCGCGGTCGTGCTCACGGGCATGGGACGGGACGGGCGGGCGGGGATCGTCGCCGTCAAGGGGCTCGGCGGCCTCACGCTCGCGGAGTCGCAGGAGAGCGCCGTGGTATACGGGATGCCCCAGGCCGCCGCGGAGAGCGGCGCGCTCGACGAGCTCCTCCCGCTCGACGGGCTCGCCGGCCGGATCGTCCGCTTCGGCCGCGGCACGTGAACCGCCCCATGGCTCACCTCCACGCACTCGTCGTCGACGACAGCGCCGCGATGCGCAAGCAGCTCGTGTACGCGCTGCGGCGGATCGCCGGGATGACGGCGGTCGAGGCGGAGGACGGCGCCGACGCGTGGCGGAGGCTCTCGAGCGGCGCGTTCGACCTCGTCCTCACCGACATCAACATGCCGCTCCTCGACGGCCTCAAGCTCGTCGCGCTCGTCCGCGCGAGCGGCGCGCACCAGCGGGTGCCGATCGTCGTCATCACGACGGAGGGAGCGGAGGCTGACCGCAAGCGGGCGATGAGCCTCGGCGCGAGCGCCTACCTCGTGAAGCCCGTGCAGGCGACGCAGGTGGTCGCCGCGGCGCGCAGCCTGCTCCGGCTCTGATCCGCCGCGACGAGACGGTGCACCGGAGGTCCCGGTTCGTGTACCCTATCGGGTTCCGGGTCTCCAGCCCGCCACGAGGGAGCAAAACCATGCGCCGTGCTTCACTGATCGCCATCCTGCTCGCCGCCGCCACGCCCGCCGCGGCCCAGCAGCCCGACCAGGGGTTCACGTTCGGCCTCCGGACCGGGATCGGGTTTCCGGGCGGGGACATCGCCGGCGACCCGGCGTCGTCGCAGACGTTGAAGCTCGACGACGCCTTCAAGTCGGTGGTCCCGCTCGTGCTGGAGGGCGGGTTCCGGTTCTCGGGCGTGGCGGTGGGGCTCTACTATCAGTACGGGTTCGCGTCACTCGACAGCCAGCTGTGCGGGAGTAATCTCGGCGGGGCCGGGATCAAGTGCGACACCGGCCGCGTGAAGCGGCTCGGCATCCAGCTCACCCGGCCGTTCCCGGGCCCGTCGGCGACCCCGTGGATCGGCGGCGGCATCGGGTGGGAATGGGCGGGGTTCAAGGAGTCGGACGGCATCGACTCGGTGACCCTCACCTTCAAGGGTTTGGAGCTCATGGGCCAGGGCGGCGTGGAGTTCCTCGTCTCGCCGAAGTTCTACCTCGGCCCGTACGCCTCGATCTCCCTCGCGCGCTACTCGGAGCTCCAGTTCGAGGGGGGCGGCATGTCCGGCAGCGTCGACTTCGACCAGCTCGGCTTCGACGAGAAGTGGCACGAGTGGTTCCAGGTCGGCGTCCGGGCCCGATTCGATCTCTGATCGAGCCCGTCACGGCGTGATCCGCTCCATCATGCGCGCGAACGGGATCGTCTCGCGCACGTGATGGAGGCCGCAGACCCAGGCGACGCACCGCTCGACCCCCATCCCGAACCCGGCATGCGGGACGCTGCCGTAGCGGCGCAGGTCGAGGTACCACTCGAATGACTCGGCCGGCAGCCGGTGCTCGGCGATCGCCGTCTCGAGGACGGCGAGGTCGTCCTCGCGCTGCCCGCCGCCGATGATCTCGCCGTACCCCTCGGGCGCGAGGACGTCGCAGCCGAGCGCGACCTTGGGGTCCGCCGGGTCCTTCTTGAAGTAGAAGGCCTTGAGCTGCGCCGGGTAGCGGTGGACCATCACCGGCCGGTCGAATCCGCCCGCGACGAGCGTCTCCTCGTCGCCGCCGATGTCCTCGCCCCACGCCATGAGCGGCGCGGCGGGGTCGCGCTTCCCCTCCGCGGCGAGCGCGCGCTGCGCGCTGCGGATCACCTCGACCGCCTCGCCGTAGGTGATGCGCGGGAACGGCGGCTTCACCTGCCGCAGCCTCGACACGTCGCGCTCGAGGACGCCCGCGAGCTCCCGCTCGTGCTTCGCGAGCGCCGTCCCGACGACGTGCGAGACGAACTCCTCCATGAGCGCCATGTCGCCGTCGAGGTCCATGTACGCGACCTCCGGCTCCACCATCCAGAACTCGGTCAGGTGGCGCCGCGTCTTCGACTTCTCGGCGCGGAAGGTGGGCCCGAAGCAGTAGACCTTCCCGAGCGCCATCGCGGCCGCCTCCATGTAGAGCTGGCCGGACTGCGTGAGGTAGGCCTTGCCGAGGTCGAAGTAGGGGACCTCGAAGAGCGTGGACGTCCCCTCGCAGGCCGAGGGGGTGAAGATCGGCGCGTCGACGAGCGTGAAGCCGCGCCCGTCGAAGAAGTCGCGGATCGCCCTCTCGACCGTGTGGCGGACCCGCAAGATGACCTGCTGCCGCTCGGAGCGGAGCCACAGGTGGCGCTGCTCCATGAGGAAGGCGACGCCGTGCTCCTTGTGGCCGAGCGGGAAGTCGCGCGCGGGCCTCGCGAATACGCGGAGGCCGCGGACGTCGAGCTCGAAGCCGAGCGGAGAGCGGTCGTCGCGCTTCACGATGCCCGTGACGGCGAGGCTCGTCTCCTGCGGGAGGTGGTCCGCCTCGACGAACGTCTCGGGGGCCACGTTCCCCTTGAACACGACGCACTGGATCGTGCCCGTGCCGTCGCGCAGCTGGAGGAAGTGGAGCTTCCCGGAGGAGCGGCGGCCGTGGAGCCAGCCATGCAGGGTGACCTCCTGGCCTTCGTGGCGAGCGATCTCGGCGACGTGGACGGGCGGGAACATGGGCCGGGGCTCCTCCGTGCGGACGGGCGAACGCCCCAACGATATAGCGAGGATCCGCCCCGCGTCGCGTCCGTCCGGCGACGCACGAAGGGCAGACTCCCGGCGTGTGGTCCGGTAATATCCGCCCCCCATGTCGATGAACGAGCGCTACGAGCCGCATTCGATCGAGCCGCGCTGGCAGACCCGCTGGGAGGAGGCGGGCGCCTTCCGCGCCGGTCGCCGCCCCGAGGCCGAGCCCCGCTACGTCCTCGAGATGTTCCCGTACCCGTCCGGCGCGATGCACATGGGACACGGCCGCGTCTACACCATTGGTGACGCCATCGCCCGCCAGCTCCGGATGCGGGGCTTCGACGTCATCCATCCGATCGGCTTCGACGCGCTCGGGCTGCCCGCCGAGAACGCGGCGCTGAAGGACGGGCGCCATCCCGGGGAGCGGACGCGCGAGAACATCGTCGCGTTCCGCGCCGAGATGAAGAGCTTCGGCTACTCGTTCGACTGGGACCGCGAGATCGTGACCGCGGATCCCAGCTACTACCGCTGGAACCAGTGGTTCTTCCTGCGCATGCTCGAGCGCGGGATCGTCTACCGCCGCGAGGGGAAGGCGAACTGGTGCACGGGCTGCAACACCGTCATCGCGAACGAGCAGGTCGTCGACGACAACCGCTGCGAGCGCTGCGAGTCGCCCGTCATCGAGAAGGTGATCCCCGAGTGGGCGTTCCGGATCACCGCGTTCGCGCAGGACCTGCTCGACGGCCTCGACGGCCTGACCGAGTGGCCCGAGCGGATCACCACCATGCAGCGGAACTGGATCGGCAAGAGCGTCGGCGCCGAGGTCGCCTTCGCCGTGCCGGGCCAGCCCGCCATCGACGTCTTCACGACCCGGGTCGACACGATCTTCGGCTGCACCTACGTCGTGCTCGCCCCCGAGCACCCGCTCGTCGAGCGGTTGACGGCGCCCGGTCGCCGCGACGAGGTCCGCGCGTTCGTCGAGCGGATGCGCACGATCGACGCGACCGAGCGGACGGGGGAGGGCGCGCCGAAGGAGGGCGTCTTCACCGGCGCCCACGCGGTGAACCCGTACACGGGCGAGCAGGTCCCGGTCTGGATCGCCAACTTCGTCCTCGTCGGGTACGGCACGGGCGCGGTCATGAGCGTCCCCGCCCACGACCAGCGCGACTTCGAGTTCGCGAAGAAGTACGGCCTGCCGATCCGGGTCGTCATCCAGCCGGCGAAGGGCGAGCGGCTCCCGGCCGGGGACGCGCTCGCGCAGGCGTTCACCGACGACGGGGTCGTCGAGAGCTCCGGCCGCTTCAGCGGCCTCCCGAGCGCGAAGGCGCGCGAGGTGATGGCCGAGGAGGCGCGCGCGAAGGGGTTCGGGAAGCCGACCGTCCGCTGGCACCTGCGCGACTGGGGCTTCTCTCGCCAGCGCTACTGGGGCACGCCGATCCCCGTCGTCTACTGCGAGGAGGACGGGATCGTGCCGGTCCCGGACTCGGAGCTTCCGGTCGTGCTGCCGGACGAGGCGATCATCACCGGCAAGGGCGAGCCGCCGCTCGCGAAGGTGCCGGCGTTCGTCAACACGACCTGCCCGAGGTGCGGGAAGCCGGCGCGCCGCGAGGTCGAGACGATGGACACCTTCGTCGACTCCTCCTGGTACTACGCGCGTTACCTGTCGCCCCGCGACGACCAGCGGCCGTTCGACCCAGAGGCGGCGAAGCGCTGGCTCCCCATCGACATCTACGTCGGCGGGCCCGAGCACGCGGTCATGCACCTGCTCTACTTCCGCTTCTGGCACCGGGTGATGCACCAGCTCGGCCTGGTCCACGAGGACGAGCCCTGCAAGCGGCTCGTCACGCAGGGCATCGTGAACGGTCCGGACGGCCGGAAGATGTCCAAGCGGTGGGGGAACGTCGTCACGCCCGGGCCGATGGTGCGGAAGTACGGCGCCGACACGCTCCGGCTCTTCATCCTGTTCGCCGCGCCGCCGGAGAAGGACATCGACTGGTCGGACGAGCAGGTGGACGGGCTCTTCCGCTTCCTCGCGCGGGTGTGGCGCATGTTCCACGCGCGGCAGGAGTGCTTCGGCGTCGCCGACCCGCAGCTGCTCGCCGCCGCGCAGGGCGACTTCCTCGAGCTGCGCCGCCGCACGCACCGGACCATCCAGCGGGTGACGGACGCGTTCGAGAAGGAGCTCAAGTTCAACACGGGCATCGCCGCGCTCATGGAGCTCGTGAACGCGCTCTACCAGCTCGAGCCGAGCACGGACCCGGAGCGCGCCGCGGTGCGGGAGGCGCTCGTCGCGGTCGCGACGCTCCTCGCGCCGTTCGCGCCGCACGCGGCGGAGGAGCTCTGGCACGAGGTGCTCGGGCCGTCGGTCCGGGACCGGCTCCTCGCCGACCACCCGTGGCCGTCGTTCGACCCTGCGCTCGTCGCGGCGGACACGGTGACGATCGCGGTCCAGGTGAACGGGAAGCTGCGCGGGGAGGTGCAGGCCCCGGCCGCTGCCGCCGAGGCCGACGTCCGCGCGCTCGCCGAGGGGGAGGAGCGGGTGAAGGCGCACCTCGCCGGCAAGACGGTCCGCAAGGTGATCTTCGTGCCGAAGCGCCTCATAAACTTCGTCGTGGGGTGAGCATGTCCGTTCCGCTGCACCTGCGCTCGCCGGCGGTGATGGGGATCGCCGTGCTCCTGCTCGCGGGCGCGGGGTGTGGCTACGGGTTCAGCCAGCGATACGTCGCGGCGGGGGGGGTCGACCGGATCCACGTGCGCCCGTTCGAGAACCGCTCGACGGAGCCGGACCTCGGTGCGGTCGTCGCGACCGCGCTCCGCGAGGAGCTCGCGCGACGCGGTGCGGCGGCGGAGGCCGGAGCGGGGGCGCTGCTCGACGGCGAGGTCCGGGCGACGGAGCCCGTGCTCACGTCGGCCGCCGGCGCGACCTGGCGCATCGGCGTCGAGCTGCGGGCGCGGTTGTCGTCGGGGCCGGGGCGCCCGGTCGAGCGGACCGTGCGCCGCGAGACGGACTTCCTCGCCGGCGCGGATCCGCTCGAGACCGAGGGCCGGCGCGCGCTCGCGCTGCGGCGCGCCGCGGGCGAGGCCGCCCGCGAGCTGCTCCGCTCGCTCGAGCGGTAGAAGCCTACTTCGCGGCTGCTGCCGTGCCCTTGGCGACGGCGTGCGCGAGGCGCGAGATGCGGCGCGACGCGGCGTTCTTGTGAAGGACGCCCTTCGACGAGGCGCGGCCGAGCGCCTTCTCTGCCGCGTGCAGCGCCGCCTTCGCGCCGGCGCCGTCGCCCTTGTCGAGCGCCTCGCGGACCTTCTTCACGGCGCCCTTCACGCCCGTGCGGACGCCGACGTTGCGGGCGCGGCGCTTCTGGGCCTGCCGGTTACGCTTCTCGGCCGATGCGGTGTTCGCCAAGCTGACCTCTTCGCGTGGAAGGTTGGAGGGCGCGCTAATTACCGCCCATCGCGAGCCGCGTCAAGGGGTTATGCGCCCCGCGCGGCGGCGCACCGGAACGGCTGATCCGCGGACCGTCAGCCGGCTGGCGATGGCGCCCTAGAGCGACGCGGCCGCGCTCGGCGGCTGCATCGCTGGCCCTAGGGCCATGCGGGTGCGCGCGTCATTGGTTCGTCAGACCGTTGGGGCCCAAGCGCGCGCCCGCAACGTGCGCGGCTGGCCCGCATGCGGCGCGGACTGGAAGGGCGATGTCGCACCCGGAGTTGTCCACCTCCGCCAGAATCCCGAATCGCCTCGCGGGGCTGGGCCTCTCCCCCAGGGGTCTGGACCAGGCGATTTCGCCTTCAACCCACCGAAAACACGAGGCAAAACGCCCGCGCCGGCGCGTACTGTCCGCACGCTGCGCACCAGAAATGGCGCGGTGCGCGAGCACGCCCACAAAGTTATCCACGATCTTTCCCCAACTCGGATGGTCCGCCGGATGACCGTGGGACCGCGTCCGTTTTTGCTTGACGCTCGAGAAGCTTGGCGTCGTCCCAGATCGCGTCCATCTGGGCGAGCGTCGCCTGGCCGTGCGGGACCCCGCGGCGCGCGAGCTCCTCCTCGACGTGGGTGAACCGCGACACGAAGCGGCGGAGCGTGCCCCGCAGCGCCTCCTCCGGAGGGACGCCGAGCTTGCGGGACAGGTTCGCCACCGCGAACAGCGCGTCGCCGAGCTCGTGCTCGATCGCGTCGCGGTCGCCGAGCGCCATCGCCTCGTCGAGCTCGGCGATCTCCTCGGCGACCTTCGCGCGGGCGCCCGCCGCGTCCGGCCAGTCGAAGCCGATCCGGCTCGCCTTCTCGGTGAGCCGGTCCGCCCGCGCGAGCGCCGGCATCTCGCGCGGCACGCCCTCGAGCACGCTGTGGCCGGCCCCCTTCTTCAAGTTCTCCTCGCGCTTCAGCGCCGCCCATTGCCGCAGCACCGCGTTCGCGTCCTTGGCCTCGGCGTTCCCGAACACGTGGGGGTGGCGGGAGACGAGCTTGTTCGAGATCGCGTCCGCGACGTCGGCGAACTCGAACCGGCCCTCCTCCTTCATGAGCTGCGCCTGGAACACGATCTGGAGGAGCAGGTCGCCGAGCTCCGCGCAGTGCTCGCTGGGATCGCCGGCGTCGATCGCCTCGAGCACCTCGTAGGTCTCCTCGAGGACGTAGGGCCGGAGGGTCTTCAGCGTCTGCTCACGGTCCCAGGGGCAACCCTGCGGGCCGCGGAGCCGTTCCATGATCGAGAGGAGCCGCTCGATCGCGGCCTGTGCGCGCGACATGCGTCGAACTGTTTAGCCGAAAGCCCCCCGTGCTAGCATCCGGTTCTCGGTGCCGACCCGCGGAAAGATCCTCGTCGCCGCCCTCCTCGCGCTGACCGCGCTGCCCGCCGTCGTCCGGGCGCAGATCGCGGCCCCGAAGCTCGTCGAGGAGGGGGAAGACGCCGGCGCCGACGAGGCGCCGGCGCCGCCGAGGGGGCCGGTCCGCGCCGAGCCCGCTCCGCTCCCCCCGCAGCGCGCGCAGCGCCCTCCTGCGCAGGCCGTCACGCCGCCGCCGGCCCCGCCGTCCGCCCCCGCGCGGTCCGCCGTCGGGCCGGGCGCGGCCTCCCCGGACGCCGCGCCGCCGCCGCCCGGGAGCATCGCGCTCCCGCCGCCCCCGCCTCCACCCACGACCGCGGCCGATCTGGCGCGCCGGATCGTGCCGGTCCAGTCGAGCCATCCGAAGCTCATGGCGCTCTGGACGGAGCGGCGAACCGCGCTTCGCGAGTCGGATCCGATCAGGGCCGAGGCGGCGGAGAAGGGGCTGCTCGCGGGCCGCAGCGAGCTCGCCATCGCGAACCTCTTCACGCTCGCGGCGGTGGAGGTCCGCGACGCGCGCCGCGCGCTCGCGTCGAACCTGCCCGCCGAGGCGGTCGCCCACGCCCGGGCCGCCGTCGAGCTCGCGCCCGATCTCCCTGACGCCCACCTCGCCCTCGCCCGCGCCCGCCTCGCCGAGGCGCCCGGCCAGACCGGGGCGGCGCTCGCGGCGCTCGGCGACGCGATCGCAGCCGCCGCGCGCGAGCCGCACACGGTCCGCGCCTTCTACGGCGACCTCTTCTCGGCGGGGATCGCGGCCGTCCTCGTCGCGTCGCTCGCCACGATCCTGCTCCTGCTCGTGCGGCGCCTCCGGCTCTTCCTGCACGACTTCCACCACCTGCCGCTGCTGCGCGGCACCGCGCACGTGCAGGCGAGCTTCCTCGCGCTCGTCCTCCTCGGCGTGCCCGTGGCGTTCGGGCTCGGGCCGGTCGCGGCGGTCTCGATCGCGCTCGTCGCGATCTGGCTCTACCTCGGGCTCGCCGAGCGGGTCGTGGCCACCGCGGCGCTCGTCGCGCTCGTCGCGATCCCCTGGGGCGCCGGCGCCGCCGCGCGCGTGACCGCCTGGACCGGCAGCCTCGCCGAGGTGGTCCACGAGCTCGAGTACGGCGCCGTCTCCGACGAGGCGGCGGCCGAGATCGCGGCGCGGTTCCGTGACGAGCCCGCGCCGCCGGCCGTGTACGCCGCGCTCGGGCGCCACCACAAGCGGCGCGGGGCGCTAGACGAGGCGCTCCGGTTCTACGGGCTCGCGGCCGCGGCGGACCCGCGCGCGCCAGAGCTGCAGGTGAACATCGCGAACGTCCTGTTCCTGAAGGACGACCTCGAGGGCGCGAAGGCCGCGTACCTCGCCGCGACGGATCGGGCGGGCGGGGACCTCGTCGTGCTCGGCGCCGCGCACTACGATCTGTCGAAGCTCTTCCTGCGCACGACCGACATGACGCAGAGCGCCGCCGCGCGCGAGAAGGCGGAGCGCGAGGCGGGCGACTTCCTGCGCCGGAGCGGGTCGGACGAGGACTTCTCGGCGAACCGGTACCTCGTGGACGTCCCCGTCCCGGACGAGAAGATCCGCGCGCTGGCCGCGACCGACGACGCGGCGCAGGCGGTCGCCGCCTGGGTGCAGAACGGGGTCGCCGGGAACGTGCCGCGCTCCGCGTGGCCGTGGGCGCCGCTCGCGGTCGTCGCGCTGCTGTGGGCGCTCGGCCTCCTCGCCCCGCGGCTCCGTCCGGCGCGGGCGTGCGAGCGCTGCGGCGGCGCGGCGTGCCGTCGCTGCGACGCCTCCGCCGGCGGCGAGCTGTGCGGCCAGTGCGTGAACGTGTTCGTGCACAAGGGGCTCGTGGACGCCCGCGACCGCCTCCGCAAGGAGGCGCAGGTCCGCCGCCACCGGCAGGTGGTGAACGTCACGACGCGGATCCTGTCCGTCGTGGGCGGGGGCGCCGGGCAGGTGTTCCACGGCGCCGCCGCGAAGGGCGCGCTGCTCCTGCTCGCGACGCTCTTCGCGGGGTTCGTCCTCTGGTTCTGGCGCGGGATCATGCCCCCGCCGCAGCCGTCGCCGTACGTGCTCGCCGGCAAGGTCCTCGTCGCGGCGCCGTTCGGGCTCGTGTTCTGGGCGCTCGCCATCCGCGACGCGTTCCGGCGGACGCAGTAGGGGAGGGCGGCCGTGGCGCTCAAGGGAACGCTCAAGGACTTCGGGATCGCCGAGATCCTCCAGCTCATCGGACAGCAGGCGAAGAGCGGCGTCCTCCACCTCGAGTCGCGCGACGACCTCATCCACATCGCGATCGCCGACGGGAGCGTCGTCCGCGCGGAGTCCGCGGGGCGCAAGACGCGCGAGCGGCTCGGCAACCTGCTCGTCCGCGCCGACATCATCACCTCGGAGGAGCTCGCCTACGCGCTCGACGCGCAGAAGCGCAGCCTCCGGCGCCTCGGCGACATCCTCGTGGAGCTCGCGCTCGTGTCGAAGAAGGACCTCCGCGAGATGACGGCGCTCCAGACCACCGAGACCGTCTTCCGGCTCTTCCACTGGAAGAGCGGCACCTACGAGTTCGAGCCCGGCGACGTCGAGTGGGACCGCGAGACCGTGACGCCGCTGCGCGCCGAGTCGGTGCTCATGGAAGGGTTCCGGCAGGTCGACGAGTGGCCGCTCGTCCGCCGCAGGATCACGTCCACGGCGATGACTTTCGAGCGGACGAAGGCGCTCGAGCCCGAGCGGCCCGCGCGCAAGGCCGAGAAGCCGGTGGGCGAGGACGTGGACGCCGCCTTCGACGGGCTCGCGCAGGAGCCCGAGCCGAGGAAGGGCGAGCTCGGCCGCAACGAGCGGCGCTGCCACGAGCTCGCGGAGCCCGGGCGGACCGTAGAGAAGATCGTGGACCTCTCGCGGCTCGGCGAGTTCGAGACGTGCAAGGCGCTCCTCAACCTCGTGAACCTCGGGTACCTCAAGGCGCTGCCGCCCGCGAACCGTGCCGCGGCCGCCGTCGGGGCGTACGCGCAGGACTGGCAGGCGCGCATCCGGCGCGGCGCGGCGCGGATCGTCGCGACGCTCGCCATCGCCGCGGCGCTCGCGGGCATCGCGTACTGGGTCGATCGCCACGGGCTCGCCTTCGGTGGTGAGGGCGGGACGGCGCTCCGCGACAACACCGCGCAGCGCTTCCTCGCCCGCTACCAGCTGGAGCGGCTGCGCGGGGCCCTCGAGGTCTACCGCCTCGAGCGCGGCGAGTACCCGGACGCCCTCGCGCAGCTCGTCGAGGCAGGTCTCGTGAGCGGTCGCGACCTCACCTACCCGTGGCCGGAGCCGTACTACTACCGGCGACGGCCGCAGGGGCGCTTCGTCCTCCTTCCTCCCGTGGAGTGAGCGCGCGCCGTGCCGTCCGGCCCGAGGCCCGTTATCGTCGAGGCAGCGAGGTACGAGGGGGAGCCTGCGCTCCCCCATTGAAAGGACGCTCCTTGGGTCAAAGCGCGGCGGAACCCCTCCACACGGCACGGCTCGAGTTCGCAGACAACGACAAGGTGCGCGCCCTGTGCGGCGCTCACAACGAGCACCTGAAGCTCGTCGAGCGCCGGCTCGGGGTCCAGCTGGGGCTTCGCGGAGGGCAGATCCTCGTCTCCGCCGCCGACGAGGCGAAGCTCCGCATGGCGGAGGGGCTCGTGCGCGAGCTCTACGAGCTCGTCGCCGAGGGATACCCGCTCTACCTCGAGGACGTGGACCAGGCGACGAAGCTCGCCGGCCAGGGCGTGCCGCTGCGCGAGGTGTTCGGCGACACGGTCTTCGTCTCCTCGCGCCACCGCGTCATCACGCCGAAGGGGCTCGCGCAGAAGCGCTACATCCAGGCGATCCGCGACGACGACATCGTGTTCGGGGTGGGGCCGGCCGGAACGGGCAAGACCTACCTCGCCATGGCGATGGCGGTGTCGTTCCTCGTCGAGCGTCGCGTGAAACGGATCGTCCTCACCCGCCCGGCGGTCGAGGCAGGAGAGAAGCTCGGGTTCCTCCCCGGCGACATCGCCGAGAAGGTGAACCCGTACCTGCGCCCGCTCTATGACGCGCTCTTCGACATGGTCGACTACGAGAAGGCGACCGCGTTCATGGAGCGCGGCACGGTCGAGGTGGCGCCGCTCGCCTTCATGCGCGGCCGCACGCTGAACGACTCGTTCGTGATCCTCGACGAGGCGCAGAACACGACCGGCGAGCAGATGAAGATGTTCCTCACGCGGCTCGGGTACGGCTCGAAGGCGGTCGTCACCGGCGACGTGACGCAGGTCGATCTCCCCTCCGGACGCGCGTCGGGGCTCGTCGAGGTCCAGAGCGTGCTGCGCGGCGTCGAGGGTGTCTCGTTCTGCCACTTCAGCGAGGTGGACGTCGTCCGCCACCCGCTCGTGCAGGAGGTCGTCCGCGCCTACGACACGTTCGAGGCGGAGCGGCGCGCGCGGGCGGAGGCGGCGAAGGCCGAGCGCGCCGAGGGGACCCGGCCCGAGCGCGGCGAGCCCTCCCGGGGCGACCGCGGCGGCGCAGACGGGCACGGCTCGACGGGGTAGGGACGGGTCCCGGGCCGAAAGGACCTGCCGCCTCCGGGGGTTCCCACGACGCCCCGGATCCTCGTTGCCTTCGGCGGACCCCGGTGCCAGGCTGCCGCGCCGTGACCGATCCCGCCGCATCACATCCACCTACACACGAGGGCATCCTCGGGCGCCTCGCCCGCGGCGACTGGGCGGGCCGCCTGCTGCGCGTGCTGCTCGTCGCCGTCGTGTCGTCGGCGGCGGCCTGGCTGCTCGCGCCGGCCGGTGCGAGCCGGTTCCCCGGGTCCGAGGCGCTAGGGACGCTGGCGACCGAGACCGTCAAGGCGGACCGCGATTACGACGTCGTGGACCAGGACGCGACGTCCCGCCGCCGCGCGGAAGCGGCGCAGATGGAGCGGCCGGTCTACGTCCTCGACGAGGGGGCCGCCGACGAGGCGAGCGCCCGCGTCCACGCCGGGTTCCAGCTCATGCGGGAGGAGGCGGCGGCGCTTCCCCCGCGCCACGGCGTCCGCGATCCGGCCGAGCTCCAGCGCCGCTATGCGGCGCAGCGGGACACGTTCTTCTCGCGGCTCCAGGTGCTCGTGCGCGACGAGGACCTCGCGGCGCTCGCCCAGGCCCGCTTCTCCGAGGCGGTCGAGCAGGAGGTCGCGGCGCTCGCGCGGCGGGGGCTCGAGGGGGTCGTCGTCGGCGATGTCGCCCTCCTCGCGGCGGAGCGTGAGCGCGGGTTCGTCGTCCGCACGTTCCGCGACGGCGCGCTGCAGGGCGAGCGCGTGGTGACGGACGTCGCGCTCGTCCGCGATCTCCCGACGGCGGCCGAGGAGGTCGCGCGCGCCGCGCAGGCGCGGCTCGAGCGCGACCCGCCGGCGCTGCGCGGCGCGGTGCAGCGGATCGCGATCGCGATGGCCCGGCCGACCCTCGCGCACGACCAGGTCGAGACGGCGCGGCGCAGGGACGAGGCGGCCGCCCGCGTGAAGCCGGTCGTCATCCCCGTGAAGCGCGGCGAGAAGATCATCGGCGAGGGCGAGCGGATCGAGAAGCGGCACCTCGTCGTGTTCGACGGGATGCGCGCGCAGCGGCGCGGGGAGGTGCTCGCGCACGTCCGGCTCGGGGCCGGGGCGCTCGTCGCGCTCATGGTCACGCTGCTGTGGCGCTTCGCGCGCCGCAGCGTGCCGCGCTTCCGTCCGGCTCGGCGCGACGCCCTCCTCCTCGCCGCGCTGCTCGTCGGGACGTTCGCGCTCGGGTTCGTCGGGATCGCGATTGCCGACGCGCTCCAGGAGCGGTTCCCCGCGTTCGCGCCGCCGTCGCTCCAGTACCTCGTGCCGTTCGCCGCCGGTGCGATGATCGTGCGGCAGGTGCTCGCCGCCGAGGCGGCGCTCCTCTTCGCTGTCGCGGCGGGCCTCGCGGCGGGGCTCCTCGCCGGCCAGTCGATGTCGTACGCGCTGTACGCCACGTTCACGTCGATCGCGGCGGCGGGGCTCGTGTCGGGCCAGCGCGACCGGACGCGGCTGTTCCGCGCCGGGCTCGGGGTCGGGCTCGTCGGCGTCGCGCTCGCGGTGGCGATCGGGCTCTTCGCCGGCAAGGGGGCGGGCGAGGTCGCGATCTCCGCGCTCGCGGCGCTCGCCGGCGGCTCGCTCCTGCTGCCCATCGCGGTCGTCGGGGTCCTCCCGATCGTGGAGGGGGTCTTCGGCTACGTCACCGACGTGAAGCTGCTCGAGCTCGCGAACCTGAACCACCCCGCGCTGAAGGAGCTCATCGTCCAGGCGCCCGGGACCTACCACCACTCGATCCTGATGGGCTCGCTCGTCGAGGCGGCCGCCGAGGCGATCGGCGCGAACCCGCTCCTCGCGCGCGTCTGCGCCTACTACCACGACCTCGGAAAGATCCGGAACCCGCTCTTCTTCGCGGAGAACCAGCGCGGCGAGAACCGGCACGACCACCTCGCGGCGTCGATGAGCGCGCTCATCGTGAAGCGCCACGTGACGGACGGGCTCGAGCTCGCGCGTCACTGGCGCATCCCGCGCCTCGTCTCCGACGCGATCCCGCAGCACCACGGGACGCGGCTCGTCGCCTACTTCTGGGCGAAGGCGCAGCGCTCGGCGGAGGAGGGGCACCGGCACGCCCACGGGGAGCGCGGCCCGCGCGCCGCGGCGGTGGACGAGGCGCTCTTCCGCTACCCGGGGCCGAAGCCGCAGTCGCGCGAGGCCGCACTCGTCATGATCTCCGACGCGTGTGAGGCCTCGTCGCGCGCGCTCGAGGACACGACGGCCGAGGCGCTGCGCGCGCTCGTGTCGAAGCGGATCAACGAGGTCTTCAGCGAGGGGCAGCTCGACGAGTGCGAGCTGACCCTGCGCGATCTGAACGCGATCGCGGCCGCGATGGTGCGCGCGCTCGAGGCCATCTACCACACGCGCCCCGAGTACCCCGCCCGGGGCCCCGACCCCGCCGCCCCCCCGCAGCTTCCGATCCATCTCGTGGCGAAGACGTGATCGTCCGATTGACCTGCGAGCTCCCGAAGGGAGCCCCTTCCGCTCGGCGCCTGCCCGCCCGTGCACGGGCCTACCTCCGGGCGCTCGGCCGGGAGGACGCCGAGCTGTCGCTCCTCGTCGTCGGGGACCGCCGCATCCGTACCCTCAACCAGCAGTGGCGGGGGAAGGACCGCGCGACGGACGTCCTCTCCTTCCCGCTATCGGATCCGCCCGGGATTGGGCCGGTTTTGGGCGACGTGGTATTGTCCTTCGAGACGGCCGCACGCCGCGCGCGCGACGAGGGGCGCTCCATCGCGAAGGAGCTGGAGCGTTATCTCGCGCACGGGATCCTTCACCTGCTCGGGTACGATCACGAGCGGGCGGAGGACGCGAGGCGGATGGCAGAGAAGGAAGCGGCGCTCGCGCACGGCGAAGGACTCGTCGGCGCGGCGCTCCGGGAAGGCGCGGAACCGAAGAGATGGACCCGTTCGCGGACATCGACCTCGACTCCGAGTCGGTCTGGCTCGACGGCGCGTGGTACACGCGCCAGGACCTCGCGCGCCGGATCAAGGAGATGATCGAGACGGGCGACTTCCGCGTGTCGCGGCCGAGCCAGGCGCTCGAGCGGCTCGAGGCGTCGCTCGCGCAGGCGCGCGTCATCACGGTGCGGATGCCCGCCGACCTCGCCGACACCGTGGGCGCCACCGCGTCCCGGCTCGGACGTCCCGTCGGGCACCTCGTCCGCGAGGCGGTCGCCTACTACCTCGCCGCCGCCGCTGCGTACGGGGCGGCCCAGGCCGCGTCGCAGCCGCCCGCCGCGGCGTCGCAGGACGACGTCGACATCTCGGTGGACGCGGGCGACCTCGTGAAGAAGGCCCGCTGACTGCACCCGCCGCCGCTCGAACCAAGGCCCCGATGAAGCGCGCGCTCCCGCCCCCCAGGGGGCCCCGAGAGATGTGGCGGCTCGGCCGCGTCGCATGGAGCTCGTACGCCGCCGCGGCCGCGTCCGGCCTCCTGGTCGCGCTCGCGTTCCCGCTCGTCGTGCCGTTCGTGTCGCTGCGCGAGCTCGATCCGGCCGGCCGGCTCGAGCTCGTCGCGTGGATCGCGCTCGTTCCGGCGATCCTCGCAGTGCGCGCGGCTCCCACCGCGCGCGCCGCGTTCGGCCGCGGGCTCGTCGCGGGACTCGCCTGCTTCTACGCCGCGATCCACTGGGTGTCGCACGCGATGACCGCCTTCGGCGGCCTCCCGCTCGGCGTCGCCTTCGTGGGGCTCTCCCTGCTCGTGGTCTTCATGGCGGCGCACTGGGGGGCGGCGTTCGCGATCTCCTGGACCGTGCGTGACCGGCTCGGCTGGCCGCTGCACGTCCACCTGCCGATCGTGTGGGCCGCCCTCGAGCTCACGCGGAACCACCTCTTCAGCGGGTTCCCGTGGGCGAACCTCGGGTACTCGCAGGTCCGGACGCCGGCCGTCGCGCAGCTCGCCGCGCTCGCCGGGCCGTACGGCATCGCCGCCCTCGTCGTGCTCGTGAACGCGGTGATCGCGGAGGCGCTCGCGGCCCGCCGCGCGGGCGCGCGGCTGCCGCGGCGCGCGCTCGCGGTCGCGGCGGCGCTCGTCGCGCTCGCCCTCGTCCACGGGGTGCTGCGGCTCCGCGCCGTGCGGGCGCGGAGCGCCGCCGCGCCGACGCTCGCGGTCGGGATCGTCCAGCCGAACATCGACCAGTCGACGAAGAACCGGGCGAGGGATCGGGCCGACTGGATCCTCTCCCGGCTCGTCCCCCTCACCCTCGAGGCCGACCGGCGCGGCGCGGACCTCGTCGCCTGGCCGGAGGCGTCCTATCCGCTGTACGTGCGGCCGGGGACGCGCTCGTTCGCCGGCGCGGAGTCGGGACTCCCGGCGCTCTCCCGCGCCCACCTCCTCATGGGCGCCGCGACGGTCGAGTGGATCCGCGGCGCGCGCGGCGAGCGGGTGCCTCGCATCGGGAACGTGGACTACCTCCTCTCGCCGTCGCTCGAGGTCCTCGGCGTCTACCAGAAGCACCACCTCGTACCGTTCGGCGAGTACGTGCCGCTCGGGGAATGGCTGCCGTTCCTCAAGCAGGTGGTCCCGAGCTTCGCGCCGGCCACCCCGGGGCACGCGCTCACCGTGCTCGAGATGCCGGCCCCGACGGCGCAGCCCGAGGGCACGGCGGCGCCGAGTGCGGCGACCACCAGCGCGCCCACGCCCACGTCCACGTCCAAGGTGCTCGGCGCCGCGGACCGCGTCCGGTTCGCGCCGATGATCTGCTTCGACGCGATCTTCCCCGAGATCAACATCGCCTTCGCGCGGGCGGAGCCGGAGCCGGACGTCCTCGTGAACCCGACGAACGACGCCTGGTACGGTTACTCCTCCGGGCCGTACCAGTTCCTCGCCATCGTCCGGATGCGCGCGATCGAGGCGGGGAAGGCGGTCGTGCGCCCCGCCTACGCGGGCGTCTCCGCGGTCATCCTCCCGACGGGCGAGGTGGCGCCGGGGGCGCTCGAGGTCGGCCCCGTCGACCCCGACCGCGCACCCGATCCCGACGAGCCGCCGAGGCTCCTCCTCGCAGCGGTGCCTCGCTTGCGAGGGTCCACGCTCTACACTAGATTCGGCGACCTCTTCGCGTGGGCGTGCGCCGCCGCGACCGTCGCCGCGTTCGGCGCGGCGCTGCGCGCGGGCCGCCGCCGCGCGGCGGAGCACCGGGAGACCTGATCGATGGCCGGACCGACGCAAGAACGCCTCGCCGAGCTGGCGCGCCGCCTCGAGGCGCTCCGGGGGTCGCTTTGACGTCGACCGCAAGCGCGGGCGCGTGGACGAGATCACCCGAATGTCCGAGGCGCCGTCCTTCTGGACGGACAACGCGAAGGCCCAAGCGCTCCTGAAGGAGAAGGCGCAGCTCGAGCAGGTCGCGGGCGCGTACGACAAGGTCCGCCGCGCCCTCGAGGACGCGCAGGCACTCTCCGATCTCGCCGAGGAGGCGGGGGACGAGTCGACGCGCACCGAGGCCGCCGCGCACGCCGAGGCGGTCGGGCGTGACCTCGGGGCCCTCGAGTTCCAGAAGATGCTCTCCGGTCTCCACGATCGCGCCGGCGCGATCGTCGAGGTGAAGAGCGGCGCGGGCGGCGTCGAGGCAATGGACTGGGCCGCGATGCTGTACCGGATGTACACGCGCTACTGCGAGCGGAAGGGCTGGGTGGTCGAGCCCGCCGACCTGACCGCGGGCGAGGAGGCCGGCATCAGCTCCGCCTCGTTCATCGCACGCGGCGAGTACGCATACGGCTTCATGAAGGCGGAGAAGGGCGTCCACCGCCTCGTCCGGATGAGCCCGTTCGACGCGGCGGCGCGCCGTCAGACGAGCTTCGCCGCCGTGGACGTGACGCCGGAGCTCGACGACGACATCGTCATCGACGTGAAGGAGGCGGACGTCCGGATCGACACGTACCGCTCGTCCGGCGCGGGCGGGCAGAAGGTGAACAAGACCGACTCCGCCGTCCGGCTCACGCACCTGCCGACCGGGATCGTCGTCGCCGTCCAGAACGAGCGCAGCCAGCAGAAGAACCGCAACGTCGCCTGGAAGATCCTCAAAGCGAAGCTCTACGCGGCCGAGGAGAAGAAGCGCGCCGCAGCGCGCGACGCGGAGGAGGCGACGAAGAAGGACATCGACTTCGGCTCGCAGATCCGCAGCTACGTCCTCCAGCCTTATCGCATGGTGAAGGACCTGCGGACCGGGGTCGAGACGGGCAAGGTGGACGACGTGCTCGACGGCGACCTCGACCAGTTCGTCGAGCCCTACCTCCTCGGTACCCGGCGCACGGACCGGCCGGTGGACGACTAGCAGAGTAGCGGAGCGGAATTGGATCCCCCTCGCCCCCGCGGAGCGGGGGTCGGGGTGAGGGGATCGACGGCCCCGCCGCCTACCGTACGAAGACCGCGTATGCAGGGCGGCCGCGTCCCCGGCGCGCGGAGCCTTGACACCCGGGCCGTCGCCCGGTCGAATCGGATCGCCCACCAGGGGGGCTCGTCCATGCACAGTCGTCTTCTCCTCGCCGCCGCGCTCCTCGCGCTCGCGGCCTGCGCCGGCGGCAACGTCGTCCCGCCCGCCGCGCCCGCGCTCGCGCGCCGGGGGCGGGGCGAGCGATGAGCGCCGAGCGCGTTCCGGCGCTGCGCGTCCGGCTGCCGTGCGCCGACGAGAGCGACTTCTACGCGCGCCTCGCCGACGGCATCGCCGCGAACGGGCTGCGCATCCCGACCGCGAACCCGCGTCCCATCGGCGCGCGCGTGAAGGTGACGCTCGAGTTCAGGAACGGCGGCGCGCTCCGCGGGGAGGCCCTCGTCGACGCGCGGCTCGAGGGCGGGCCGAGGCCCGTGCTCAACGTCCGGTTCGTCCGGTTCGAGGGCGCCGAGCCGGCCGCCGCGCAGGCCCCGGCCCCCGCACCCCCGCCGGCACCTGCGGGGAAAGGGCGCGCGAGCACCGCGTCGACGGCCGGCGCCGGCGCCTCCGCGACCCTCCGGGCCGTCGCGGACGCCACGCCCG
>WNGF01005914.1_pt1 | contig 27977 bp, 30 predicted proteins | sample 5400641 | NCBI WGS metagenome assembly WNGF01 (sample SAMN13153371, study PRJNA577476) | soil metagenome | isolation source: 80 cm soil or saprolite under grassland replicate 2 | place: USA:California | collected 2016-06-15 | reverse complement strand
CGTCGGCGGCGCCGCGACAGGCGTTGTCGCCCTGCTCGTGATCCAGGCGAAGTTCACGAGCGGCGCCTGGGCGGTCATCGTTGCGATCCCGCTGATGATCATCGGCTTCTACGGCGTCAACCGGCACTACCGAAAGGTCGAGCGTCGCGTGCGAGCCGGCGCAGCGGCGGTCGCAGCTGCGCCACCTCCGACGAACGACGTCGTGCTCTACGTCGAGTCGGCGGACGCCGCGCTGCGCGAGGCGCTCTGGTATGCCCGGCAGATCGCCGGCGACGACTTCCGCGCTATTCATGCACGTGGCGCGCATAGCGATCCCGGGATCAGGGCGCGCTTCCGGAGTCTCACGGACATCCGCCCCGACCTCCAAGTGCTTGAGCCCGAGGACGGGCGGGTGGATGCCGTGATCGAGTACCTCTGGGCGCTGCCTCGCGGGGAGTCGAACTTCGTCACGGTGATCATCTCACCGACGTGCCGGTGCTCGCGCGGGAGGGTGAGCTACCCGAGCCGAAGCGCGCGGTCTGCCGGATCCTCGTGTCGGGCGCGCACGCAGCCTCGATGCGGGCGGTCAACTACGCCAGGACGCTCGGATTCGACGATACCCGCGCGGTGTTCTTCGCCTTCGATCACGAAGAAGCGCAGCGGCTTCGGGAGGACTGGGCGGAGAACGCGCTGCGCGTCCCGCTGGAGGTCGAGGAGGCGCCGTTCCGGGACATCGGCGAACCGCTGCTCGGTTACCTCCGCGGCCTCACGGCGGATCCCGACACGGTCGCAGTCGTGGTCATGCCGGAGCTGATCTTCAGCGGCCCGCAGCGGCTGTTGCACAACCAGCGTGCGCTCTACATCAAGCGGCTGCTGCTCTTCGAGCCTCGGGTGATCCTGACGAGCGTGCCGTACCGGGTCGGTTAGACAATGAGGCCGGGGATCGAGGCAGGTATGAGCGCAACCAGCAGACCGAGGGTGACGATCGCCACCGCGATCGGAACATCGAGGAACGCTCGCGGCGGCAGCAGCTTCTGCGCCAGGACAAACGCGGCGATCACGACCATCCACGTGATGCTCATGGCGCCGAGCGCGACCAGCGTCACCATGAGCCCGATGCTCGACCCAACGCAGTACGCCCCGAACTCGAAGCCGGAGCGGACGGAGTCACGACAGCGGCGCCGACAGCTCCGTTTCAGCGGCGTCAGCTCGTAGATGCCCGCAGCGATCGTCAAGGCCCCCGCTACCGCCGTTCCATGCGGCCGGTAGAGCGCGTAGACCGCGATCCCGAACAAGGTCCAGACCGCGAGGTACGAAGCGGCGAACATCGGTGCCGCGAGCGCATGGCCGGTCGCGCGTGCGAACGACGCGACCGCCGGCCTGGCGGCCGGCAGCATCATCGCCGCCATCATCGAGATCCAGACGGCGATGAAGAACCCAAACGATCCGACGTCCGTCGCAACGCCCATGTCCATCCCGTCCATCTGCTGAAGCGCGACCACCCATCCGGCCGCCGCGACGCCCAGCGTCGCAATGAGCGAGGTCGCCCTAGTACTCGTCATGGCGGCGCAGCGGGAAGTCGGCGTCACGTCCGTCCGGAACCTGGTCGAGCAGTTGGTAATAGAACGGTGTGAGCAGGAAACGGTCAGGAGCTGTGCGCGAGTACGTGTGGTAGACGACGCCGTCCTCGAGCTTGAAGACATTCCAGCCCGGCGACTCGGCCATGCCGTGGGCGAGATCGGTGCCGACGTCCTCGGCCCAGTCTTTGAGCCAGTCGTCAGCTTCCTCGACCATCTTCGCGAGCTCGCCGGTCGCCATCTGCTCCTCGGTGAACGCGAACTCGAACTCGAAGTTGAAATCGCTCGCAAACGACGACACGTATGGGAACTTCCAGCCCATCCGCCGCTTGTAGGCTCGCAGCTTCTCGATCGGCGCGCGTGAGATCGCGATCAACGTCACGTCGCGGTTGTTCACGTGGGGGAGAGCCGCGTCGAAGTGGTCGGCGAGGCCCGTGCAACCGGGGCACGCCGCCTCGTACGTCGGGCCGAACATGAGCTGGTAGATGAGGAGCTGCGAGCGTCCGTCGAAGAGTTCGACGAGCGTCTTCTTCCCTTCCTCGGTATCGAAGGTGTACTCCTTCTCGACCGGAACCCAGGGCATCTTCTGCCGCTGCTTCGCCAGCTCTTCGTCGAGCTTTCCCAGCTCTTGCTCACGCTCATGCAATGCCTTGCTGGCGGCTTGCCAGTCTTCCCGCGTCCCGACCTCGTGCTTCGCCATGACCTACGCCTCCTTGAACGGTGTCTGGGTTAGAGACCGCCTTCGGGCGTAAAACTCATCGGTCGGCGAGCCTTGATCTATATATCAGTCAGATGTATCTTCCAGACCGGTGGAGCGGCTCTCCGGAACTGCGCTTGTGGCGCTCGGACTGCTCGCGCTCCGGCCGCGCAGCGGCTACGAGATCAAGCAGACGATCGACAAGACGACGCGCTTCTTCTGGAATGCCAGCTACGGGCAGATCTATCCCGAGCTGCGCCGGCTGGCGGCAGCAGGACTTGTCGAGGGTGAGGCGGCTCCGCGCGGCGGTCGCGCGCGTACGGTCTACCGCCTGACCGACGAAGGGCGCCGCCGTCTCGAGGGCTGGCTCGGCGATCCCGAGTTCCGCGTCGACATCCGCGACGAGGGGCTGCTGAAGATGTTCTTCGCCGATCTTCTGCCGGGCGACGCTGCGCTCGAGCTGCTACGCATCCGTCGCGCCGCACACGAGCGCACACTCGAACAACTCCGCGCGATCGAGTCCGGGCCGGAGTTCGTCGGCGGGCGCGCCTATCCGGACATCGTCCTGAGCTATGGGATCGGCTTTCACAGCTGGGCCGTCGACTGGTGCGGCAAGACGGAACGTCGACTCGTGCGGGAGGCCGCGAAAGCGGCGAAGGCGTCGTGAGCGCCGCCGCGGCTACGCGGGCGGAAGGTGTGTCCGAGAAGGCGCTGGTTGCAGTTGCGTGGACGGCGATCCTCTGCGCTAGCGGGCTGGGGGAGATCGTCTGGCGCGCGGGCTTCGGCGGTCACGGGACGGTCTGGGTCACCGTCGCGCAGTTCGGGGCGTTGCTCCTGTTGCTCGCGCTCGTTCTGCGGCGGCGCGCCTTACAACCGCTCACCGCATTCGTCTCGGCGCTCGCTGCCCTGGGCGGCGGTTTCGCGATGCTCTTCCTCCTCGAACGCGCCACCGGCTTCAGCGCCTGGGCCGACCGCGGACCCGATTACCAGGTCGTCCCGGCGGAATCAGGGCTTCTGTGCTTGCCGACATTGCTCATGCTCGCCGTCGCCTTCCGATTCGGGCTCAGACGCCGGCACCTCTTCCTCGCGCAGGGGAACGTGGACGCGCCGAGTCGCATCCCGGGGACGACTCACCGCCTCAGCTGGAGCAGGCTCGGTCCTCTCACCCTGCTGGTCTTCGCCGTCCCGCTCTGCGTGCAGCTGGCCCTGACGACAGACGCCAACGCGCACCAGCTCGTCCGCGTCGGCGAGCTCCTTCCATTGGGGATCGCGTTCGCGGCGTTGAACGCCGCACAGGAGGAGGTGCGGTTTCGTTCGGTCCCGCTTGCGCTCGCGGTGCCGGTCGTCGGGGGCGAGCGGGGCATCTGGATGACCGCGACGGCGTTCGGGCTCGGCCACTGGTACGGCCATCCGAGCGGTCCGAGCGGAGTCGCACTCACGCTGGCCGCCGGTCTGGTACTGGCGAAGGCGATGCTCGAGACGCGTGGCCTCTTCTGGCCGTGGGTGATTCACGCTGTCCAGGACGTGGTGATCTTCACGTTCCTCGTCCTGGCGTCGACGTAGTGCTCCCAGCGGGGAGCGTCTTCGTTGACGCATCGTTGATGGGTGGTCCAACATGTGTGTGCGACGTGCGCCGGCCGCCATCCGAGCCCATCCGCGTGATGCCGGATCCGCGACTGACGGCCCGCCAGCGCGAGATCCTCGACCTGATCGCCTCCGGCCTGTCCACGGCGGAGGTTGCGAGGGAGCTCACGCTCTCGCCCGAGACGGTTCGCAACCACCTACGGAATGCATTCAGGGAGCTGCGCGCGCACACGCGGGTCGAGGCGATCGCGGCGGCTCAGCGCTTCGGCCTGCTCGCCTCTCCGCCACTTGGGCCGGAACCGCCCGACGCGGGCGTTCATCCCGAGTAATGCGCCTGGCAGGAATCGAACCTGCGACCTTGCGCTCCGGAGGCGCACGCTCTATCCCCTGAGCTACAGGCGCGACGGCGTCTAGTCTAGCCCCGATGCAGCTGACGGCCCGGATCGCGACGCTCGAGCTCGCCGAGACGTTCGTGATCTCGCGCGACTCGACAGATACCGCCGACGTCGTCCACGTCGAGATCCGGCACGACGGCGTGTCCGGGTTCGGCGAGGGGGCGCCGATCGATCGCTACGGAGAGTCGGCGGAGTCGGCGCTCGCCTACGTCGACGATCACGCTGACGCGCTCGGCGACGACCCGTTCGCGCTCGACGAGATCGAGTCGCGACTCGAGCCGCGCGAGTGGGCGGCGCGGTCCGCGATCGACGCGGCCCTGCACGACCTGCAGGGCAAGCTCCTGGACGTCCCGGTCTGGCGACTGCTCGGGCTGCGACAGGAGGGCCCGCCGACGTCCTGGACGATCTGGCTCGGAGACCCGGACGACATGGCACGGCGCGCCGCGCGCGTCACCGGCTTCCGCCGGCTCAAGCTGAAGCTGGGCGCGCGCGATGGGCTCGACGTCGAGCGGGTTCGCGCCGTGCGCGCCACCACGGAGGTCCCGCTTCAGGTCGACGTGAACGAGTACTGGACCCTCGACGAGGCGCTCGACGCGCTGCCGCAACTCGCAGAGCTCGGCGTCGAGTACTGCGAGCAGCCGCTTCCGGAAGGGGATTCCGCTGGGCCTCAGCTGAAGGCGGCGTCTCCGATCCCGATCTACGTCGACGAGGACTGCCACAGGCTCGAGGACGTCGCCAGGTGCGCCGAGCGCGCGCATGGGATCAATATCAAGCTCGCGAAGTCCGGCGGCATACGCGAAGCGGTGCGCATGGCGCATGCCGCGCGCGCGCTCGGACTCGGCGTCATGCTCGGCTGCATGATCGAGTCCGGGCTCGGGATCTCCGCAGGCGCGCAAATCGCGTCTCTCTGCGACCACGTCGACCTCGACGGGAATCTTCTGCTCGCCGTCGATCCGTGGCCGGGCGTCGAGTTCCGCGACGGCGTGCAAGTGCCCTCCGACCAACCAGGACTCGGTGCCAGAGAAGAAGTACCTGATCCTCGCTGAAGAGTTCTCGCACGACCCGCACTACGCGAAGACCGCGCGCGGAGTGATGCGCTACCGGCGGGAGTCGGTCGTCGCGATGCTCGACTCGAGGCGCGCCGGCGAGACGGAGGACGGGGTTCCGATCGTCGGCAGCGTGAACGACGCGCTCTGCTTCGACCCGAACACCGCACTCGTCGGCGTCGTCACGCAGGGCGGCCGCTTCCCCGGCGACTGGCAGGAGCTGCTGAAGAGCTGCGTCGCAAAGGGGCTCGATCTCGAGAACGGCTTACATGTTCGCCTTCGCGAGATCCCCGGACTACCCGAGTTGGCTAGGAAGTACGGCGTCGAGCTGCGCGATCTGCGCGAGCCGCCCGCCGACCTCAGCACCGTCACCGGCGAGAACCTCGAGGTGGACGCGACCATCGTTCTCACAGTCGGCTCGGACTGCGCGATCGGAAAGATGACCGCGACGTGCGAGCTCGACCTCGAGGCGCGTAAGCGCGGGCTGCGCTCCGTCTTCGTTCCGACGGGACAGACGGGTATCGCCATTGCCGGTTGGGGCATCTCGGTCGACGCCGTCGTCTCCGATTTCCTCGCAGGCGCGGCCGAGCGGCTGGTCGTCGAAGGGGCGAACCAGGGCGACCTGCTCTGGGTGGAGGGGCAGGGGGCGATCCTGAATCCGATCTACTCGGGAGTGACGGTCGGACTGATGCACGGCAGCGCTCCGCACCTGTACGTGCTCTGCCACGAGGTCGGCCGGACCGTCGTCGAGGGCGACCCGACCGGCTCGCCGATCCCCGGCCTCAAGGAGCTCGTCGATCTCCACGAGCGGATGTCGCTCAAGCTCCGGCCGGCCAGGGTCGCGTGCCTCGCCCTCAACACCTCCCCGGTCTCCGAAGAGGAGGCGCGGGCGGCGATCGCCGGGGTCGAGAACGAAACCGGGCTTCCGGCGGACGACCCGGTGCGGTTCGGCGCCGCCAAATTGGTGGACGCCGTGCTCAAACTCAAGCCCTGATCTGCCGACAAGGAGGGCATGAGGCGGATCTCTGCGGTCCTGGCATCCGCGTGCGCGGCCCTTGCCCTTGCCGGGGCGGCGTCGAGCACGACGTTCGGCGTTGCCGACGACGCCGGCAAGTACGCCGAGGACGGCGGTTCCGGCTTCTTCAACATGCTCACCGAGCTCGGAATGACGGAGAACCGCATGGCGGTCTTCTGGGATCCGGCCAACCCGACGACGATCTTCGACCAGGCCTTCCTCGACCGGTCGGTCCCTCAGGCGATGCGGCGCGGAATCGACGTGATATTCGCGATCTACCCGCTGAAGGCCCGCGCGCTCGTCGACACGCCGAACGGCGTCCGGCAGTTCGCCGACTACGCGGCGAAGGTCGCCGAGCGGTATCCGTACGTGCGGAAGATCGTCTGCCTCAACGAGGGCAACCAGCCCAGGTTCCACCAGCCCCAGTTCGACGACGCGGGAAACGGCATCTCGGGCATCGTCCAAGAGCAGGCGATGGCCGCGTGCTACGACGCGGTGAAGGCCGTGGATCCCGGCATCGACGTGATCGCATTCGGCCTCTCGCCGCGCGGCAACGACGACTTCGACGCCGCCAGCAACGTCTCACACTCGCCGATCCGATTCTTGAAGGAAGTCGGCGACGCCTATCGCGCGAGCGGGCGGACGAAACCGATCGCAGACGACGTCTCGATCCACTGCTACCCGAATGTGAATACCGACGCGCCGTCGGTCGGTTACGTCTGGCCGAAGGTGGGGTGCGTGAACCTCGACCGCTTCAAGCAGGCGTGGTGGGACGCGTTCCACGGAACGGCGCAGCCGCTCTTCCGCGAGTCCGGGCAATCCGGCGACGGGCCGTTCGTTCGCATCTTCGTGGACGAGGTGGGCTACCAGGCGCGCGTTGCACCGGGGAAATCGTCGCTGTACACCGGAGCGGAGAACGTCCCGCTCGTCGACGAGGCGACCCAGGGCGCGTACTACGCGCAGCTGATTGCGTTGATGGCGTGCGATCCGAACGTCGCCCTGCTCAACTTCTTCCACGCCGTTGACGAGACGAGCTTGCCCGCCTGGCAGAGTGGCGTCGTGCTTCCGGATGGCACGCACCGCGCCTCGTACGCCGTCGTCAAGGAGGCGATCGGCGCCAACCAGCAGTGCCAGGGAAAGGAGCTGCAGTGGCGGCACACGGAGCGCGTGGTCGGCGCCCGCGTCGTGTTCAGGACACTGCCGCGGTCCTTCGTCGTCCGCGCGGACGAGGGCTTCTCCTACGAGGTGAAGATCACTCGCCCTGCGAGCACGCGCAGGCTGACCGGCGCAGATGGACAGGGAGATGCCGCTCGCGACCTGCTGTTCAAGCTGCCGCGGCTGCGCCGCGGTGCGTATCAGGTGAAAGTGACGCTCCGAGCGGAGACCAATCCCGCCCGCGCCGCGACCTTCACCCGTACCTTCCAGGGCTAGGCAGGTCTCATTTGGCCGGTCTTCGAGCCCGGCCGGATGCGATATAAGGATCGACATGTCCGATCCATGCGTGGCGAAGCACGCCGATCTGCTCGTCAACTATTCGCTCGAGCTCAAGCCGGGTCAGGTCGTGCGCATCGACGGAGCCACAGTGGCTTCGCCGCTTGTCACCGAGGTCTACCGCCACGCCCTCCGGGCAGGTGCGCATCCGCGCACGCGTGTCGAGGTCGAAGGCCTCGACGTCATCGCCCTCAGCGAGGCGTCGGACGAGCAGCTGTCCTTCATCTCGGAGATGGAACGCTTCGAGGTCGAAAACCTCGATGCGCTCGTGACGATCTGGGCCGAACGGAACACGCGCTCGCTGACCCAGGCCGATCCGCAGCGGGTCAGCCGCCGGATGGCATCCCGCCGCCAGCTGACCAAGCGTTACTGGGAGCGAATCGACGCAGGGAAAGCCAAGTGGGTCGGCACGCGCTTCCCGACCCACGCGCATGCCCAGGACGCTGAGATGTCATTGCCCGAGTACGAAGAGTTCGTCTACGGCGCCTGTCACGTCCGCGTCGACGAGGATCCGGTCGCGCACTGGCGCCGGGTGTCCGTGGAATTGAACGCGCGTGCGCGCGAGCTCGAGAGCTCGCGCGAGCTTCGCATCGTCGGCCCGGACACCGATCTCCGTCTCAACGTCGAGGGCCGGAGCTGGCTGGCGGCGGACGGCAGGCTCAACATGCCGGACGGGGAGATCTTCACGAGTCCCGTCGAGACCGAGACCGAGGGAGAGATCCGCTTCTCCTTCCCCGCGATCTTCCACGGCCGTTCGGTGGAGGACGTGCGCCTGCGCTTCGAGGGCGGTCGCGTCGTGGCGGCAGAGGCGAAGACCGGCAACGACTACCTGCAGTCGCTCGTGGGCATGGACGAGGGCTCGGGCATCCTGGGCGAATTGGCGTTCGGCCTGAACTACGAGATCGACCGTTTCACGCGCGACATCCTGTTCGACGAGAAGATCGGCGGGACGCTGCACGTCGCGCTCGGCTCCAGCTTCAAGAAGCTGGGCGGCCGGAACGACTCGGGTCTGCACTGGGACCTGATCTGCGACCTACGCGCCGACGGTGAGGTCTACGCCGACGGCGAGCTCGTCTGGAAGTCCGGGCGCTTCCTCCACGAGTCGAGTGTCCTTGCACCCGAGCCCGTCGTCGCTTCCTGACCCGGGTCGCCGTCATCTCGGACACGCATCTCCCGCGCGGCGCGCGCGTGCTTCCGGACGAGTGCGTGCGCTTGCTCTCGCGCGCCGACCTTGTCCTCCACAGCGGCGATTTCGTGTCGGTGCAGTTCCTCGACGAGCTGCGCGCGCTCGGGCCGCCCGTCGAAGGAGTCCACGGGAACATGGACGAGCCGGCCCTGAAGGCTGCGCTGCCGAAGCAGCACGTCGTGGAGGTCGACAGGGTGCGGATCGGGATGGTTCACGACGCGGGGCCGCGGGTGCGGCGGGAGGCGCGGCTCGCGGCCCGCTTCGAGGACTGCGAGGCGGTCATCTACGGCCATACCCACATCCCGCAGGTGGAGCGGTTCCAGCATCTCTGGGTGCTGAACCCCGGCTCGCCGACCGAGCGGCGCAGCGCTCCCGCTCATTCGATGCTCGTCCTGAGGGTGAAGGGGAGGCGGATCACGCCTCAGCTGGTGACTCTCTGAGGCGTGCCTTGACATTGCGAACACGTGTTCGGTACCCTACGAACACATGTTCCCTCGGCTCCTCGTCTTCCTCCTCGCTGTCTGCCTCCTGGTGGGTGTCGTTGCTCGCCCCTCCGGCGGCGCTGGAAGGCCCGTGCCTTACGTCGTCAAGCCCACCGACACGCTCTGGTCGATCGCGGCGGCTCACTTCGCGGGCGACCCGCGCGAGGGCATCTGGGAGCTCCAGCGCCGCAACCACCTGCACGGCACGACCCTCGTCGCCGGGCAGCGCCTGGTCCTGCCTTAGCTGCACCATCTTGAGCAGCCGACGAGCCCGGTCGCGATAAACGTGACAAGTCCGACAAGAAGCCCGACTGACTCGCCAAACCCTCTTAGTTAGATCCCTGAGAGCGGGAGGCCTGCGGTGTAGACCTTCTCGCCGCGGAAGAGTCGGCGCTCAGGGTCCCACGGGAAGAAGATCACGACCTTCCACGAGAGGCGCTCCCCGGACGGTGGGAAGCCCAGCCAGTCCGCCTCGTGCGTCCCGGTCACGTCCGCCTCCTCGCAGACTCCCTGCGGGCCGATGACGATGTCGGTCAGGTCGAAGTGGATGTCGGGAAACGCCGACAGCAGCTCGCCGTAGAACCGAGCTGCCCCATCATGGCCCTCCCAGCGATGACCGGTCTGGACGAGCTCGTAGACGCAGTCCTCCGTCAGCGTCGAGATGAGGCCGGGGAGGTCGCGCTGGTCCTCGGCGATCGAGTGACGCTTCCAGAGCTCGCGGATCACCTCGTGCTCAGCCGGTGCGATCTCCCGCCGGATGAGCTCGCGAACGTCCCCGGTCATGCCGTCTCCCAGAAGGTCCGCACCCGGTCGTTGAAGAGCTTCCCGAGTTGCTGCGGGCTGTGCGCGGCCGGGAAGATCGCGCTCTCCGTGGCCAGCCGCTGCCGGAGGACGTCGCAGACGGCCTGAAACGCCGCACCGGCGCGCTCGCGCGCGGTATCGGGAGCCGGGCACCAATCCCCCCTCACGACGAGGACGCGTATGCCCGCAGCGGCAAGAACGTCGAGCGGAATCTCCGCCTCCCACGGCGGGCGCTCGCTCATGGACGAGCGAGCCGCCTCGAGGCTGAGCCCTTCGAGCGGCGCGGGCTCGGCGGGAAAGCCGAACGCCTGCAGGAAGAGGGCGCGGTATTCGCTCGGATCGGCGGTCTCCGCACCGGCTGCGTCGATCCGCCGAATGAGCTCCTCGACGGCGGGATGGCCGCGCGCCAGGGCGAGTGCAGGCGGCTCGATCACCGTCAGGGTTCGGACCGCGTCGGGGCGACGGGACGCGGCCAACAGCGACACGACGCCGCCGTATGAATGCCCGACGAGATGCGCCCCGTCTTCGAGGAGCGCGGCAACGTCGTCGGCATCGCGGTCGAAGTCCACGCGGCCGTCCGCCGGACTCTTTCCGAACCCCCGGCGATCCATCAGCAAGAGGCGATAGGCGTCGGAGAGCGGCCGCTGCTCGAGCCACGTCGCTTCGCCCCAGCCGAAGCTTCCGTGAACGAAGATAGCCGGCTCGCCTTCGCCCCAGACCGTCACGTTCAGCCCGCTCGCGCTCCCCACGCGGCGACCCTACCGCCGGTTCAGGCGGTGGCGGCGATCTCGTACGGCTCGTCCGGCTCGAAGACGGCCGGGTGCCGCCGAAAGGCGGAGAAGAATGCGTCCACGACCTCGGGCGAGAACTGCGTCCCGCGACACCGGCGTACCTCGGCGGCTGCCTCCTCGAGAGTCAACGCCGGGCGGTACGGACGGTCGGTGGTCATCGCGTCCCACGCATCGGCGAGCCCGACGACGCAGGCCTCCGCCGGAATCTCGTCACCGGCGAGATTGTCGGGATACCCCTTGCCGTCCCAGCGCTCGTGGTGATGGCGGATGAGCGGGACCGCGTCGTGCAGACGGCTGAAGTGCCCGACGATGTCGGCGCCGTCGCCGGGGTGGCGCTTGACGACTGCGTATTCGTCGTTGTCGAGGGCGCCCGCCTTCGTCAGGATGCTGTCCGGAACAGCGATCTTGCCGATGTCGTGGAAGAGACCGCCGAAGCGCACGGCGTCGAGGCGCTCACGTGCGATGCCGAGCTCTTCGGCAACGGCCAGTGCGATGCGTTGCACGCGTGCCGAGTGTCCCGCCGTGTAGGGATCCTTCGCGTCGACGGTCGCATTCAGACTTTCGATCGCCTCGAGGGAGCTCTCCTCGAGTCGCCGGTACGAATCCATCAGCTCTCGCGAGCGAGCCTGGAGTGTCGAAGCCTGCCGCCGCAGCGTCGACGACGCACTCCGGACGAGGAAGGCCAATGCGGCGTAGAGCGTGGCGAAGACGGCCAGAACTGCGAACCAGATCAGGCGCTTCCGCGAGGCGATGAAGCTCTCCGTGTGCTGCGGCTTCGCGTAGATCTCGTAGGCACCGATTGCGTGCTTGCCGTCGGCGCTCTGCAGCGGTGCATAGACCTCGAGGATGTGTCCGTGCCCGATCGCGGCGTGCTCCGCCGCGTCTTCTTCCTCGTCGAGGTCGTTGAGCGAGGCCTGCGGGCGGTTCTCACGAATCGCCTCGCCGAGATCGCCGTCGAGCGGGAACTTACGTCCGATGCGTTCGGGGGCGCGGTTCGTCCAGACGAGGACTCCGTCGGGCCGCCACACCTTTACGGTCACGATGTCGGGCTGCCGGCGGAGCTGGGCCTTGATCTGAAGCGGAAGGTGCGGCGAGACGTGGATTCGATCGCCGCGCACGAGCTGCGGCCGTAGGACGCCGTCGACGTACTGGGTGAGGCTCGTGCGGGTGTCGGCAAGGGCCTGCAGACGGAGGGCCGTCGTCAGGATGGAGCCGAGGAGAACCGCTCCCGCGAAGAGGATCGCCGCGCTCGACAGGAGGAAGACGCGCAGCAACGTGACGGAGCGGTGAACCGCCCATCCGCGCGAGACCCCTGATGCCACATGAGAAGACATCTCGTCCTCAGACCCGCTATCGGCGTAGCCGAGCCGTGACTTGAGGGGGTGAAACCTAGAATCGGGCCGTGGATCTCGACGTCGTCTTCCTCGGCACCGCCGGCTCGATGCCGACCGCCCAGCGCGCTCCCGCAGCGCTGCTCGTCCGTCGGGGCGGGGAACGGCTCCTCTTCGACTGTGCCGAAGGCACGCAGCGGCAGCTGCTGCGCTCGTCGGTCGGGCTCGTCGCTGCCGGGGATGTTCAAGACGTTCTCCCTGCGTGGACGCGAGTTGCCGTTGGACGTCTACGGACCCCGCGGCCTCGTCGACCTGCTCGGCTCGCTCAAGCGGGTCGTCGGGAAGCTGACGTACGAGGTGCGTCTCGTCGAGCTCGAGCCCGGCGACGTGCTCGAGCGCGACGGTTACCGGCTGGCGACGTTCGGCGTGTCTCACGGCGTGCGGTCGCTGGGCTGGTCGCTTATCGAAGCCAAGCGGCCGGGCCGCTTCGACGTTGAGGGCGCGGACGCCCTCGGGGTTCCGAACGGGCCCGAGCGCGGTGTGCTCCAGCGCGGCGAGCAAGTGATCCTCGCCGACGGACGGACGGTGACGCCCGAGCAGGTCCTCGGCCCGCCGCGGGCCGGGAGGAAGATCGTCGTGACCGGCGACACCGCGCCGTCGGAGGAGATCGTCGAGGCCGCCTGGGGCGCCGACGTGCTAGTCACGGAGGCGACCTTCTCCGAGGAGGAGCGGGATCGCGCGGAAGAGACGCTGCACCAGACCGCCGCGCAGGCGGCGGAGACAGCGCGACGCGCGAACGTCGGCCTCCTGGCGTTGACCCATCTTTCGAACCGCTACTTCGGCCCGGAGATCGCCAGGGAGGCGCGGGAGATCTTTCCCGAGACGGTCGTGCCGCGCGATTTCGACCTGGTCGAAGTGCCGTTCGCGGAGCGCGGATCACCGCAGCTGATCAAGGGAGGCGCCCTCCACCGCCCCGAGCCAAAGCCCATATCATCGGCCCCGCGATGAGTGAGATGGTGCGAGTCGCCGTTGCGGGCGACGTGACGGAGGCGGAGGAGATCCAGGAGATCTTGCGGTCCGCGGGCATCGCGGCGGAGCTCGCAGACGGCGAGGACGACTCGGTGACCGTTTCCGTCCCGGAATCGTCAGTGGAGCAGGCGCAGGACGCGATCGAGGCGATGACCGAGCCCGACGACATCGTCGGCGAGCCCTAGCGCGGGACGCGCGGGCCTCGACATCGTCGTCCGACCGATCCACTAGGCTCCCCCGCGACCGAACCCCTTTAACCCGGTCCAGTGAGGCCGGAAAGGAGTCGAATGAAGCTGTCTGCCCGTATACCCGCGATCCCGCCTGCGGAATGAGTGCGGTGGAGGTCCCGGCGGGAACCGTCCTCCTGGACGACGAAGCGCTTCGGCGGACGCTCTCGCGGATCGCGCACGAGATCATCGAGGCCAACCCCGATCTCTCGCGTGTTGCACTGGTCGGGATCCAGACCCGAGGAGTCCCGCTCGCCCATCGCCTTCGCCGCCTCGTCGAGGAACGCGCCGGTGAGGCGCCCGCATTCGGCGCGGTGGACATCACGTTCTACCGCGACGACGTTCAGGTGCGCGGCGGCGACGCTCCGCGCCATCCGCAACCGGTTGTCCGCTCGACAGCGCTCGACTTCCCGCTCGAAGGGAAGACGGTCATCCTCGTCGACGACGTCCTCTATACCGGAAGGACGATCCGCGCTGCGATCGAGGCGCTCTTCGACTACGGCCGTCCTGAGCGGATCCAGTTGGCCGTCCTCGTCGACAGGGGCCATCGCGAGCTGCCGATCCGCCCCGACTACGTCGGCAAGAACCTCCCGACCTCGCGTGACGAACGCATCCAGGTGCAGCTCGTGGAAGTGGACGAGGTCGACAGCGTCCTACTCGTTCAAGCGCCCGAGGAGAGGAGTGCCCACGATGGCTGAGATCCGCGTCATGCGCGAAGATCTGCTTCCACCCGCGCCGCCGCCCAAGCGCCACTTCATCTCCATCAGGGACGTCACCCGCGACGATGTCGAGCGGCTCCTGGCGACTGCGCGCACGTTCGAGCGCAGCCTCGAGCGTGAGGTGAAGAAGCTGCCGACGCTCAAGGGCCGGCTCGTGATCAACGTCTTCTACGAATCCTCGACGCGGACCTCGTCGAGCTTCGAGCTGGCGGCGAAGCGTCTCTCTGCGGACACGATGTCGATCAAGTCCACCGGCTCGTCGGTGGACAAGGGCGAGTCGCTCAAGGACACGGCGATCACGCTCGGCGCGTACGACCCCGACGTGATCGTGATCCGCCATCCGCAGATCGGGGCTCCTCATCTTGTCGCGCGTGTAACCGATGCGCACGTCGTGAATGCGGGTGACGGAAAGCACCAGCATCCGACCCAGGCGCTGCTCGACCTCTACACGATGCGGGGAGAGCTCGGCCGGCTCGAGGGCCTGCACGTCGCGATCGTCGGCGACGTCCTCCACTCCCGGGTGGCGCGGTCGCTGATCCAGGCACTCGCACTGATGGGAGCGCAAGTCACGCTCATCGGCCCGCCCGCCTTGCTACCGCGCGGGATCGAGACGATGGGCTGCGAGGCGACGACCGACATCGGTGCGGTGGCCGCCGCGGACGTCGTCTACGTGCTGCGCATGCAGCGCGAGCGGATGCAAGAGGGGGCGAACTACGTCCCCTCGCTGCGCGAGTACACGGCGCGGTGGGGGGTCACGCCGGAGCGGCTGCGGCCCGGTCAGAAGGTCATGCATCCCGGGCCGATGAACCGCGGCGTCGAGATCGACCCGCTCGTCGCCGACCACGCCGACGCGCTGATCGAGACGCAGGTGCGCGCCGGCCTCGTCACACGGATGGCCGTCCTCTACGACCTGCTGACGAGCGGGCCGGTCGAGGTCAAGACCGAGACCGTGCTGGAGGTGGCGTGATGCTGTTCGCGAAGGACGCTCCGAAGGAGAACATCGTCGTCCGCGGCGCGCGTGTGATCGATTCGCTCGAGGGAGTCGACGGGACGATGGACGTGCGCGTCGACGACGGCATCGTCGCCGCGCTCGGCGCCGATCTCGAGACGAACGCGCATCGCGTGATCGATGCGGGCGGCCTGGTGGTCGCACCCGCGTTCGTCGATCCTCATGTGCACCTGCGGACGCCCGGACGGGAGGATGAGGAAACGATCGCCTCGGGTACGGCTGCGGCGGCCGCGGGGGGTTACTGCGCGATCCTCGCGATGCCGAACACCGAGCCGGTCGTCGACTCGGCTGCGACCCTCGGGTCGCTCGTCGAAGCCGCACGTGCGGACGCCGAGATCCCGGTTGGTTTTCTGGCGTCGATCACGAAGGGCCAGGCCGGCGCCGAGCTGACCGAGATGGGTGAGCTCGCGGATGGGGGCGCCGCCGGATTCACGGACGACGGCGTTCCCATCGCTTCGGCCGGATTGATGCGTCGTGCGCTGCAGTACAGCGCGGTGACCGGGCGCCGAGTCGCGCTCCACTGCGAGGAGCCGACGTTGTCCCGGGGAGGGCAGATGCACGAGGGCGAGGTCTCCGCGGAGCTCGGCTTCACCGGCTACCCCTCCGTCGCGGAGAGCCTCATGGTCGAGCGCGACCTCGCGCTCGCCGCATACGAGCGGCAGCCGTTGCACCTCCTGCATCTCTCGGCGTGGGAATCGGTTCAGGCGCTGCGCAGGGCACGCGCGGAAGGCGTGGACGCGACCGCCGAGGTGACGCCGCACCACCTCTGTCTCACGGACGAGGCCGTGCGCTCCCTCGACCCGAACCGCAAGATGAACCCACCGCTTCGCGCCGCGTCGGACCGAACGGCGCTGATCGAGGCACTGAAGGACGGGACGATCACGTCGATTGCGACAGACCACGCCCCGCACGCACGTCACGAGAAGGAGGTCCCCTTCGAGGCGGCGCCGTTCGGTGTCACCGGCCTCGAGACCGCCTTCGCCGCCCTCTATACGCATCTCGTCGAGCCCGGCCTCGTCACGCTCGTGGCGCTGTTGGAGCGAATGTCCGCAGGGCCGGCCCGCGCCTACGGCCTCGACGCGCCGCGGATCGCGGTCGGCGCGCCCGCCAACCTCGTCCTGCTCGATCTCACCGCGAGTTATCGGATCACGGAGGAGATGTTCCGGTCCCGCTCCGTCAACTCGTGGCTGCTGGGCGAGACGGTCAAGGGCAAGGTGCGCGCGACGATCGCTGCAGGCAGGCTGGTGTACGGAGCGTGACTGGCTTCCTCGGGCTCGAGGACGGCACGGTCTTCCGAGGACAGTCCGTCGCCGCCGAGGGCTTTGCGGTCGGCGAGGCGGTCTTCACGACCGCGATGACCGGCTACCAGGAGATCGTCACCGATCCGAGCTTCGCGGAGCAGATCGTCTGCTTCACGGCGCCGATGATCGGCAACTACGGCGTTGCGGAGGGCCGCTCCGAGTCCGCGCGCCCTCATGCCCGCGCCGTGCTCATGCGCGAGGCGCGCGGGCCCGCGTGGACGGACTGGCTCCACGAACGCGGCATCGTCGCGCTCACCGCGATCGACACGCGGTCGCTCGTGTTGAAGCTGCGCGAGTCGGGAGCCCTTCGCGGCGTGGTGGCGGCCGGAGACGGATCGGTCGAGCAAGCGATCTCGGTCGCGCGCGCACAGCCGCCGATGAGCGGGCGCGCACTCGCCGCCGAGGTCTCGACCCGGAGACCGTTCGTGTACTCCGAGGCCGGCCGCGCGCGAATCGCGGTCGTCGATTACGGGTGCAAGCGCTCGATCCTCCGTCGCCTTGCGGGCGCGGGGGCCGCCGTCACGGTCTTCCCTCACGATGCGACCGCGGACGAGCTCGTCCGTTTCGACGGAGTGTTGCTCTCGAACGGGCCGGGCGATCCCGAGCCACTCGCAGACGAGATTGCCGTCATCCGTGAGCTGCTCGGCCGCGTGCCGATCCTCGGCATCTGCCTCGGGCACCAGCTGCTCGCGCTCGCGGCGGGACACGAGACCTTCAAGCTTCCGTTCGGGCACCGCGGCGCCAACCATCCCGTGCTCGAGCGCACGACGGGCCGCGTGCTCGTGACGAGCCAGAACCACGGCTTCGCCGTCGCGCCGTCGGAGGCGCGCGAGGCGACGCACGTGTCGCTCTACGACGGCACGGTAGAGGGCCTCGACTTTCCGCTGGAGCACGCGCGATCGGTGCAGTTTCATCCGGAGGCGGGCCCGGGCCCACACGACGCCTGGCCGCTCATCGAGCGCTGGGTCGAGGAGGTGGCCTATGCCGAGGCGGCCTGACCTCGAGTCCATCTGTCTGATCGGCTCCGGCCCGATCGTGATCGGCCAGGCGTGCGAGTTCGACTACGCGGGCTGCCAGGCCTTGAAGGTGCTCCGCGAGGACGGCTTTCGCACGATCGTCGTGAATTCGAACCCGGCGACGATCATGACCGACCCGGGCTTCGCCGACCGCACGTATCTCGAGCCGCTCGATCTCGACGGCGTTGCCGACGTCCTCGCGCGCGAGCGTCCCGACGCGCTGCTTCCGACCATGGGCGGCCAGACGGCCCTCAACCTCGCGCAGGAGCTGGCGCTGCACGGGGTGCTCGAGGACCTGGGCGTGGAGCTGATCGGAGCCCCGCTCGACGTGATCCGGCGTGCGGAAGACCGCGAGCTCTTCCGCGAGGCGGTCCGAAGCGTGGGGCTGAAGGTTCCGAGCTCCAAGATCGTCACCGATATCGCCGAGCTCGCGGGTCTGGCGACACCGGCTGTGGTCCGGCCGGCGTTCACGCTCGGTGGTCACGGAGGTGGATTCGTCGAGACCCTCCCTCAGCTCCACCGTCAGGTCGAGCTGGGCATCGCTGAGAGCCCGATCGGCCAGGTGCTTGTCGAGGAGTCCGTGCGCGGCTGGGACGAGTTCGAGCTCGAGGTCGTGCGCGACCGCAAGGACAACGTCGTGATCGTCTGCTCGATCGAGAACATCGATCCGATGGGCGTCCACACGGGCGACTCGGTGACGGTCGCGCCGCAGATGACGCTCTCCGATGACGCCTACCAGGAGCTTCGAGACGCAGCGGCCGCGGTCATCCGCGCGGTTGGCGTCGAGTGCGGCGGCTCGAACATCCAGTTCGCGCGCGAGCGCGACACGGGTGAGCTGCGCGTGATCGAGATGAACCCGCGCGTTTCGCGTTCCTCTGCGCTGGCGTCGAAGGCGACCGGCTATCCGATCGCGAAGGTCGCCGCGAAGCTCGCCGTCGGCTACACCCTCGACGAGATTCCGAACGACCTCACGGGCACGACCCCTGCGAGCTTCGAGCCCACGCTCGACTACGTGGTTGTCAAGTTTCCGCGCTTCGCCTTCGAGAAGTTCCCCGGTGCCGACACGACACTGGGGACACAAATGAAGTCGGTGGGGGAGGCGATGGGCATTGGCCGCTCCTTCGTCGAGGCGTTCCGCAAGGCAGAGCGTTCGCGCGAGCTCGACACCGAGGAGCGGTGGCCGCTGCCGGAGGCGGCGCACCCGTGGTTCCATCAAGAGCTCGCCGAGGAGCGCGACCGGCTGTCGCTCGAGGCCCTCGTCGCGGACGACTTCCTGCGGCTGAAGCGCGCGGGCCGGTCGGATGCGGAGATCGCAACGGCGTGCCAGACCTCGGAGGAAGCGGTGCGTGCGCGCCGCCGGTCCTGGGGCGTCCACTCGGTGTTCCGCCGCGTCGACTCCTGCGCCGGCGAGGTTGAGGCGGCCTCGACCTATTACTACTCGACGTGGGGCGAGGCCGACGAAGCGCCGCCGAAGGCAAGCAAGCCGCGCGTCGTCATCCTCGGCTCGGGCCCGAACCGGATCGGCCAGGGGATCGAGTTCGACTACTGCTGCGTGCATGCGGCGCAGAGCTTCCGCGCGCTCGGCTACGAGGCCGTGATGGTCAACTGCAACCCGGAGACCGTCTCGACCGACTACGACACTTCCGACCGCCTCTACTTCGAGCCGCTCCGACTCGAGGAGGTTCTCGCGGTATGCAGGCGGGAGCGGCCGGAGGGTGTTGCGATCCAGTTCGGCGGCCAAACGCCGCTCAAGCTCGCGCGCGGGCTCGAGGCCGAGGGCTTCCGAATCATGGGCACGCCGTTCGACGCAGTCGACCTCGCGGAGGACCGAGAGCGGTTCGGCGCACTGCTGGACAGGCTCGGCATCCGGTGTCCCGAGTGGGGGATCGCGAGGACCACGGAAGAAGCACGGGACGTCGCGGAGCGGATCGGCTATCCCGTGCTGATCCGGCCTTCCTACGTCCTCGGCGGCCGTGCGATGCGCGTCTGCTACTCCGCGGGCGATCTCGGTGCGGTCGAGCGGCCGGTGCTGATCGACCGCTTCATCGAGAGTGCGACCGAGATCGACGTGGATGCCGTCTCCGACGGCGAGGAGACGTACGTGGGTGCGGTGATGCAGCACGTCGAGGAGGCCGGCGTGCATTCGGGCGACTCGGCGTGTGTGCTGCCGGCTCCGTCGCTGAGCGCACCAGACGACGCCGAGATTCGTTCGATCGTACGGACGCTTGCACGCTCCCTCGGGGTCGTCGGGCTCCTGAACGTCCAGCTCGCCGTCGTGGACGGGATGGTGTACGTCCTGGAAGCCAATCCACGGGCGTCGCGGACCGTGCCCTTCGCGTCGAAGGCGACGGGCGTCAACCTCGTGCAGGCGGCATGCCGGGTTATGTCCGGCGCACGCCTCGCCGACCTCGACCTGACCGAGGGCCAGTCACTGGGACACGTGTCCGTGAAGGCGGCCGTGTTGCCGTTCGCGCGCTTCCCCGGTGCCGATCCGGTGCTCGGGCCCGAGATGCGCGCGACCGGAGAGGTGATGGCGAGCGCCGCGGATCTTCCGAGCGCGTTCGCGAAGGCGGAACGGGCGGCGGGCCGGCCGCTGCCGATCGCGGGGACGGCGTTCCTCTCCGTCTGCGACCCGGACAAGCGGGCGGTGGTCGACGTGGCCGCCGGACTCGCGGACCTCGGCTTCAACCTCCTCGCCACGTCCGGAACGGCCGACACCCTCGCCGCCGCGGGGCTGGAGGTCGAGCGCGTGAGGAAGGTGACCGAGGACGGCGCCGAGCCGACCGTCGTCGATCTCATCCGTCGAGGTCGCTGCAATCTCGTCGTCAACACACCGCAGGGATCCGGTGCCCGCACGGACGGCTACCTGATCCGGGAGGCCGCGCTCGTCGCCCGGGTGCCGTGCATCACCACCTTGTCCGGCGCCGCGGCGGCCGTGCACGCGATCGCGAACGCGCGCAGCGAGGAGTCCCTGTCGCTGCAGGAACGGATCGAACGTGAGACGCGAGCGGCTTAGCGTCGTCGCAAACGAGAAGCTCGGGCCGTACACGCTGCTACGGGTCCGGCGCGGCGGGCTCGAGCCCGGCGTGCCCGGCCAATTCTTCATGCTCGAGGCCCCCGGTCGACTGCTGCCGAGACCGATGAGCCTGTGCCTTGCGCCCGGGCGCGAGCTCGCGTTCCTGATCGATCCGATTGGTCCCGGGACTCGGGCGCTCTGCTCCCTCGAGCCCGATGACACGCTGAACGTGCTCGGCCCACTCGGCAACGGCTTTCGCCTGGACGTCGAGCGGCCCCTGCTCGTCGGGGGCGGCATCGGGATGGCGCCGCTGCCGTATCTCTCCGAGGCCCTCGGGCGGCCCCCGGCCGTGCTCGGGTTCCGTTCCGCCTGGCACGCCGAGGCGGCTGAGCTCGTTCCGAACGCTCAGAGCTGCGTCGAGCCGACGCGCGTGACCGAACTGATCCCCTCCGGCATGGGCGTGCTCGCCTGCGGGCCCGAGCCGATGCTCGAAGCGGTGCGCCGAATCGCCCCGGAGGCGCAACTCGCCTGGGAGGCGCCGATGGCCTGCGGGTACGGAGCCTGTTACGGCTGCGCGGTGGAGATCGACGGCGAGCTGAAGCGTCTCTGCGTCGAAGGACCGGTGCTCTGTGCTGCTTAACGCCTCCGGCTGCCTCGACGCGCTGACCGCACCGGACGTCGCGCGCAGCCTCGACGCGTTCGTGACGAAGACCGTGACGCCGCTCCCGCGGGACGGCAATACGCCCGTCCGCATCGCCGAGACCGACGTCGGGATGCTCAACTCGATCGGCCTTGCCAACCCTGGCATCGACCGCTTCGTCACCAGAAACCTTCCGCAACTCGAGAAGCTGGGAGTCCCGTTGTGGGTCTCGGTCGGCGGTTTCGAGACGGACGACTACGCTGAGATCTGCTTGCGCCTCGACGACCACGCCGCGGTGAGCGCGATCGAGCTCAACGTGTCGTGTCCGAACGTCGAAGCACCTGTCGAGAGCACGACGCAGATCGTCGCGGCCGCGCGGATCGCGACGCGCAAGCCGCTCTGGGCGAAGCTCTCGCCGGCAGTCCCTGACATCGCGGAGATCGCACGCGCAGCGGAAGCCGCCGGCGCTGACGGGCTCTCCCTCGTGAACACGGTCCGCGGCCTCAAACTGGACACACGGACGCTCCGACCCGTGCTCGGCCCGGGCTACGGAGGCCTCTCAGGGCCTGCGCTCAAGCCGATCGCCCTCGCTTCGGTGGCGGCCTGCTACGCGGCGACCGGGATGCCGATCGTCGGCATGGGTGGAATCCAGACAGGCCTCGACGCGCTCGAGTTCATCGCCGCCGGTGCGCGGCACGTCGCGCTCGGAACCGTGCTCTTCGCCGACGCGGACGCACCCGCGCGCGTCCGCGCAGAGTTGCACGCGGCAACCGAGGAGCGCGGATGGAACTCTCATGACGACGTATACGCACTCGCGCACGAAGAGCCGTTGTCCGTTGGGACAACCCTCGACGAAAGGGCGAGCGAGTAAGTCCCAAAAGACCTGCTCAGAACGGCAAAACCTAGGCGCTTGACCGTCGCAGGTCGCTTGTTAGACTCCGGCGCTCATGGCGGCGTCGCCCAAGACCCAGGCCGAGGCACCGATTCGCTCACTCGATCAACGCATGGAAGCACTCAAGCGAGCGAACGACATCCGCGTCCGTCGTGCGAGGTTGAAGAAGGATCTGAAGGACGGACGCGTCCAGATCGAACAGATCCTTAGCAACCCCCCCGAGTACGTGTCGACCGCGAAGGTCTTCGACATGCTGATGGCGGTGCCGAAGTTCGGGCGGGTGAAGGCGGCGCGCTTCCTGAACATGTGCAGGATCAGCCAGTCGAAGACGGTGGGAGGCCTCTCCGACCGCCAGCGTTCTGAGCTGATTGGCCTCTTCAACCGCTAAGGCACCGCTTGCGGTGCCGCTATCAGGACGTGCGAGCTGCGCTCGCGCGTCCGTCTGAAATGACCGGTCGAACCAATCGAACTCATTAACGCGTCGGCTGCTAAGGCCGGGCCGCTGGTCGTCGTCGTCACCGGCACCTCGGGTGCCGGCAAGGGGACCCTCGAAAAGCTGCTGCTGGAGCGAATGCCCGAGCTGGAGCTCGCCGTCTCCGCCACGACCCGGGAGCAGCGACCCGGCGAGGAGAATGGACGCGAGTACTGGTTCATCACGGAGGAGAAATTCGAGCGGCTCGTCGAGGACGAGGAGTTCCTCGAATACGTCGACCTCCCGTGGGGCGCTCGCTCGGGAACGCTTCGTTCGGAGATCGAGCGCATCCACGCCCACGGAAAGGTGCCGCTGCTGGATCTCGAGACGGACGGCGCACGACGCGTGCAGGAGACGATCCCGGGCGCCGTAACGATCTTCGTGGACGCGCCGACGTTCGAGGAGCTCGAGCGCCGTCTGCGCGAGCGCGCGACCGAGAGTTCCGGTGAGATTCAGGTCCGGCTCGACCTCGCACGCAAGCAACAACAGCAGAAGGAGCGGTTCGACCACGCGATCGTCAACGACGACGTCGAGCGGGCCGCGAACGAGATGACGGCCATCGTCCGTCGGGAGTTGCAGACCGCAGGTACCATGAGCCGCCCATGATCCATCCCCGCATCGATGAGCTCCTCGACAACGTCGATTCCCGCTATGCACTGGTGATCGTCGCAGCCAAGAGGGCTCGCCAGATCAACGACTACCACCACCAGCTGGGGGAGGGCATCGGCTTCGAGCAGGCACCGCCGCCCCTCGTCGAGTCGCGCTCGAAGAACTACTTGACCATGGCCCTCGAGGAAGTCTCCGAGGGAAAATTGAAGTACAAGTACCCGAAGTAATCGCGTACTTGTACTTGGGTACGCCCGCTTCGCGGGGAACGTGCGCGGGCCGAGCCCGCGCACTCTCACGGGGCCCGGTTGGCGGAGCTTGGCTTCCGCGCGGGCGGTGGCGCCTGCGGCGTCCCCGCCCGCGTCAGTTCGGCCGGAGACTAGTGTGGCTTCGCTCCCACTAGTCTCCGGCCTTTGGTTGGCGTCAGGACGAAGCGGCTAGGGCAGAATTCGCCTATGGCTCGTGTCCTCGTCGGTGTCACCGGTGGGATCGCCGCCTACAAGGCTTGCGAGCTCGTCCGGCTGCTCGTAAAGGGGGGCCACGACGTCATTCCACTCGTCACGCCCGGTGCGGAGCGGTTCGTGCGGGCCGAGACCTTCTTCGCACTGGCACGGCGCCCGCCGTCGGATGATCTCTACGCACACCTGACTCGCGCCGACCTGCTCGTCGTGGCCCCGCTGACGGCCAACACGCTCGCGAAGCTTGCGCACGGGCTCGCGGACAATCTCGTCGCGGAGGCAGCGCTGGCGCACCGCGGTCCAACCCTCCTGGCTCCGGCGATGAACCCACGCATGTGGGCGCATCAGGCGACCCAGGCGAACCTCGAGGCCGTTCGTGCCCGCGGGGCCGAGATCGTCGGCCCCGGCGGGGGCGAGACGGCGGAAGGCGAGTGGGGCGTGGGACGGATGGCGGAGCCGGAGGAGATCTTCCGCCGCTGCCGCGAGCTGCTGGGTGAAAGCGATTCCCTCGCAGGCCGTCGCGTGCTGGTCACAGCCGGCGGAACTCGCGAGCCACTGGACGCCGTCCGCTTCGTGGGCAACCGCTCCTCGGGCAGGATGGGGGTTGCGCTGGCTGAGGAGGCCCGCAAGCGCGGCGCGGACGTGACGCTGCTGGCGGCGAACATTGCGATCCCCGCGCCACGCGGGGTCGAGCTCGTGGAGACGCCGACCGCGAAGTCCATGCTGGAGGCCGCGCTCGCCCACGCAGACGCCGATTTGATCCTGATGGCGGCTGCCGTCGCCGACTACCGGCCGGCGGATCCGCTGGAGGACAAGCGCCCGAAGGACGAGGACGTCTGGCAGGTGACCCTGGAGCCGACGACCGACGTTCTGCGCGCGCTCGCAGAGCGCCGGGCGAACGGCCAGGTATTGGTCGGGTTCGCGGCCGAGTCCGGCGACGAGGGTCTCGAGCGCGCGCGCGACAAACTGGAGCGGAAGCGCGTCGACCTCGTCGTCTACAACGACGTCTCGCGTGACGACGTCGGCTTCGACGCGAGCGACAACGAGGTCGTCCTGCTGAGCCCGACGGGCGAGCGCCGCGTGGCCAAGGCTCCGAAAGACCAAATCGCTGTGGCGATCGTAGATACGGCTGAGGAGCTGTTGCGTGAGCGAGCCCCGTAGCGAACGCGTCGAGACCGCGGCCGCTGCCGAGACCATCCGCACGGTCGTCGACAACCTCGCCCGGGTGCTGCACGCGCCCGAGGAGACACTTCGGCTCTGCGTCCTCTGTCTCGTCAGCGAGGGTCACCTGATCCTGGAGGACTTCCCGGGCGTGGGCAAGACGATGTTGGCAAAGGCGCTCGCGCGCTCGCTCGACGTCTCGTTCTCACGCATGCAGTTCACGCCCGACCTGTTGCCGTCCGACGTGACCGGCGTGAACGTCTTCAACCAACGCTCCAACGAGTTCGAGTTCAAGCCGGGACCCGTCTTCGCCAACCTGCTCCTCGTCGACGAGATCAACCGGGCCTCGCCCAAGACGCAGTCCGCTCTGCTCGAGTGCATGCAGGAGCAGCAGGTCACGATCGACGGCGTCTCGTACGAGCTGGCGCGGCCCTTCATGGTGATGGCGACGCAGAACCCGATCGAGTACGAAGGGACGTATCCGCTGCCGGAGGCGCAACTCGACCGCTTCACGATGCGGATCGCGATCGGCTACCCGCCGCTTTCCGAAGAAGCGAAGATGCTCACCGAGCAGACGGCAGATCCGCCCCTCGACGCTCTCGAGCCGGTCGCGAATGCGGGCGACGCGGTCTCCCTCGCCGAGGACGCGAAGGACATCTACGTGGAGGAGAGCCTGAACCGGTACGTTGTCGCGCTCCTGCGGACGACTCGCGGCGACTCGCGTCTGTACCTGGGTGCAAGTCCCCGCGCCGGCATCGCGCTGCTCCGCGTCGCGAAGGCGCGCGCTCTGGCAGCGGGACGCAGCTTCCTCGAGCCGGACGACGTGAAGGCGGTCGCGATCGCTGTCCTAGCCCACCGGTTGATTCTTGCCCCCGAGGCACGCTCGAGCGGACTCACCGGCGAAGAGATCGTCCGCGAGACGCTCGAGAAGACACCCGTGCCGGTCTAATGCACATGCTGACCCGGCGCGGGCGATTCATCCTCGGGCTCGGTTTGGGCGTCTACCTGGCGGCCTGGGCGTTCGGCTCCAAGCCGCTCTATCCGGTCGCCACGGGCTTGCTACTGGTGGTCGCGGTCGCATGGGTGTGGATCCGCTTGGCGGAGCGGCCATTTCGGGTTCGACGGGGATGGGGTGACCAGGAGCACGTCGAGGGGGACGCCGTTCCCGTCGTCGTCGAACTGGAGGCGACGGGAAGCGTCCTGCCCGCTTCGGTGACCCTCGTCGAGCGTGTCGGGCGCTTCGGCGAGCAGCGTCATCTCCTACGCCGGAACGGGCGCCGGCTCACGGTGCGCTACGTGCTCGAGCGTGTTCCTCGAGGGCGCTACGCCTTCGAGGACGTCCGCGCCGAGCTCGCGGATCCATTCGGGCTCGAGCGGGCGATCGTCTCGCTCCCGAGTCCGGGCGCCCTCCTCGTCTATCCGCGACTGGAGCGGCTTGGACCTCTCTTCTCGGAAACGGGGGCGCGGTCGCATGACGGCCGGCGCCTCCTGCTTCGACGCCAGAGCGGCTTCGAGCTCCACCGCGTCCGTGAGTACGAGGAGGGCGAGTCGCTGCGCCGCGTGCACTGGCGCTCGACTGCGAGGCGCGGCCGGCTGATGGTGAAGGAGCTGGAGGATTCACCGCGCGACGAGATCGCGGTGCTGCTCGATGCGGATGCCGCCGCCGTGGTCGGTGAGAGCTTCGACGTCGAGGTGCGTGCCGCCGGCTCGATCGTCGACGCCTATGTGCGGCGCGGGAGGCGAGCCGTGCTCGTCATCAACTCGGAGCGGCGCGAGGTCCAGCACGTGCACTCGCCGGCGGCGGACTGGCGGCGGGCGCTCGAGCTGCTCGCCGCGGTCGAGCCGAGCGGTCGGACTCCCGTCGAGCGTCTGCTGGCGCAGGAGGAGAGTCCTGCCGCGCGTGCCCTCGAGCTTGCGGTCGTGACGGCCCGTCTCGAGCCGGGGCTGGTGGACCGGCTCGTCCAGCGCGCCCTCTCACGTCGCAGGGTCTCGCTCGTCTACGTCGACGCGGCGAGCTTCGCCGGCAGGGGGCGCAGGCCGGAGCCGGAGCTGCTCCGGCTCCAAGCGGCCGGCATTCCGGTCGCGGTCGCGCGGGCGGGCGACGACCTGCGGTCCTGCCTCGAGGGAGAGCCGGTCGCGGAGGCGGCACGTGGTTAGGACGCTCGTGCTTTCGGGGACCGCTGCGCTCGTGATCGCGGTGGATTGGCTCCGCTTCGAGGAGCCACGCTCGGGCGGCGGCCGGCCGTTCGCACTCGCAGTGCTGGCGATCGCGGCGGCGCTGCTTCGACCGCCCGCCTTGCGCCTCGCCGGGGTCGCGTTGGCGGCACTGCTGGCCGCGTGGATCGCATTCTCCGTCTCGCCCTTCGGCCTCTGGCCGGGAGGGGACGGATTCTTCGGTCCGCTCGGTTCGCGCTTCACGCGCGGCTTCCTCGACTTCTACGAGTTCCGGCTGCCGATCGACCCGGAACGCCACCTCCGCATGCACCAGGTCATCCTCGCGGCGATCTTCGTGTTCGTGCTCGCCGTCGCCCTCGCCGTCGCGGCGCGGCACGTATCGCTCGCCGTCGTCTTCTTCCTCATCGGCGCGGGCTGGCCGGCGACCCTCCTCGCCGGTGGCAGCGAGATCGGCCGGGGTCTCGTCATCCTCGCCGTTGCGCTCGCGCTCCTCGCGGGACTGTGCGAGCGGCCGAGCCGCCTGGCCCTGATCGCATCGGGTGCAGTGGTCGTGGGTGCGCTGGCGCTCTCGAGCTCGCCGGCCGTTGCGAAGAGCGCGTTCCTCGACTGGCAGCACTGGGACTTCTACACGCGTCCACAGAAGCCGGTCAGCGTCCGGTACGTGTGGGACGCGAACTACGGCGGCGTGCGCTTCCCGAAGCAGGAGACGACCCTGCTGATGATTCGAGCGCCGCGGACGCCGCACTACTGGCGAGCAACGGTGCTCGACCGCTTCAACGGGACCCGCTGGACCGAACACATCTGGACGGAGACTCCGCTCGAGGTCCATGAGCTCACACCTCCGGGCGCCGAGGAACCCACGCAGTGGGTGCGGCAGGAGG
>WNGF01002159.1_pt1 | contig 27983 bp, 26 predicted proteins | sample 5400641 | NCBI WGS metagenome assembly WNGF01 (sample SAMN13153371, study PRJNA577476) | soil metagenome | isolation source: 80 cm soil or saprolite under grassland replicate 2 | place: USA:California | collected 2016-06-15 | reverse complement strand
CCGATCGCGCGCAGGTGCGCGCCGCGCTCGACGCAAGCGTCTTCGACTGGAACGCCGTCCCCGGACTGATCCAGATCCACCTCCTGCCCGGGGTCTCCGCGTACTCGACACCCGGCGAGATCTGGCTCGACCCGGGCCTGCTCCGTGCCGGCATCTTCTCGTGGGCCGTCGTGCAGGACGAGTACGCGCACCAGGTCGACTTCTTTCTCCTGAACGACGCGGAGCACGACCTGCTGAACGCGGCGCTCGGGACGCGCGTGTGGTGCCACGACGACCGGCCCGGGCTGCCGCACCGCGACTACGGCTGCGAGCGCTTTACGTCGACGTTCGTCTGGGCGTACTGGCCGAGCCCGCAGAACGCGTACAAGCCGGCGTCGCACGGCTCGGAAGCGACGATGACGCCGTGGCGCTTCCGGCAGCTGCTCGGCCGGATGCTCGCTCCGAGCCCCGCGCCGCTCGCCGGCCGCGACCTCTTCGACGCGCCGTAATCGCTCTACAATACGAGCACGCGGACGTAGCTCAGTTGGTAGAGCATCAGCTTCCCAAGCTGAGGGTCGCGGGTTCGAACCCCGTCGTCCGCTCTGAGCCGAGGCTCGACGTTGACGAGCTGAGGCGTCGCGTTGGAAACGCGGCGACCCGCGCGGGACTCCCCTCCGCGTAGGTTGACCTTTCCGCGCTGCGGGAGCACCATCGAGCGCAGGGGGTCGAGGCTCAGACCGAGAATTTTGCCTCGGCTTTGAGCCCATGGGAAGAAGGAGGATCGCGATGAAGTTTCAACCGAGCCGGCGCGTCCGCGCGGGCGCGCTGATCGCACTGGCCGGCGCCTGCGTCGCAGCCGGGATCGCCTACGCATCGGTTCCGGATTCCGACGGCGTCATCCACGGTTGTTACGCAAAGGACGGCAGCCTCCGCGTGGTCGACACCGACGCGTCCCAGAGTTGCGACAAGAAGGAGACTTCGCTGACCTGGAACCAGACCGGGCCGGCCGGTCCCGTAGGCGCGACCGGAGCCACTGGTGAGACCGGCGCAACCGGGCCGGCTGGGCCGCCCGGACCGAGCAACGCCTACGTGAACTACGGCACGAACATGACGATCGGCGAACGCCTCACGGTGACGGTCGCGAGCGTCACGCTGCCGCGCGGCAGCTACACGCTGTCGGCCAGCGTCGATGTCTTTCCGACGGACAGTGACGATGGAGATCCGACGGTCGTGGTGTGCACATTCGTGTCAGCAGGCACGCTCAATGGTCACTTCGGCCTCGCGTCGGTCAAGGGTGAAATCGGCGACACGATGCCGATCATCGGCGACGTCACGATTACGACCGACACCGCCCCGGTGTTCCTCCGGTGCGAGCCGCTGATCAATTCCGCCCACGTCTACCGGCCCGAGTTGATCGCGACGCAAGTCGGAGCGATCACACCGTCGGAATAGGCAGGCGAGTACCGAGCTGCGCCGCCTGCCCCGCGTGAGGGCAGACGGCGCAGCGTTGCTCAGGCGTTCTCGGCCGCGGCCTCCGGCAGCTGTTCCTTCTTCTTGCGGATCAGGAGCAGCGACTGCGTCCAGTCCGGCATCCACCAGTTCGCCCGCCCGAGCAGGCGCATCAGCGCCGGGACGAGCAGCGCGCGGATCACCGTCGCGTCGAAGATGATCCCGGCCGCGAGTCCGATCGCGAACAGCTTGATCTCGTAGCCGGGGCTCGACGAGAGGACGAGGAAGGCGAACATGAGGATGAGCGCCGCGCTCGTGACCAGCTTGCCGGTCCGGGCCAGGCCGAGCTCGATGGCGCGATTGGTCGAACCTGTCTCGTCGTACGCCTCGCGCATCCGCGTCAGCATGAACACCTCGTAGTCCATCGAGAGGCCGAACAGGAACGCGAAGATCATCAGCGGGATCCAGGCGGTGACCGACTGCGTCGCAGAGATGTTCCAGAGCGACGAGCCGTGTCCCCACTGGAAGACGAAGACGACGATCCCGAACGCCGCCGCGAGCGAGATGAGATTCAGGAGCGCGGCCTTGATCGGCAGGACGATCGAGCGGAACGCCCGCGCGAGCAGGATCAGCGTCAGCAGGAGCACGAACGCGAGCACGTATGGGAAGTTCCCGTAGATCGCGTGCACGAAGTCGCGGTCGATCGCGGCCTGGCCGCCGAGCGTGCCGCCGGTGCCGTCGAGGGTGCGGTTGACGCGATCGATGATGCCCTGGATGCCCGGTGCGGCGCCGTCGACCGCGGGGAACGCCTCGACGATCGCGTCCTGCCCATGCCGCCAGTCCTTCGGCGCCACCGCGCCCGTGACGCCCGGGACGTCGCGGAGCTTCGCCGCGACGGCGTCGGGATTGCCGCCGTTCTCGACGATGACGTCGAACGGCTTCATGACACCGGCGCTGATCCCGGCCGCCGCAAGCGTGTCGCGGCCGGCGATCGCGGTACCGGAGCCGGGGAAGTTCTTCAGCTGCGCCTCACCCGGATTGAGCTGCGTGCCGATCCCCGCGAGCACCGCGACGATGAGCAGGCCGACGATCGCAACGACGACGGGCCGCCGCAGCACGAAGCGCGACCAGCGGCCCCACATGCCGTCCTCCGGGTGCCCGCGGTCGACGAGGCGCTTCGGCATGACGCGCACGCTGTTGATGCGCTCGCCGAGCACCGCGAGCAGAGCGGGCAAGAGCGTGATCGCCGCGAGCACCGAGACGGTCGGGATCAGCATCCCGCCGATGCCCATCGAGCGGATGAACGGCAGCGGCAGGATGATCAGCGAGAGCAGGCCGACGGCGACGGTGGTGCCGGACACGATCACAGAACGGCCTGCGTGCGTCATCGTCTCGACGAGCGCCGTCTCGACGTCCTCGCCTTCGCGCAGCTCGTCGCGGAAACGGAAGATCATCAGCAGCGCGTAGTCGATCGCAACGCCGAGGCCGACGAGCGCGATCAGGAACTGGACGATGATCGAGACGTTCGTGAGGTAGGTCAGGCCCCACACGAGCGTGAAGGTGTTGAGGATCGCGGCGATCGCGACGACGATCGGCATCAGCACCGCCGGCAACGTCCCGAAGACGAAGAGCAGGATCACGAGCGCGCCGATACCGCCGACCATGGCCTCGAGCAGGACGCTCGGCCCCCCGGAGTCGCCTTCCGTGCTCGCCTCTTCGAGCGGGTCGTGCCCGGTGACGTCGACGCTGATCCCCGCGGGTAGCCCTGCCGCCGCGGCGTTCCGTGTCCGTTCGGCGCCGCTCTTCGTGTCGAACTTCGGGGGACCCGGCGGATAGATCTCCATGAACGTCGTGTGCCGGTCCTGCGAGACAAACGCGAGGCTGCCGGTCGAGAAGTACGAGGCCGTGAGCGCGCCGGGGCTCACCTTTGCCGCACGCTGCATCGCGGCGCGGATCGCGTCGCTCTTCGTCACGTCACCGGCCGTGTGGAAGACGACGACGTTCGGCGGGCGGCGGCCGACGCCGAAGGCCTTGAAGGTGCGCTGGCTCGCCTCGTAGGCGGGCTTGCCCGGAATCGAGAAGCTCTGGTACCAGCGTTTCGAGACGCGCCCGGCGGCGAAGCCGCCGAAGAGCGTGAGGACGACCCAGGCGCCGATAACGGGCCAGCGATGACGGGCTACGAGGTGGGCGAGGCGAGCGAGCACAGATCTCCTTTCGTTGATTCCTTGCTGAACGTTACAGACACTGAATTATTCCTGCAACGGTAAGATTCGGTTACAATCCGCACATGGGCACGGGCTTGCGGGAGTCCAAGAAGCTGCGGACGCGGCAGGAGATCGCGGAGAGGGCGATGGGACTGTTCGCCGCGCGCGGCTTCGACCACGTTACCGTCGCCGAGGTCGCCGCCGCCGCCGGCGTCTCCGAGAAGACCGTCTTCAACTACTTCCCGACCAAGGAAGATCTCTTCTTCGACGAAGCCCCCGCGCGCGAGGCGGCCCTCGTCGAAGCGATTTGCGGACGCAAACCGCATGAGTCGATCCTCAGCGCGCTGCGGGATCTGCAGATCGCCGAATGTCCGCGCATGTGCAGCGCGGGCTTCGCGACATTCGCGCGGATCATCGAGGAGTCGCGGGCGCTGCAGGCGAAGGAGCTCGAGCTGATGGCGCACTTCACGGACGTGCTCGCCACGGCGATCAGGAACGAGCTGGGCGTGCACGAGCTCGACGCGACGGTCGCCGCGAACGTCCTCGTCGGCGTGCACTGGCAGTTCTTCCGCAACGCGCGCAAGCAGGCGCTCGCAGGCCGGCACGGTCCCGTCGCCGTCCGGCGGCTGCGGTCCGACCTCGCGCGCGCGTACTCGTTGCTCGAGCACGGCCTGGCGACGCTCGGCGCGTAGCGACAGTCCGAGTTTCTCGCGACGGTTCACGATCGTCAGACCGGCCCGAGCGGGAAAACTCATCGGTCGAGCGTTTCCGCCGTCTAGGACGGCTGTCTAGTGCCTGCGGTGGAGCAGCTGCTGGAGGTCGTGCCGTTCGAGGACGCTGACGATCACGCCGTATCGTTCGCGCAGCTTTCTGAACTTGCGGCGCTTGCGCCAGAGCAGCGAGGGCTTCGCCGTCGTGCATTCGACGTAGGCGTCGACGGTCGGCAGGTAGAAGTCCGGCGTCGCCGCCTCGACTACGTTGCCGTCGCCGTCGTGCTCGAGCGGGAACGTGTGCGGCTCGTACTGCCACGGGATCCCGTGCTCGTCGAGCAGTTCCGAGTAGGCCTTCTCGGCCGGATGCGCGAATCGCCGCCGCTTCATTCCTCTCTAGTCTCTTTAGGCAACACGCGCTAAACGGTCCATACTCGAGCTCTGCGGGGTCTGCTGGGCATGCCGTACGTTTTGGGGCTCGCCGTTGTGGCGGCGCTGCTGCTCGGCGACGGCGCGAGCGCCTGGCTGCCGCGTCCGCGGCCGCAACGGCAAGAACTTCGGCTCGAGAACCTCCGCGGCGGCGTTGCCGGCTGGCTCGCGCCCGACGCCGTGAATCACGGCGTCGAGGGTTACGCGTCGGAAGCGAGCGTCCTGCCGGGAGAGTCGCTGCACCTCCACGTCTCCACCGATCCGGCGGCGCGCTACCGGATCGCCTTCTATCGAATCGGCTGGTATGGCGGCGCCGGCGGCCGGCTCGTGGCCTGCCTGCCGAGCGACTGCCACTCGTTCGAGCCGGGCGAGCCGCGTTCGGTGCCGGCGCCCGATCCCGCGACCGGCGTCGTCCGCGCCGGCTGGCCGGTCACCGACACGATCGCGACCGGCCCGAATTGGCCGAGCGGCTACTACCTCGCGAAGCTGACGCTCGCCGACGGACGCCAGGCGAACGGCGTCCTGTTCGTCGTGCGCGAGTCGCCGGCGAATGCGTCCTCCGTCCTCGTGGTCGCGTCGGTGAACACGTGGGAGGCGTACAACTACTGGGGAGGCAAGAGCCTCTACGACTTCTCGAGTGACGGGCGCGTCCCGGCGAACCGCGTGTCGTTCGACCGGCCGTGGTCTCCAGGCTCTCAGTGGCAGTTCTTCGCGTGGGGCGTGCATGCGGTTCGCTTCCTCGAACGAAACGACTTCGACGTCTCGTACACGACCGACGTCGACGTCGACCGCAACCCGGGCGAGCTGCAGCGGCATACGCTCGTCATCGTCGCGGGACACGGCGAGTACTGGACCGGGCGCGAACGTGACGCGTTCGACGCCGCACGCGACGCAGGCGTCAACCTCATGTTCCTCGGCGCGAATATCGGCTACTGGCAGGTGCGCTACGAGGATGGCGGCCGTACGATCGTCGGCTACAAGTCCGACGCCGATCCTGTACGCGACCCCGCGCTGCAGACGGTTCTCTTTCGCGCGTTGAGGCCGCCACGTTACGAGTGCGCGCTCGAGGGCGTCATGCACATGGGCTCGATCGAATATCCGGGGACGCCGCCGGCCGACTACAGCGTGAACCCCGCCGCGCTCTCCGACCCGTGGATGGACGGCACCGGCTTCGCCGCGACGAGCGTCCTCCCCGGGCTCGTCGGGCCCGAGTGGGATCAGGTGGTCGATCCGCACAAGGCGTGGTCCTGCTGGTTTCCGAATCTCACGGTGTTCTTCCACCACGAGGGACCGCCCGGCAACGCGGACGCTGTTCGCTACGTCGCGAAGTCGGGCGCCATGGTCTTCAGCTCGGGCTCGCTCGGCTTTCAGTGGGGTCTCGACACATTCCCGGGCAGCGCGGCGACGACGGCGGATCCGCGGCTGCAGCGGTTCCTGCTGAACGCGCTCGACGACCTGACACAGGGTCCGGTGCCGACCTGGCTGCCGGGCCCCGCCTGGACGAACTAGGCCGAAGCAGCGTCTTCCGCGACGAGGCGTGACGCGCGAACCTGCGCAGGTGCGCCGCGTCGAAGTCGCGCTCGTCCTCACCGTGGCCGCGCTCGCTGCGGCGCTGCTCGCCGTCCACGCGCGGCCGCCGCCGCCACCCTCTCCGTACTGCCGCGGCGGGGCGCCGCTCGCCGGCGTCTATCACCCAACGCGGCTGCACGTGCGCAAGCACTGCGCCGTCGCGACGGGCGTCGTCACGCGCGTGAAGTTCGAGGAGTTCGACGGAGACGTCCACGTCGACCTCCGCCTGGACAACGGGCAGAAGCTCGTCGTCGAGGTGATCCCGCAGGACCGCTCGGTCGTCACGATCCCCGACACGGGCACACGCGTGACGGTCGTCGGACCGCTCGTCGACGACCTCCAGCACGGGTGGCCCGAGATCCATCCCGCGTGGTGGATCTCGAGCGGCCGCATCGTCCCCGCGAGCGCGTCGGAGCTGGCGCGCGTCACGTCGCTCCTCGGCGATACTGACGGCGACAAGGAGGAACGATGAGCGAACTGGAACAGACAGCACGAGCGCTCGTCGCCGAGGGCAAGGGGATCCTCGCTGCGGACGAGTCCGAGGGCACGATCAAAAAGCGCTTCGACTCGATCGGCGCCGAGTCGACCGAGGAGAACCGGCGCGCCTATCGCGACCTGCTCTTCACGACGCCGGGCGCCGAGGAGTTCATCAGCGGCGTCATCCTCTTCGACGAGACGATCCGTCAGTCGAGCGCCGACGGGACGCCGTTCCCGCAGCTGCTCGCGTCGAAGGGGATCATCCCCGGCATCAAGGTCGACAAGGGAGCAAAGCCGCTCGCGCTCGCCGAGGGCGAAACGATCACCGAGGGCCTCGACGGGCTGCGCGAGCGGCTCGAGGAGTACCGCGAGCTGGGCGCGCGATTCGCGAAATGGCGCGCGACCTACTCGATCGATTCCGATCGCCCCAGCGAGTACTGCGTGTGGACGAACGCGCACGCGCTGGCGCGCTACGCGGCGCTCTGCCAAGAGGTTGGGCTCGTGCCGATCGTCGAGCCCGAGGTGTTGCAGGACGGCACGCACACGATCGAGGAGAGCTCGAAGGCGACCGGCCGCGTCCTGCAGGCGGTCTACACCGAGCTGCACGACCAGCGCGTCGACCTGCGCGGGACGCTGCTCAAGCCGAACATGGTGCTCTCCGGCTACGCCGCGTCGTCACGCGCAGGCGTCGACGAGGTCGCGGACGCGACGCTCGAGCTCTTCTACCGGCACGTCCCCGCCGCGGTTTCCGGCATCGTCTTCCTCTCCGGCGGCCAGTCGGACGAGGACGCGACCGCACACCTGAACGCGATGAACAAGCGCGGCCCGCATCCGTGGGAGCTCTCCTTCTCCTACGGCCGGGCGCTGCAGGCGCCGGCGCTGAAGGCGTGGGGCGGCAAGCCGGAGAACGTCGAGGCCGGGCAGCGCGCGTACTACCGTCGCGCGAAGCTGAACGGCGCCGCGCGGACCGGGCTGTACGCGCCGGAGATGGAACGCGAGGCGGTCCCCGCCTAGCGGAGCCGAACCACGAACCAGCCGCCGACGTTGTTGCAGAGGACCTGCTCGGGTCCCTCGTGGACGTACGTGTAGACCGGCCGCCGGTTGAAAGTCAGCTGCAGGCGACCGTCGGGGCGGCGAATCGTCCCGAACGTGCCTCGGATCGTGCCGAGATGCTTCGCCGGCGCGCGCTTCACGACCAGCGGCGGCCAGAGCTTCGCGCACGCGCCGGTGCAGTGGACTTTGAAGTCGTTCTCGGCCTTCCAGTAGTAGAGCGCCTGCTTCTTCGGCGTCGCGAGGATCGGGCCGAACTGGTCGTCGACGTAGCGGACAGCAGGCGCGGGAGCGGCGAGGGCGGCGACGAGTGCGAGGAGCAGCATCGCGTTCAGTCTCGCTCAACCCGGAGGCGTTACAGGTACTCGCGACCGGTGTAGAGCTCGAGCTTCTCGAGGTGGTGTGTCGCCTCGATCCGGCGCACCGTGCCCGAGCGGGAGCGCATCACGATCGAGTCCGTGATCGCGCCGTTCGGGAGATAGCGCACGCCGCGGAGGAGCGATCCGGTCGTGACGCCCGTCGCCGCGACGAAGACGTCCTCGCCCGCGACGAGGTCGTTCGTCGTCAGCACCCGCTCAGGATCGAGGCCCGCGTCGACGAGCCGCTGCCGCTCGGCGTCGTCGCGAGGCCACAGCTTCCCCTGGATGCCGCCGCCGACGCACTTCAGCGCCGCGGCCGAGATGACGCCTTCGGGCGTGCCGCCGATCCCGTAGAGGATGTCGACCCCCGTGCCGGGCTGCGCCGCGGCAATCGCGGGCGCCACGTCGCCGTCGCGGATGAGGTTGACCTTCGCGCCGGCCTGGCGCAGCTCTCCGATCAGCTCGTCGTGGCGGTCGCGCTCCAGCACGACGACGGCGACCTCGCGCACCGTCACGCCTTTCGCCTTCGCAACCGCCTGGACGTTTTCGGTCGGCGACGCGTTGATGTCGACGACGTCGATTCCCTGCGGCCCGACCGCGATCTTCTCCATGTAGACAGCGGCGCCGGGGAAGAAGATCGTTCCGCGCTCGGCGGCGGCGATCACCGCGATCGCGTTCGGCTGGCCGAGCGCCGTCAGGCGCGTTCCCTCGAGCGGATCGACGGCGACGTCGACCTCGGGGCCGCTGCCGTCGCCGATGTGCTCGCCGTTGTAGAGCATCGGCGCCTCGTCCTTTTCCCCCTCGCCGATCACGACGACGCCGTCCATGTGCACGGTGTCGAGCATCGCGCGCATCGCGTCGACGGCGGCCTGGTCGGCGCCGATCTTGTCGCCGCGCCCGATCCAGCGGCCCGCGCCCATCGCCGCCGCCTCCGTGACGCGGACGAGGTCGAGCGCGAGGTTGCGATCCGGCCTGGTCAAGCTGAGGGCTTCGCGAGCTCGACGAGGTTCCACCCGGCGACCCTGCCCGGGCCACCGCTCGGTACTTCGATCCAGCGCAGAAAGAGGTCGACGAAATACGCACTCGCCGTTGCGAGGAGGAGGACCGAGAGCATCCGCGGCCGCACGGCTCGGGACTCTACATCCGCTCCGGCGCCTCGACCCCGACGAGGTCGAGGCTGCGTGCGATCACCCGCTGCGTCGCGCGGCAGAGCGCGAGCCGGAACTCCTGCTGCTCGCTCTCGAGCACGCGATGCCGCTCGTAGAAGCGGTTGAAGTCGTCGGCGACGCGGATCGCGTACACGGGAATCCCCTGCGGGCCGCGCCGCTCCGTCGCCTCGGCGACGACGGTCGGAAACTCCCCGAGCCGCTTGATCAGGTCGCGCTCCTCGGCCGCGAGCGGAGCTTGTAACTCTGAGTTACGAGCTTCGACAGGGCTGTTCCGGAGGATCCCGGCGATCCGCGCGTGGGCGTACTGCACGTAGTAGACGGGATTCTTCTGCGTCTTCTCGGCGGCGAGGTCGACGTCGACCTCGATCGTCTGGTCGGGGCCGCGGTTGACGAGGTACCAGCGCGCCGCGTCGACACCGACCTCGTCGACGAGCTCGTCGAGGAAGACGACGTCGCCCCGGCGCTTCGACATGCGCGTCTGCTCGCCGCGCCGTGTCAGGTGCACGAGCTGGTAGAGGAGAATCTCGAGCCGCGCAGGGTCGTAGCCGAGCATCGCAGCCGCCGCGCGCAGCCGCGGGACGTAGCCGTGGTGGTCGGCGCCGAGGACATAGATCAGCCGGTCGAAGCCGCGCTCGAACTTCTCCCGCACGTAGGCCACGTCGGCGGCGAAGTAGAGGAAGCTCTTGTCGGAGGAGCGAAGCAGCGGCCGGTCCTTGTCGTCCCCGAACGCGGTCGTGCGCGCCCACAGCGTGCCCTCGGCCTCGTAGGTGTCGAGCACCGCGATCGCCTCCCCGGCCTGCGCGCCGACGACGCTTTGCAGCGTCCAGACGTCGAAGTGGATGCGGAAACGCTCGAGCGACGCTTGAATGCGCTCCAGCATGTGGGGCACGGGATCTCCTTCGACCTGCGCGAGCTCGTCGACGTACGCACCGCGGTAGCCGTCCTCCGGCGGCTCCTCCCCACGCCGTCGCGCCTCGACCGACTCGCGGAAGCGATCCATCTGACCGCCGACGTCGTTGTAGTAGTACTCGCGCACGACGTCGTGCCCGGCGAACTCGAGCAGGCGCGCGACCGAGTCGCCGTACGCGCCGTTGCGCGCCGACGCGACGGTGATCGGGCCCGTCGGATTCGCCGACACCATCTCGACGTTGACCCGCTCCGGGGCCGCCGCCGAGTTGCCCCCGTAGTCGTCGCCGATCTCGCCCGCCAGGCCGGCGAGGAACCCGTCGGTGACGAAGAGGTTGAGGAAGCCGGGGCCGGCGACCTCTGCGCGCTCGACGCCGTCGAGCTCCGCGACGCGCTGCGCAAGCTCCTCCGCGAGCTCGCGCGGCGGCCGCCGCTGCGCGCCCGCGACACGGAGCGCGACGTTCGTCGCGTAGTCGCCGTGTGCGGGATCGGACGGCCGCTCGAGCTCGACGTCCGCGCCCGCGAGCTCCGCGACGCGGGCCGCGAGACGTGACACGCCGTTATCGCGCAACGGCCTCGCCCGGTGCGAACAGCGTCTCGAGCTTGCGAATCTCCTCGGCGGTGCCGACGCCGATCAGCACGTCGCCGACGTCGACCGTCGCATCGGGCGACGGCGTCGTGTCGAATGTCCCGTCTCGCTTCCGCAGCGCGACGATGATCGCGCCCGTCTCGTCGCGGACGCGCAGTTCGCGGATCGTCCGGCCGGCGCGCGGGAACGTGCGCGGGATTTCGATCTCCTCGAGCACGAAGCCGGCGCCCTCGGCCGACGTGACGACGTCGAGGAAGGCCGCCACCTGCGGCTTGATGACGAGGTTCGCCATCACACGGCCGGCGGTCGCGTACGGCGTCACGACACGGTCGGCGCCGGCGAGGAGAAGCTTCTTCGCCGCGTCGTCGTCGCTCGCGCGCGCGACGATCGTCAGGTCTGGGCGAGCCGCTCGCGCGGACAGCGTGATGTAGAGGTTGTTCGTGTCGGAGTCCGCCGCGGCGACGAGCCCACGCGCGCGCATGAGGCCGGCGCGCGCCAGGTCCTCGTCCTCGATCCCGTTCCCTTCGACGAACAGGTCGCTGCGCTCGTTCGCCGCCGCGCGGGCGACGTCGCTGAAGTCGAGCACGACGTACGGCACGCCGGCTGCGCGGAACTCCTCGCCCACGCGCTGCCCGACGCGACCGTAGCCGCAGATGATGAAGTGGTCGCGCAGCTCGTTGATCGTCTTCCACCTCCTGCGCTCGGCGAGCGCGCCGGTGAGGATCCCGCCGGCGATCGCCTCGACGACCGCGGCGCCCACGTACGCAAAGATAGTCACGCCGCCGAGGACGATCGCGACCGTCCAGAGCCGCGCCGCCGCACCGTGGGGCGGCGTGTCGAGGCCGTTCAGCGATGCGGTGACGACCGTGCGGTAGAAAGAGTCGAGCCAGCCCTCGTGGAGCGTCAGCTCGAATCCGACCGTTCCGATCGCGAGCAGGAGCGCCGCGGCGGCGTAGATGCGCAGGATCCGGCGCACGGTGAAGCTCGTTCGCACGTGTGTATCGTACGAGCGCGTGGACGAGGAACCCCGCGAGAGGCAGCTGAACATCCACATCGACCCCGAGAACCTCGCGGGCGTCTATGCGAACTTCGCGAACGTCAGCTTCTCGCCCTACGAGTTCACGATCACGTTCGCGCGCGTCGACCACGAGGTCGAGGAGGGCGACGTCCCGGGCGTCGTCGTGTCGCGCGTGGTCGTCTCGCACAAGTTCATGAAAGACCTCCTCGACGCGATGCAGGACACGTACTCGAAGTGGACGACGACCGAGGGGATCAGGAACCTGCCGGAGGCTCCGCCGCGCGACCGGACGGACGACTAGTGCCCCTTCCAGTAATGCTGCCGAGCTTCTCGGTCGCGAGCACCAAGCGATGCAAGGACGCAGGGAGCCTCAATAGCTGCAGCTATTGGGGCGACCGAGGACGCGGCAGCGCGCAGCGTGATCGCGGGCGAGAAGCCGGCGTGTATTGCTGGATGGGGTACTAGCGAATCGCTGCGCCATCTGGACGCGCTGCGCGAGCGTCGGATGGTTCTCGAGCCAGAGGTAGTCGAGGAGCGACGGGTTCGGCTCCTGGAGGCTCAAGCGTGCGAACGCCTGGAAGAGCTTCGTCGTCGCAGCCGGATCGTGCGTCGCGCGGAGCGCCGACCAGTCCGCCTCCGCCTCGTAACGACGCGAGACGGCATTCTCGATCGGCGCGGCGACGATGCCGAGCACGACGAGCGCGAGCAACGCGACCGGCAAGGACGCCGGCTCGGCGAGTCCACCCCGGTGTCGTGTCGCGAGCGTCACGAGCCACGCGAGCGGCAGCGCGAGCAGCGCCGACCACCCGACGGTCTTAAGCACGTGCCGGTGCGCGACGTGACCGAGCTCGTGCGCGATCACCACACGCACCTCTGCGTCGTCGAAGCGGCCGTCGAGCAGCGTGCTCCAGATGACGACGTTCGCGGACGGGCCGACTCCCGCCGCGAAGGCATTCGGCTGATTCGTGACGTCGCCTACGTCCTGGACGCTCACGCGCGTGCCGCGGACGTCCTCGCGCTGCTCGAGCGTCGCCACGGCGGCGCGGAGGCGCGAGTCGTCGAGCCGGTGCGTCCCGATGCGAACCACGTAGCCGCCGAGCAAGGTGAACCCGAGCGCGAGCGCCGCGAATACCGGAACGGCCGCGAGCCACCAGCGCTCGCCGAGCTTCGCCGCGAGGGACATCACGACGACGACCACGAGCAGCGCGTACACGGCCTCGAACGTCAGCGTCGCCCAGGGCGCGACGATCCACGAGAGGTAGTCGTGCGGCGCGAGGCCGTGCCGTGCGGCCCACCATTGCTCCACGAAGCCGAACGGGAGCGTGACGAACCACAGCGTGACGAGCATCACCATCGCGAGGATGACGCCCGTCCCGATCGGCCCGAGTCCGATCGAGCGCGTCAACCGCGGGGCACGCCGGGCGAGGACGGCGAGCGTGACGACGACGGCGAGGACGTGCAGCAGCCAGAGCAGCCCCAGCAGCCGCTGGTAACGCTCGGCGCGGGCGATCAGGCGACTCGAGAAGTAGCGCTGCACGTCGAGCCCGCTCACGTCGACGTTCGGGACGCTCGTCCGCCAGAGCAGGAACGCGGCAGCGAACCACGCAACGCAGAGAACGACTACCGTTGCCAGCCGCCCGATGCGCATCGCCGTCATCTCCGACGTCCACGCTAACGAGCACGCGCTGCGCGCGGTGCTCGAAGCGATCGACGCCGCAACGCCGGACACGGTGTGGTGCCTCGGCGACACGATCGGCTACGGCCCCGCTCCGAACGAGTGCTGCTCGGCCGTCGCCGAGCGCGCGGCGCTCTCGCTCGTCGGCAACCACGACCTCGTCGGCATCGGAACGCTGAGCCTCGAGGACTTCAACGAGGACGCCGCGGTGGCGGCGCGGTGGACGCGCGAGGTGCTCGACGAGCCGTCCCGCACATTCCTCTCCGCGCTCGAGCCGACGGCGACGCTGGACGGCTGCGAGCTGTTCCATGCAAGTCCCCGCGATCCGGTTTGGGACTACGTCCTCAGCGCCGAGGTCGCGTACGAGAGCCTCGCGCGGACGCAGGCGCCCGTCGTGCTCGTCGGCCACAGCCACGTCGCGCTCGCGATCGGGCTGACCCACGACGGGCTCGACGGCGGCCTCGCGCCGGACGGGACGCTGCTCGAGCTCGGCGGCGGGCGCTGGCTGCTCAACCCGGGCTCGGTCGGTCAGCCGCGCGACGGCGACCCACGCGCCGCATGGCTCGAGCTCGACCTCGGCGCACAGGTCGCGCGCTTCCACCGCGTCGCGTATCCGATCGAGCGCACGCAGGAGCAGATTCGAGCCGCCGGTCTGCCGGAGGCGCTCGCGCAGCGCCTCGAGCACGGCGTGTGACGAGCCTTTAGGTCGTTGCCGGCAAGGCGGGCTCGGCGTCGGCGTCCTTGCCGAACGTGATGCCTTCGCGGGCGAGCGCGAGCTGCACTTCCTCGCGCGCCTTGTAGATCCGCCACTTCACGGTCGCGAGCGTGATCTCGAGCGAGTCCGCGATCTCGGTGTACGACAGGCCGACGACGTCGCGGAGCAGCAGCGCCATCTTCAGGTCGACGTTGAGGTGCCCCACCGCGCGCCAGACAGCGTCGATCGTCTCGAGCCGCTCCATCGGCTGGTCGACGACCTCGAGCGGCGGCACGTCCTCGAGCGCGCAAACGGAGCGCGGGCGCCGCTCGTTGGCGCGCAGCTCGTCGAGCACACGGTTCTTCGTCACCTGGAAGAGCCACGTCGTGAACTTCGAGCGGAGCGAGAAGCCCGGGAGCCCCTGGAAGACGCGCAGGAAGACCTCCTGGGTCAGGTCCTCGGCGAGCGAGCGATCGCCGACGAGCCGCAGGACGTAGTTGAAGACCGGCGTCTCGTAGGCGCGCAGGATCAGGCAGAAGGCTCGCTCGTCACCACGCTGGGCCTTCCGCAGGACCCCGAGATCAGGCTGCGTCAGTGACACAGGGACGCGGGAGTATAGCCGTCAAACAAGTGAATTTCCGCTCATTTGTGAAGATTTGGACAAGCCGAGGTAGTCGAGGGCGGTCGGAATCAGGTCTGCGAGCTCCCCGTCGTGGGCGTTCGCGTCGGGGTCGGTGACCACGAACGGGACGCGATTCGTCGTGTGCGCGGTATGCGGGCTGACGCCGTCGGCCGCCAGCAGCTGCTCGGCGTTGCCGTGGTCGGCCGTGATCAGGCAGACGCCGCCGGCTGCCGTCACGGCGTCGACGACGCGGCCGAGGCACTCGTCCGTCGTCTCGACCGCCTCGATCACGGCCGGGATCTTGCCGGTGTGGCCGACCATGTCGGGGTTGGCGAAGTTGACGACACCGAACGCGTAGCCGTTCCCGATCTCGGCGCAGAAGCGGTCCGCGACTTCGCGGGCGGACATCTCCGGCTTGAAGTCGTAGCTCGGGACGTCGCGCGGGCTCGGGACGAGGATCCGCGTCTCCCCCGGCCACTCCTCCTCGCGCCCGCCGTTGAAGAAGTACGTGACGTGCGCGTACTTCTCCGTCTCGGCCGCGTGCAGCTGGCGCAGGCCGTTGCGCGACAGGATCTCCGCGATCGTGTCCTCGACGAGCACCTCGCCGAACGCCACCGGACAGTCGAGCTCGTCGCTGTAGCGCGTCATCGTCGTCAGGTCGAAGCCGTTGTCGAGCAGCAGCCGCGAGAGCTGGCGGCCGCGGTCGGGCCGGAAGTTGAAGAAGATCGCCGCGTCCTCGGTGGTCAGGCGCGGAACGTCCGTGTTCACGATCGGCTCGATGAACTCGTCCGTGACCCCGCGGTCGTAGCTTGCTTGCACCGCGTCCAACAACGTATGGGAATGGGCATGGGATCCCATGCCCATGTGTACGGCCTGAAAGGCCCTTTCGGTTCTGTCCCAGCGCTTGTCCCTGTCCATTGCGTAGTAGCGGCCCACCACGGTTCCGACCCGGTCGAGCGGCAGCTCGGCGAGGTCGTGGATCGCGCTCGTCGGCGAGACGTCGCGGCCGTCGGTGAAGGCGTGCACATACGTCTTCTCCGGAGCGAACCGGAGCAGCGCCCGCAGGTGGTCGATGTGCGAGTGGACGCCGCCGTACGAGACGAGTCCGAGCAGGTGGACGGTCCGGCCGCGCTCGAACGCGCCGCGCAGCGCCGGGTTGTCGAAGAAGGATCCGTCCTCGATCGCCTTGTTGACCCGCATCAGGTCCTGGTAGAGCCGGCGCCCCGACCCGATCGTCAGGTGCCCGACCTCGGAGTTGCCCATCTGTCCCGGCGGCAGGCCGGCTGCCTCACCCGATGCGTCGAGCGTCGAGTGCGCGAACTCGCGCCAGAGGCGGTCGAACACGGGCGTGTCTGCGAGCGCGACGGCGTTTCCCGGCCCGGGCGGCGCGCAGCCGAACCCGTCGAGGATGACGAGCGCTACGAGCGGGCGCCGGCCTGGCAAATCGTCACGAACGAGTCGACGTCGAGTGAGGCGCCGCCGACGAGCGCACCGTCGACGTCCGGTTGCGCGAAGAGCTCGGCGGCGTTGTCCGGCTTCACGGAGCCGCCGTAGAGCACGGGCACGTCGAGCAGCGACTTGATCAGCGCGTGCGCCTCTTGCGCGAGCTCCGGCGTCGCCGCCTTGCCGGTTCCGATTGCCCACACCGGCTCGTAGGCGACGACCAGTTGCTCGTCCGGCTCGAGGACGGAGACCTGGCGATGGAGCACCGCCTCCGTCTCACCCGCCTCGCGCTCGGCGTCCGTCTCGCCGACGCACGCGATCACGGAGAGGCCCGCGTCGAGCGCCGCGCGCGCGCGGCGAGCGACGCCTTCGTCCGTCTCGCCGAAGAACTGGCGTCGCTCGGAGTGGCCGACGATCGCGCCGTAGACACCGAGCTCGCGCAACATGGCCGCGGAGATCTCGCCCGTGAACGCGCCGTCGTTGTCCCAGTGGACGTTCTGCGCCGCGACCGCGATGTCGGTGCCCGCGAGCAGCTGGACCGCGACCGCGAGCGAGACAAACGGCGGCGCGACGACGACGTCGACGCCGGGCTGCAACTGCCGCTCGCGCAGCGCCACGCAGAACTCGGATGCTTCCGCGGGGCCCTTGAACATCTTCCAGTTGCCGGCGATGAGCACGAACTGATCCTAGTGCTCCTTCCGGTAATGCTTTCGAGCTTCTCGGTTCGCGAGCACCAAGCGATGCAAGGACGCAGGTCGCCCCAATAGCCGAAGCTATTGGGCGACCGAGGACGCGGCAGCGCGCAGTGTGATCGCGGGCGAGAAGCCGAAGGGCATTGCCGGATGGGGCACTAGGGTCGAAGGACAGCCTGTGTCTGCGTCACCCGCGCGACGCGGCGGCCCGCCGCGTCGCGCAGGTCGGTCTCCACGACGATGAACGAGCGACCGACGTGCAGCGGCCGCGCCACGGCGACCACGCGACCCTCGCGCACGCCGCGGAAGAAGTTCGTCTTCGACTCGACCGTCGCGGTGCCGGTGGAGCCCTCTGGGAGGTTCAAGTACGCGCACAACCCACCGAGGCTGTCGGCGAGAGCCATGAGCGCGCCGCCGTGGAGGATGCCACCGGCGGTGCAGCGTTCGGGCGCCCACTCCAGCCCGCCGCGCACCTCCTCCGCGGACGCGGCATCGACCTCGACGCCGAGCAAGGCGCCGAACGGCATCGCGTCGTTGAGGTCGGTCACGACGAGGGAATCGCAGCGACGCCCGGCAGCTCTTTGCCCTCGAGCAGCTCGAGTGCGGCACCGCCGCCGGTCGATGCCCAATCCACGCTGTCGACGAGGCGCAGCTCAGTCAGGGCGCGGATCGAGTCCGCGCCGCCGACGACCGTGAAGCCCTTGCACGCAGCGACCGCCTCCGCGACTGCGCGCGTCCCCTCCGCGAAGCGCGGCCACTCGAAGACGCCCATCGGCCCGTTCCAGAACACCGTCCTCGCCTTTGCGATCTCGGCCGCGAAGCGCTCGCGCGTCTCCGGTCCGATGTCGAGGCCGAGCCACCCGTCGGGCAGCTCTTCGTACGGCGTCACCCGCGAATCGGCGTCTTCCTCGAACGCCGCGGCAGCGACCACGTCGGTCGGCAGCACAACGGGAAAGTCGAGCGGATTCTCGTCCCGGATCTGCTCCGCCATCTTGCCGCCGATCAAAACCGTGTCGGCGCGGTCGCCGAGGTGCCGCAGGACGCCGAGCTTGTCGTCGACCTTCGCACCGCCCGAGACGAGGACAAACGGACGCTCGACGTCGCCCAGCAGCTTGCCGAGCATCTCGAGCTCGCGCTCGAGCAGCAGGCCGGCGTAGGCAGGCAGGAGGTGCGCAACCGCCTCGGTCGAGGCGTGGGCCCGGTGTGCGGACCCGAACGCGTCGTTGACGTAGACGTCGCAACCGTCGGCGAGCTCGCGCGCGAACTCGGGATCGTTCTTCGTCTCGCGCGGGTCGAAGCGCGTGTTCTCGAGCACGGTCACGTTCGTCCTGGGTAGCAACTCCGAGACGCGCCTTCGCACGGGCTCGATCGAGTATTTCGCGCGGTCCTCCTCCGTCTTCGGACGGCCGAGGTGCGAGCAGACGCGGACTTCCTCGGCGCCGCGCTGCAGCAGCAGCTCGAGTGTCGGCAGCGATGCGCGAATCCGCGTGTCGTCGGCGACCTCGCCGTCGCGCAGCGGCACGTTGAGGTCGGCGCGGACGAGGACGACTTTGTCGCGAACGTCGGCGTCGCGCACGGAGCGCGGTATGCGCATCAGAGGAGCTTGGGGATCAAGTCGACGAGCCGACACGAGTAGCCCCACTCGTTGTCGTACCAGCCGATCACCTTCACCTGCTTGCCGTTCGACATCGTCGAAAGCCCATCGAGGATGCATGAGTGCGTGTTGCCGACGACGTCCGACGACACGATCGCGTCCTCCGTGTACTCGAGCACGTCGCGCCAACGATCGGTGTCGGCCGCTTCCTTGAACATCGCGTTGATCTCCGCCACCGTCGCCGGACGCGCGAGGTCGCAGACGAGGTCGGTGACCGAGCCGTCCGGGACCGGTACGCGCATCGCCATTCCGTCCAGCTTGCCCTTCAGCTCGGGGATTACCTCGCCGATCGCGCGCGCGGCGCCTGTCGACGCGGGCACGATGTTCAGCGGAGCCGAGCGCATCCGCCGCAGGTCCGGTTTACCCTTGCGCGTCATCGCGACCTGGTCCTGCAGCTGCTGCTCGGTCGTGTACGCGTGGATCGTCGTCATGAAGCCCGTCTCGATTCCGAAGTTGTCGAGCAGGAGCTTCGCCATCGGCGCAACGGAGCCGGTCGTGCACGACGCCATCGAGACGATGTGCTGCTTCTCCTTGTCGTACGCGTCGTCGTTGACACCGAGCACGAGGGTCACGTCGGGGTCGGTCGCCGGCGCCGAGATCAGCACCTTCTTCGCTCCAGCCTGCAGGTGCTGCTCCGCGCCGTCGCGCGCGGTGAAGAGTCCGGTCGACTCGAGCACGACGTCGACGCCGAGGGCGCTCCAAGGCAGTTTCGTCGGCTCGCGCTCCGCGAGCACCTTGAAGGACTTGCCTTCGACGCTGATCTCGTCGCCGTCCACCTCAACGCCGTCGAGGCGACCGTGCGTCGAGTCGTAGTGCAGCAGGTGCGCGAGGATCTCGGGCGCAGCGAGATCGTTGACGGCGACGACGTCGAACTTGCCGCCGCGGGCGAGGTGCGCGCGCAGAAAGTTCCGCCCGATGCGGCCGAAGCCGTTGATGCCCACCTTCAAAGCCAAAGCTCTCTCCTCGGTCGAGTTCCGCCGGCGAGTGTAACGAGCAAAGCATTCCAATCCGCCGGCACCGCCCGAGCAGCAAAGCGAAGCGGTGCGAGGGAAAGGCGGGCCGGAGGGAAGGCTCCGAGGACGATCCCTCCCTCCGGTTGACTGCACTGAGGACCGCGGAGGCGGACGGGGTCTGAATCCACCTCCGGACGAGCGCAGACCCGCCGGGAGAAAGTATGAGGAACGGCCGCCGTTGTCCACAACGGCATCGCAACCGGTACGGACGCGGGTTGTAAATCACGACTCGGCGAGCTCGCCGAGCTTCGCAAAACGCCGGTGCAGCGCCGCTTTCGTGACGGGCGGCCGGCATTTGAGCGCGAGCTCCCGCAGCGAGAGCGACGGATGCCGGAGCCGCAGCTCGGCCGCCTCGCGGAGGCGGGGCGAGAGCGTGTCGAGACGCCCGTCGGCGGCGAGTCGCCGTGCCGCTCGCAGGTCGCGGTGCGCCGCGCGCGTGACGCGCACGAGGTTCGCGTGGTCGGCGTTCGCGAGGCGATTGGCGCGGCTGCGCGTCGCGCCGACGACCGTCCGCTCCTCGAACGCGAGCACCGCGTCGCCTGCACCGGCAGCGGCGAGCACGTCGACGATCGCCTCCGTCCCCTTCGCGTACGCGACGGCGTGGCGGGCGCGGTCGAGGACGTGCAGCGACAGTCCCTCGCGCTGCGTAAGCTCGCTGAGGAACTGCGCGCCCTCGATCCCGGTCGCGCGGATCTCGAGATGCGGCGCGCGGGGGCCGCTCAGCGAGCAACCGCCGAGCAGCGCGCCGCGCAGATATGCGCGGCGGCAGCAGGACCGGCGCACGACGCGGCGCGGCGGTCGGGAGAGCGGCCCGTGGCGGATGTCGAGCACACCCGCGTCGTGCAGCACCTGCAGCGCGGCGTCGCCGCCCTCGACGTGGAGCTGGTATCGGGTCGCCTGCGCGAACGCGCGCTGCTTGTAGGTGCGAATCTCCGAGTCGACTCGGAGTTCGCGCAGCAGCCGGAACGCTCGCCGTGCGACGACGGCTTCCGCGAGGTCGAGGTGCAGCGAGATCTCGCCGCGGCCACGTAGGTGCAGTCGTCCCGCCGAGTGGAAGAGGCCGGACAGCTCCGCGAGCCGGTCGCAGTCCGCCGCCGGCGCGATCTGGGCGAGCTCGGCGCGGACGTCCTCAGAGAGAGGCATGTTCGAGCTCGAGCAGCCGGCGTTTGTACGCGAGGCCGAGCGAGCCGTAGCCGCCCAGGCCCGACGCGCCGACGACGCGGTGGCAGGGAACGAAGATCGCGAGCCGGTTCTGCGCGCAGAACGTGCCCGCGGCGCGCGCCGCGCGCGGCCGGCCGGCGAGCGCGGCGAGCTCGCCGTAGGTGACGACCTCGCCGCGCGGCACGGTGCGGAGCGCGGCGACGAGCTCGCGTCCGAACGGCGTCAACTCGTCGAGGTCGAGCTCGACGTCTTCGAAGTCGTCCGGCTCGCCCGCGAAGAAGCCTCGGAGGCGCGCGGCGAGAATCGGCGCGAAATCGTTACCGCCGCGCTCGGATTCCTGAGGTAGCGTCGCCTTCGAGGGCGGCGGGACGCAGCCCCACCCAGGGTGGGGGTCTGCGTGCTCGGCGCGCGGCCGTGGATGCTCGTGCCACAACACGCGGCGGCCTTCCGTCCAGAGCTCACCGACGCCCCAGCCCTCCGCTTCGTAGTGCACGCACGTCACCGCCAACTCGCCTCACCTTACAATCGCCGGCAGTGAGCGCTCACGCGATCGCCCGCCCGCCCGAGCCGCACAACGAGCCGATCCGCGACTACGCGCCGGGTAGCCCAGAGCGCGAGCAGCTGCGCGTCCGGCTCGCGGAGCTGAGCGCGGAGACGATCGAGATCCCGCTCGTGATCGGCGGCAAGGACGTCCCGCTCGCCGAGACGTTCGACGTGGTGATGCCGCACGACCGCGACCACGTGCTGGCGAAGGTGTCGAAGGGGAGCGCGACGCACGTCGACCAGGCGATCACGTCGTGTTCGCGCGCATGGCACGACTGGTCGCGGACGCCGTGGGAGGAACGCGCCGCCGTCTTCCTCCGCGCGGCCGAGCTGCTCGCCGGGCCGTGGCGCTCGACGCTGAACGCGGCGACGATGCTCGGCCAGTCGAAGACCGCGCATCAGGCGGAGATCGACGCGGCGTGCGAGCTGATCGACTTCCTGCGCTTCAACGTCCAGTTCATGACGCGCATCTACGAGGAGCAGCCGCTCTCCTCGCCCGGCGTCTGGAACCGGATGGAATACCGCCCGCTCGAGGGCTTCGTCCTCGCCGTCACGCCGTTCAACTTCACCGCGATCGCCGGCAACCTGCCGTCGAGCGCGGCGCTGATGGGCAACACCGTCGTCTGGAAGCCGGCGTCCACCGCCGCCTACTCCGCCTACTTCCTGATGCGGCTCTTCCAGGAAGCCGGGCTGCCCGACGGCGTCATCAACCTCGTCTACGGCTCCGGCGCCGACATCGGCGACGCCGCGCTCGCGAGCGCCGACCTCGCCGGCGTCCATTTCACCGGCTCGACCGCCGTCTTCCAGGGGATGTGGCGCACGATCGGCGCGAACATCGCGAATTACCGCAACTACCCGCGCATCGTCGGCGAGACGGGCGGCAAGGACTTCATCCTCGCGCACGAGACCGCCGACGTGGAGGGACTCGCGACGGCGATCATCCGCGGCTCGTTCGAGTACCAGGGACAGAAGTGCTCCGCGGCCTCGCGCGTGTTCGTCGCGGACAACCTCTGGCCGGAGCTGCGCGAACGACTGGCGACGGAGATCGACGCGCTGCCGATGGGAGACGTGCGCGACTTCTCGAACTTCATGGGCGCAGTGATCGACGCCAACTCGTTCAAGACGCAGAAGGCTGCAATCGACGAGGCGAAGCAGAAGGCGAGCATCGTCGCGGGCGGCACCTATGACGACTCCGAGGGCTGGTTCGTTCGCCCGACCGTCGTCGAGACGGACGACCCCGGCTTCCGTCTGCTGAAGGAGGAATTGTTCGGGCCCGTCGTGACGGCGTACGTCTATCCGCACGACAAGTACGGCGACGCGCTCGACCTGATCGACAAGGGATCACCGTACGGCCTCACCGGCGCCGTCTTCGCGCGCGACCGCGCCGCGATCGACCGTGCCGAGGACACACTGCGCTACACCGCCGGCAACTTCTACGTCAACGACAAGCCGACCGGCGCGGTCGTCGGCCAGCAGCCGTTCGGCGGCGCGCGCGCCTCCGGCACGAACGACAAGGCCGGCTCGATGTGGAACCTGATCCGCTGGGTCAGCCCGCGATCGGTGAAGGAGACGTTCGTGCCGCCGACGGACTACCGGTATCCGTTCATGGATCCGGACTCGTCCGGAACCTAGGCGTTCCCGACGGCGTCCTCGAACGCCGCCCAGTTGGCGAGGTAGCGCTCGACGGCCTCGATCGTCTCGCGGACGACCTCGACGTACCAGGCGTGGTCTGTGAGGTCGTCTTCGATCTTGCGGAGGGTCATGCCGCGGACGGTACGACGCGTTTGTTCGAAACCCGTCAGGGCCGCGTAAGAATCATGCGCGGCCCGCCTTGTGCAGTTGCGCGTAGATCTTCCGCGCCGTCGCGGCCGGAAGATCCGGGACACCCTCGAGCTCCTCCTGCGACGCCTCCAGGAACCGCTCCGGCGAGCCGAAATGGCGCAGGATCGCCCGCCGCCGCGCCGGGCCGACGCCCTGCAGCGTGTCGAAGATCGACTCGAAGCTGCGCGCGTCGCGCCGCTGCCGGTGGAAGCCGAGAGCGAAGCGGTGCGCCTCGTCTCGGATCCTCTGCAGCAGCTGCAGGCCCGGTGAGTGCTCGTCGAGCAGGATCGGATCGCTTCGGCTGGGCACGAACACCTCCTCGATCCGTTTCGCGAGCGCGATCACGGCGACGCGCGGCAGGTCGAACTCCTGCATCGCCGCGAGCGCCGCCGACAGCTGCCCCTTGCCGCCGTCGACGACGACGAGGTTCGGTGCTGCGACGAAGGACTCGTCGTAGTCGTCGTCCATCCGGCGGCCGAGCCGCGCGAAGCGCCGCGACACGACCTCCGCCATCGCAGCGAAGTCGTCCTGGCCGTCGAGGCCGCGCACGCCGAACTTGCGGTAGTGCGCCTTCTTCGGGACGGCGTCCTCGAACACGACCATCGAGCCGACCGTCTCGCTCCCCTGGATCGTCGAGATGTCGAAGCACTCGATCCGGATCGGGAGCGATTCGAGGTTGAGCGCCTCGCGCAGCTCCTCGAGCGCCTCGACGCGCCGCGCGCGCCGGGTCTCCGCTGCTGCGTGGTCGCTCGCGAGCGCATGGCGCGCGTTCTCGGCCGCGAGCTCCGCGAGCCTGCGCTTCTCGCCCCGCATTGCGCGCCGCACCTCGACGCGAGTGCCGCGCCGCTCGCCCAGGAACTGCTCGAGCGCGGCGAGGTCGCCAGCGTCGGCCGGCACGACGATCTGCGGCGGGATCGAGGGCGACGCGGTGTAGTACTCGACGCAGAACGCCTCGAGCAACGAGGTTACGTCCTGTCCCTCGACGTTCTCGAGGTGGAACGAGTAGCGGTCGATCATCTTGCCGCCGCGCAGCGGGAAGATCTGCACCGCCGCCCGCGCGCCGTCCATCGCCACACCGAGCACGTCGACGTCGCCGACGTCGCGGCGGTCGGCGGCCTGCCGCTCGGCGAGATGCTGGACCGACGAGAGCCGGTTGCGATACCGCGCCGCGTCCTCGAACCGCTCCTCGGTCGCCGCGTCGCGCATCTGCTGCTCGAGCGCACGCTGAATCGGCGCCGTCTCGCCCGACAGGAACTCGACGACGCCGTCGATCACCGTGCGGTAGTCCTCGGCCGAGACGTAGTGCACGCACGGCGCGAGACAGCGGTCGATGTGGAAGTCGAGGCACGGGATGCCCGAGTGCCGTCCCGGCTGCGGACCCTCGCAGGGCCGGAACCGGAAGACGCGGTTCAGCACGTCGAGCGTCTCGCGCACCTTCTTCGCGCTCGCGTACGGACCGAAGTACGTGACGCCGCGACGATGCCGCTCGCGCGTGAACATCACGCGCGGGAATTCGTCCTCGAGCGTCACCGCGATGTACGGGAACGATTTGTCGTCGCGGAGGCGCACGTTGAAGGGCGGCCGATGCCGCTTGACGAGGTTCTGCTCGAGGTGCAGCGCCTCCACCTCGCTCTGCGTAACGATCACCTCGACGTCGTGCACCCGCTCCGGCAGCTGCGTGATCGTCGGCCGGTCGCGCCCGCGCGCCTGGAAGTAGGAGCGCACGCGCGACCGCAGCGACTTCGCCTTGCCGACGTACAGGACTTGCCCGCGCGCGTCGCGGAAGAGGTAGACGCCCGGCTTCGTCGGCAGGCCTTTCAGCTGCTCCTGGACACGGTCGGTCGCCATGACGCCAGGCTACCCTTGGCCCGTGAGGGGGATTCTCGCTGCGATCCTCGCGCTCGCGCTCGCGCCGGCGGCGTCGGCGGCGGGCCCGACGCTGCGGATCGGCGTCGCCGAGGACGCGGTGAAGCGCCCGACCCTCGCAGAGACGAAGGCGCAGCTCGACCTGCTGAAGCTCGCCGGGCTCGACACCGTCCGCGTCAGCGAGACGTGGGCGCCCGGCGCGACCGCGATCGCCGGCGACGACCTCGCTCAGCTCAGGAACATCGTCGACGCCGCCGCGCTCGACGGCCTGCATGTCTACGTCTCGGTCGCCAACTTCGGCAGCAGGACGACGCCGCTCAGTGACCAGGACCAGGCCGACTTCGCGTCGTACGCGGCGTCGGTCGCGCAGACCTTCCCCTCGCTCGCGGGCATCATTGTCGGCAACGAGCCGAACCTGAACCGCTTCTGGCTGCCGCAGTTCAACGAGGACGGCTCCGACGCCGCCGCTCCCGCGTACGAGGCGCTGCTCGCGAGGACGTACGACGCGATCAAGGCGGCGCAACCGACGATGGAAGTGATCGGCGGCGCCGTCTCACCGCGCGGCGGCGACCGGGACGGGATCCGGCCGACGCACTCGCCCACGGTGTTCATCGCCGACCTCGGCGCCGCCTACCGCGCGAGCGGTCGCATGACTCCGATCATGGACTCGTTCGGCTTCCATCCGTACGGCGACAACTCGAGCCAGCCGCCGAGCTTCGCGCACCCGAACACGACGTCGATCGGAATCGCCGATTACGCCAAGCTCGTGACGCTGCTCGGCACCGCGTTCGACGGCACCGCCCAGGCCGGCTCGACGCTGCCGATCCTCTACGACGAGTACGGCGTCGAGTCGCAGATCCCGGACGTGAAGTCGGCGCTGTACGAGAACACCGAGAAGCCGACCTCGGTGCCGACCGACGAGACGACGCAGGGGTCGTACTACGCGCAGGCCCTCGCGCTCACGTTCTGCCAGCCGAACGTCGAGGGAATCCTCCTCTTCCACTCCGTCGACGAGTCCGACCTGCAGGGCTGGCAGTCGGGCGTCTACTACGCTGACGGGACGCCGAAGTCGAGCCTGGTCGTCGTGCGCGACGCCGCGGGCGCGTCGCGGCGCGGGATCGTCGCGCACTGCGACGGCCTGCAGCTGACGCCGGTGCTCCGTTACCTGCTCTGGCCGCGGGTGGCGCAGCTGCGCACCGGTGTCGTCCGGGTCGTGCTGACCTGCGACATCGACTGCCGCGTCGACGCGAGCGTCGCGAACCAGCGCCGAACCGTGGTCGCCGTCGGCGGCATCCGAACCACGATCGCATTCCCGAAACGGCTCGCCAAGGGGAAATATCGCGTGCGGCTCGCGTTGACCGCAACCGTCAATCCCGGACCGCCGTTCTACAGGCAAAGTCCACTCCTCCTCGTCGGGAAGAAGATCTAGACGAGGGAGGGCGGGAGGTCCTCCATGCGGCTAAAAAACATGCTCGTGCTCTGCGCGCTCTCGGCGTTCGCGTTACCCGCGAACGCCGTCGCCGGCTCGTCGATGTACATCGGCGCCGTCGACAACGCGCCGCTGCACGGGGATGCGAAGGCGAAGGTCGACCTCGCACGGCTCGCCGGCTTCAGCGCGATCCGCGTCAACCGCTACTGGTCGCGGGACGACGGCTCGACCGTCCGCTCGACCGATCTCGAGCTGCTGAAAAACGCGACCGGCGCTGCCCAGCTCGACGGTCTTCGCGTCATCCTCTCGATCTCGAACGAGGACAGCCGCACGACGCCGCGCACGCCGCAGGAGCAGCAGGACTTCGCGGACTACTGCGCAGCGTTCGCGCGCGCCCTCCCGAGCGTGACCGACTTCATCATCGGCAACGAGCCGAACCTGAACATGTTCTGGATGCCGCAGTTCTCGAAACCGGTGTACGGCTACCGCACGAAGCGCGTCCGCGTGCACGGCAAGCTGATCCGCAAGCGCGAGCGGTACGTGAAGAAGGCTCCCGCAGACCTCGCGGCGCCCGCCTACGAGTCGCTGCTCGCGAAGACGTACGACGCGCTGAAGGGCGTCAATCCCGATCTCAACGTGATCGGCGTCGCTCTCTCGCCGCGCGGCGGCGACGTGTGGAACAGCAAGCGGCCGACGCACTCGCCGCAGACGTTCATCGCCGACGTCGGCGCCGCGTATCGCGCGTCCGGCCGCACGACGCCGATCATGGACGCCTTCGCGATCCATCCGTACCTCGAGAAGTCGAGCTTGCCGCCGACCTTCGCGCATCCGCGCTCGAAGAACATCGGGCTCGCCGACTACGGCAAGCTCGTCGCCTCGCTCGGCAAGGCGTTCGACGGGACCGCGCAACCCGGCTCGACGCTGCCGATCGTCTACGACGAGTTCGGTGTTCAGTCGAAGATCCCACCGTCGAAGGCGCACGCCTACACGAACCTCAACACAAAGCGCGCGCAGGACTCAGTGCCGGAGTCGACGCAGGCTGCCTACTACCGGCAGGCGCTGCGGATGACGTACTGCCAGCCGAACGTCGTCGGCATGTTGCTGTTCCACGTCTCCGACGAGCGCGACGCGAAGGCGTGGCAGTCGGGTCTCTACTACGCCGACGACACGCCGAAGTCGAGCCTCGCGCCGGTGCGCGAGGTGATCGAGGCCGCCGCAAACGGGACGCTCGCGCAATGCTCCGCTGCGGTCGAGCTCCGCGAAGTGCTCGCGCCGAGCGTCACGTCCTACGCGAGCGACAATACGATGTGGCGCCTCGCGGTCACGTGCGGCAAGTGGTGCACGTTCGTCGCGCGCGTCGAGAGGTATCCGCACGGAACACCGGTGCTCGAGACGAAGGGCGACGCGGCGCCGAACGCGCCGACCGCCGTCGTCTTCCCGGACAAGCAGCTCCCGCCGGGCA
>WNGF01006394.1_pt1 | contig 27984 bp, 26 predicted proteins | sample 5400641 | NCBI WGS metagenome assembly WNGF01 (sample SAMN13153371, study PRJNA577476) | soil metagenome | isolation source: 80 cm soil or saprolite under grassland replicate 2 | place: USA:California | collected 2016-06-15 | reverse complement strand
ATCGCTTCTCCGAGGCTCTCCCGCTGCACCTCGAGCCAGAGCGCGTTGAGACGCTCGACGGTCACCTCCCCGCTACGGCGTTCGCTGTGGACTTTGCGCTCGAACGTGTAGAAGGCGACCTGGCGCACCACTGTGTTGATCATGTCCTCGACCTTGGCGGCGAGCATGGCCTTGCGCTGCTTGCGGTCGGCCTTGGCGAGGAGCTTCTTGAAGGTGAGCATTTCGCCGAAGACGCTCGCGGTTTCGGCGAGGGTGAGCGGGGTCGGCGCCATCAGCGCGCCCTTCGGCGCGGCGAGCACCTGATGCACGCCGTGCCCGAGCTCATGCGCGAGCGTCATCACGTCGCGTGGTCTGCCCTGATAGTTGAGCAGCACGTAGGGATGTGCCGAAGGCACGGTCGGATGCGAGAACGCGCCGGGCGCCTTGCCTGGGCGCACCGGAGCATCGATCCAGCGGTCCTTGAAGAAGCGCTCCGCGATTGCCGCCATCTTCGGCGAGAACGCGCCATAGGCGTCGAGCACGGTCGCCTGCGCTTCGCTCCAGCCGATCGTGCGGCTCGCAACCGCCGGCAGCGGCGCGTTGCGGTCCCAGTGCGGCAGCCGCTTCTTGCCGAACCAGCGCGCCTTGAGCGCATAATAGCGATGTGACAGCCGCGGATAGGCCGCATGCACGGCTTTGACCAAGGCCTGCACCACCTCGGGCTCGACGCGATTCGACAGGTGGCGCGCGTCGGCGACGTCGGCAAAGCCCCGCCAACGATCGGAGATTTCCTTGTCCTTGGCGAGGACATTGGTGATCAGTGCGAACGTCCGTAGGTTCTCCCTGAAGGTTTTGGCGAGCGCCTGTGCCGCCGCCTTGCGCGTCGCTGGCCTCGGATCCTGCAGGAGATTGAGCGTCGGCTCGATCGCGAGCGACTTCGAGCCGACCTTGAAACGTAGGCTGGCGATATTTTCGTCGAACAGGCGAGTCCACGCCGAGTAACCTGTCACCGATTTTTCGTGAAAGAGTTGTTCGACGCGATCCTCGAGCTGGTACGGCTTTTCCTTGCGGATGTCTTCGATCCAGGGCCGATAATGGGCCAGCGCGCCGTCTTGCATGGCGGCTTCGAGCTTGGCGTCGTCGAGCCGATTGAGCTCGAGCGTGAAGAATAAGAGATGCGTGGAGGCGGCCGTGACCCGCTCCTGTACGTCGGCGTAGAACTTGGCGCGCGCGGGATCGACCGTGTCGCCGGCGTGGAGGAGTCCCGCATAGGACGTGAGCCGTCCGAGGAGATCGTCGAGCGCCTCATAGCGCTTCACCGCCTCGGCCAGCGCCGCGCCGGCCGCGGGCCCCTCGGCAAGCGCCGCGAGCTTACCTTTGTAGGCCTGCTCGAATGCGAGGCTTTCGGCAGCACCGCGATCGAGATCGCGCTTCACCTGCGGATCATCGAGCCCGGCATAGAGGTCCGCGAGATTCCATTCCGGCAGCGCGCCGAGACGGGGCACGGCAGGAGTCTTGAGTGCTCGATGAGCGGAGGAGCGTTTGGGTCGTGCAGACATGACAAATTGCGAAGGACCTCCGCGTGCCAACGTCGCCATCGGGCGACGTCGGTCGCGCGAACGCGATGCCGTGCGTCACTGCATATGGGGCCGTGCGGCCCTAGGTCAACACCATGGGCTCGGCAACATTATGAACCGTCGTGGGTAATGGTTAGAAACCCAGGCAAGTATTCCGGCGCCGGCGTCGCGAAGGTGAGCGCGAGTAGTTGGCCGCCACCACCGCGCAAGTGAACGATCTCGGAGCCGAGCCCTTACGCGGGCTCAGAACAGCTACTACGCAAACGCGGAGAGCTGCGGCACGAAGTGGACGAGCAGCTCCTCGCCCTCACCGGCCATCGCATCGAACTTCTCTTTGAACATCTCGCGGACCGCGCACCAGAGGAGCGTGGAGCGGACGGCAATCTGCGCCTTTTTCTTCTGCAGGATCGATCTGGCCTGCTCGGCCAGAGTCACGATGCTGTTATGCTCGAATAGAACCCGTCCAGCCCCGTCCTCCAGCACGTAGATGCGGTTGAGACGGGAGATACACAGGATGCAGTCCTCATGCGGCGGCGGACCGAGCAGATAGAATTGCGGGTCGCCAATTTCGGTTGCTCCCACGTCCCATCCGCCAGCTCCGCCGGTACTCAGCTGAGCTGCAAAGCTGTCCATGATCGCCTTGAGTTCGCCGACGCGCCATGGGCCGTCGCGCCGCAGTAACTTGGACTCGAAGGCGATCACTGTCATTTCTTCACCTGGAACAGCAACCGATGAAGCTCCGGGTCGTAAAAGGACAGAAGTCGGCGTGCGAACACTGCCGGCTCGATGCCAAGCGCCCGTGCCCACGCTTCCATGCTATCAGTGGGTACGCGGCCAAAGCCATTCTCCACTTGCGCAACGAACGTGTAGTATTTGAGGCCCAGCCGTTGCGCGAGCTGCAGCTGCGACAATCCCGCGCGGCCCCTCAGCTCCTTGAGCCAGGCACCGGCGCGCCGGCGCAACTCCTTGGCCTCAGGCGCCGCCTTCACGAATTGCATCCGTCTCCCCAGCGACCGAGACCCCTTCTTGCCTTGGCGTTTCAGAGTTACTAAACTAGTCGAACATTGTCGAAAAAGGACGAATGAATAATAACAGAATTCGGGCGGCAGCGGCAGACCGGCGGAGGAGCAAATGCCGATCACCAATTCAGCGCCGCGCTTTGGGCATCAAATTGGCCCATGGACGCGGGGCCCAGAGGTCACGTTCGCGGCCGCGGTTCTGATCGTCTTCGCTGCTTTGGCGGCGTGCTGGAGGACGCTACCCAGCGATCTCGTGTTGCCGGTGATCAGCACGCTTTTGTTCGTTCTGGCGTCCTTGGTCGCGCTCGTTGCGTCGTGCCGGGAGCGCGCTTCCCAGCAAAGCGAGACCACGTATTGGGACGTCGCCGGCGCACTCACCTTTATCGGGGTTTGCGTCGCCTCGCAGATTGATCCGGATCAGATGGTGCGGTTGGTTGAAGGCGCGCCCCGCGAGCACTAGAGGCCAACCGCTCATCCTGTCGGCAGGTCCGCCTGAATACCGACAGAGCCCGCACGTCTTTGCGGGTCGATGAACACATGAGGCCTGCATCGTGAACCTGCATCAAGGGTCGAGAGACGTCGATACAGCGCAGCGAGAGCGTACTACGCCCCCAGAGGGTGCCGCATTTGCCGGCACTCTTGCGATCGCTCCCCATCGTGCTCCGGCGCAAGCCGTGGTCTCGGCGCTGGGCTCCGACGCCGCGCACGGCTTAAGCCGGGTCGCGGCGCAGCAGCGCCTCGAGCAATACGGTCTGAATCGACTCAAGAGCGCCCCGGAAACGCCCTGGTGGCGACGGCTGCTCGAGCAGTTCCAGAACTTCCTGGTGATCATCCTGCTCGTCGCCACCGTCATCTCGATGGTCGAATGGCTACTGCAGGATCCACGCGAGACCGATCTACCCTACGAGGCGATCGTCATCTTACTCATCGTCGTGCTCAACGCCCTGCTCGGCTTCATCCAGGAGTCGCGCGCCGAGCGCTCTGTTCGCGCGCTGATGGCTCTTGCCGCGCCCGAATCGACGATTATTCGCGACGGCGAGCGCCAGCGGATCGCGGCCGAGCAGATCGTTCCCGGCGACATCGTCATGGTCGAGGCCGGCGATAGAGTGCCGGCGGATGCCCGCCTTGTCGAAAATGCAAATCTTCACACCGACGAGGCTGCCCTCACCGGCGAGAGTGTTCCCGTGGCAAAGGACACTCAGCCAATCGATGGCGATGTCGGAATCGGCGACCGCCGCAACATGCTGTTCGCGAGCACGGTCGCCACATATGGGCGAGGTCGAGCAATCGTTGTCGCGACCGGAATGGGAACCGAGGTTGGCCGCATCGCGGGGCTGCTCGAAGCCGCCGAAAAAGAGCCGACGCCGCTGCAGCAGGAGCTCGACCGCACCGGCAAGCGCTTGAGTGTCATCATGCTGGGGATTTGCGCCGTCGTGTTCGCGGCCGGCCTGCTCACCAGTCCCGTATTCAATCTCAATGCCATCCTCAGCCTGTTCCTGTTCGCCGTGGCGCTGGCAGTGGCCGCGATCCCCGAGGCGCTGCCAGCGATCGTGACCGTGGGACTGAGCCTGGGCGTACGGCGCATGGCGGCGGCCAACGCGATCGTACGGAAGCTGCCGGCGGTCGAGACGCTCGGCGCTGCGACCGTGATCTGCTCGGACAAGACTGGCACGCTGACGCGGAACGAGATGACGGTGCGCGCGATCGCGACGTGCGGCGCGCTGGTCGAGGTCGGTGGCAGCGGCTACATCCCCGAGGGCGCCTTCGCCGTCGAGGGAGCGCCGCTCGCAGAAACTTCACCCATTCGCGATGCTGTTGCGCAAACGCTCCGTGCCGCGGCGCTCGCCAACGACGCCGCGCTCACGAACAGCGAGGGGCGCTGGCGCGTGCAGGGCGATCCGACCGAGGGTGCCTTGATCGTCGCGGCGCGCAAGTTCGGCATCACTGAGGACGAGCTCGCGACCTTGCCTCGAATTGCGGAAATCCCTTTCACCTCCGAACGCAAGCGCCACGCCACCGTCCATCACGATCGGGCGAAGCCCAGTGAACTGCGCATCTTCGTCAAGGGAGCGCCCGAGATTCTGCTCGCGAATACCCGTTACTTGCTGGAGGACGGTCAGGCGGTCCCGCTCGGCGAGGACCGCCGCGTCGAGCTTGGGCGGCGCAACGAGGCGCTCGCCGGCCAGGCACTGCGGGTGCTGGCCATTGCGACGCGCACGGTGTCCGCCGCATCTCTAGGTCTCGACCCGCGCCCCGGCGGCGCCGATCGGACGTCGACGATCGAGCTGCCGGAGAGCATCGAGGACGATCTCATCCTGCTCGGCCTGGTCGGCATGATCGATCCCCCGCGAACTGAGGCGAAGGTCGCCGTCGCCACCGCCAAGCGCGCGCACATCCGCTCGGTGATGATTACCGGCGACCACCCGGCGACCGCCGAGGCAATCGCCCGCGAGTTGGAGATATTCGAACCGGGCGCGCGGCTTGTGACCGGTACCGAACTGCGCACCATGGGGGATGCCGAGCTCGACGCAATCGTCGATCAAGTGCGCGTGTTCGCCCGCGTCGACCCCGAACACAAGTTGCGCATCGTCGGCGCGCTCCAGCGCAAAGGTCACATCGTCGCCATGACCGGCGACGGCATCAATGACGCCCCCGCGCTCAAGACTGCCAATATCGGCATTGCCATGGGAATTACCGGCACCGACGTCTCTAAGGAGGCCGCCGATATGGTGCTGACCGACGACAATTTTGCCAGCATCGTCAGAGCGATCGAGGAAGGGCGCGGGATCTACGACAATATCCGCAAATATCTGATCTATCTGTTGTCGTCCAACGCGGGCGAATTGCTCACGATGTTCGCGGGCGTGATGTTCGCCGGCTTGCTCGGCCTCGTGTCGGCGGAACCAGGACTGTTCCTTCCGTTGCTCGCCGCGCAGCTCCTGTGGATCAACCTAATCACCGACGGGCCGCCCGCACTCGCGCTCGGCATCGATCCCAAAGACCCCGACGTCATGGAGCGGCCGCCGCGTAGCCGTGGCAGAGGTGTGCTCACCGCGGAGGACTGGTGGCGCCTCGCCGCCATCGGCTTCGTGATGATGCTCGGTACGATCGCCGTGCTCGATGCCTATTATCCCGGCGGACTGTTCACGTTATTCGCGAAAGGTACGCAACCGAACGTGGCCGATGAGGTTCACGCGCGCACAATGGCGTTTACCACGCTGATGATGTTTCAGCTCTTCAACGTCTACAATTGCCGCTCGAATTGGCGCAGCGCCTTCAGCGGGTTTTTCGAAAACAAATGGCTGCTCGCGGCGGTGGCGTTGTCGCTGTTCGCGCACGTGCTGGTGATCTACGTTCCGTTCCTGCAGACGGCGTTCCATACGGTATCGCTGTCGTTGTTGGATTGGACGATCGCGACAGGCGTCGCGAGCACGCTGCTGATCGGGATGGAGATCTTCAAGTTCGTGCTGCGCATCGAACGTCGGGCCGCGCCTGCCGCGGCGGGCAAGACCGTTCGCGGACAAGCTACTTCCCGCGCGTGAGGCCGCGAAGCAGCGAGGGCGCGCCTCGGTTTTTGGACGCGAGCGCCGTGCGCAGGACCACGCTCCCGGTTGCGGGAAGCGAACCCGCCAGTCTCTGAGATCAGCTGCGCGCGGTCGCCTTCGCCTCTTTATCAAGCGCTAACCAAAAGTCGGCGACCGCGCCCCAATTCGGCACAGCGGCCATGCGAGGTCGCGCCCTGAGCGAGCGTGCACCGCCCCTACTTGCAGCCGCGGTTGCATAACCCACCGGCCGCACTCGCGCTGCTCGATGGGAAGGGCAACGCGCTCGAGGAGATCGAAGCCGAGGCGGTCGCTGATTCGCGGTTACGCATTACGGCAGTCAGATGTCCCAGTTCGCGCGGCGGTTGCGCATCGGGCGCTCCACGCTCTACCGCAAGCTCGATTCGCTGGGCCGGTACGCCGCCATCTCGGACCCAAAAACACCTGCGTGGTAATCCGGTTACACCCGCCGAGAAAAAAACTGCAGGGCGGGTTGCAAGCAGGTGACGGCGCGCCAAAATTGACCAAATTCCCGCGCAACAAGTTGCTCAAGGCGCGAGTCCAAGCCAGCTTTCGCATTTGGATGGCGCAACTGATCCGAACGCGGGGCCTCGCCCGTAACGAGGGGCCTGCGGAATTGGGAGAACGTCCAAATGAGCGGCCCCCGTTTCGAGCGCCTCTTGGCGAGCACGGCTCTGGCCCTGATCCTTGCGGCACCGATCGGCGCCATTGCGCAAGAGGCGGGCGCGCCGGCTGGGGCGCCGACGGCGATAGCGCCGGCCGCACAGCACGTCGCGGAAACGGCGGCGCAGGCAGCGGTGAGCGCGCCTGCGGCGCCGCCGAGCGCAACTGCGGGGAGCCCCAGCGAAGCTGCAGCCATGGCGGGTGCAGCTGCACTATCGGCGAGCGAGGCCGCGCCGAGCGCAGGCACCGCCGAAACGAGCGAGGCCGCGGCTTCGCCGAAAGATGCTCCCGCAGCGCCGACCAACCCCGCCGTCGCGAGCGAGCAGACGCCTGATCCTCTGGCAGCGCTTGATCCCGCCGATCGCGCGGTGGCGGAAAAGATTCGCGACATGCTCGCGGCCAAGAACGACAAGATCTTCGCCAACAAGCGTGAGCGCACGGCGGTCGAGTCGTTCTACCAGGCTCGTCACCTCGCCCCGGTGTGGCTCGACAAAGGCGTCGAGAATACGCGTGCTCAGGCTGTGATCGCCCGCCTCAAGGACGCCGACGCCGACGGCCTCGACGTCAGCGACTACAAGATCCCGACCTTTGCCGGCCTGAGCCCGGAGGGCCTCGCTGAGGCGGAGCTCAAGCTCACCCAGACCGTGCTCACCTATGCCCGCCACCTGCAGGCGGGCCGGTTCCCCTACGCTCGCGTCAGCAACAACATTGAGTTGCCGCAGGCTCCACCCGATCCGGCCGCGGTGCTCGCCAGGATCGCCGATGCGGCGAACGCCGGCACAGCGCTCGACGATTTCAGCCCCCCGCACGAGGGCTACAAACAGCTTAAAGTCATGCTCGCGCAGATGCGCGGCCAGGCTCCGGGTGGAAAGGAGATCGCCGAGGGGCCGCTGCTCAAGCTCAATGCCAAGGCGCCCATGGAAGACCCGCGCATGCCGCTGCTGCGGGAGAAACTCGGGCTTGGGGGCGATGCCTCCGACCTCAAATACGATGCCAAGGTCGTCGAGGCCGTGAAGAAATTCCAGCGCGCCAACGAGCTGCCGGTCACCGGCAACCTCGACTCGAGGACGATCAAGGAGCTCAACGGTCCGCCGCGCGACAGGCAGATCGAAACCGTCATCTCCAACATGGAGCGCTGGCGCTGGTATCCGCGCGACCTGGGCAACGCCTACGTGATCGCCAATTTGCCTGACTTCTCGTTGCACGTGACGCACAACGGCGCCCAGGTCTGGAGCACTCGCGTCGTCATCGGCAAGACCGAGATGCCGACGCCGCTTCTCAGCGAGACCATGAAGTACATCACCATCAATCCGACGTGGAATGTGCCGCCGTCGATCGTGCAGAATGAATATCTACCGGCGCTGCAGCAGGATCCGACGGTGCTTGAGCGGATGGGCCTCAAGCTCGTCTACAATCGCGATGGCAGCGTGCACATCTATCAGCCGCCGGGCGAAGCCAACGCGCTCGGTCGCATACGCTTCAACTTCCCCAATCGCTTCCTGGTCTACCAGCACGATACGCCGGACAAGCAGCTGTTCGCGCACGATATGCGCGCCTACAGCCACGGCTGCATGCGCGTGCAGGATCCGGCCAAATACGCCGAGATTCTCCTCAACATAGCCCGCCCGAACGAGAACTGGACGGCGGACAAGATCAAGCGGATGTTCGGCACCGGCGAGCAGGACATCCAACTACCGGCTCAAATCTGGGTGCTGCTGACTTATCAGAACGCGTTCGTCGACGACGCCAGCAAGCTGCAAATTCGCCGCGATATCTACAACATCGACAGCCGCACGCTGGCGGCGATCAAGACCGAGCGCGGCATGATCGAGCCACCGCAGGAGCGCAAGCGCGAGCAGGAGGCGGTGGCAACGAATCAACGTCGTCCCGCGCCACGCAACGTCTCATTCTTCGAGGCGCTGTTCGGTTTCGGCCGCCCGGTGCAGGCAAGACCCGTTCCGCCGCGCGGCATCACCCGCTGAGCAAAGCAATTGTGATGCGGTCTCTTGGGCCGCGCGCTTCTCTTCGTGCGCCAGACTCTCTGCAACACGGTTAACCGCGGCAAGTTTTTGCCATAGTCCCCTGTCACGCTCTCCGGCATCGGGGGGGACGGGTGTGCTGATCTCGCGTTAACCCTTCCCTAATGAGTAGTGCGTCAAGCGTCTTCGTCGCGGCGAGCAGCTGCGGCGAGCGACGAAGCTTCTCGCCCGCGGCGCTCGCCGCGGACGGGCGGATGGCGCCATCAAGGGTTGGCACGTGACGGTCAAAGTCGCGCACAGGAATGCATTGTCCTTGCGTTGCGCCCGGGCGGGCTACTGCTGCAGCATCGCCGCGCTTCTCGTCCTTTTCGGAAGCAAGAACCTGCAGAACGCGATCGCCCAAGGCGAAACGCGGACGATCTCCTTTCACCACATTCACACCGACGAGGAGCTGACCGTCACCTACAAGGTGAACGGCCGGTACGACGAAGAGGCGCTCAGGAAAATCAACAGTCTGATGCGCGACTGGCGCGAATCGAAATCGATCGCGATAGATCCCCATCTCATCGACCTCCTCTGGGAGGTCCACCGCGAGGTCGGCGCCAAAGAGGCAATCTGGATCGTCTGCGGATACCGTTCGCCCGAAACCAACTCGATGCTGCGGCGCCGTTCGAACGGCGTCGCCGAATTCAGCCAGCACATGCTGGGCAAGGCGATCGATTTCTACATCCCAGGCGTGCCGCTCGAGCAATTGCGCGAAGCCGGCCTGCGGTCGGAGCGCGGCGGCGTCGGATTTTACCCGACCTCGGGCGCTCCCTTCGTGCATATGGACACCGGCAGCGTGCGCCATTGGCCGCGCATGCCAGAGGCGCAGCTGGCAAGTGTGATGGCGAAGGGGCAGCTCAGCAGCCAATCGGGCTCGGATAGCGGCCAGCGCAGCCGAATGCCCGGCTTGCTCGCCAGACTCTTCGGCGTCGGCCGCGACCAAGCGGAGGATGCCGCCACTGCGCCCGCGCCGGTCAAAGCCGCCGCAACAACACCACGCAAGCCGACGCCCGAACCGCGGTCCGAGAAGCCGGCGACGGTTGCTGCGTCGGCCGAATCGCGCATCGAAAAAGTTGCGCTCGTGCCGTTCCCGCCGGCGAAACCCGCCAGGGCAACCGAGCAATCGGCATCCGCGGCTAAACCGGCCCAGACCTACCAGGTCGCCTCTGCCGCTTCCGAGCCTGCTCTCATAGCGGCAACCTACGAAATCACGTCGGCAATGCCGAAATCTGCGGGAGCCCTGCAGCCGGCAAGCCTCATCGCGCGGGCGAGCATCTCGGCGCCGACCGTCTCGGCGAACGACATCATCAGCGAGCGCGGTTATTGGCAGGGGCTGCCCAGCACTGAGCCCGCGGATACCCCGCCTGTCAGCGCTGCACCCGCGACATCGGCTCCAACGCCGCGGCGCGCGATCGCTAGCGCCGCTGCGGCCCCGTGGCCAATAGCCGATCGCACCGACAGCGAGCCGATACCGAATGCGCTCGCCTATGCGGCACAGCCCGTTCCGATCGCCGTTGCCCGCACGCTGCCGACCGGCCCGACATTCGCACGTGCGGCGCCCGCGGCTTCAGCAGAAACAACGATTGCAGTGAAGCGCAGCGACGATTCGGTTGCGCCATTCAGAGCCAAAGTCGCGAGCGTGGTGCGGGTCGGTGATCGCTTCAATGATCCGTGGATGCGCGCCATGATCGTGAGCCCGAGCGCGCAGAACTTCATGAAAACGACCGTATACGGCGTGCCGGATTTCCGCACGCTCGGTCCCTACTTGCACAAACCAGCCGCGACCATGATGGCAACGTTCTCCGAGGATCCGTATCGCGGCATGACCAGCGAAACGTTCAGCGGCAGCGCCGTTGGCTTTACACGGACCGTCACCTTCGGTCCGCCGCGCACGGCTTCGCTGCGATAGTTCTGCTTCCCGTTACCGGGGGGATCGTTGGGGCGTGGCGCCGCAAGTCGGGGAAAACCCCTGGCTTGCGGCGAACCACATTCTGACAGTGCGGCAGCGCTTAGTTCAGCATGTCGAGCGCATGCATGTAGGTCTCGAGAATCGCCTCCTGCTCGCGCCGTTCATCAGCATCCTGTTTGCGCAGCCGCACGATCGTGCGCAGCGCCTTGACGTCGAAGCCGCCGGCCTTTGCCTCGGCGTAAACGTCGCGGATGTCGTCGCCGATTGCTTTCTTCTCTTCCTCCAGCCGCTCGACGCGCTCGACGAAAGCCTTCAGATGGTCTTTCGCAAAGCGGCCGGCCGGCTGTTCCGCAGCGGCGGCAGTGGCCATCGAACCCTCCTCCAGTGACTCAGTGCGCGCAAGGTTTCGGGATCGTGAGTGCCAACGTCAAGGCAAGAGGGCTTTCATCCCCGGAGTACACAGGGAGAAATTTAGTGCTTGTGGCTGGCCTTTTCGAATGCGGCCTGCTGGCCCTGGGAGGCCTCTTTCTGGTGCTTGGCCTTCCATTCCTCGTACGGCATGCCGTAGATCCTCTCGCGGCTCTCGTCCTTGGACATCGGCACGCCGCGTGCATCGGCGGCGTCCTTCATCCAATTCGATAAGCAATTGCGGCAAAAGCCGGCGAGATTCATCAAGTCGAGGTTCTGTACGTCGGTGCGCGCGCGCAAATGCTCGACGAGGCGCCGAAACGCGGCCGCTTCGAGCTCGGTGCGGGTCTTGTCGTCAAGCGCCATCGCTGTGTCCTTTCACCTGCGGTCCTCTCGACCTCCGTGTCATTAAGAATAGGGACAGAGCGGAGCGCTTTCCAGCGCGGGTTGCACCCGAAGAGCGCACAAATAATGCCTATGCCGCGACGCATTCCGCTATTTTGGGAGCAATGACGGACCAACTCCGCCGCGGACCAGGCGAGACCTCGGCCAATCGCGGACATCCTGCCGCGCGCGAGCTCGAGCCTTGACCGCATCATCACGCGCCTTTCTCGAAGGGCTGTTCCGCACGGCGGTGGCTGCCGCGCACCCCGAGGGCTGCTTGCGGCCGCATTTGCCCGCGCCGCCCTCCGGACGGCTGCTCGTACTGGCCGCCGGCAAGGCCGCCGGTTCCATGGCCGAGGTGGCCGAGCGTCATTACGTCGAGGAGCGTGGCATGCCGTCAGGCCGCATCGGCGGTCTCGCGGTCACCCGTCTCGGCTACGGCCGCCCGAGCCGCTTCGTTCGCGTCGTCGAGGCCGGACACCCGGTGCCCGACGCGGCCGGTCTTGCCGCGACGGCCGAGACGCTCGCCTTGGCCGATTCCGCTGGCCGCGATGATCTGGTGCTGGTGCTCGTCTCCGGCGGTGCATCAGCAAACTGGATCGCTCCCGCTGCCGGCCTTTCGCTCGCCGAGAAGCAAGCGGTGACGCGTGCGCTTCTTGCCTCCGGTGCCTCGATCGTCGAGATCAACACCGTTCGCAAGCATCTCTCCCGCATCAAAGGCGGCCGGCTTGCCCAGCGCGCGTCTCCGGCGCCGCTGGTCGCCATCGGCATTTCCGACGTGCCCGGGGATGATCCGGCGGTGATCGGCTCCGGCCCCACCGTGCCCGATCCGAGCACGCTCGCCGATGCTCGTGCCATCGTGGCGCGCTATCGGCTCGAGCTGCCGGCGCCCGTCGCGCAGGCTCTCGCCGATCCGGCAAACGAGACGCCGAAACCCGGTGATCCGGTCTTCGCCGCCACCTCCTTCGAACTGGCGACACGGCCCGCCGAGGTATTCCGCGCCGTGGAAGAGGCGGTGCGGGCTGCCGGGTACGAATGCATCCTGCTCGGCACTGCCATCGAAGGCGAGGCGCGTGATGTCGCCGCCGCGCACGCGCGACTTGCCGGCGATCTCGGTGATCCTCTCGGGCGGAGAACTGACCATCACCCTGCGCGGCAAAGGCCGCGGGGGTCCCAACCAGGAATATGCGCTGGCGCTGGCGATTGCCCTTGCGCAAATGCCCGGCGTTGCGGCACTGGCCGGCGATACGGACGGCACCGATGGCGGGGGCGGTCAGCCAGACGATCCCGCCGGCGCCTTTATCGATGCGACGACCCTCGCCCGCGCAGGCCGTCTCGGCCTCGATCCGGCCGCGTTTCTAAATGACAATAATTCGACGGAATTCTTCGAGAAACTTGGCGATCTGCTGGCTCCGGGGCCGACGTTGACCAACGTGAACGACTTCCGGGCGATCCTCGTTGACAGCCCTTGAGACTTCACGCGATATCGATAGGCGGACCGTCAAGCGGGTTTGAGTGCGGACGGTATGAGACACCGATACACGAAAGCTCAACTTCGGCGCAGCCCCCACTCCAGTCGGGCCCTCGCCCGCGTGCTCCTGGCTGGCGCGCTGAGTCTGACCGCATGCGCATGGGCCGCCGGACCGGCCAAGGCGGATTTTCGCCTCTGTAACAATACCGGCAATCGGGTCGGCATCGCGATCGGATACAAAGAGAACGAGGGCTGGACGACGGAGGGGTGGTGGAACATCTCCGCCCGCAGCTGCGAGACCGTGCTGCGGGGCGCGCTGGTTGCGCGCTTCTACTACATCTACGCCGTCGATTACGATCGCGGCGGCGAATGGTCCGGTCAGGCCTTCATGTGCACGCGGGAAAAAGAGTTCACCATCCGCGGCACCGACGATTGCCTCGCGCGCGGCTATGATCGCACCGGATTTTTCGAGGTCGACACCGGCGATCAGCCGTCTTGGACCGTCCAGCTGACGGAATCGGCCGATCAGGCGCCCATGCAGCCCCTGCAATCGCGCGTTCCGATGCTTCAGACGCCGCCGGCCGCCGGCCGGCCGAGCGCGCCGACGCCTCCGTCCCGAAGCCGTAACTGATGCGACGTCTGCGCCGGACCAAGATCGTCGCCACCCTCGGCCCCGCATCCTCAGACCGACGCGTCATCGCCAGCCTGTTCGAGGCAGGCGCCGACGTCTTCCGCATCAATATGAGTCACACCACGCATGCGCGCATGCGCGAGCTGGCCGCGACGATCCGGGACGTGGAGACCGAGCACGATCGGCCGATCGGCATTCTGCTCGATCTGCAGGGTCCAAAGCTCAGGGTCGGCACCTTCGCGGCCAATCCAGCCACGCTTACCGTGGGCGAAACGTTCACGCTCGACGCCGATCCCGCGCCCGGCGATGCCAAGCGCGTGCATCTTCCGCACCCCGAAATCTTTGCTGTCATCGAGCCCGGGCATACGCTCCTACTCGACGACGGCAAGGTGCGGCTCGTGGCCATCGAGGCGGACAGCCACCGCATTCTTACGCGCGTGGAGGTTGGCGGCAAACTGTCCGACCGCAAAGGCATAAGCCTGCCCAATACGACCATGCCGTTTTCGGCACTGACGCCGAAGGACCGCTCCGATCTCGAGGCGGGGCTCGACACCGGCGTCGACTGGGTGGCGCTCTCGTTCATCCAGCGCCCCGAAGACATCGCCGAAGCGAAGAAAATCACGCGCGGGCGCGCCGCCGTCATGGCCAAAATCGAGAAACCGCAGGCGATCAATCGGCTCGACGAAATCATCGACCTTACCGATGCGTTAATGGTGGCGCGCGGCGACCTTGGCGTCGAGATGCCGCTCGAGAAAGTGCCCGGGCTACAGAAGCAGATGACGCGCGACGCCCGCCGCGCCGGCAAGCCGGTCGTGATCGCAACGCAGATGCTCGAATCCATGATCACGAGTCCCGTGCCCACCCGCGCCGAGGTGTCCGATGTGTCGACCGCAATTTTCGATGGCGCGGACGCGATCATGCTCTCGGCTGAGTCCGCGGCCGGGCAATATCCGGTCGAAGCGGTCGCCACCATGAACCGCACCGCCGAGGAAGTCGAACGCGATCCGATGTATCAGACCCTCATCCATGCCCAGCGCACGGAGCCCGAGGCGACCGGCGCCGACGCGATCGCCGCGGCAGCACGCCAGATCGCCGAGACGCTCGAGCTTTCCGCCATCGTCTGTTGGACAAGCTCGGGCTCCACTGGATTGCGCGTCGCGCGCGAGCGGCCGAAGTCGCCCATCGTGGCGATTTCCCCGAGGCTGTCGACCGGGCGCCGCCTCTCGCTCGTTTGGGGCGTGCACTGCATCGTGGCGGAGGATGCCCACGATCTCGACGACATGGTCGAGCGCGCCTGCCGGCTCGCCTGCCTAGATGGATTGGCCAATGTCGGCCAGCGCGTCATCATCGTCGCCGGCGTCCCGCTCGGCACGCCTGGCGCAACCAACATGCTGCGTATCGCTTTCGTGGGGCCGGAAGCCGGTCATCAATAATCGGCAATCAGTAATCAGCAGCCAGAAAGATTCAGCGTCGTTCTCATCACCGATGACCGATTTGCGACGACGGCGTTCAGATCTCGCGACCGTCGATCTTTTCGCTCAGCTTCTGGACCAGCTCGGGAACCCGCTCTAGCCGCGGATGGATCGCGAGAGCGCGGCGGAACGCATCAAGCGCCCGCTTCTCATCGCCCAGCTCCTGCAGGATGATGCCGAGCCCCGACAGCGCGCCGAAATGGCGCGGCTCGCGCGCCAGCACTTCGTGGATGTCGGCAAGCGCGCGGCCGAAATCCTTCTTTGTGTAGTACACCGTCGCGCGGCGATTCCACGCCTCGGTGAAATCCGGCCGGATGTCGATGATGGCGTTGAGTAGCCGGATCGCTAAATCGAAATCCTTGCTGTCGGTGGCCGTCTTGGCGCGGCCCATCAGCAGATTGGCGGTGTCACTGCTGGAGGCGAGCCAAATCGCCCAGATGCGGTTCTCAATGTATTTGGCGCTCTCTTCGTCAGGCGCGGCTTTGAGCGCGGCGAACAGCCGGTCGAGATTTTGCGTCTTGTCGCCGCGTTGGGCGCGCGGCAACGAGCTCGGCGGCTCGACCGGCTTGAGCGGCTCGGGATCAATGGTTTCGGCCGGCGCCGGCAGGACGCACGCCGCCGCAACCACTGCTGCCGCCAGCCAACCAAAGAATCGCTGCCTCATGGATGAAGACCAACGCTGCGCCCCAGCACGATCAAACATAGGAATTCCTGAGGGCACCCGCCAGGGGACCGAGCACCGAACGCGCGAGGGCGCTCAGCCCTGGCGCGCCTTGAACCGGCGCTGCACCTTGTTGATCACGTAGACCCGGCCCTTACGCCGGACCAGGCGATTGCTGCGATGGCGGCTGCGGAGCGATTTAAGGGAGTTGCGGACTTTCATGGCTCTGGCTCTTGCGCGCACAGCCGCGCTCGGCTTGCGACGGTTTGCGAATTGCGCGCAACGTAGGGATGCGCCGCGGGCTCGTCAACCCGCTCCGGCGGGTGCCGCTCGCAAGCTGATGCTGCGCGCCGCAAATAACCGCTCGGCGTCCGTTCTGCTCAGGCGGCGTGCGCCGCCCGCGCGATCGGCAGCTTCAACAGCCTGGCCGCGTTGGCGAAAAAGATCGCGTCGCGGTCCGCTTCGGAAATATCGAGATCCTTGATCAGCTTGATCGCGCGCGGTTTGAGCGAGGTGAGCGGCGGCGCGTCGCTGCCGTAGACGACGCGCTCGGGGCCCATCCACTCGAGCACCATTTTCACCGCCGGCGGATTGTAGGTGACCGTGTCGAGATGCATCTTCTTGAGATAGTAGCTCGGCGGATGCCTGATCTTCATCGGCGCGTAAGAGCCGAGGAAGAACGCCTCGTCCTGCAACTCGTAGGCATAGTCCATCCGGCTGATGGTCTCGCAGATGCCGCCGCCGCCATGCGATGCCACGATCGAAACGCGCGGGAAATCCTCCAGAATCCCGCGCACGATCAGCCGCGCGAGCGCCAGGCAAAGATCAAACGGCCGCCCGATGCTCGAGGCGAGACGATACTCCTTCATGCGCTCCTCGCCGAAGCCAAGATGCGGCGGATGGATCATCACCGGCACGTCCAAGTCCTGCACCAATTCCCAGAACGGCCGCGCCTCGTCATCGTCGGGATAATGGCCCTTGTGGCTGGAATGAATGAAGATGCCCTTGAGCCCGAGCTCGCGGATCGCGCGCTCGGCCTCTTTGATGAAGGCCGGGCCCCCGCACGGCAGGATGGTCGCGAAGGAATAGAGCGTGCCCTTGTATTTCTCCTGAACCTCGGCGGCATAGTCGCTCCATTTCTGGACCGCCGAGAGTTCTTCATGGTCGGCCTTGCCGCGCAAATAATGCGCGGCATTGGTCACCACGCTGATGTCGATGCCGTTCTGATAGTGGGCCTCGAGAAAGTTCTCGAGCACCATGGGGCAGCCGCGCTCGCCCCATCTCGGCCCGCTCCTGCCGTCCAACGTGCCGAGATCGTCGGCCGCCTCTTCCGGAGTATAGATGTGCGAATGCCAATCGATGATCACGCCGATTTCTCCTCACCGAGATCTAACTCGGCGTGTACCAGTCCATCGGTCAAGTCAGGGGTACAAAATCGTATTCGCCGATGCCCTGCAGGACGAGAAACACCGCCGACGTGTCGCCGCCATTGGTAACGAGGTGCGGGCGCTTGGGCGGCACCGAATAGGTCTGTCCCGACGTCAGCCGCACTTCTTCCTTTGGATTCTGCAGGAAAATTCGAATCGCTCCCGTGACGACATAGAACGTGTCGTGCACGTTAGTGTGATAATGCCACGGCACCTTTTGCGTGGGGCTGATCTCAAGCTCGGCGATGCGAAATCCCGGCCGCACCGCGTGATAGGCACGGCGCTCAACCTCGTACAGCCCGCTCGAATCGGCCACTCCCTTCGCCTGCCTACGCATCATTCGATCTTCTTGATGTCCGCCTCGCGAATGACCTTTGCCCAGCGGGCCGTCTCCGATTTGATCTGGGCTTGGAATTCTTCGGGGGAGCTGATGGTGACAGCGAAGCCGATGGCCGCCAGACGTTCCTTCGCCTGCGGCCGCGCCAGAATCTTGGCGATCTCGCGATAGAGTTGGTGGATGATCTCCTTCGGCGTTCCAGCCGGGGCAACGATGCCCTGGAAAAATAGCGACTCCTGCCCAGGGGCGCCCGCCTCCGCGAGCGTCGGCACATCGGGAAATTCCGGCGCGCGCTCGCCGCTCGTCACCGCGAGCGCACGCAGCTTGCCTTCCTTGATGAGCGCCGCGGCCGACGGCAACGCGTTGAACGCGATCGGCGTATGCCCGCCGATGGTCGAATTCATCGCCGGCGCACCGCCGTTGAACGGCACGTGCACGATATCGAGCCCGAAGGCGAGCTTGAACAATTCGGCCGCCAGCTGTGCCGACTGCCCCGTGCCTGCCGACGCGTAGCTGTACTTGCCGGGATTTGCCTTCGCCAGCGCAACGAGCTCCTTCACGGTCTTTGCCGGGAACGACGGATTGACGATTAAGACGTGAGGCGACGTCACCGCCAACATGACCGGCGTGAAATCCTTGATCGGATCGTACGCCAGCTTGGCGTACACGCTCGGATTGATGACGAAGCTCGGAGTGACGATCAGTAGCGTATATCCGTCCGACGGCGACTTCGCCGCCGTGGCGGTGCCCACGTTGCTGGCGCCGGTCGGCAGGTTCTCCACGTAGAACGATTGGCCCCAGGCCTCCGACAGCGGCTGCGCGATGAGATGGGCTAGCACGGTGGCGGGACCGCCCGCCGCGAACGGCACGATGATCCGCACGGGACGCGTGGGATAGGTCTGCGCTCCCGCGAGCCTCGCGGTAACCGGTAACACTGCAGCGGCACAGGCAAGGCGAAGGAATCGACGACGACGAGGTTGCATGGCGTTGCCCTCCGCACGCGAATTCCGCGCGTGCATGTTCAGAGCACCGGCAAAAAGAGGTCGGTCCATCGAGCTGCAATGCCCGCCGACGGCACGGCGCTGCCCATTACCCGCGGAGACCTCGGCACATCCCGCTTGAAGGGCTGCTCAAGCGAACGTTACACGAGCTGCGCCCCATGAGGAAGCGGTCCGCCCTGCTGCTGGCGCGTGAGGAACGCCCAGGAGCGCTGCTCTGTGCCAGGGACTCGTCCGCCGTCACATGGAAGTGCTTAATACGCAGGATCTCACGCCGAGCATCTTCGGAAAATGGGAGTTCTCTTTCGGGCTTTGCAATTGGCGCAAGGGTGCCGCAATCGCAGCAATTTCGCAAAAGCATTGCTCCCGCGAGACTGCTAGACCGCGGGAGCGCCTAACTCTTCAGGAGGAGACAATGTCGGACGCCCGATATTATCTCGTTGGTGAGAATGACGTTTGGATGGTGCAGTTGAGGGATTGCCGCCACAGCGACGGCGCGAGCCGCAATGAGGCCGTCGCGTTTGCAATCGATGCCGCGCAAAAGCTGGGCATGCAAGGCGAGTCAGCCCATGTATGCGAGATCGATGATCACGGCCGCTTCCGATACAAATGGACCTATAATCGGGATCATCGTCCGAGCAGGAGATACCTCACAAGAGTCGAGGCCGGCGCCGCCGATCTTTGCTGAGCCCAGATGACGGGTCAGGAAAGGCAAGCGCTGCCGCCCGCGGAGCGCCTTCCTGCAATCAATCCCGCACAGTCGGCGAACCACTGACCGGCTAAGGCGACTACATAACCCCGCCATATGGGCTCCGCGCCGCCGGCCCGTTGATGACGGGTGCCTGCGAAGGTGCCGCGAGCGGCGCCGGGATGCGGCTTTGGAAGGTGGCGCTGGGCGGCGGGGATGCTCCCAACAGCGTGGTAGGATCTCGTGCAATCCCGCCACGACCAAATCCGTGCCCACTGCCTCCGCGTGCAAAGCTAGGCGTGGACCCGACGACGCAAGCGGCTGCTAACACAATTGCAAAAACGCGCTTCATGACTGCAACTCCTTGTTCTGGTCATGCGCCGCATGCTTCGGGTCCACTCACGGAGCGACTCGATACGGCGCTGGGCTCATGTCTCCTGTAGCCACCCATGATGGCTGGCGTGATAACTCATGGACGTCGCACAGGCGGACAGCGGCGGTAGCGTCTGCAGGCATAGCCACCACGGCATCCGTACTCGTAGCGACAGGATACGCAACCACGTGCGAAACGCCGCCGGAGAACGCAAATGCATTTCCGGTCAGTCCCGCGCCCACAGCGGCAGCCGTCACCAAGCCGATTATCATCCTATGCAACATTCCATAGACTCCTTGGACGCGACCGGCGTCCATGCGATGAAAGACAAATCGCGGCCATCCGCACTGAGGATTTTCGCAACTCTTCCACCTTCAGGAGATAGTGCGACGTTTCCGATTGACTACCCAACCAATCGCACGCCAGCTTTGTCCAGGCGCGCCCTGCTGCAGCAAAGTGGATCAACCAAGAGCAAGATTGATCAAGGCGGTAGTGTGCTGCGCACTTCGAGGCGATGATAGGAAGAGACGGACGATTATTCGGCTGGTGTGTCACGCCCTCCGTCACTCACAGCCATAGCCGTCGAGCGATTGACATCCATTATCGCCGTAATCGTCATAGTACCCGTAGGGATAGTACCCGAAGGGCACGGCTCGGCCGCGATCACGCCCGTAATGGCCGTGCTCGAGTCTGCCGCCCGCAAAGCCGCCGCCGACGCGACCGCCAGCCGTGGCGCCGCCGCCCCCTCCGCCGCCCGCATGGCCGCCGGCCGCAACGGCGTTGATGACGATGACGGCACTTCCCAGTGCGACCGCAACAACGGCGATCGCGATTTTATGCAACGTGGGTCCCCTCATGACGGCTAGCTCCGTTCAAATGGCTCGAAGTCTCGCCACGCGTCTGTGTCAGCGGCGATGTCGGAAAGACCGATGTATTTGCTGCCTCTGAGGGGCGTTTGCTCGATCTTGTGATCGCTTGCTCCGGCTTGCGCCAATCTCCGCTGCACGCCCGAAGATGTAGCGGCGCGCGTCTCTAGACCTCACGGTGGCTGGATCAACGGTTCGACCGACATTGCCGCAAGATCGCGCCAATGGCCGCAATTGCCGGCAAGCCGCTTCGCGCGTCAGCCGTAACTCATCTTCATCTTTCCCGAACCTGCTCCGGCGGGCGTCATGACCGGTTCTGCTCCCAACGAGATTTGTCAGCGAGACACACGATGCACGTGAAGAGAGATGCGCTTTTCCTCCGTGGTTGGGCGGCGCCGTGCGCTGCGATGACCGTTCGTATGCTCGGAATACTGCTGCTGAGCGCCTCGCCATCGGTTGCGCAGGACGCGCGCAGCACATCCGCGGCAGCCGCACGGCCCTGCGTCGACGACAACGGCGGCATCACGTTGCCGCCGGGCTTTTGCGCAACGGTGTTCGCCGACAACATCGGTCACGCTCGGCACATGGTGGTGGCTCCCAATGGAGTGGTCTACGTCAACACCTGGAGCGGCACCTATTACCGCAACGATACGCCGCCGCCCGGCGGATTCCTCCTCGCGCTGCAAGACACCACCGGCGATGGACGCGCCGACGCGGTCCTCCGCTTCGGCCCCGGCGCGGAAAGCGGCAATGCCGGCGGCACCGGAATCGCGCTTTATAAGGGCGCACTCTATGCAGAGACGAACGATCGCATCGTTCGTTACGCCCTGCCGGCGGGGGCGGTGGCGCCGAGCGCATCGCCCGAGGTGATCGTCTCCGGACTACCGCTCACCGGCGACCACCCGATGCACCCGTTCAAGATCGATGCGCAGGGCGGCATCTATGTCGACCTGGGCGCGGCAACCAATTCATGCCAAGTCGAAAACCGAATGCCCAACTCTCCGGGCATTCGGCCGTGCACGGAGCTCGAGACGCGGGCCGGCATTTGGCGCTACGACGCCAATCTGACCGGGCAGCGCTTCTCGCCCGGCGAGCGCTTCGCCACCGGCCTGCGCAACGGGGAAGGGATCGCATTCGACGCCGCGGGCCGGATCTTTGCGACCCAGCACGGCCGCGACCAACTGCGGGAAAACTGGCTGCACCTCTATACACCGGAGCAAGGCGCCAATGAGCCGGCGGAGGAACTGGTGCAGCTCGAGCGCGGCGCCGACTACGGCTGGCCTTATTGTTACTTCGATCTGAGCCAGCGCAAGCTTGTCCTGGCCCCGGAATACGGTGGCGACGGCGGCAAAACGGTCGGGCTGTGTGCCGATAAGCGAGCGCCTGTCGCGACCTTTCCCGCGCATTGGGCGCCCAATGACCTGCTGATCTATCATGCTCATCAGTTCCCGGCCGCGTACCAGGGAGGTGCATTCATCGCCTTCCACGGCTCGTGGAATCGCGCGCCATTCCCGCAGGGCGGCTACAATGTGGTGTTTCAGCCGTTGCAGGACGGCAAGGCCTCCGGGCCGTTCGTCGTCTTCGCCGATGGATTTGCCGGCGCGATAGAAGAACCCGGCCAGGCCCGGCACCGCCCGTCTGGGCTCGCCGTGGGACCTGACGGTGCACTCTATATTTCGGACGACCAGCGCGGGCGGATCTGGCGCGTGACCTACCGCGGTCCGGCGACGGCAGCCGTTGCCGCAGCACCGGCGCCCTCCTCGCGAGCCGACAATTCGGCGCCCGGAGCTGCTGTTCCGCCGGAGGGCATCCATCCGGATGCCGGAGCGCAGGTGACAGCTGCCTTACCGACGCCGCCCGGAGCAACACCGCAAGAGGTCGCGCTCGGGAGGCGCGTCTACGAGGGTCAGATCGCGAGCGCGCCGTGTGCAGGCTGCCACGGATCAGACGGCAAGGGCTCGCCGCTGGGGCCCGATCTCACCAGCGGCCACTGGATTTGGGGCGATGGCAGTCTCGCTGCGATCGAGCACACCATTAATGTCGGTGTCCCGCGCCCGCAGAAGTACGGCGCACCGATGCCGCCCATGGGCGGAGCCCAGCTGTCCTCCTCCGAGCTTTCGGCGGTCGCCGCCTATGTCTGGGCGCTGGGACATCGCAGCGGTGGCTGAACGCTGGACTTCACACAAACGGAGACTGCAATGTTACCCAAAAATGTCCTGGACGAAGTGTCCGCATCGAGCTGCCTCGCGGAAGGTCACGACACCACGCGTCGGGTAATGCTGCTCGCGATGCTGGCTGCCGGTTTACCGCTCGCGGCCTCGACCAGACCCGCCAAGGCCATCAAGCTCGATCCGGCCGAGACGGTGATCACGCTTCCTGACGCCATCAAGTTCGCTCCTTGGAGCGGTGCTCCGGCGCACAGCGGCGAAATGGCGGCGCTCTACGGAGGCCTCGACACGCCGGGACCTTATCTCGTGTTAATGAAGTGGTATCCCGGCTACATGAGCGCGCCGCATTCCTATGCGACCGATCGTTTCTCGCTTGTCCTTTCCGGCACGTGGTGGGTGAACAGCGGCGCCGACTTCGATCCCAATCAGACGGTCCCGGTGCCGGCCGGAGGCTTCGTCCGGCGCGTCGCTCGCACGCCCCACTACGACGGTGTCAAGCGCGACGCGAAGGAGCCGGCGGTGATCGCGCTGTTCGGAATCGCGCCGGTTGATTTGACGCTGGTGGATCCCGGTAAGCCGGGCTGGCGGCGGGTCTGATCGGTCGCTTCTGTGCGGAACCGTCGCGCTTTTCGTGTTCGCCGCCTTACCCCAATAAGCCCTCAAAATCTGCCACCGGTTGCAACAGCAGCGAAGCACCGCGTCAAGCAAGCCGGCCGCCTCGAAAGGGGGAGGCGGCTGGCTTATGAGTGCAGGTGTCGAGCCGCAAGCGGAAACGCTCGCGTGCTCGCGAAGTCCTTAGTAGCCGTTGCTCCCGAATGAGGAGCTCGACGGGACACGGGAGCCGCGTTCGCAGTCTGGGTGAGCGTCGGGATCGCGATCAGCGAGATCAACGCGAGGGCAGCGATGAATTTCTTCATGACACATCTCCTTGCTATGGGACTATTGTTTCCTGCAACAACAGCGGCGAATCGCCATACGTTGCAGTCATAACCAAGATGGGTCTTTGGAATGAATCGGATAATTATATTTCTGGATTCGTTGGATAACCAAATTCGGTAGCCTGCTAATACCTTGGTTTGATTTTGTTGTGGACGCAGGGCGCACCGAGTGCGCAAGTCTCAATGATAGCCTTCGCCTTCGCGCAACTTTCCGCTGAACATCCAATAGACGAAAATCGTGTAACCGAAGATGATCGGCAGCATCACCAGCGTGCCCATCAGCATGAAGACATGGGTTGCGGGCGCGGCGGCCGTCTGCCAAATCGTCAGCGACGGCGGAACGATATAGGGGAAATTCGAGATCAAGAGCCCGAGATAGCCCAACAGGAAAAGAGCGATGGCTGCGAGGAACGGCAGCGCCTCGCGTCCGCTCTCGATCGCGCGCCATGCCACGAATGCGACGAGCGCCGTCACCGCCGGGATCCACCACAAAAACAAAATGTTCGGTAGCGAGAACCATCGCGCCGCGATGCGGTCGAAGGCGAGCGGGGTCCACAGGCTCACGATCGCCATGAAGGCGAGCACGACGACCAGCAGCACCTTGGCCGTGGGTCTCGCGCGATCCGCGATGTTTCCTTCCGTCTTCATGATGAGCCACGTGGCGCCGAGTAGCGCGTAACCCGCCACCAGTCCCAAGCCGCACACCACCGCGAAGGGTGTGGCCCAATCGAAGGCGCCGCCGGCGAACGCGCCGTTCTGCACTTTGATGCCCTCGATGAGGCCGCCCAGGATCAATCCTTGGCAGAAGGCAGCCAGCATGGAGCCGGCGGCAAACGCGAACGTCCAATGCGGCTTGCTGCTTACGTCGAGCCAGCGGAACTCGAATGCGACGCCGCGAAAGACCAGCGCCAGCAGCATGATGATGACCGGCAGATAGAACGCCGGCAGAATGATCGAATACGCCAGCGGGAAAGCGACCATCAATCCGGCGCCGCCGAGCACGAGCCAGGTCTCATTGCCGTCCCAGAACGGCGCGACGGAATTCATCATTTGGTCGCGCTCGTGCTCGCCTTCGGCGAACGGAAACAAGATTCCGATGCCGAGATCAAACCCATCGAGGATCACGTACATCGCAACCGCGCAACCGATGATCGCGGCCCAGATGACCGGCAGATAGGATTCCATGGCAGAGCCTCACGTCTCAGGCGTTCACTCGGACATCGGGGTCGAGGATGGTCTTATGCCGGCCAAAGCACCGGCCTGGGGCGCCAGCGTCGGCGCTGCGGTGATCCGCGGCTCGATCGCGGAGGGTTGCGGCCCGCGCGCGATCAGCCGATTGATGTAATAGAGGCCGAGCGATCCCACGACGCCGTAGACCAGCACGAACAGCACCAGAGTTGTCGCCATGCTGCCTGCCGCGACCGGCGACACCGCATCGGCTGTTCTGAAAACGCCGTATGCGACCCACGGCTGCCGCCCGGTCTCGGTGACGATCCAACCGCTGATCACGGCGACGAACCCGATCCACCAGGCGTGTTGCGCGGGCCAAAGATACCAGCGCGCCTTGAACAAGCGGTCGCGCCACCAGAGCCACACCCCGGTCAGCCCGGCGAGAATCATCAACATGCCGATGCCGACCATTGCGCGGAACGCGAAGAAGGGCGGCAGGACCGGAGGACGATCGTTCGGTGGAAAGCTCTTGAGGCCGGGAAACAGACCGTCCCAGCTATGGGTGAGGAGAAGCGAAGCGCCGTGTGGAATGGTTACCGCAAAGCGATTGGTTTCGGCACTCTCGTCAGGCCATGCGAACAGCACGAGCTCGCCCGGAGTGCTGCCGTCCCAGTGCGCTTCGATCGCCGCGATCTTTGTCGGCTGATGCTTGAGCGTATTGAGGCCATGCTGGTCGCCGATGAAGAGCTGCAGCGGCGCGACGACGGCAGCAAAGCCGACGGCCATGCGCACCATGGTGTGGCCGTGCTCCAGATGCTTGCCGGCGAGGACGTATCGCGCGCCCACCGCGAGCACCACGAAGCACGTGGTCAGATAGGCCGCCGTCACCATATGCGCGAGGCGGTACGGGAAGCTCGGATTGAAGACGATCTCGAGCCAGTCGAGCGGGTAGGCGACGCCGTCGCGCATCTCGAATCCGGTAGGCGTCTGCATCCAGCTGTTCGCCGATAGGATCCAGAAGGCGGAGAGCAGCGTGCCGCCGGCAACGGCAATGGCGGAAAACGTATGCAGCCAGGGCGGCATCCGGTCCCAGCCGAAGAGCAGCAGGCCGAGAAACGTCGCCTCGAGAAAGAAGGCGACTTCAACCTCGTAGCCGATCATCGGTCCGACGACGTTGCCGAGAACGGCCGAGTAGCGGCTCCAATTGGTGCCGAACTGATAGGTCAGGACAAGCCCTGATACCACGCCCATCGCGAAGGCTGCGGCGAAAATCTTGGTCCAGAAGCGCGCGAGCTCGCGGTAATGCTCCTTGCCGGTGCGCATCCACATGACGCAGAGCGTCGCGATATAGGCCGACAGACCGATGGTGAAGGCCGGGAAAATGATATGCCAGATGATGGTGAAGGCGAATTGCAGCCGGGCAATAAGGACGGGATCGAGTTCCATGAGATCAATCCTCGAACGAGTGTGTCGCCTGCGCTCGTTAAGCTCATTCGGCGGGAGTGGCTGACGGATACCGCCGGGACCCGGCCGAGCGCTTCGCAAGCTCGTCCAGCCACAGATCGTGATGTTCCTTGGCCCAGTTGTAATCGACGTCGCCGGTCCACATGGCTTCGAACGCGCCCTCCATTCCCAGCGTGCCGATATAGATGTGAGCGAGGATCAGCGCGACGAACAGCACGGCGATGACGGCGTGCACTACCTGTGCGACCTGCATTCCGGCGATGTCGGTAACGTAGAACGGGAACAGCAGCAGATAGCCGGATATCGAAACCAGAATGCCCGCGCCGAGCGCGCCCCAGAACACCAGCTTTTCGCCGGCGTTGAACCGACGCGCCGGAGCGTGCTTGGATTTGATGAAGCCGCCGCCCTGCCTGAACCATTCAATGTCGGTCTTATCCAGAATGTTGTCCTTGAAGAAGATGGCGATGATCAGCACGAGACCGATGACGAACGCGAAGCTCGTGAAATTGTGCACATACTTGGCGGCCTCTGAGAGCACGCTGAACGCGTCGTAGCCCACCAGCGGCAGCAGCAGGTGCTTTCCGAAGGTGATGTTCAGCCCGGTAATGCCGAGAACGACGAACGACACGGCGGTGAGCCAATGCGCGAACCGCTCGAATGCCTTGAAGCGCGGCACTTTGCGTCCTGATCTCCCCGCCGAGATGCGAAGCCGTCCGAGGATGAGATAGGCCGCGGCAAGCGCAGCGAGGGTGCCGACGATCACAATCGCGCCGACCCATAATAACGTCACTTCGTGGAAATGATCCCACACCCGCCCGGCGGGTTGCTCGAGCACCCGCGCCTCGGGTCGATGATCGGGCTTTGCTGCTGAGCGTGGGCGGGTGCGGCCAAAGCGATGAAGCCTGCAAGCACAAATGCGCCAAACATAAAGCGAAGCCGCGCCGCCAGTCGCATCATGTCGCATGCTCCTACGCGCCGATCGATTTAAGTTAGGCGCGACCAAGCCTTCCCACGGGTCGAGGCCGCGTGACCGAAACTTAGTCACATGGCTGCAGCCAATCTCGGTCCGGATTGCCTGGATTTGTTCAATTTTGCCATTTCGGCCCAGCGAGCAAGGAAAGCCCCGCAAGATGCTTGGACGCATCGGCCGTATTAACTCTCTGAAAGGAAGTCGCTTTGCAGCAAGACGTAGCAATCGAGTTCTCCCGCGACGCCTAGATGTGTCGCGTGACGGGGCGACAATAACAAGGAGAACTCGTCATGATTAACTTGAGGAAAGGTTTGGCCGCGCTTGCGGTGGGACTCGCGGTGACCGCGATGGCATCGCCAAGCTATGCACAGGAAGGCCACTTCCAAATCAGCCGGGAACGCGCGCAGGCCATTCACCAGTGCAGTGTTTTGGCGGCCCGCTACCCGCAGTACCTCTGGGGTAACCAGGAGATCTATACATACCGGGCCTGCATGACCGAACATGGCCAACAGGAATGAACCGCAGGCGGATCGCGGGGACGAAACGACACGTTTCACCAGAACAAGCGGACCTGCCGCAGGACCTGAATGTCCGTTTGAGGTCATTCACGTCATTCACGCCATGCCGGCGCGTCCGGTTCGCCCCAAGAGCGGACGTTCGGCCATTGCCCGCGTTTATGAGTACACGCCCTAGTGGACCAAATCTGACTTTTCGATTCTCTTGCGGATTCCCCTGCAGACTCGGTCATGCGAGTCTGGGGAATGCACGAAAGAACCCAGATCAAACTGAGCGCCACCGACCGAGCCGCGTTGAAGGCAGTTGTC